>Ga0209015_10037_pt1 | contig 80146 bp, 74 predicted proteins | sample EPASupsiteSAE300_FD_187264 | JGI IMG/M metagenome (GOLD analysis project Ga0209015, IMG submission 187264) | Bioremediated contaminated groundwater from EPA Superfund site, New Mexico - Sample SAE3-00 (SPAdes) (version 2) | ecosystem: Environmental > Aquatic > Deep subsurface > Groundwater >...
GTTCGGGGACTATTTGCTGGATCTCTTACGTTCCGTCCCACCGCTCGATCCGACGATTGATTTCGCATTCAAATCAGCGGCTTAGGCCGAGATGTGGCGGATTTTTAACGAATCCCGGCCAGGCCTCCTAGCGGCGCTCAAGGGCCGGTACGCATCGCTCGCCGACGCGAAGGTGGCCCATCCGGCGGTCATGCGGCAGTTGCTTGATCACGCGGTCGTGATCGAGTACTGGGATCTCGGCCGTGTGCGCACCGCGGCCATCGACGATGCGCCGATGCCGGAGGCGGTGTTGCAACGAGTTCTGCATACGCACCGGCGGCGCTTCAAGGTCTCGCCCGAAGCCGGGTTGCCAGCGGCGACCGGTGAGCCAATACGGGAAACCTCGCGGGATACGACAGCGCTGGTCACGGTGCCGCACCCATTGATCGCATGGCTTGCTCGGGCTGGACGCTTCGCGAATGTGGCGAGCGCAACCAACACGCTCGGCGTGGGCGACGACGCGCAGGCTGTTGCGCTCTTTCTGCGCGATCGCGCGAGCCGCTCGCCGCACACGCTGCGTGCATACCGAACCGAACTGCGGCGGCTGGTCGAGTGGTGCAAACCGCAGCAACTCGGTCCGCTGTCGGATCTCACGCGCCACGACCTGCTCGCGTACCGGCTGGCATTGCGCAAGCCCTCTCATGACGCCGTCGACGACAACAACAACAACAACAACCGGACGGTGGCGGAAGCGACCCAGGCACGGGCACTCGCGGTCGTCGCGAGCCTGTTCCGCTACTGGACCGAGACCGGCTATCTGATCGCCAATCCGGCTGCAGGCCTCGTGGGTGGCGGACGCTCGCGCACGAGCTTCGCACCGCAACGGATGCTGCCGAGTGCGTTGCTTGCTGCATGCGACGCTTGGGTCGCTGAAGGTCTTAACGACGATGACGCGCTGGTCGTCGCGCGGCGCCGCGCAATCTGGGCGCTGTACCGGTACGCCGGCGTGCGCCTGGTTGAACTCGTGTGGTCCGACGAGGCGCAGTCGCCGAAGCTCGAAGTTGACGACGGCGAGTGCTGGACGCTCCACGTTCTCGGCAAGGGTCGCAAGACGCGAGCGGTTCCGTTGCCGGGACTCTGCGTGCCGATCCTGACAACGTACCGACAACTGCGCGGCCTGCCGCCGCAGCCCAGTCCCTATGAGCACGCAGCGCTGATTCATGGGCTCAAGGGCGGCTCGCTGCACAGCTCCGGCCTCTACGATGAGGTGAAGGCAATCTTCATCGCGGCGGCCGACCGCATCGAGAAAACCGATCATGCGGGCGCTGCGCGCCTGCGATCGGCATCGCCGCACTGGCTGCGCCACGGCTATGCCAGGCAACTCGTGGTGGACCATCAGGTACCATTGCCGGCCGCACAGGCTCTGCTCGGGCACGCGTCGGTGCAAACGACCGCCGGCTACGCAAAAACCGACCTGTCGCAGTTGCGTACCTTTGTGGACCAGACGTTCAGCGACCGTTGATCGAGGCCGTGTTGAGCGCGCCGTGCGGCTTGTGCTTGCCTATCGGTCTGCGGTTCTGAATGCTGGCGTTGCATGATCGAGCACTTACACTATCCAGCTCGGGGGCAGACGACCGAGTCCGGCCATGGGCGGTCTGCCGTGGCTGACTGCTTTCCGGCCTGCTAGCTGGCGCTCGTAACTCGGCGCCACCGCCCGATTCAGGTTTGCGATCCATGGCTGCGCACGCGTCGGTCACGTGATTCGTACCGGGTGTGGACGTGGGTCGTCGATGAGGGCTTTGCAGGTCACCGAGCGGCCATTGCCCTCTGCACCGCTCCAACATCGCGTAGTGGTGAAAGTCCGTACATCCGGCTGTATTCCCGGCTGAACTGTGATGGGCTTTGATATCCCACCCGGTAGCCTGCAGTTCCGACATCCACAAACTCCATCATCATCAGACGGCGAGCCTCATGGAGACGAAGCTGCTTCTGATATTGCATAGGCGTCATCGCTGTCACCGCCTTGAAATGATGATGGAGTGACGAAACGCTCATGGCCACGCGCACGGCCAGTTCAGCGACAGACAGGGGCTGCGTAAAATTTTCTCGAAGCCAGCCGATAGCCTGAGCAATCTTGTTACTGGGAGTCTCGGTCATGGCTATCTGCATGAGACGCGGGCCGAAGGGGCCGGTCAGCAGACGATAGAGGATTTCCTGCTCGATCAACGGCGCTATCACGGGGATGTCGTCAGGTCGATCTAAAAGACTCAGCATTCTGACCGACGCATCGAGGAGATCCGGTTGAGCCGTATTGACGGCCACGCCCCGCATGTCGTCCGCATCAAGCGTCCGCCGGGTCAAGCCGATCCGCTCGATGACCTGTCTCAGGCGATCGGGATTGATGGCCAGGCCAAGGCCCAAATGCGGTGTCCTCGCGCTCGCCTCAGTCACGCGCGATGCAACTGGAAGGTCGATCGAGGTCACCAGGTAATCGCCCACGCCGTAACTGAACAATTCATCGCCGAGCCTCAAGCTCTTTGCCCCCTGAACGACAAGGGCAAAGCAAGGCCATTGGGCGACATACAGAGGCTGAGTAGGCGACGAACGCCTGGCGAAGAAAAGACCCTCGATAGCAGTCGTATGCTCCCCGTCGCTGTTGGCATATCGGGCAATGATGGATGCCATTTCACGGCTATGCGGGCTTCTGATTGTTGTCATCGAGACAGTGAAATGCCTTTTTTTACGGTACCGAAATCATATCCAATTCTGCAATGCGCCAAAGCGAGTTCCGGAGCGATTTGCAGGATCGTAGATGAATTTTGCAGAATCGGGATAACGACCAAGGCGTGTCTCATCGCATAGTTTGACCACGGGAGCCCCCCGTAATTCAACTTCAACATGAGCATTCAATGACGAATCCCGCCGCCTCAATATCGAACAAAGTCGTCCTGATCACTGGCGCCAGCAGCGGCATCGGCGAAGCCACCGCCCGCCATCTGGCGGCGAACGGCCATCTTGTAGTGGTGGGCGCGCGGCGCACGGATCGGATCGCCACACTTGTACGGGATATCCGCGAAGCCGGCGGCGAAGCGCTCTATCGACCACTAGACGTAACGGATATGAATAGCTTCCAGTCGTTCGTCGCATTCGCTCACGACCACTGCGGCCGTGTCGACGTGCTGGTGAATAACGCCGGCGTGATGCCGCTCTCCATGATGGAAGAACTGCGGCTGAACGAATGGAATCGGATGATCGACGTCAACCTTCGCGGGGTCCTGCATGGCATTGCTGCGGTCATGCCGGTTATGCGCAAACAAGGCGCTGGGCACATCATCAACGTTGCGTCGGTGTCTGCTCATCGCGTTGATCCCACCGCTGCGGTCTATTGCGCGACGAAGTTCGCGGTGCGGGCAATCTCGGAAGGGCTCCGGCAGGAAAGCAGTGACGTGCGGGTGACGGTTGTCAGCCCTGGCCTCACGCGTAGCGAACTGGTGGATGGAATCTGCGATGCACAAGTGAAGGCCGGTGTCCGTGCGATGATGGATCAGGCGTCTATGCCCCCCTCCGCGATTGCGGAGGCCATTTGCTATGCAATCGGTCAGCCGGCGGGTGTCGACGTTAACGAAATCATTGTTCGCCCTACGGCGCAGAGATGATCGACATGGCTAAACAGCGACAACGCGAAGCTTTAGAGATCACGACCTTCAAGCTTGCGAGGGGTCTCACGGTCGAAGATTTCATCGCGGCCAATGCCGACATCGATGAATGGCTAGGTCGCCAGCCCGGCTTCCGGTCGAGGCGCATCGCCCAAGCAGCCGACGGCTCGATCGTCGACATGTTGATATGGGATTCGGTAGTGAATGGTACTGACGCGGCAGAGCGGATCATGAACGAGATGGGGCACTCACCCGTCCACGCTGCGATCGATCAACATTCGGTGGTCTGGAGCATCGCGCATGTGTCACGTCGAACAGGGCGAATGTCATAAATCCTGCGTGCGTTTTCCCGCACAAGCCGTCGCTGGGTGCGCGAGCGTCCGGTTTCGGGCCGCTAATTGAAGCCGGCATCGGTCTGCTCAGGGTCGTCTGCTGCCCGTCGCGACGGGGCTACAGTTTTGATCTGCGTCATTTGCAGCTAATGTGGGCATCCGACGGTCGAATGCAGGTCGCTGCAATCAGACCGTCGGGATGAGCTGGCTTGACCGTCGACAGAGACCTCAACCTGTGCGCTGCGAGGGTGACGACGCGCCCACCATGAGGCTCGGCATGAGCCGATCCACATAATCGGCGATCGGAAAGTCGAAGGTCCCGCGCAGATTGATACCTTCCAGCGACGTCGGGGCAATGCTGCGCAGGTGTTCGGGTAACACAGGCTGGTTGCCGAGTTTCTCGATCGTGTCGAGCGCGCGTTGCATGTGCTGGGTGTTCCAGGCCATGACGGCGTTGGTCAGCAACGTCAGCGCCGAGGAGACGGCCATCATCGAGTGGCGATGACGCGTGAGCTCGACGGGAATCTTGCCCTGGTGAATGGCACGCTGCACGTTGTGGACAGCCTCACCGCGATTGAGCGCGTGCTGCAATTCGCCGCGAAATACCGGCACGGTAAAGTAGTCGATCAGGAAGATTGTTCGGAAGAGCCGCCCAAGATGAACGCCTCCGTCGTAGAGTGGTTGACCCCGTGCGGCGGAGCCAAAGCGCGCAAGCGCCTGCACAGCCGTGCAATGGCCACTTTGCACGGACGCGGCAACGCGTACAAAGTCATCCCAGATAGCTTCGATGGTGTCGAGTCGGACGTCGCAATCGGCGATCGCCGCAAGATCCGCCAGTACCAGGAAATCAACCGGTACATGCAGTCGCCGGTCCCGCAGATGAGCCAGCCTGGGGCACAGGTCGAAGCCCAGTGCGCGGGCGAGCCCCATCGCGAAATCGGTATACCCATGGGTATCAACGGCAAGCATAGCCACGTCGTCGGTACTGCTTTGCCGGATCACACCTTCGATCGCAACACCCGCCTGCCGCTCGTTGAGTACGATCGGCTGGTCGTAGAAGATGCCCCAGCGATCGCGCACATGCGTGTACACACCAATTGACGCAGTGCGCCGCCGCGGATCGGCGCGCGCCTGCCAGACCGTTTTCGTCGTTTCCAGTGACATCATGTCCGACGACGCAAGGTCCGCCCGGCCCCAGTGCTGCGCGATCTGATGCCGGTGCATGAATTCGAGCACAGCGTCGGCAGCGTGGCGAAGCATCCGCTCGTCCGCGATGCGGCTCATCATCTGGCGGATCGCGGTCGCCGACAGTTCCGGCACCATGCGGGCGATATCGGCGGCGGACATCGACGTGCCGTGTGCGAGAACTGCGGCATAGACCATCAGCAGTTCCGTGCGCGAGCGCGGCTCCCGACCCAGCAGTATCCAGCTGAAGCGTACGGTGCTGTCAACTTCGAGAATGATCTTCGGCAGTTGCCCGTCCGGCCGTGGCGCAAAGATCGCACGACGAAGCGACTCGAGCGCCGCATCGCGTGGCTGGGCGCCCAGTGGGCCAATATGGACTGCATCATCGACGCGCACCTCGCCGCGCGCCACTGCCTCGCGAAGACGTGCCAGCCCGGCATTGAGATGCTCGATGACCGGCTTGAGAAATTCCTTCGGGTCCTGCGGCAGCTTCAGGTGGCCGTAGTAATGATTGCGTCTGGCCTGCCACTCGTCGTCCGGAATCAGCAGCGTGGCCTGACTGCGGAAATCGAAGCTGTGCCCCACATAGACCGAGCCGTTCCGCAAGGCGACGCGCAGCGCGAAAAGCGTTGCCCATTCGAAAGCGAGCAGCGCCTGGTTGCGGTCTTCGTTATCGATCAGGCGTTGCCAGGCCCGACCGAGCTGGATGGTCGTGTTCTGCGGCAGCTCGACCGATCTGCTCGCGTAGATGTCACGCAACAGTACAAGCGCCTCGATCACAGGATGCGCGGTCTGCGCCTCGAATGGCAGCGTCAACAGCCGGGCGAGCATGGCGCGAGCGACGCGCCGTTTCGAGATTAGTTGCGAGCGAACCAGGCTCGCGCGGCTGGGCGTCTCCTGTTTGAGCACCGCATCCGCCAAGGCAGAGATCTGATCGACCAGGTCGTCGTGCGTCAGACTTTCGTCGGTGGCTATCACCTTGACGGCCGTGGCAAAGTCGTGCATCTGTGCCTTGAGGTCCGGCCGCGCTGCCGAAACCCTGCTGTTCGCTTCGTTGAGGGATTTGCGAATCCAGCGGCCGAGCATCGAAAGCAACTGGTCGGTGGCGGTGCAGAGCGCATACCGCATGAAGCATGCGGCCTCGAGCCGGCGAGACGACTGGATTCGCTTGCTGACTGATGGTTTGCGATGGGCACAGCGCCGCGCGAAGTGTCGCACGCTTGCTTCATTGCATGTCGTCGGCCAGTTGCCGTGTACGCCAAGCTCGACCAGTCGATCAATCTTGCGGAACAGTTCACTCATCTGATGCGTCGAGTTGCGCAGCGGCACCGACCACAGCCATTGCTGCAGGCTCGCAACCGACCCATGCGGCTGCGGCAGAACGGTTCCCCAGCGATCAAGCGTCGCTTCGCTGAACGCGTGGACGAGGCTACCGGTCAGCGTCGTTTCGACATCGCGCGCGGCCTGTACGAGCAGGGGCGTGAGCGCGCGGTCCTGCTGGATCAGGATGCGATGTTCATAGAGCCATCGCTTGAGCTCCTGCATGAGATCGGCGCGATTCGGGCGCCCCGCGAGCCGCTCCTTGAGCCAGCGCACGACATAGCGACGCTGATGTTCGGCCATCGGCACGAAACCGAGCGCCTGATAGGCGATCACCTGATGGTCGAAGAGTGTACGTTCGCGCGTTTCGTAGAGGGTGCGCAAGGTACCGAGGTCTGGCGGCTCGATCCCGAGGTACGTGCCCAAATGGCCCCACAGGATCTGCGGCACATACTGGTACGCATCGAGTGTCGCACCGGTCATGCGCACGAAGCCGATATGCAATGCAAGCGCAAGCCGGTAAAGGGGACCACGGCGGGCATTGATTAATGCCCGCTCTTTGGATGAGAACGTGAAGAACGTGGCGAGTTCAAACTCGCTGAGATCGCGCGGCATACGCCGCATGCCCAGATAAGCCAGTCGCCAGTGTTCCATCGCCGTCCACTCCGGAAGCGAAAGCGGGGCCAACCAGCGTAGCCGGAAAAAATCGGCGAATCAACAGACAATTGTCGGACCGCGCTATGGCGCGGCTGACCGCGAAACCCAAACAGCAACTATCTGATTTCTATAAATAAAGTATTAGGGGCAGTCCGCCAGCCCTTGTCGCGCCGAGATCGCGCTACCGTCGTAATCTGCATTGAAATCACGGGGATGCCTTAACGGACAATGGTGCGAAATCTTTAGCGCCGCTCCCGAAAAAATCGACGATTCCGTGCTACGCGTGTTGATTGTTTGACGCCGCGGCTCAACGCATAAATATTTTCTCGGGCAAACGCGGCGCAAACTGGTACGACCACCGCAAAACAAGCAACGCCGGGGCTGCCTAGAAGCCAGCGATGCGTGCGCAGACTGGCGTTTGCGTTTCTCGCTCAACCAGACTCTAATAAAAACTGGTATTACCAGCCTTCGCGTATATGGACACTGCGTAGGAGTTGCTGCAAGAATGCGCCACGCTTGGGGCATTGGGCAACCAGCATCACGTCCCGTTGAAACAGACGGCGTTGCAACAATACCCTCGCCGAAGACGAACATATATCGGCCCCCGGTTCGCCAGACCAGGGACGCACATAGGAGACGCAATGGCAACTTCAGCAGTCGTTCCTCCAGGGGTACTTTTCTCGCAGCCGCTCACGCCGGTCGGGAACTCCCTTCTGCTCTCGTTCCTCGCCGCGGCCGTGCCAATCGCGGTCGCCCTCGTCATGCTCGGCGTGCTTCGCCGTCCGGCATGGCAGGCCTCGTTGGGCGGTTTGATCGCCGGCATTGCAATTGCGACAGGGGTGTGGGGCATGCCCGTTGGCATCGCCCTGAATTCGGTCGCAGCGGGCATGGCGCTCGCGCTGGTACCCGTGATGTGGATCGTGGTCAACGCACTTCTGCTTTATAACATTGCAGTGAAGTCGGGACGCTTCGACCAGTTCCGGCAGTGGATGCTGGACCATCTGCCCGATGACCGGCGTCTTGTGCTACTGGTGGTCGCCTTTTCCTTCGGATGCCTGCTCGAAGGCATCTCGGGCTTTGGCACGCCGGTCGCGATTACGAGCGCGCTTCTAGTCGGCCTCGGCTTTCCGGCGCTCGAAGCACTCACGTTTACACTGATCTTCAATACCGCGCCCGTCGCTTTCGGTGCGCTCGGTGTACCGATTACGGTGCTTGGTGCCGTGACGTCGCTGCCCGCTCCCACGCTTGCCGCAATGGTCGGTCGGCAGTTGCCCCTGTTCGCACTGCTTCTTCCCTTTTACGTGGTCGGCGCCTACGCCGGATTCCGTTCGATCAGGAAACTCTGGCCGGCGCTCCTTGTGTCTGGTGGAAGCTTCGCGCTTGCGCAGTTTCTGACGTCCAACTATCTCGGCTATCAACTGACGGATGTCCTATCGTCGCTGACGTCGCTGGTCGTAACCATTGCCTTCCTGAAGGTTTGGCATCCCGAGCCCGACCCTGAGTTCGCGGTCGTACGCAGCGCAGGCATCGAAAGCAACGGTACGCGCGTCGGTTATGGCGGCTGGCTGCCGTGGATCGTGGTATCCGTGGTGGTCATCTTCTGGGTCCATGCCAACATCGCCTCGATCGGCGACATCAAGGTGCAGTGGCCGGGCTTGCACAATGCTGTCTTCGTGACGCTGTATAACAAGCCTTATGCGGCCGTATGGGACTTCCAGCCGTTGGGAACAGGAACGGCCATTCTGGTTGCCGCGCTGATCACGGCCGCGTGGACCCGCACGGGTGTCGGCAGCTTCTTCGAATGCGTCTTGAAGACGTGGCGTCAGACGCGCATCGCGATTATCACAGTCATGATGATCGTGGGCCTCGCCTACCTGTTGAACTATTCGGGCATGAGCTACACGCTAGGCATCGGCGTCGCATCGACAGGCGCGCTGTTTCCGCTTGTCTCTGCATCGCTTGGCTGGATTGCAGTGTTCCTCTCTGGCAGCGACACATCGGGCAATGCGCTGTTCGGCAATCTTCAGGTGGTGGCCGCACGCCAGGTGGGTCTCGATCCCGTGCTCATGGCCGCGACCAATTCGTCGGGCGGTGTGATGGGAAAGATGATTTCGCCGCAGAACATCGCGACTGGCGTATCGACGACCGAGCTCAAGGGCAAGGAAGGCATCGTGTTTGCACGAACCTTCTGGCATAGCGTATTTCTCACCCTGCTGCTCGGCGTTCTGGTGTTCATGCAGCAACATGTGTTGACATGGATGATCCCGACCCTGCCGCATTGACGCTGGCGTCGAGCGAGGGCCTCATATAGGCGGGGCCTTCGCCCCACCCTACCCTTTGGCCCTCATCGCTGGCAAGATCGAGCCGCACCTACACAGTACCAATATCAATCCCAACCTTCGAGTCGCAACGTCGCGCGCACGAGTCGCTGCTCTTCCTGCTCGATTTCCCGAAGATTTGCACACACGCTTGCGATGTGTTCGGCCGCTGCCTTGCGCGCCTGCTCGGGCAGCTTGCCAGTTACGGCACTGTAGAGGCGCGCGTGCTGGCGGTCGATCACCCGCTTTTGCGGTGCGCGATGATAGAGGTTGTTGACCGATGCAAACACAGAACTCAGCAGGAGATCGGTGAGCGAACTCAACGTATGCACGAGCACTGGGTTATGCGACGCCTCGCAAATTGCGAGGTGAAAAGCGTGATCGAGCCGCGCGTGTTGCGACGCGCTCGCTTCCTCGCCGTGCGCGGCCAGCATTTCGTCGTAGCGCCGCGTGATCAGTACGAAGTCGGCGGCCGTGCCGCGTAATGCCGCGAGTCTTGCCGATTCCGCCTCGAGCATGCCGCGCACTTCGAAGAGATCGTAAAGCGTGCGAGGCTGCGAGCCAAGGAGGTGCATCATCGGCGAGAGGGACGGCTTCGCCGTGAGCCTCGCGACGAAAGACCCCTTGCCGTGCGATGTCTCGATAATGCCGCGCGCACGCAACAGCTTCAGCCCTTCGCGCAACGCGGTACGTGACGCGCCGAGCTTTTCGGTGAGGCGGCGCTCCGAAGGCAATGCCTGCCCGGTCTTGAGCACCCCGTCGACAATAAGTCGTTCGATCCGTTCCGCCACCACGTCGGCGACTTGTCTGGCGTCTTCCTGATCCATTTCGTGCGCTCTTTATCTGGTATGACCAATTTCGTATGCTAACACGCGAGGCGGCCTTTCTCCACGAACTGTCGCTACCGTACAGGCTTTGAGTTGCTTTTGTGTCGCTTGTCATTTTAAAAACTGGTACGACCACCTGCAAACACCGTCGACAGTAGGCTTCGCAGCCGCGACAATCGCGCTAGCGCCAGAGGCCCACAACTGCTACAAGCGGCCACCCTGTCTAGTCTTGTCAGAAAAAGCTGACTGTCGCACGAGGAGACCCCAATGAGCTATCACTATGACGAAAGCGTAGACGGCGCTCTCGCGACGCATGACAAAAGTCGCGTTGTCAAGCATCTGCAATCGCTGATTCCCGATCTGGAGGTGTTGCACGAACAGGAAGACCTGCGCCCGTTCGAATGCGACGGGCTCGCCGCTTATCGCACGACGCCTATGCTCGTCGCGCTGCCCCAGAACGTCGATCAGGTGCAAACACTGCTCAAATTCGCAAGCGAGTGGAAGATTCCGGTCGTTGCGCGCGGCGCGGGCACTGGATTGTCGGGCGGCGCATTGCCGCTCGAGAAAGGCATTCTGCTCGTGATGGCGCGCTTCAATCGAATCCTCGAAGTCGATCCCGAGGCGGGCATTGCGCGCGTGCAGCCCGGCGTGCGCAACCTCGCGATATCGCAGGCCGCGGCGCCGCATGGGCTCTACTACGCGCCGGACCCTTCATCACAGATCGCCTGTTCGATCGGCGGCAATGTGGCTGAGAATGCGGGCGGCGTGCATTGCCTGAAGTACGGGCTGACCGTCAACAACATCCTGAAGCTCGAAATTCTCACTATCGACGGCGAGCGCATCACGCTTGGCTCGAACGCACTAGATGCACCAGGATTCGATTTTCTGGCGCTTTTTACAGGCTCTGAAGGCATGCTCGGCATCGTCACCGAAGTCACGGTGAAGCTGCTTACGAAGCCGCCCGTCGCGAGAGCGCTACTCGCGAGTTTCGACAATGTCGAACAAGCAGGCGCGGCGGTGGCTCGCATCATCGGCGCGGGGGTGATTCCCGGCGGCCTCGAAATGATGGACAACCTCGCGATACGCGCGGCGGAAGACTTCATCCACGCGGGTTATCCAGTCGACGCCGAAGCCATTCTGATATGCGAAGTGGACGGCGCGGAAAGCGACGTGTATGAAGACGTCGAGCGCGTGGAAGCGCTTTTGCGCGAAGCGGGCGCGACCGACATCCGCGTCGCTAGAGACGAAGCCGAGCGGCAACGTTTCTGGGCCGGCCGCAAAAACGCGTTTCCTGCGGTAGGCCGCATCTCGCCTGACTACTACTGCATGGACGGCACGATTCCGCGCCGCGAATTGCCGCGCGTGCTGAAGAGCATTGCGCAGTTCTCGGAGGAATACGGCTTGCAGGTCGCTAACGTGTTCCATGCCGGCGACGGCAACATGCATCCGCTGATCCTTTTCGATGCGAACGCTTCCGGCGAAACCGAACGCGCCGAAGCGCTCGGCGCGCGAATTCTCGAACTGTGCGTCGCGGTCGGCGGCAGCATCACCGGCGAACACGGCGTGGGCCGCGAAAAGATCAACCAGATGTGTGCGCAGTTCAATGCCGACGAACTCACGTTCTTCCACGCGCTGAAGGCCGCGTTCGACCCTGGGGCATTGCTCAATCCCGGCAAGAACGTGCCGACCTTGCACCGTTGCGCGGAATTCGGCTCCATGCATGTCCATCGCGGCGCACTGCCCTTTCCCGAACTGGAGCGCTTCTAATGTTGATCGAAGCCCACTCAATGGACGACAGCGAACGGCTCGTCACCGAAGTCGAGCACGCGTTCGTAAAGCGCACGCCGCTCGCCATTCGCGGCGGCAACAGCAAGTCTTTTCTTGGCCGCAAGGTAGCGGGCGCGGTGCTCGACACGCGTTCGCATCGAGGCATTGTCAGCTACGACCCGACCGAACTCGTGATCACCGCGCGCGCGGGCACGCCGGTCGATGATCTGAATGCGGCTCTCGACGCCGCCGGCCAGATGCTGCCGTGCGAACCGCCCACGTTCGACGGCGCGGCGACCGTCGGCGGCATGGTAGCGGCCGGACTGGCGGGTCCACGCCGTCCGTGGTCGGGTGCGGTACGCGACTTCGTGCTGGGCTGCCGGGTGATCACCGGACAAGCAAAACATCTGCGCTTTGGCGGCGAGGTGATGAAAAACGTGGCGGGCTATGATGTGTCTCGTCTACTGGCTGGCAGCTTCGGCTGTCTTGGCCTTATCACCGAGGTGTCATTGAAAGTGCTGCCGAAACCGCGCTCCGTCGGCAGCTTGACGCTCGAACTCGCCGCAAGCGAAGCGCTACGCAACCTGTCGGCGTGGCGCCGCGCGGTGCTGCCGGTGAGCGGCGCGTGTTACGTGGGTGGCCGACTGCACGTGCGGCTCGAAGGCGGGACTGGATCGGTGGCCTCGGCACTCGATCACATCGGCGGAACGGAACTCGACCTGAATTTCTGGCGCGATTTACGTGAGCGGCGTCTCGCGTTTTTCGACGATTCGCGTCCGTTGTGGCGATTGTCTTTGCCGAATGCCTCACCGCTTGTCGATTTGCCGGGCGACAGCCTGCTCGACTGGGCCGGCGCGCAACGCTGGCTCAAAAGCGATGCGCCCGCGACGGCGATTCGTCAGATCGCGCGCGCGGCAGGCGGTCATGCAACGTGCTTTACGCCGGATGGCGCGACCGACCTGTCCGAGCCGTTCGCACCGTTAGCGCCTGCGCTGCTGCGGTTTCATAGACAGGTCAAGCAGCAGCTCGATCCGCGCGGCATCTTCAATCCGGGCCGGCTTTACGCGGACTTGTGATTGCCGGATTGCGGATCGCGCCTCATGACTCACAGCGTTCCGATCCGCCATCCGCCATAACCGCCCGCCAAGCCCAAACGCAAATTTCCAAGGCGACAACAGCATGCAAACCAATCTCAGCGACGCCGCCAAAACCCTGTCGCGCGCGGACGAAGCCGAGCAGATTCTGCGCTCGTGCGTGCACTGCGGCTTCTGCAACGCGACCTGCCCCACGTATCAACTGCTCGGCAATGAACTCGATGGCCCGCGCGGGCGTATCTATCTGATCAAGCAGATGCTGGAAGGCGAGCCGGTCACCCAGAAAACCCAGTTGCACCTCGACCGCTGCCTCACGTGCCGCAATTGCGAAACCACCTGCCCGTCCGGTGTCACCTATCACGCGTTGCTCGACATAGGCCGCGCCGAGCTCGAGAGGCGCATCAAGAGGCCCGCGTCCGAACGCCTGCTGCGCGAGGCTTTGCGTCGTGCGATCCCGCATCCCGCGGTATTTGACGCGCTCGTAAAAACAGGCCGTGCGATGCGGCCGTTTCTTCCCGCCGCGCTTGGACCTAAAATTCCAGCGCGCAGCGGGAGCGCCAAAGAGCGGCCCGCGCCACGGCATCCGCGCAAAATGCTGATGCTCGAAGGCTGCGTGCAACCCACACTGTCGCCGAACACCAACGCGGCCGCCGCGCGCGTGCTCGACCGGCTCGGCATCAGCATCGTCAATGTCGGAAATGCGGGCTGTTGCGGTGCAACCGATTATCATCTGAACGCGCAGGAGACAGGTCTTGCGCGGGCACGGCGCAATATCAACGCGTGGTGGCCCGCCATCGAGGCCGGCGCCGAGGCCATCGTACAAACCGCGAGCGGCTGCGGCGCGTTCGTCAAGGAATATGGACACTTGCTGCGCGACGATTCGCGCTATGCGTCAAAAGCGCAGCGGGTCAGCGAACTCGCGCGCGACCTGGTCGAAGTGCTGGCCGGCGAGCCGCTCGACCACCTGCAAACGCGGGAGGCGACTAGCGAGGTGAAGCTGCCGAACGAACCAGCCCCGCGCAGAATCGCGTTTCACTGCCCCTGCACGTTGCAGCATGCGCAGAAGCTGGGCGGCGCGGTCGAGTCGATCCTGCAACAACTCGGCTTCGATCTCACCGCCGTGCCCGACGGCCATCTGTGCTGCGGCTCGGCAGGCACGTATTCGATTACCCAGCCCGAGCTTGCGCAAAGGTTACGCAACAACCGGCTCGACGCGCTGGAAAGCGGCAAGCCGGAGCTGATCGTCACGGCCAATATCGGCTGCCAGATGCATCTGGACGGCGCCGGGCGCACGCCGGTGCGCCACTGGATAGAACTTGTAGAAGCATCTTTACCATAAACGAACCAGGAAATTCATTATGCTGAGCAAACCTGTGCTGACCCTTGCCGAAACGACCCGCATTCTCGAAGCCGCCCGCGCGGAAGCCGAGCAGAACAAGTGGGCCGTCGCCATCGTGGTGGTGGACGACGGCGGCCATCCGCTCGGAATGCTGCGCCTCGACGGCAGCGCGCCGGCCAGCTCGTATATCGCGACCGAAAAGGCCCGCACTTCGGCGATCGGACGGCGTGAAACCAAGGTATATGAAGACATGATCAACAACGGCCGCACCGCATTCCTGAGCGCGCCGCTGCAAGGCACGCTGGAAGGCGGTGTGCCGGTGATCGTCGACGGCCAGGTGGTCGGCGCGGTCGGCGTGTCCGGCGTCAAGTCGGATCAGGACGCGCAGATCGCCAAGGCCGGGATTCAGGCTATCGCCGCTTAAATTCGCCTGCCGCTCGAAGCGGCGGCGATCACCAAAAGAAGCTAAACCGTTGCACAACGCGGGCCGATGCCCCCTCATCGGCCCCATTCAGATAGATGGAGCAGTCGATGACTCAGATGAACCCGCGCGGCGGACTGCAAGTCGCCGCCAACCTCGACCGGTTCGTCGAAACCGAAGCCCTGCCCGGCACCGGAATCGACAGCGCTGAATTCTGGTCGGGCTTCGACGCCCTCGTGCATGAGCTGGCGCCCAAAAACCGTGCGTTGCTCGCCGAGCGCGACCGCTTGCAAACCGAGCTGGACAACTGGCATCGCGCCAATCCGGGTCCGGTGCGCGATCTGCGTGCGTACCGCGCGTTTCTGGAGGGCATTGGCTATATCGTGCCCGTGCCTGCCAGCGTCAAAGCCACGACCGACCACGTGGACACCGAAATCGCCGAACAGGCCGGCCCGCAACTGGTGGTGCCGCTGTCGAACCAGCGCTATGCGCTGAACGCGGCGAACGCGCGCTGGGGCAGCCTGTACGACGCGCTGTACGGCACCGACGCGATCCCCGAGAGCAACGGCGCCGACAAGCAGAAGGCCTTCAACCCTGTGCGCGGCGCCGCGGTGATCGCCTATGCGCGCAAGTTTCTCGATCAGGCCGCACCGCTCGCGAACGGCTCGCATGCCGACGCGACCCACTATGGCGTGGAAGGCGGCAAGCTGATCGTCACGCTGAAGAACGGCAAGAGCGAACTGAAGACGCCGGCGCAATTCATCGGCTATCAAGGTGAAGAAAGCGCGCCGTCCGCAGTGCTGCTCAAGCACAACGGCCTGCACTTCGAAATCCAGATCGATGCGAACGACTCGATCGGCAAGACCGATTCGGCGCATGTGAAAGACGTGGTGGTCGAAGCGGCGGTGAGCACGATCATCGACTGTGAAGACTCGGTCGCGGCCGTGGATGCGGACGACAAGGTCCAGCTCTACCGCAACTGGCTCGGCCTGATGAACGGCGATCTGGCCGAAGAGGTCACGAAAAACGGCAAGACCTTCACGCGCCGGCTGAACGCCGACCGCGTCTACACCGCCGCGAATGGCACGGCGCCGGTCGTGCTGCATGGCCGCTCGCTGCTGTTCATCCGCAACGTCGGTCATTTGATGACCAATCCGGCGGTGCTGACGAAAGACGGCCACGAGATTCCGGAAGGCATTCTCGACGCCGTGATCACCTCACTGTGCGCGTTGCACGACCGCAAGCACAAGCTGAATTCGCGCACCGGCTCGATCTATATCGTCAAGCCGAAGATGCACGGCCCGGCCGAAGTCGCCTTCGCGAGCGAGTTGTTCGCGCGCGTGGAAGACCTGCTGAAGCTGCCGCGCAACACGATCAAGATGGGCATCATGGACGAGGAGCGCCGCACCAGCGTGAACCTGCTCGCCTGTATCGCCGAAGCGTCGGAGCGTGTCGCGTTCATCAACACGGGTTTCCTCGACCGTACCGGCGACGAGATGCACACGGCCATGGAAGCCGGTCCGATGCTGCGCAAGGGCGACATGAAGTCGAGCGCCTGGATCGCCGCTTACGAGCGCAGCAACGTGCTGGTCGGTTTGAGCGCGGGCCTGCGCGGCCGCTCGCAGATCGGCAAGGGCATGTGGGCGATGCCTGATCTGATGCACGCCATGCTCGAACAGAAAATCGCGCACCCGAAGGCCGGCGCGAACACCGCATGGGTGCCCTCGCCGACCGCCGCGACGCTGCACGCGTTGCATTACCACCAGATCGACGTACAAGCGGTGCAGCAGGAACTGGAACGCACGGACTACGCGAAGGTGCGCGACGAACTGCTCGACGGCTTGCTGACGATTCCGGTCGTCGCCGAGGCAAAGTGGAGCGACGACGAGATCCGCAGCGAGATCGACAACAACGCACAGGGCATTCTCGGCTATGTGGTGCGCTGGATCGATCAGGGCGTGGGCTGCTCGAAGGTGCCCGACATTCACAACGTCGGCCTGATGGAAGACCGTGCCACGCTGCGTATTTCCAGCCAGCATATCGCCAACTGGCTGTATCACGGCGTGGTGAAGCGCGAGCTGGTTGAAGAGACGTTCAAGCGCATGGCGAAAGTGGTCGACGAGCAGAACGCGGGCGACCCGCACTACAAGCCGATGGCGCCGGGCTTCGACACGATCGCTTTCAAGGCCGCGCAAGCGCTGGTGTTCGAAGGGCACCAGCAGCCAAGCGGCTATACGGAACCGTTGCTGCACAAGTTCCGGCTCGAAGTCAAAACCCAGGATCGAAGCTTGAACATGCCGGATCCCACGTAACACGCGTGTCGGCGAAATGATACACCTCTGACAGATGCCCCCGGGGCGTGGTGAACAACGTCAGGCAGGCACGGAATCGCCAGCGGTATAGCCCTTCCGTGTCCCTTATCGGTTCTGGTGCAAAAAGCCGGTGAAGCCGAGACGCCTCCAATACGTACGGACACCTTATTTATCGAATAGGACAGCATTCCAGATGACGAGTGCAGCAGTATCCTTGAGTCCGAGAGTGCGGAGATTGAACTGACCCTTGCGGATGCGGTGCATCAGCTCGATGCCTGAAATCATGGTCTTCGCACACCTGAATCGCTTGAATCCGAGCATCACGTTCGTTCTGGACTTGATGTTTAGATGGCCCTGTTCGATAAGGTTATTCAGATACTTCGAGGAGCGCACATGCACCTCCGCAGGCAACAGAGCGTCAGCGATCATCTCGCGCACGGCCCCGGTGCGAGGCGGCATACCCGTCGAGCGTGATCGTCTCCGGTGGCTGGCCCTGATGTTTGATGGCGTTGCCGCAAAAGGCTTTGGCCGCGCTCACATCGCGCTTTGTCCTGAGCATGAAGTCGACTGCCTCGCCGAACCGATCTACCGCCCGGTAGAGATAGAACCACTTGCCACAATTCTTCAGATAGGTCTCGTCAACGCGCCATGACCGCCCTGCCGGTATGGCAAAGCGATTCCAGCGCTTCACGAACTCCGGGGTGAAACGCTTCACCCACCGCATGATCGTGGTGCGTCAGGGACAGACCGCTTTCGGCCATCATCTCGACCAGGTCGCGCAGACTGAGCTTGTAGCGAAGGTACCAACGAACGCACAGAACAATGATCTCCGATCAAAATGCAGCCCATCGAACAACCCCTCAAGCCCCCCCTTTGTTCATCGCCGCCTACCAGGTTGATTGGATCGCTACTTTAACCGGTCCAACGAACCAATCTGCACCAGAACCCGCGCCACGGACCTGTTGATCGGGATCGAGTGCGACTGAGCCATTCGGGTGATACAGTTCCGCGCCCCTTCGGGCATAGCGGCGTTCAATTGCAATAGACCCGCTCAGCACAAGCACGCCGCGCCAAGAAGCCGCGTCAACGGCTGATTGCGCCAGAGACTACTTAACCGTATTCATCGTTACGGAAGATACGCGGCACTACTGATTTCCGGAATTGATTTGAAACCAGGTCTTGCGAAGAAGTAGCCTTGCATCAGGTTGACGCCATGCGCGACAAAGAAGTCTCGCTCCTCTCTGGTTTCGATGCCCTCCGCGACCACGCGGATGCCGAGATCGTGACATATCGATAGAACGCCACGCACGATGCGCTGACGCACCGAGTCAGTGTCGATACCGCGGAGAAGCCCCATGTCGAGCTTGATGATGTCGGGCTGAAAATCCACCAGGAGCGCGAGTCCCGAATAACCGGCCCCGAAATCATCAATTGCTGTCAGAAAGCCGAATTTCTTGTATGCCCTGAAAATCTCGACCAGGTGATTACGGTCCGTCAGATGTTCGCCCTCGACCGTCTCGAATATGATTCTTTCAATCGGGAAGCAATGCTCCTGCGCAGCATCCAGGGTACTCCTTATGCAGACCTCCGGCCTGTAGACCGCGTTGGGCATGAAATTGATGGAGAGGAATGCGTCAAGACCTAGCGTAGCTGCACGGGCAATAGCAACCCGCCGACAGTGCTGGTCAAACTGATATTTCTTTACGTCCTCGATCTGTGAAAGGACCGAATGCGCGGATTCACCGTTTGCACCACGCACCAGCGCCTCTCATGCGAACACGGTCTGAGCGGCCATGTCGACGATTGGCTGAAATGCAAAATCAATGTCCACAGGCAAGGGCGCTGTGTCAGCACATCCAGAACAGCTGTACGACTGTCCGGCCGCCTTACTGCTATGAATCTTGAAAGAAGTCATCTCTCTCTAACGTCGTCAATATTCGCTGTCTGGGATTTCATCTGTTGCCCCGTCGCCGGGCGGCCGTCACGTTTTGAACCGCGTTGCCGTCTGGGCACATGGAACAAACCGTGTCCGTTTGCTCCGCAACCTCTACACGTACGCAGTTCCGGCCTGCTCTTTTCGCGTCATAGAGTGCGCGGTCGGCGGCAGCCAGCAAGCTTTGAAGCGTCGGATTTGCTTCACTTAGACTTGCCACACCAAGACTCACTGTTGCTTTCAGTTGTCCGACCGCTGTGTCGATTCGCGCCCGCTCGACCGCAACGCGCAATCGCTCAGCGACCGCGATTGCCTCGCTGGCTGTTGTAGATGGCAGCATCAGAATGAATTCCTCACCGCCAAGCCTCGCGACAGTGTCGGACGTCCGTACCATGCCCATCGCTTCACCAGCAATCCGCTTTAACACTTCGTCGCCCGCCTGATGCCCTGCCGTGTCATTTATACGTTTGAAGTAGTCCGCGTCAAGCATAACGACTGACAACGCACGGCCGTGCCGTTCTGCACGCACGACCTCGGACTCCGCAATCTCAAAGAAGTGAGCGCGGCTCGATACGCCGGTCAGATGGTCGGTCGTAAGCAGACGCGCGAGGTTATCGCTGGTCACCTTCCGCTCCGTCACGTCTCTCAGGACCACCGAATACCCTGATATGTCACCGTCGTCCTCACGGAGTACCGCAATGAGAACTTGCCCCCAATACCGTCTACCGGTCACGGTTTCGCACCAGAGTTCCTCCACATGCCAACCCTCGTCGCGCGTCAGCGCGATGTGCTCGAGAGAACGGTGCAGAGCGATCTCGTCGCGGGCATAAAAACGCGAGAGCGTGTGGCCGACGACATTTGACTCAACAAAGCCCGTCAAGCGTTCAACCGATGGATTCCAGCTTTCGATGCAGCCCTCAGCGTCAAGCGTAAAGAACGCAAAATCGTTGACACTCGTGTAGATTCCGGCGAGCCATGACTCTGTCTGCCGCGCGCTGCGCTCAGCGGCGACCTGTCGGGAAATGTCCGTGAGCACCGTCATCAGCAGATTCGCGCCCACCTTGATGATCGAACAGGCAAGGACGACCGCACCATCCTTGGCCGGTGTCACAAACACCCGGTGGTTTTCACACACAGCGCCCCGCTCACCCTCAAAGCTGGCTACCAGATTGCGAAGCTCTGGAGCGACTGATGCGAGGCTGTCGAATATATTCTCGATACCGCCGTCTTTCACCCGCGGCATGAGAAGCTGCGCGGCAAGCGGGTTCATCATGTCCACGAGGCCCGCAAGGTCGCTGCGAATAATCCCGACCGGGGACAGGTACATGAACGAGAGTAACGCCTCGTACTCGGACTCAATGTCGTTCGTGTCTGGATTCACCGCGCTCAATTTGTGACCCTTCGCTCAATCAGGACAAAACGGATTTCGCAGTCCGGGGCCTTTAGCAGCCTGAGCCGCACCGGGGTCGGGCGCATGCGCAAGGTCAAAACGTAGGGAACGATGTCGTCAAGTACGTCTTCGTCTTCGAAGCGCTGCGCTACCATGAAATTGTTCATGCATGGCGCGACCTCGCCGAAGAAATGTTTTCCTAACACCCGCTGCGGCCTCAATCCGGCATTCCTCGACTCGGTGGCGTTATATATGGTGACAATTGCATCCGACTTAAAGCCGATAACACCAAAGAGCATCTCATCCAGACGCTCCACAGCCGATTCAACCAGCTCTGGGATCCGCACAGCTTCAAAGTCATTATTCACTTTTATTCCATGCTGGTTTCATCACACCGAGTGGACTCGGACTGACCATGTCATCATCCATCCCGTCTCTTAGGGTTCCCGCAAAAAGGGCCGCGGTTCGAACCGCGTGGAAATCACCCATATACTTTAACGACCGCCTGCAATAGAACTTTAGTGCGGGAGCTGTAGGGAAGGATGACGAGCGCCGGTCAACCGGCAAAACTTCCGGGCGGAAACGTGAGGGCGCTGGAACGTCAAATCGTTCGTGACGCAATTGGCGAGAAGACACAGGCTTGCGCAGACAACGTTCAGATCGAGGCCGACATCAACAAAAGTGCCGTCAGACGAAGCGTCCGCCGATCTGCTAGCGATAGAATGAGATCCCTCGCAAGTGTCGCTTGGGCGTACGGGTCATTCATCGACGACTCACACAGTCGGTTCCCACGGCGCGTGAGTTATGGTCGCGACGATGATCATCGGGGATTAGCACGCATTTTGCAGATTTGCCACGCGTCGTGGTGATCGACGGTCTACGCGAAACGAAGTTGCTGTAACTGTCTGCTGTGGACAGCGTCGCTTTCAACGGGCGGGCGCGGGATGATCGTCATAGCGAGACGTGAGGGTTGAAGAAAACTTGATAGACTTTCCAAGGATATGACTCTACCCTTGGTCCTCTCGCCGCGAGGCACAGACCCTCTACATCAATACTAAAGCCATAGGGCTTGCCGGATGCCCGAACGGCCCTCAGTGCGCAGGCCGCGTTGACGAAACTTCGCTTCCTCGGCGTCGGCAAGCGGAGGCCCAGAGGGTCGCCGCCGTACGGCCCGCGACGACGTGAGCAAATTCCCCAATCTGCCTCAAGCGGGCCGTCCGCTCAGTCCGAAGGCGCGTGCACGCCGTTCCAGCGTCGAGCCAGCGCCAGCATCAGCGGCATCAGCACGGCCCATCCTGCGCCGATTGCGACGAACGACAGAACCGGATTGGCAAACTGAACCGCGCCAAGCGCCGCGCCCGCGCGAAAGGACAACGGGCCGGCCAGCGCGCCCGCTGCGGCCGCTAGCAACAGCCGTCTCTTTAGCCAGCCGAACAGCACGTTTAACTGAACCGCAAACAGCGCCCATAATGCGAGCAGCCACCACGGCGGCGCCCCACGAACCAGCACGCCGTTCGGGTAGACGAGCAGGCCGCTTGCAACGAGCAGGCTTTCCCAGAGCGCTCCGATCAGCACGGCCGCGGCTATCAGCTTAAGCTCAGGCGCCGGCGCGGCAACCCGGGTGGCATGCCACACTACTGCAACCAGTACGAACGCCACGCCGATCCAAGCCAGCCCGCGCCCGGCGCTCATCACGCACACAAACCACCCCACCTGTCCGACGACAAAATAGAGCCACGCATTAGGCGCTGATAGGCGGGCGGCGCTTAAAGCGGGTGGGCGCCGAAGGTTTCGGGATGACATGCGTTGGTGGAGCGGGTAGTCCGATATCTCTTCTTACGCGTCGAGTCGGCCTTTGGATTCAGATGGCAGGCGCCCCCGCAGGCGCGGCCCCTGTCGGGCCTAACTTAAGGTGAGAACTAGTTTCAGGCGGCGGATCGGTTGCGAACGAGCCTTCCATGGCCAAGGAAGCAGCCTTGCCCCGAGGATACGTCAACGACCATCAGATGAGGCTCTACATGAAGTACGACCAAACGGAAGGACCGTCCGCCGTATCCCTACACGCCGGATTCTGCGTCGAAGGCCTATCGGCTTGAGCAGGACTTGCACTTGCCATCGCAGAGGAATGCTCCACGTGAACGCAGACGCCCAGCCGCCCTGCCCCCGATCTTTGAAGCGGAGATCGTTCCGTTGTTGTAGTCCGCTCCGTGCATTTGGGTCGTGGCGATATCGGAGAGGATCCTTTCAGCGGCATCCACACCCGCCGCGCTCCGCGCGCTGTCCGCTTTGAGCAGTGTGTTCGCGCTTGGCGCGCCCTGCGTGGCGCAAAGGGTGATGTTATCTTCCGTCAGGCGCACAACTCCGGTCATCTCGGGTTGCCCGACCTCACTGACATGAGTAGCTCGGCTGCATCCAGCATGGTATTTACGTATTCGAGGTTCGGGAGCGTGCCGATTGGCCAGCTGACAACGAGCCCATCGGGAGGTGTCAGGAATTTCGTGTGCTGAGGTCGGTTAAAAATCTCAGCTGATGGCGGCGGTGAATCGCTCGCCGAACAGGATGGCGAACTGATTGACTGCTTGCCGCCAGGTTATAGGTGGCATCTTCCAATCCTTTTCGATGTTGCGCAAGGCCAGGTACAGCAGTTTGCTGGCGGCCTCGTCGCTCGGGAAGTGACCGCGGTTCTTGACGATCTTGCGAAGCTGCATGTGCATGCTCTCGATCGCGTTTGTCGTGTATATGATTTTGCGTACTTCCGGGGGATAGGCGAAGAACGGGATGACCTGCTCCCATTGGCGCTGCCACATCGCGGCGACCGTCGGGAATTTCTTGCCCCATTCGCTTTGAGAGAAGGCTTGCAGCGCCGCCTCGGCGGCTTCGGCGGTAGCGGCCTGATAGATCGGCTTGAGCGCGGTTGCCAGTGGCTTACGGTCCTTCCAGCTCGCCAGATTCAGCGAATTGCGGATCAGATGCACGATGCAGGTCTGGATCTGGGCAGCCGGATACACCGCTTCGATCGCTTCGGGGAAGCCGCGTAAGCCGTCGACGACAGCGATCAGGACGTCGTGCAAGCCGCGGTTCTTCAGTTCGTTGAAGACCTTCAGCCAGAACTTGGCGCCCTCGGTCTGCTCGATCCATAGGCCCAGCACTTCCTTGCGGCCATCGGCCCGAATGCCCAGCGCGAGGTACACCGCCTTGTTCCTGACCGTGCCTTCGTCGCGGATCTTCAGCCGAAGCGCGTCGAAATACACGATCGGATACATCGCCTCGAGGGGGCGTTGCTGCCACTGTTCGACTTCGGCCAGCACCTCATCGGTGACGGTCGAAATCGGATCGGGTGACACCTGCAAGCCATACAGCTCCAGCAAATGGCCCTGGATCTCGCGCACGCTCATGCCGCGCGCGTACATGCTGATGACGTGATCGTCGAAGCCCGGCAGCCGGCGCTGGTATTTGCCCACCAGTTGCGGCTCGAACGTCGCCTGCCGGTCACGCGGAATGTCCAGATTCAGTTCGCCGTTGGGCGTGATGACCGTCTTGCGGCTCGTGCCGTTGCGGTGGTTGCCGGCCTTGCCTTGCTCAGCCTCGTTATCCAGGTGATGCGTGAGCTCCGCTGCCAGCATGCGCTCAGCCAGTTGCTTCTTCAGTTGCCCGGCCAGGCCCGATTCGCCGAGAACCGACTCGGCATCCTTGTTCTGAATCTGCGCCAGCAGTTGATCGATCAGCTCGTCAGGGAACAGCTTCGGCGCCTTCGGGTTCTTGCTCTTCTTGGTCACGGTTGCTTCGGTCATAGGACGTTATTTCCGTTATCGTCTCATGACCTCGGCACACTAAAATTCTGACAGGCTCGCCCATCGATGCAGTCGATCGCATCCGATAGATACACGTTGCCGCCCGGAATGTGGAACTCGGTAGTGTCGGTAAGCCACTCTCGTCAGGAGCTGCTGCTCGGAAGTTGTGATCGATAAGGTTCTCTGGCCCTAGACCTATCTCACCCAAATAGGAACCGTATCGACGCCGTCTGCTAGTGGCAGCCGCTAGGCCTTCCCGCCTCGTCAAAAGTCGCACGACCTTCTCCGATACGAACACCTGCTGTCCGCCCACTGCCGCGAATATCCGACGATAGCCTTAGCGACGGTGATTGACCTCGAAGATACTGCCTTGCCTGCTAGAACCGATTCCGACGCTCGCAACTGCCTTCCAGGGCCCACCCGCCTCCCCTTCCAGAAACGCTCCCCCTGAAGAGCCCTGCATGCGGGTCTCCCTCTAAGGCTCGCGCACGGCATGAGGCGTCACACCGATCCCGGTTGCGTCTATGCATACACAACCTTCGGTCAAGTAACATCGTTGATTTTACCCGTTGCCGGGAGAAATGCGCTGAACCGTAGTCCAAACGGTCTCTCTCAAGCGGCCCTTTCATGGATCCCTGATATTGGAACCAAGAACAGCCGCGCACTCCCACGTCAGCACCCTTTCAGGTCGTGGCACTCGAAGCCATATACCACCCATTACACGCCACCCTTCGCTCCTTGCACGTTCTCACTCCTGCTTCGCAGCGTTGTTGCTTGCGGTCGACCTACTGCCGCTTCATTGAAGCGCAATGATGACGGGAAGTCGGAATTTCGGCGTTCCCATTCGCGCTACCCGAGCGCGTCCGGGCTGTCCGCTTCGCACCCTGCCTATTCCCCACGACGCTTCAACCTACACCCAGTTCAAAGGGATGCAGTGGGCCATTTGCCGTCTCGGCCAGAACCAGCTAGCAGCTTTGGCTCCTCGAGACTAACGAGGTTTCATTCGACTGTTCTCTTGGTTTTGCATGGAGAACTCGGCCTGTCCTCACACCGCACGGCAACTGCTGGTCGCACAGCAGGTCACGGCTTCAGTTTCCGACATTCCGGTTGTTGAACATGCCAAGGCAGAGACGAGCTTTGGCATCCACTACATTTGCCGATTACGTCCGGCGGACTCGGACACCGGTCGTACTTGAGCCGGCTTGGAGCTATCGCCGCCATCATGAGCAGAGCCGGGGATGTATCGCGCAGCCGTCCAGCCAAGCATCTGCGAAGGCGTGAAGCTGTAAGCGTTCTAGAAGTGGAACAAACTCGCCTGTCATCGTGTCAGCTTGGCCGCAGCGCTACGCAGAAAATGGGTCAACATTTCGGGGTCTACCGGTTTAACAAAGTGTTGAGTGCATCCCGCTTCACGCGATCGCATAACGTCTCCCGGTGCCCCCAATCCACTGAGTGCGATCAGAATCGCTTGCTCAGTTTCCGGTCCCGCCCTCAGCCGCCGCGCAAGTTCGTATCCGTCGATCCCCGGCAAACCGATATCGAGGATAACGGCATCGGCATGAAAGTGTTGTGCGATAGCAAGGGCGGTCTCACCATCGAAGGCGCATTCGACCTCATGTTCGTCCAGGAGCATCGCCAGCGATTCAGCTGCATCACGGTTGTCATCGACCACTAGAACGCGCAGCTTTCTCGCCTGCTCTATGGGGGGCTCCTGCACTATTGTGGTTACGCCGGCAGGCGCACCCGTCGTGGGCATCAATACCGTGAAGCGCGATCCCTTCCGCAAACCTTCGCTTGCAGCGCTGACGTGGCCGCCATGCATATCAACGAGGTTCTGGACGACAGACAGCCCGATGCCGAGGCCAGACCGCCACTGTCCGTCTCCCGCGGCAAGCTGGACGTACGGCTCGAACAGGAGGCTAAGTTGCGATATCGGAATGCCAATACCCCTGTCGCTCACGACGATTTCAACCTGATCACCGCGAATGGTGGCGTCAATCGTAATAGCTGTCTGGTTTTCCGAGAACTTGATCGCGTTATCCAGCAGATTGGAAAAGACCTGAGTGAGCCTTGTGCAGTCCCCGTCCACGAGTACGGGCTCACAGGGCAGATTCACATCGATACGGTCCTGGTGCTCATGCGCGATGGGCAGGTTGATCTCGACTGCGCTCTGAACGGCCTCCCGAATGTCGAACACAGCCCGTCGCAAAATGATTTTTCCGCTACTGATGCGCGATACATCCATCAGATCATCTATCAGACGAGTGAGATGCGCGCACTGGCGCTCAACCGTGACTCGTGCCCATTCGACCTCGGGCGGTAAATCGGCACTGATTTGCTTGAGGATCTGCGCTGCGTTGCGGATCGGTGCGAGGGGATTCCGCAGTTCGTGCGCTAACGTTGCCAGAAACGCGTCCTTGCGACGATCCGTCTCGCGAAGCGACTCTTCGGCGAGCGTGCGGCGTGTGATATCGGCAAGGGTCCCGGTAAACGAGCGGATCGAACCTTCCGACTCTGCGCGGAAGCGACCGTACATCTCAATGACACGCGGAGCACGATCTTCGATACGCAGGATTCGAAAAGTCGCATGGAAGTCTCCCCCGTGTCGCATGGCCTCCGTATATTCCGTGATTAGCGCCTGCGCATCGTCGGGATGAACAAGCTCGCGTACAAACGCCATGCACGACAGAGGGCCCAGAGATTGAGGCTGCCCCGTTATTTCATACATTTGTTTGTTTTCCCAGACGCCCTCCCGCGTCACGATATCCCACTCGAAAATACCCAAACCGGCTGCGGATGCAGCCATTCGAAGCCGCTCCTCGCTCCTCTGTTGAGCTGCGAGCGCCCGGTCGCGCTCGTAGATGGTCGCTTCGATCCGCCTGTCCTGTTCGTCGGTGAGTTGCCTGATCGCGGTGTGAATCGTCGCGCTCAAAAGATCGTCGATCAATAGTTGGGCCGCCGATTGAGCACCACTTGATCCGGATACCCCTGCGAAAAATTCGCGAGTGGCATGCTGTACGCAGCGCTGTAACTGATTCAGTTCCCGAAACAGTTCGTCGAGCTGGTACCCGAGCATCCAGCGGTCGCGACCATGCTTCCTCGCGTCAGCGTGCAACCGCCAAAGCGTTCTCTGGTTAGGGGCGCCCCGCAAGACGGCGCAGATTTCCTCAAAGAGCGACGGCAGATGATCTACCAGTTGACCGGTGGTAAGCCGGCCTGCCGGCGTGATGGCTGCGTCGGACCGCACCGAGCGAAGCCAGCGGCGCGTTAAAACGCCCCGAGTCCGTTCCAGATACGCTGCTAACTCAGGGAATAAAGCGAATTGCGACGGCTTCATGATGTCCTGATTAGAGTTGTCTTTGAGAGCCAGAGCGGCAACTTCTCGCCTCGCGAGAAAAGGCCCTAGCTCAGGTAAAAGGGGGCATCGCTGGTCAATCTATCTTTTCCGCTCGACCGCCATTAGAACGCGGACTTTCAAAATCCCATATCCACCGACCGAGCGATCGTACCCGTCGCACGTCGAATACCCGGGGCGCTGGCTCTTGCGCTGGACTGCGCGCAAGCTGATCTTCCCAGCGTCCCTCCAGTTCGTGGAGGACCCTCCAATTTGTAAGCAAAGAATGTATCATCCCCGTGTATTCGCCCAGTGTGAGCGCGATCATCTTCGGATGCGGGCCTCTCTGGAAGCGACGTATATCAGACGGTTAGACAATTGTTAGGGAGGCTTGGCACACGACAATCCATTGGCGACGCAGGGTTGCAAGAAGCGGCTGACAAGGCTCTCCTCCTTGGTGGCTTGAATCAGCGTCGCTGCGGCCGCAGCTTAACCCGTACCATCGGTCAACCGACCATCTATACGGTTGACTATTGCTCCCTGCTTAAGGAACTCCGTGTTCCGGTGCAGGCGAACTATTGGAACAGCAGCGGAAGGTTTTACGAATACCGCGCTCAGCGATTTAACGCGAGCTTCGCATCCCGGGAGACTCGACGAGCTAAATCTGGGGAACGCAACGTCAATGCGCTGCTCTAGGCGAAAGAGTAGTATCGACGTGCTGGCGGTATCCGTCTGATCACTCCAGTGACACCGCTGTCAGATCTGCCACTATCGTCGCGTTCTGCTGCGCCCTCCGAATGTCTCTGCTCGATCCCTGAGTTGATTAGCCTGACGCCGGCGCATTGCACACCTGACCTACCGGTTGTTTCATCAAGCATCGTATTTACATTACCCGCAGCCGCAACACACCCACTCATGTGCTCGCACGTGCCGACGGTTAGTTGCGCGGCACCACCCGCTGCACCGACTCCACCGGAAGCCGCTCGGCCTTCTACCTCGCGGTAGACACATGCTGCGCAAAAGCAAGGCCCTCGGCGATTACTGCAAAACATCGCTTCTCGCGAAAGGATCAGGCGGTCGCGACGGCTGCAAACAGCGCGAGACTATTGATCCGAATTGTAAAGTGTTCAAACATATGGGCAATTCCGTTCTCACTTTGCCGCATCTGCGATCCTCGGCGAGGTCACCATCGTCGCCGGGCCGACATCAATCGCTTCGCCCCGCTATCCGCGGCTGTTGTCGTAGGTCGACCGAGCCTAGTCGACCGCGTCGGCTATCCCTTGCATCCTGCTTACAGGATCCGACGCGCGCTCGCGCCATTCTCGATCGCCTCGCGAATCCTGCCAACGAGCTTTCGCTGAAGGCAGCGATGGCGCCGTCGGCTACCAAGAAGTCACGCCAGAATCCATATGCCACGAGGGTCGCCCTTCAGCTTGTTCGACTTCCTCGAAACCGGAGATGGCGCGTCACGAAATCCGCGACCAGTCGCAGCGCACGCTCCAAACCTCATCCCGGTACTGATCAAGGCTTAAACGAGGGGCCCAACCACCTTTCGAGGCGGTCTCTAACCGATAGCCTGCTCAAAGACGCAAACCCGAACGTCCACATGCAGTTGCGCAGCGTCAATTTCAGTTATCTATGTGCAACTGACCCTGCGCGCGGCGAGTTTTCACGAGACCCTAGCAGCGTTAGCGACGAACTACAGAACGCTCAACGGGGCAACACCGGTATCATCCAAGACAGGGTATGCTGCTGCAGGTACACGAGCAGACCGAGGAGCAAGGTCAAGAATACGCTGTGCCAGAACGTGCGCGCGAACACGACACCCTCCTGCCCCTTCAACTCGGTCGTCGATACTCCTGTGGCGATATTCTGAGGCGAAATCATTTTACCCATCACGCCGCCCGAAGAGTTCGTTGCCGCCATTAAGACGGGATCAAGCCCTAGCTGCCGTGCCGCCACGACCTGCAAGTTTCCGAACAGCGCATTTCCCGAAGTATCGCTTCCAGACAGAAATACGGCAATCCAGCCTAAAGATGCGGATACCAAAGGGAAAAGCGCACCGGTCGATGCAACACCCATCCCCAGCGTATAGCTGATTCCTGAATAGTTCAGCAAATATGCCAGTCCGACGATCATCATCACTGTTGCGATCGCCACGCGAGTCTGGCGCCAAGTTTTGAGCGCACAACCGAGAAAGTCTTTTACGCTGGTACGGGTCCACAATGCCGTGATTGCAGCCGCAAGGAGAATCGCTGTCCCCGTGCCCATCGGCTGAAAATCCCACACCGCGGCGTATGGTTTGCTATAGAGCGTCACGTAGACCGCATTGTGCAAGCCGGGCCAAGCGATCTTGGTATCTCCAATGGTCGCTATCTGCGCGTGGACCCACACGATGACGACTACCGAAACGACGATCCAGGGTAGCCAGCCGCCGTATCCCACCCTAACGCCGGTATGAATGCGCTCCTCGGTGCGCACGACTGCAAAAGCGGGGTCGACCTCGGGCGTCCAGATCTTAAGGAAGACAATTGTAATAATCAGGGACGTCAGTGACGCGAGCACGTCCGTCAGTTGATAGCCGAGATAGTTCGACGTCACGAATTGAGCGAGTGCGAAGCTGCCGCCTGATACTGCTAACGCCGGCCACAGCTTGCCGATCGATCGAATGCCTCCGTAGATTCCGACGACATAGAACGGCAGCAGGAAAGCAAAAAACGGCAATTGTCGTCCAACCATCGCTCCCAGAGTATTTGCAGGTAACGATGTAACGGCTCCGAGGACTGTGATCGGAACACCCAACGCGCCGAATGCAACTGGTGCGGTGTTGAATATCAATGTAAAGGTGAGAGCTTCGATTGCAGGAAATCCGAGCCCTACAAGTAACGCGCTAGTAATGGCGACAGGCGTGCCGAAACCAGAGATACCCTCTAGCAAACAACCGAACGAGAAGGCAACCACGAGGAGCACGAGCCGTCGATCATCGGGCAGATGGTCGAGCATCCATTGACGGAATTGCTCGAAACGCCCGGACTTCACCGCGATGTTATAAAGCAGCAATGCATTGAAAACTATCCACATCACGGGCGCGAGCGCTAGTGCCATTCCCGCAGCAACAGAATTCACGGCGAGCGACGCAGGCATTCCCCAAACACCGACAGCAATTGCGAGGCCGCTAATTAACCCCGCCAGCGAAGCTTGCCACGCCGGTCGGCGGAAAACACCAAGCATCACAAGCGCAATTCCAATGGGCACTACCGCCACCAGGAATGAAAGCAGTAACGAGTTCGCTACGGGGGTAAGAGGCTGCGCGAACCGCACACCTGATGGAACGGCCATTGTCGGTGCCACTTCTGTCTCCTATGCCCGTTCTTCGGGACTGTTTGGATGCTCAAAAACGTGTTGTGTCGGCCATCCATCCAAGGATGGCAAAGTCTCAGTCGAAGGACGCGCTCATGCCGAGGACACCCGTCTAGTTGCAGTGCCACCACACGCAGCCATCGACTCTAAGAATCGACGAGCTGAATCCGCGAGGCAATGAGACCATCAATAGGGTCTTCAGCCGTGGAGCACTATGGGCGACAGACCTTGCCCTTAGACGCCAAGTGGTCTTTCCTGGTGCCATTGCTGAAAATCTCGTCAATCGCTTACAAGGCGGAACCGCTCGTATGCTCAGGAATTCTATCTAAGGCCGGCTAGAAATGTTGACCGCATGGCCTAACTGCGAGATTCTTGCTCGGCCACCTCCGAATGTCCAGATGCCTCACAGGTGGTCATACCAGTTTATTTTTGGACTCCGGCCTCATCCCTTCTATTAAGCTGAAGTTAAGCCTTATGGCGAGACCAATACGACGCTCCAGCATCAAGCCAAAGTGGTCATACCACTTTGGCGCTGACGCTGGCTCTGCCAAACACCTTGAAATCTTATCTTTTAGAACTCAACAACCCGGCGGTTCTGCGGCCCGGTCGAGCTTCCGTGCAACTTACCCTGGTACACAAGGCGCTGCACTACGTGTAGACTTCTCATTACTCAAACCTATTTCGGATCCGGGCCGTTGTCGTAGAGTTAGCGCCCATTTTGTCTCTCAGGTTCTAGCCACCCTCGGATAGTGCTAGATCCTTCTTAAGCCGGCATTTGCCGGCTTTTTTTCACCGGCGGCTCATTCGGAAATCAGGATTCGGGTTTGGATGTCACACTCGTGCCCGAATGCTCAGTAGGAACGTTGTCTCGCTAACATTTGTTGGCGACGTCGAATTGCGAGGACCGATCTTTTCCGCAAAAGCCTGATTCAAGCCTGCCGAAAAAATAGAGGCCAAAATTCCGTCATATTGCGCAATCAAAGCAAAGATGAATCGAATTCGTAAAGCAGTCCACATAAGTTAATTTAGTGAAGATGCTGGCAAGTGACGATAACCGGGGCATTGACGTAGCGAGGACTGGACACAGGTCTCGACTCAATGAAGAAACCGGTGAAGAAGAAGTGCGGCCTATTAGAATAATTGCGACGGACTTCGCGAAGTGGTCGCGATAAGGTGCGCGTGATCGGGCAGACGCGTCGACACGATCCGGTTCACCGATGTGCAGGTTGCTGGGGGTTTTACGCGCGCGGATATTACGCATGCGGCAAGCGCACCGTCCGTCGTTCTGAGCTCAGCAGGACTCACAGTCGGAGGCCATGGTGCGCGCCGCGCACCAGTTCATTCCAGAGACCTTCGGCCCGGAACGCCTTCAGGACTATCGCAATGATGCATGTTATGCATCTAGTGCGGCTTGGTGTTATATATCGGATAACGCAATACCTAGCTGCCGCCTCGAAAACTTGCGCAACGTTAGCGACCACAAATGTATGGGGATCACATGTCAGGGAGGCGGACGGGTATCGGCAAGACCGGGACACCCAATTGACTGGTGCGCGTCATTCGTCCGGCCTCATGTTTGTTGCGATGCACGCCAAGTGATCGAGATGCCTCGTCTCTTTATCTTAGCGTCGATGCAGACGCTCGAGTTCCTCGGAACATCGACGACAGACCGGGAATAACTCAGTTTCGAGCTAATAATCCGCGATCCCGGGATCGCTCAAAATTCATACGGCGCACTCAGCCCCATCACCATGCGCGACGAAAACATGTTGCCAGCGGTCCCGCCCCGAAAACAAGGCAAAAGAGGGCCTGTCGCGACGGCCAGTCAGCGACAAAGAAATTTTGGGCAAACCTCAGGTACTGACATTTGTCGCCGTTAACAGAGTTGGGCCACAGCAGTCGGCACTCGTGGAATGAAACTCTGAACCGGAAGGCTTTATGGAAATCGTTGCTTTTGGCAAGAATGATATCGAAAACGTACTGGGAAGAATGAACTCAGCCCAACTCGACGGCCTATCGTTCGGGGCAATCGAAGTCGATTCGACGGGGAAAATCCTGAAATATAACGCCACCGAAGGCGCGATCACCGGCCGCGACCCCAAGACTATGGTGGGCAAGAATTTTTTCCGCGACGTGGCTCCGTGTACTAACCGGCCGGAGTTCAAGGGGGTGTTCGACGCGGGGGTAAGAGACGGCGATCTGAGCACGCTTTTCGAATACGTCTTCGACCATCAGATGGTCCCGACCAAGGTGAAAGTTCACATGAAGAAGGCCATCTCGGGCGATACCTACTGGATCTTCGTGAAACGGATCTGAAAGTGAATGCCTCACCGCAGTCCCCCGCCAGAGAATGGTATGAACCAGCCCGCGCGTTGGCGCGATTTCTCGCAGACGCTATTGTGGGCGAGTTAAACGTGCTGCGGCCCGGGGGCACCACGCTTGAACGGCCTCCCTGGTCGCCGGATCTGGCGATCGGAGAAGACGGACTCGGCCTCGACTCGATCGAACGGCTTGCCATAGCGTCTGCCCTATCGGAAATGCTGCAATTGCATGAGAGCGGAATTGAAGATCTGCTACTGACGCGTCGCTATTTCGGCGAATGGGTAGAGGTCGCCGCAAGAGGCTTGGAGTACCACAGTGCCCGGCTGGTTTTCCGGACCTCTGGCTCGACCGGCCAGCCCAAACCCTGTATGCATGCCATGGCAGACCTGGAGCAGGAGGTGAACTATCTCTGCGGAGCTCTGGCAGGAACGCGGCGCGTGCTTGCGGCCGTCCCCGCGCATCACATCTACGGCTTTCTCTTCACCGTGTTGTTGCCATTGCGGTTGGGCGGCATTGAAGTCATTGACGTCCGGCATATTACGCCTTCAGCGCTGCCGAACATGATGGCATCGGGCGATCTGGTGATCAGCCATCCTGCTCACTGGGCGCTGGTTGCCCGCTATGCTGGGCCACTCCCCGATGGGGTATCGGGGGTGACATCAACCGCCCATTGCCCACCCGAACTGGCGCAGACACTTACCGCGGAAAGCGGCCTGCAGCGCCTCATCCAGATATATGGAAGCACCGAGACGGCAGGCGTTGGTTTTCGCGAGACCGCCATGCCCAATTTCCAGCTGATGCCTTTCTGGCGTCGGGACGACGCAAATCCGCGGCATCTTATGCGCCGCGCAATTGACGGAACGCAAAGGAGCGTTACGCTGCAGGACCAACTCGAATGGGTAGCTCCGGATCATTTCACAATATCTGCGCGACTTGACAATGCCGTACAGGTAGCGGGCGTGAACGTGTTCCCGGAGCACGTGCGTGAAGTGCTATTGCAACATCCGCAGGTTGCTGACGCCGCTGTCCGCCTGATGAAGCAGCACGAAGGCGCGCGACTTAAGGCCTTCGTTGTCCCGGTGGCGGGGGCTGAGCCTGGGCGGCTGGTTGCCGAGCTTGAGCGCTGGACGACGGCACGGCTTTCCGCTCCGGAGAGGCCGAAAGCGTTTTCGTTTGGCGAGGAGGTACCCGTCAATGGCCATGCCAAGCTCGCGGACTGGGCTGCTTAGCGACAAAGCAACGTGGTCAAGACCCTGCATCTTCATTGCTGAACTGCTGGAACGATTTTGTCAGTCAATCCCGAAATTCAGTGCCAGCGTAATAGGGGGTGTGGCTAAATTCTTGGACTCGTTTTATGCTGCCATCCCTAGACTCTCCCGGTATTCGAACGGGCTGAGAGAGCCGAGCGAGACTTTGATCCTCTTTGCGATATACCAGCGAATGTACGAGTCAAACGTCTCAATGAATTGCTCGACGGTTGGAGTGACCCCTGGGACTGGACCAGGAATCGGTCAGAAACTAAGCCGCTTGCTGGGCGAGACGACCGGCCGCTCTCCCTGATGCGCATCAGTGTACTTGCGTCACTGAGTTTCTGCCCTTCGGGCAGGGGCGCGCCCTTTGAGATGTTTTTTAAAAGGTCGCGCTCCATCTTCACTTCTGCCAACTCTCGCTTGAGACGCCCCAGTTCCGCTTCGATCTCTGTCAGTGGTTTCTGGCTTTGTCCGACGTTCTCCAGTTTGCCATCCTTTGCCGCGCGAACCCAGTTCGCCAACGTCTTCATCGAAATAGACAGTCGACGCGCCGCTTCGGACACGCCAACGCCGTCAGTCATGGCAGCTTTATTGCCTCTTCACGAAATTCCTTCGTGTACACGGCTTTGGGGATTCGGTTCATCAATGCCTCCATTCCTCAAATCTACGGAATGTTGGCGTCCACTTTTTTCAGCCGACCTCAAGCGCCTGGTTGGTTGCTTCGAGTGCATTCATTGCAATGAAGTCGTTGATAAGAATCCATCAGGCCCGCGACGCCTCCTGTCGCGGCGCGTACCAGCACAGGAGCAACGGCACGACGACAAGCGCCCCACCAGCGAGAAAGGTGGTTGATGCGCCAAAGCGGTCCCACAGCCAGCCGGCCAGCGCGCTCGCGAGCAGCATGCAGAGGCCGCAGACCAGGTTGAACACGCCGAACGCTGTGCCGCGCAGCGCTGAGGGGGCCGTCTCGGACACCATCGCAGCGAGAATGCCCTGTGTGAAACCCATGTGCAGGCCCCACACGGCGGCACCAATGAACACTGACAGGGCCGACTGGCCCATGCCGAGCAGCAGATCGGCCGCGATCAGCAGTACCATGCCGAGCGCCAGCAGGAGGCGGCGATCCAGCCGGTCCGAAAGCACTCCGACCGGATAGGCCGACAGCGAATAGGCAAGGCTCATTACGACCATCACGCCGGGAATCCACGCCATATCCAGCCCGGTCTGCTGGGCGCGCAACACGAGAAAGGCTTCGCTGAAACGCGCGAGCGTGAAGGTTGCGCCGATGATGACGATGAACCAGTAGCGCGCCGGGAACTTGCGCAGCGCACGCCAATGAAGAGGAGAACGGAAGGTACGCCGCTCTGGTGCATGCCCGGGCTCGTCGATGCCGAACGCGATCAGGCCGATCGCGATGAAGGCCGGCACGACGGCGAACCAGAGGACCGTGCGGATGTGGTCGGCAAACCAGAACATCAGCGCGATGGCGAGCGCGGGTCCGAGGAACGCGCCAATGGTATCCATCGACTGACGCAGTCCAAAACACGCGCCGCGAATTTCCGGCGGCGCCACGTCCGCCACCAGCGCATCGCGCGGGGCGCCGCGAATGCCCTTGCCGACGCGATCGAGCAGGCGGGCCGTCACGACCCAGGCGGGCGTGGTCGCGAGTGGGAACAGCGGCTTAGTCAGCGCCGCCAGCCCGTAGCCGAGCAACAGCAGACCCTTGCGCCGGCCAAGCCAGTCACTGAGCGGCCCGGAGAAGACCTTGACGATCATCGCCGTTGCTTCCGCCGCGCCTTCGAGCGCGCCGAGCGCGGCCACGCTCATGCCCATTGTGGTCACGAGGAACACCGGGAGCAACGCGTGTACGAGTTCGGACGACAGGTCCATGAAGAGGCTGACGAAGCCGAGCGCCCAGACCGTGCGCGGAATGGCGATTCTGGTGACGGTAGGTGTGTTAGCGGTCATAGGCTGTCATGGGTAGAGGGAGTGCGATCGTGACACGCCTTCGTCCGCTAGCGAGCGGTGCAAAGATCCGGGCCTGTCTCACGGCGTAGTGTGGCATGATCATTCGCGGCTCAGCGTTTCAATGTGGTGACGCTGCGGAGACGGTTGGCAGGACCAGCAACGCGTGCCGGACCGACCCGGCGTCGATCGAAAGGCTCAACGTCCGCAAGCCTGCAGGCAACAGCGGGGAGATGCCGGACGGATCCGGCCAGTTTGTCGTGGTGCCGAGGGTGACCAGATGCCACGGCTGCGAAAACGCTTCCTGATACAGCGCGCCATACCAGACAGGTATGCCGGCGTCGCTGCCAGTCATCACCCTGTAGCGGGAACGCCACAGACGCACCACCCACCGGGTCATCGACCGCTGCGCATCGAATTTCACAAAGGTAAGTTGAGCGTTCGTGCCGTCCGCAAATTTCGGCAGCACGGGCAACGTGTCAATCGATGTCTTTGGCAACAGCCACTGCAAGGCGGACCTGACTGACCATGCCGGTGCGGCTTGCCAACCCGCAGACTCAAGTTGGCGCGTGACGACACGGTCACTGGCGGCCCATTGCAGTGGGAACTTTTCCTCTTCATCGCCGCTGATTTCGCTACGTCGGGCCGGTAGCGCGCGCCATCCACCATCAGTCCACTGGTTTAATGTGAGCGCGGTCTCGTGCGTTTCGGGGCTGTAGCGTGCGAGATCCGTCTGAAGATGTGCGGGGATCGCCCAGGCCCCGAAGATGACAATGACACCGCCAGTCACGCATGCCAGAATTTTTGGGCGTAAATCGTCACGCACCTGCTGGTAGGTATAGGTGCCAGCCACAACCGCAAACCATGCAAGCCCGAGGCTCCAGCCGCCCAGTACCCCCGCGAGCCAGTCTTCCCCGAGATACAGGCGAGCAAATCCGGTCATCGTGACCCAGAGGGCGACGATGACCATCACCGCGTTACGCCAGAGCGGTGCCTGCCGGCCGACCAGCAACCAGCAGAGGAACCCGTACACAAGCAGGGTGAACGTCGCATGCCCATCTGGAAGGGGCGCATGTGCGACGCCCGTGTGCCAGTTCAGTGGCCGGACGTAACTGCCTCCGGGCTCGACCACGGGACTCAGTGCTGCGGCTATACCGACCGTGACTACCCACCAGCCTGCGGTGCGCCAGCACCGTCGCACGAGCAGCGCGATCAGGACACCGGCGGCCACCAGCAGACCGGCGTCATAGCCGCTCAACTCTATGATGCCCACCATCAGCTGATCGGTCAGCGACGTACGCAACGTCTGCAAGAAACTGTAGAGCGCGGTGTCGGCGCGCACCAGTGGATCCTGTGCGACCACGTCCTGCAGGATGCCAAGGAACAGCCAGATACTGGCAATGAACAGCAGCGTTAACATGGCCAGCGTCTGGAACTCCGCCTTGTCCGGATCGAGGATGAGCATCAATCGTCCCGCCAGCTCCGGATGCCGTCGCCTAAGGCGGCGCAGCGCGAGCCCGACGGCGTTGCCAGCAAGCGGTACGCCCCGTTGAACAGCGACGCGTGTCAGCCGCACGACCAGCCATACGAGTGTGGCCAGCACCAGCAGCATCACGGCAAGTCGGGCACTAACCGCTTCGGCCAGTTGCGCGGATGCGCCGAACACGATCCCCGGGCCGATATGCGCGAGAGACCACGCCAGCGCGGAGCCCACGTTGATCGGATAAAACCTGCGCCGCGGCATGTGCGCGGCGCCGACGACCAGCGGCACAATCGCGCGTACCGGCGCGAAGAAGCGTGCGAGGACGATACTTTTCCCGCCGTGCCGTTGAACGAAGCGCTCGCCCCGCTCCCACAGCGCCGCGTGTCCCTTATCGACCCACCACGTGCGCACTTCGCGGTGATACCGGTAGCCAAGTTCGAAGCTGATGCCGTCGCCCGAGATTGCCCCCAGTGCGGCAATGACCAGGGTCGCCCAGGCATTCAGCACGCCTGCGCCGATCAGCGCGCCGGCGGCAAACATCACGATTCCCGCAGGGATGATTGTTCCGACGACCGCCAGCGATTCCGCGCATGCGACGCCGAAGACGATCGCCAGCACGATGTAGGGGTGCCCGCTAATGCTGTTGAGCCATGCGTGCATATGCAACTCAAAGAAAATAATGTACCCGGCGGGGCACCGGGTCCGAAAGGGTAGCCGCACGCTGCGAGATGCCTTTGCCGATCACAACAGCACGACACGGACATCCCAGGCGTGACGGCCACCCGGGTGGCCGTGTCACGACGCTATATGCCAACGACCGGGCCGCCCCGCCCCAGTCAGGTTGCTGCCGTACAACGAACACCACAGGGCGTCGATGTCCCGGTTTTCTCTCCGGCAGCGCATCCGGGCGCAGGCTTGCTCACCAGCAAAGAACATGCGGCACCTGCCATCATGCAGAGGGCGTCGAACGTGTATCGAGTGGTCGACATGGCGATTCTCCTCATTGAGGAAACTAGCCCCCGCTGTGTTTCAAGGTTTACGGCACCAGTCGCACCGAAAACGCCTCGTTGTCCTGCCTGCACGCTGGCAGTCAGACTGCTTTGCCCTATCCGTTCGATGACGTTGCTTCCACATCAGCCAGCGTGTCGCGCTCGAATCGTCCGTAGCGTAGCGCGAGTGCCGGCAGCACGATCAGGTTCAGTAGCGTCGAGGTGGCGAGTCCGCCGAGAATGACGATCGCCATGGGCCCCTCGATCTCGTTGCCTGCCGCGCCACTCGTGAGCGCCAGCGGAAGCAGCGCGAGCGCGGTCACGAGCGCCGTCATCAGGATCGGGATCAACCGTTCGGACGCACCGCGTACCGCGGCGTCGATGCCCCACGGCACCCCTTCGACATGCACGAGGTGTTCGAGGTGGCTGATCAGCATAATCGAGTTGCGCAGCGAGATGCCGAACAGGGTCACGAAGCCCACCATGCCGCCGAGTGACAGGTTGGCACCGGTGAGCAGCACGCTCAGCACGCCACCCACCAGCGCGAACGGCAGGTTTAGCATGACCAGCGCAACCCCTCGCCGGCTTTTCAGCGCAAGGAAGAGCAGCAGTGCAATGCCGACCGCGGACATCGCGCCGTATGCAAGCAGGTCGTGCTGTGACTGCGCGCGTGCCTCGCTCTCGCCGGAGAACACCGCGTAGGTGCCTTTGGGCATCACGATTTCGCGATTCACGCGCGCCTGCGCTTCGCCGACAAAATCGCTCACCGCACGGCTGCCGAGGTTGACCGAGACGGTTTGCATCCTTCGTCCGCCGTCGTGCGTGATCTGGTACCGGCCAGATACCTGCGTGATGGCCGCGAGTGCGCGCAGCGGTATGGCCAGCCCGTCCGGATTGCGCAGCATCAGCGAGCCGACGTCGGCCAGATCCTTGCGCGCAGCGGGCGCGAGAACCACCGTGACGTCGTAGCTCCGGCTGCCTTCGTAGGTTTGGGCGACTGTCGCGCCCTGCCAGGCGCTCTGGATCGCATCAAGCACGTCCACCGGCCGGAAGCCCCAGCGGCTCAACTGGTCAGGCTTCAGCCTGACGTCAAGTTCCGGGATGCCCGGAGGTGATTCAACGTTCACGCCTGCGGCCCCATGGATCGTCCCGAGCAAACGGGCGATCTCCTGGGCCTTGCGGTCAATCACGTCGAGGTCATCACCAAACACATTGACGACGACGGGCGCTGTGACGCCAGAGATGGTCTCGTCAATGCGCTCGACAAGGAACGTATTGACTGACGTGGTAAGACCGGGAAAGCGCGCGAGCGCTTGCTGGATGTGGCGCAGTGTCGTGCTCTGCCGGGCCGCGCCCATCGGTTCGAGGTCGACCTCGAACTCGCTCAGTTGCACACCGACCGGGTCGACCACCTCGTTGGCCCGGCCGGCGCGTTGCGCGACCAGGCGCACCCCAGGGATATGTATCAGCGCCTGCGAAACCTGCGTGCCGATGCGCATCGACTCGGTGAGCGACGTGCCAGGCGCGAGTCCCATATGGACGATGAAGTGGCACTCGCGCAACTCCGGGATGAAATTGCCGCTCATGAACGGTAGCGAGGCCAGGGCCGCGACGCACATCAGCGCGACGACCACCATCACTGTCTTTACCCGCTGCTCGACCTTCATGAGCACCGCGGTATAGCGCGTTTTCAGCCAGGTGAGGAATCGGGGCTCGTGTGCCGGCAACGGGCCGCGGGTCAACAGCGCAAGCGCCATCGCTGGTGTAAGCGTAAGCGCCACGCCGAGCGACGCCAGTACCGCGAGGATGTAGGCCACGCCGAGCGGCGCAAACAGCTTGCCGGCAATTCCCGAGAGCGTCAGCACCGGCAGGAAGATCAGCATCACAATAAAGGTGGCGAAGACTACTGCGCTTCGCACTTCGAGCGATGCGCGCAGCACGACCGGGAACGACGGAAGGGGTTCGGGCCGGCTACGATTCTCGCGCAGCCGCCGGTAGATGTTTTCGACGTCGATGATCGCGTCATCGACCACTTCGCCGAGTGCGATCGCGAGGCCGCCGAGCGTCATCGTGTTCAGGCTCACGCCGAACGCACTCAGGACGATGATCGCGACCAGCAGTGACAGCGGAATCGCGACGGCTGAAATGACCGCGGTCCGGATATTGAGCAGGAACAGGAACAGCACCGCAATCACCAGCACCGCGCCGACCAGCAATGCCGTGCGCAAATGGGCGACAGCCACGTCGATGAAATTAGCCGGCCGGAACACGTTCGTGTTCAGGTCGACACCTTGCTGGGCCAGGACCGGCCTGAGCGAGGCGAGCGTCTTCTCGATGTCGTTCGTGACAGCCAGCGTATTGGTGCCGTACTGGCTTTCGAGCACCAGCATCACGCCCGGCTGCCCCATGATCGACGCTGCACCCACCGCCGGCGCACTGCCCCATGTGACAGTCGCGACATCGCCTAGCCGCACGGCTGCGCCATTGCTCCAGCGCAGCACTACACCGGCCAGTACGTCGGGTGTTCTGATCTGACCATCGGTATTGATGGCGATGCGCTGATTGGCGTTCTCGATGAAGCCTGCGCCGCGCACGCCAGTGGACGTGCGGGCCGCAGCGATCACGTCCTGGATCGACAGGCCGTAGCGCATCAGCTTCACCGGATCGACCTGGATCTGCAGTTGCCGCGTGTCGCCGCCGAATACGATGGTATCCGCGACGCCAGGCACGCTTAACAGTTGCGGCTTGACCGTCCACTGCGCGATGTCATAGAGGTCCATCAGCGAGCGTGTCTTCGACGTCAGGCCAAGGGTGCGCACCACACTCGTCGTGGTGGTGAGCGGCAGCAGCCTGGGCGGTTGCACGCCAGCAGGCAGCGTCGCGATCAGTGCATTGACGCGCTCGGACACCAGCTGCCGGACCTGCATCAGGTTCGCATGGCTGTCGAACACCACCGTGATCGCCGACAGTCCCTGCAGCGACTTCGAACGCATCGACTGCAGACCGGCCATGCCGGCGAGCGCGTTTTCGATCCGTTGGGTCACAAGGGTCTCGACCTGCTCGCTCGTCAGACCCGGCGCCTCGGTCTGGACGATGCTCATCGGCGGTGCGAACTCCGGAAAGACATCGAGCTTCGCGCGCGTGAGCGTATAGAGACCGTAGCCGGCCAGCAGCACGGCAAGCGCGTATATAACGCCGCGAAAGCGCAGCGAAAACCGGATGATCGCGTTGAGCATGAGCAGTTGCTGGTTTCGTGTTGTGCGCAGGAGGGTGACGGATCAGTCATCGCATTCGGGCGGATCCTTGCAGGCCGTGGCAATCCCTTGTGGCCGCAGTTCCTCGGAGAGCAGCAATTGCGCGCCATCGATCACCACCTGGTCGCCGGCATGAAGGCCGCTGCTCACAACGAGTCCCTGATCGCCCGTGTACGTCGTCGTGGCCGCAACGAAGCGCCGTGTGAAGCGGGTCGGCGCGGTGCGCACATAGACCCATCGTTGCCCGCCGTACCACACGACGGCACGTTCAGGAATCGCAATCCCGGATGTACCCGGATTCGACGACGGCAGGTGCGCGCTCGTCCGGGTGCCGACGGGCAGCGTGCTGCCGGTCGCATAGAAGTACGGGTTGCCCTGCACCGCCGGGTCGCCTTGCGGCGAGGCGGAGAGCATCTGCGCCGCGACCTGCTGGCCGTCGGGGGTGTCGACCGTGATCTGCGCGGGTGCGGCGCCGGTGTAGTCGCCCGGCAGCGTGACCCGCAACACGCTGGTGCGCCCAGTCAGCAGGCGCTGGAACAGGCTCGAGGCCGGTGCCATCGCGGCGCTCGTGAGCGCGTCGCCGAACTGCTGCCGCATGGTCGCTTCCAGACCGCTTTGCGCCGATTCGGCCGCCCGCAGCTTCGCCTGATCCGCCTGCATCACCGCCCCCGCGTCCTGCAGGCTCTTCTGCGAGATGTTGCGGTCGTCCTCGAAAAGCACACGGCTGCGCTCGTACTGCGCCCGGGAGTTGCCGGCCTGTGCGCGCAGAGTCTCGTAGTCCGCCCGTGCCGTGGCCTGGCGGTTGCGTAGATCGAACAGTGGCTGCAGGTCGACCACCGCCGCGTATGCATCGTTTGACGGCCGGATCGCCACGGCCACCAGTGGTGCGACGTCGATATGGCTGGCGCGCTGCACATCGGCTGCGACCACCACCACCGTTTCACCATTGACCGTTTGCACTGTCGGCACCGGCTGGCCGGGCGCGACTTGCGCCGATGCGCCGGACGCGCTCGGGCTCGCGTCGAAGGTCCGGTGGATGTACCATCCCGCACCCGCAACCAGCGCCACAGAGGCAACGGAAAGGAGAATCAGTCGGCGTTTCATCGTGATATCTCGTCCTGGGTCACGGTGGGATTGGCTGTTTCCGGTGCGAGGGGCCGCTGCATCGCGTCTTCAAGCCTGCCGGCTGTCTGCTGTGCGGCGACCACGGCGTCCAGATGGGTAATCTCGCTCGCCTGGTAATCTGCTCTCGCCTGGGTTAGCGCCAGACGGTCGGTGTTGCCGGCCGTGAAGCTCGCAGCCTGGCTGTCCAGCAGCTTTCGCGCGGTGGCGAGGTGTGCGACGGAGAGTTGCACCGCGTCAAGGCTCGCCTGGTATTGGGTGAGCGCATGGTCGAGATCGTTGAAAATCGTGTCCTGCAAGGCCGTGGTGCGCGCGACGGCCTCCTTGCGTTTCGCCTCCGCCTGCGCGATGCCGCCCTGGTTCTGGTCGAAGACCGGCAGCGTGATACCGGCGAGCCCGAACGCGATCTTGTGCGTGCCGGTGTCGTACGTGTAGCCGGGACCGAAATGGATGTCCGGATACTGCTTCGCGACCTCGAGCTGCAGCGCCGACTCGGCGGCCGCATAGTCGGCAAGCGATGCGAGCAGATCGGCGCGATGGAATACGGCCTCGCGCTGGACCTCAGCGGCGGGTGGCGCAGGTGGGGCAGCGCCGAACGTGTCGAGATCGAGCTGGACCCCGTCGAGCGCAGCCACCGGCACGCCGATCGCCATTGCGAGCAGCGCACGCGCGTCGTGCTCCGCGCTGCGTGCGGCGGCAAGATCGGCCTGTGCCTGGGTGGCTGCGAGCACTGCCGCGTCGACGTCCGGTCCGGAGTTTTCGCCAACCGAGCGGCGTTTCGTCACCATCGCGACGATCTGCTGCTGTGCATCGACCTTGCGCGACAGGAATGCGGTGTGCTGCCGGGCGGCGTAGAGCGAAATCAGCGCGTCGCGCACCTGGGTGCGCACGGTCCACGCCTCGTTGCCGATGGCCAGACGCGCGGCTTCCGACAGGTGCGATGCCTGGTCGATCCGGTAGCCGCGCTTGTGCGCGGTCTCGACCGGAATGTCGAGCGCAGGGCCGACGACCCACGGCGCACCGGGCCCCGGGTTCGGCGTCGCGTACTGGAACGGCAGTTGCAGCACCGGGTTCGGAATCGCACTCGCGACGTCGATGCCTGCTTTGGCGGTGCCCCATTGTGCCCGCGCGATATCGAGGGCTGGGCTGTAGTAGTCCGCTGCGAGCGTGAGCATCTCGCGGTTCCAGCGCGGCAGCGGCCACGGATCGATATCGTGCCCGACCAGCCGGCCGAGGTACGCACGCAAATCAGCACTCGCAAGCGTACGCTCCTCGAAGCGTTGGGCGAGTTGCATCGGCGCGATCGGCTGCGGGTGATAAGTTGCGCAGCCCGCCAGCAGGGCGCAGGCAAGCAGCCATAATCGACGCATATTGGCATCCATGGGTTTATTGGCCACGTGACCGGATGGTGACAGACCTGGATGCTACGCAAGCGGTTGTGAAGTTTTCGTCAAGAAGACGTCAAGTCATCGTGAAGTCGGCCCGTCTTCGGCGATTTGGCCGATCCAGCGCTTTCGTAACCAATAGTCGACGGACCAGGTTCCGGCGCCGCGACATAGCAGCACCAGCAGCATGGCGGCCCACTGGATATGGGTGGGCCATGCCTGGGGGTAGACGAATATCTCAATGACGGTGGTCATTCCCAGAAGTACAAACGCTACGGGCCGCGTCGCCAGGCCAAGTATCAGCAGCAGCGGCGTCGTCAACTCGATCGAAACGGCCATGTAGGCTGCAAGTTCCGGTGGCAGGACCGGCAGTCTGTATTCGTCCCGGAACAGGGCAAGGGCGGTCTCCCAGTTCGCCAGTTTGGCCATCGCGGAGTTCCAGAAAATGGTCGCCACCGCGATTCGTAGCGGGATGGCAAGGAGCGCGTACGGCACACGCTCGAGCCATCCGTCAAGACGCGCGATTCGACTGCTGCTGACCGGTAACCGGCTGATGGACGGGTGAGAGCGTGTCATGGGTGAGTCCTCCGGAACTCGTCTGCAAGCGCCCCGGGGACCAGGCTGACCTCCGCAAGGCGTCCCCGGGCCAGGTGCGTGGCCAGCAAGGCGTGCGCGTCATCGCATGGCGCATCTTGCAGCGCTGCGGACAACGACTTTCCCGAAAAAAGCATTGCTGTAAAGCGCCATTCGCACTCGCCCAGACGCATCACTTCGATACCGCTCTGCGTCCGGTGAACCAGCAGCCAGACGGGCCCCTCTGCGAGATCGACCGCTTCCATGGCCCGGTCATCGCGCTCCAGTACTGCGCGCCAGATGACGTCAACGGGGAATTCACATCGCAGCAGGCGTACCGCTGGGTGAGACTGGAAGTGCAGTTGCGCCGGCTCCGCTTCGCTCAGTGCCGTCAGGCGCGCGATATCGAGAGACCGGACGTCCGGTGCGTGCAGGACGAGGTTGACGTGCCATTCCAGACGGGCCACGTCGGCGAGATAAGGCACCGACTCCGCTTGCGGCAGCCGGTCCAGGAAGTCCGGAAATCCTGCGCCGTACTCATCCAGCCACGCGCTCTGTGGCGGACCCTGTGCAACGAATAACCCTGCGGCGCCCTCAAAAAACTCCGGACCGACCAGATGCTGCACGGCCGGAAAGGCCAGAAGAAGGGCCGTAGCAAGCACGCCAGCGCGAGTGTTTCGATAGATGCCGAGCCGTGCGTGCGCGTCGAGGCCGTCGGCAATGACATAAGCCGATACGTCCTCGTCGACGCCCTCAAGCAGGCTTCGTTGCATCGCGCGCTGCAGTTCACGCAGCGTTGGCACGCGGGGATTCATGACGTCGCCTATCGAGTGCGGCCCCGGCTGTGGCGGCCTCTTCCATCAGGGTTTCGATCGGCGGCACGCCCGTATCCCATTCGATCAGTGTCGGAACCGGCCCGAAGCGCTTGAGCGCCTCGCGATAAAGCGCCCAGACTTCCGGTGCGACGCGTGAACCGTGATCGTCGATGCGCAGCACGCGGCCGTTGTCGAGTTGCCGGACGCTGTGCCCGGCGAGATGGATTTCGCCGATCGCGGCCGGCGGCAAGGTGCCGAGGTAGGTCATCGCGTTCCAGCCGTGATTGCAGGCGCTCACGTAGATGTTGTTGACGTCGCACAGGATGCCGCAGCCGGTACGCTGCGCGACCTGGGTCAGGAATTCCCACTCCGGAATCGTCGAGTGACTGAACCGCAGATAGGTCGACGGATTCTCCACCAGGATGCGTCGCCTGAGGCAAGCCTGCACTTCATCCACGTGCTGGCAAACGACGCTCAACGCTTCTTCGGTCATCGGCAGCGGCAACAGGTCGGCCAGATACGTGCCGCCGGTGACGCTCCACGACAGATGTTCGGAAACGAGGCCGGGTTCGATCCGCTCCACTACCTCGCCTACCCGCTCCAGGTGAGCGGCGTCTAGCCCCTCCGCGCTCCCAAGCGAAAGACCGACGCCATGTAACGAAACCGGATAGTCACGGCGAATCGCGTCCAGGTAATGAGGTGCGGTGCCTCCGCCCATGTAGTTCTCGGTATGCACCTCGAACCAGGCGACTGCGGGTCGCGTGTCGAGCACCGACTGGTGATGGCAAAAGCGCAGTCCGATGCCAGCCTTCACTGGAATCGGACTGGACGCTTCCTGCGCGTGAAGCACGGCAAAGCTCATGGCGGGTATTGGCTTAGCTGGCCTGCAGTTTGCCGCCCTGAATCTTCGAGCAGTCACCCGCCGGCAGCAGCACGAACGACTTCGTATCGCGTGCCTGGGTGGCCTGACCGGCACACGAGTGTGCGCCCTCGGCGCAGTCGTTCTTCGCGACCGAATTGACGCCGTAACATTTTTCCAGCTTGTCCTTCTGCATCCGCATCATGTTGTCCTTGACGACCTGCGGCATCTTGCTCATGTCCTTCATCTCCTGCGCCTGTCCCGGAAACGCCTGCATCGCAAGCGCGAGACCGATTGCGGCGGACAGGGTCGAAGCGACCCGTAGCGGCTTACCCAGTTGCCTGCTCATTTTGCATCCTCCTGAGGTTGGGGTCGCAGAAGCGCAACCTGCAGGAAGATTCGCCGGACGATGGCCAAAGGTTACGCCGTACGCAAAATTTATATCCACGCAGACAGCCGCCCGAACGTGCAAAATTCAGGCATGTCTGCCAGAACACATCGCCCCGGCCCCATGTTGAGTGTCGTACGTAATGCTCAGGATGCGACCGTGCCGGATCATCCTCCCGAGACGTCAGAGACGCGCCCCGATGGCACGCTCGACTGGTCGAAGCTGATGGCTCACGTGCAGGCGGGCGACCGGGACGCGTACCGGCGCCTGCTCGAAGCGATCACGCCATATTTACGGGCGCTGGCCGGCCGCCACATCGGCAACCGGAGCGACGTCGAGGACACGGTTCAGGACATACTTCTGACCCTCCACACGGTGCGCCAGACGTATGATCCGGCCCGTCCGTTTGGCCCCTGGCTGATCACCATTGCCAACCGGCGCATCGTCGACGGACTGCGGCGTCAGGGGCGTCTCGGCGCGCACGAAGCACCGCTTGATCCGGAACATGAAACCTTTCAGGTTGCCGAAGCGAATCTACCGGAAGAGGCGGCGGATGTCGGTACCCTGCGTGACGCCGTCGAGCATTTGCCGGCCGGACAACGGGATGCCATACGCATGCTGAAACTGGAAGAAATGTCGCTGAAGGAAGCCGCCGCCGCGAGCGGCATGTCAGTCGTCGCACTGAAAGTAGCAACGCATCGTGCGCTGAAGAATCTGCGCCGGTTGATCGAAAAGCGGGGTGGCAGGTCATGAAATCAACGTCCGACCTGATCGATTCGCTGGTTGCCGACGCGAAACCGGTGCGGCGCCTGCGACCGCCTGTGACGCGGGCCCTGTGCTGGCTGCTGTTTGCGGCGCTGATGCTGACGCTGGTCGCGCTCGTGCATGGCGTGCGGCCCGATCTCATGGTCAAGCTGCGTCAGCCGACCTTTGTCGTTGGCGTGGCAGCGGCCCTGATTACCGCCGTTCTCGCCTCAACGGCGTCATTCATAGCGAGCGTGCCAGGCCGGTCACGGTTGTGGTTATGGCTGCCGGCACCCGCCGTGGTGGTGTGGATGTCGACGATTGGCTATGGGTGTCTAACGGACTGGGTGAGCATTGGGCCGAACGGGATGTCGCCGGGCGAAACCGCGCGCTGCTTTGCGACGCTCGCGATCACAGGTATCCCGCTGTCGCTGGCGATGCTCCTTATGCTGCGCTACGTGGCCCGCCTGGCTCCGACGGCCATTGTTATGACCGGAAGTCTTGCGGTTGCCGCGATGACTTCGGCCGCCCTGTCGCTGTTCCATCCGCTGGATGCGACGGTCATGATCGTGATGTGGAATGTCGGTGTCGCGGTGGTACTGATGGTCTTCAGTGGTCTATACGGGCGACGGCTGTCTGGCTGGGTCGCGCCAAAAGGATGAGACGGTCTGACGGAGGCTGTCGGTGAACGTGCTTTGCCGCCAGAACCGGGAACGTTGATGACACCACGGAATCTGGAGACGCACGGGGGGCAAACCGCTTCAAGGAGAAGGACATGACGCAGCTCACCGGGAAAGGCTCACTGATCGCGGGCGTACTGGCGACCATTGGTGCGTCAGTGTGCTGTGTCGCACCGCTCGTGCTGCTCGCGCTCGGCATCGGTGGCACATGCGTAAGTAGCCTGACGGCGATGGCGCCGTACCGGCCCATCTTCATCGGGCTGACGCTGCTGTTTCTCGGCCTGGCCTTCCGCAGACTCTATCTGGTGCCGCAGGTCTGTGCACCGGGCGCACCGTGTGTCGATCCGCGCACGGTGAAGCGGCAACGGCTGACGTTCTGGATCGTGACGGTCCCGCTGCTAGGGCTGCTAGCCGTGCCGTCACTGGCTCAGCTGTTTTCCTGAAGGGAGATTCCCATGCGCAAACTGCTCAAACTGCTGATTACCGCGCTCGCCGCCTTGCCGCTCGTCGCACTGGCGGCCCCGCGGAAATCCGTCACGCTCGACGTGAAGAACATGACGTGCGAGCTCTGTCCGGTCACGGTGCGCAAGTCGCTTGAAAAGGTGCCCGGCGTGAGCGCGGTCAAGGTCGATTTCGACAGGAAAACCGCCACTGTGACATTCGATCCCGACAAGGCCCAGCCCGAAGCATTGACCAGGGCGACGACGAATGCCGGCTATCCCTCGACTGTGCAGAAGTGACGCCGAGATGACTGCAATCGTGCTGGAATCCGTGCTGACCTGTCCACACTGCGGCTTCACCCGACGTGAAGCCATGCGCACTGATGCCTGCCAGTTCTTTTACGAATGCAGCCACTGCAAGGCCCTGCTGCACGCCAGTCCGGGGGAATGCTGCGTGTTCTGCTCGTTCGGCTCCGTGAAGTGTCCGCCGATGCAACAGCAGCGTGGCTGCTGCGGACCGGGTGGGTAACCATGCCAGTGCCGCAGCCGTTAACGACTGATCCACCGCTCACGGAGACTCCGGAAACGACGCCCACGGGTCGCAACCTTCTTGCGGCCTGCTCGCCTGAACACATGCGAGCATATCAGTCAGGTGCGAAGCTCGCGCCGGGCGCGAATGCCGCCGGGGCGGGTGGCGCAGTCTGCGCACAAACCAGTTCCACGCACCCCAATGTGCATCGTGATTCAGTCGATGCTGCCGGACTGCATGCTGCATTGACGACATCAGAGTCATTGCAGCATGCGTTTGTCAGCCTAGTGGTGCTCATAGGGCAGGTGAGCCGATTGTTGCTGCAAGCGTGGTGCACCTGACTGCTGACTCTCGGCCGCTGGTGCTCCGTACCCGGTAGTGTCGCCAGTTGCCGGAGACGTTTTCGCCGGACCTGGATACCCGTTCTTGGATTGAGGAATCAGTCCCTGTTGCTGCGCATCAATCAACTGGGCACGAACCTCGGCACGGGTGAGTTCGTGAGTTGGCTGCGCGAACGAAACCGAGGGCAGAATGGCGGTTGACGCGACAGTGAGCGCGGCGATAAGCGATTTCATGGCAAACTCCTTCACAGAGGGTAAATGTACTTTCCACACAGGCACGGAAAGGTCGATGAACCCATGCTACGCAGCAGGCTGTGAAGTTTCCGTCAAGCAGACGTCAAGTTTTTGTGAAGTCCGCGGAAATCGGTTACGCGGACGGCAACCGCAGCGAAACACATGTGCCTTTGGCAGGCTCACTATCGAGCTTGATCGCCCACCCGTAGAGATCACAGATTTTTTTGACGATCGACAGGCCAATACCGAAGCCGCGCGCCGAAGATCGTGTCGCGTCCACGTGGTAGAACCGGTCGAACACGTATGGCAACGCATCGGCCGGAATGCCTCTGCCCGTGTCCTCGATCTTCAGCCAGCCGTCGATATGCGTCAAACGAATGCGCCCGTGATCGGTGTATCGGGTGGCGTTATCGATCAGGTTCGACAGCACGATCGCGAGCGCGGAAGCGTTCGCCTCGACACGAAGCTGGCAATCGACTTCGATCGTCGCTTCGACCCCTTTCGCCTTCAGACGCTCGGAAAAAGGGTCCAACGCGTGTTCGATCGCGCCGGCAAGACGCAGCGGACCGACATCCGCCACAGACTCCTCACGCGCGAGCAGCAGTAGCGCATTGACCAGTTCACTCATGGTGCTAGCCGCGCGGTCGATCTGCCGCAGCCGCGCTCTCGACTTCGCGCCGAGCTCCTCATCATGGCCGAGGAGCTCGCAACTCGTCCTGATGGCCGTAAGCGGCGTTCGCAATTCGTGACTGACGTTGCCAGTGAACTCCTTCTCGCGCTCGATCATTTGGGCCATGCGGCGGTGGTAATCGTTGAAAGCGTCGACCAGCTCGACGACCTCCGTTTCATCGTACCTGCCAGGATTGATCGCGCCAGACTCGCCGAGTCGCAGCGCCTTGACCTGGCGCACGAAGCCTGCGACCTGACGCACCAGCAGGCGCGACAAACCGAATGCGAGCCAGATCGTCAGCAGCGCGAATACGCCCGTACAAGCCATCAGCGCATCAATCACCTGTTTGAAACGCCGCTCGTAGGCGTTGAAGTCGTAGACCCGATACACCCGCGCATCGTCGAACGGGGCGATCGCGACATGAATCTCGCGACCGTTCACGATAATTTCATGGGTGCCATCGGACAGGTCCCCGATGGACGCTGGCAGCGTGACGCTTACGTGAGCTGTCGGCGAAACGTGGCCGCCGAGCCGCGGATCAAACGGAGGCACAAGCCTCGGATCCTGCCGGTAGCTGTTCAGCAGGGTCGCCATGTCATCGTCGATCAGCGCGCTGATGAGTCGCTCCTCCTGCGCTTCAGCAAGCGCCTTGACGCCTAACGCCTGCGCGACCAGCAGCAGGATCGTCAGCGCGGAGAAAACCAGCGCGACCTTGAAGCGCAGGCTACGACGCGTTTGCATCGCTCACCACGAACCGGTAACCGAGTCCATGGACCGTTTCGATCAGATCGTCCTCGCCGTGCGCGGTGAGCGCGCGACGCAACGTGTAGATGTGCGCGCGCAGCGTATCGCTGTCCGGCAACCGCTCGCCCCAGACTTCGGTTTCGAGCTCGCTGCGGCCGAATACCCGATTTGGCGACTGCATCAGGATGCGCAGCAGGTGCAGACACTTCGGCGGCAGCCTGAGCGGCCGCCCGGCGCGCTCGACAACGAGTGTCGTCAGATCGAAATGCACGTCAGCACAACGGAGCGTCGCTAGCGTCACTTCGCCTTTGTAGCGCTTGATCAACGCGGTCAGCCGGGCCCCCACTTCCTGTAGTGAAAACGGCTTGACGAGATAGTCGTCTGCGCCCTGTCCGAAACCCTGGAGCCTGTCATCCAGCGTATCTCTGGCGGTCAGCATCAGAATCGGCGTATCGCGCCGCGCCTCGTCGCGCAGCTTGTGGCAGATCGTCAGGCCATCCATGCCCGGCAACGACAGGTCGAGCAGGATCGCGTCCCACTGCTGGGAGACCGCGAGATGCAGCCCCATCACGCCGTCCGATGCAAGGTCCACCTCATATCCGGCGCCTTCCAGGTAGTCGTACAGGTTGGTCGCGATGGCTGAGTCGTCTTCGATAATCAATAATTTCATCGAGTGGCCTTCCTGGCGGGTTGACGGTGGCGCCACGACATTCATGTCGATGCGGAGAGGACAACATGGTACCGCTCCAGTACGTCCCGATGGGACGCAACGGGCATTCTCGCTGGCGGACCGTGGCGGATAACTGGTGTCGAAGGAAGACATTCCTGAGCCGCATGCCTTCAAAGCCATCGTGCGGATGCCGGGAGGCGAGCACGAAGTCGAATTCGAAGAACATGAACACCACGACGACGCGCACGAAGCAACGACTCGCGACCATAACATCCGGTCTGCGGACATCCGCGTGATGGCCAATGCAGCGGTTTCCGTGCTGGCCATCATTGGTCTCTTACTGGCGAGCGCATTTTGCTGGCTCGGATGGGCCCGCTCGCGGGTGTCATCGGCGCGCTGGTGATTGCAAACTGATCTTATGGGCTGATGCGAGACACGGGCGCAATCCTGCTCGATACGAATCCCGACCGGCGCATGGCGCAGAACGTGCGGAACGCTATCGGGGACCGTGGCGACAAGGTCGTCGACCTGCAAGTATGAGGGGTGAGTCCAGGTCACATGAGCGCAGTGGTGTCGGTGGCGACGAGCCAAGCCTAGCGAGACTCGCGGTTCTATCACGCAGTGCTTGGGCGCTTCAAGGGGCTGTCGCATGTCACCGTTGAAGTGCGGCCCGCTCAAGCAACCGCCTGACTCATCGCCGTCTAGTCTCCTTGAATCGATGTGTGCGCATTCGACGACTAGACCAGATTTTGCCTTGGGGTCAACCCGTCATCGCCGGGCAGCGACAGGTCCTGCAGGATGGGCCCTGTGCTGCGTCACAGCCAGATGAAGGCACATTGCGCCGTCTGATGCTACGCCGATTTCCTTGCCGCCGCTCGAGATAGTCATGGAGGTTGGCCGTGATATCCGCGTCATGTTCGATAATCAGACTTTCATCAAGTCCCTCTGTGCCGGGTTGCCGGTGTCAAAAACATACACGTCGGTGCGCAGAGGCCGGTATGGTGCCATCAAGCGCTGTCGGATAGGGCAACGCCGCGATACTCTTCGCCGGAAAGCTCCCTCGCCGGGCGGATCGCTGCCGGCGAACCGCAGGTTACCGATGGTTACAGAAGTGACAGCCGGGTCCTATTAGCCGCCCACCCCACTCCCTATAATCCCAGGATATATAACACTGTCCGGCTGGCGATAGCAGCCGCAGGAGAAACAACATGAAACGCACTACCCTCCTGATGGCAATTGGAATTTCAACGGGATGTGCATCCGGCGCCGCGCTCGCGCACGTAGACGTTGGCGTGTATCTCGGAGCGCCAGCACCCGTGTATATCGCCCCCCCTCCCGTAGTCTACGAGGCGCCACCCGTTGTCTATGCGGCACCCCCGGTAGTCTATGCACCTGCGCCTGCAGCGTATGGATACGACAGCGAATACTGGGAACGGCGTCGCTGGCACGAGTATCGTCGGTACCGGGACTGGAGACATCACCACGATGATGACGACGAACAGTGAATCGTTGCGCATCGCCGAAGTGCCTGAGACAAGAGCAAACGATGTTTGCCCCTTGGCCCGTCGTGCAAGCGAGAGTCCAAACACGGCCGTTTTATCAGACGTAGCGCAGTACGGAGAGCGTTTATAACTACGATCTGACGCAACCGGTTCCGATATCGAGGCTGAATCACTTGAGGGACCGCCAGTCACCGCCCGCGCGGCCCACGCATCAGGCGCCGATTCGGACGCTGCCCAACGATCACCACGATCGCCAATCCTGTCCGACATGAAATTGATGGCGCTGCCGGCGGGCGAACATGCTGGGGCGCGCAAAGAGAGACAGTCGCTGCGCCAGATCAGATGGTCCCGGGTAGAGGTCCACCCTTCTGTTTTTTGGGAGGGACGGTCGCCGAAGCATCCGACTCTCCCAAAGTTACGGATGGTTTCAATTTGCCAGAAATCTTTACACGGTCTATCCGTATCCTTCGGACACACAACAACGAAGGGGGATTCCTCCATGAAAACGATACACAAGACGCTGACGTGCGTGCTGGCGTTTCCACTCGCGCTTGCCGCATGTGGAGGCGGTGGTGGTGATGGCGGCAGCACTTCCACGGGCACGCTGCATGTCCAGATGACTGACTCCCCGTCATGCGGTTTCGACCATGTATATGTGACGGTCAGCAAGGTTCGCGTCAATGCGAACGCGCAGGCCGGTGACACCGACGGCGGCTGGACTGACGTGGCACTGTCGAGCCCCCAGAAAATCGATCTGCTGTCGCTGACCAACGGCGTGCTGGCCGACCTTGGACAAACCGCATTGCCCGCCGGCCAGTATCAGCAGGTTCGTCTGGTGCTCGCGCAGAATCAGGGCAATACGCTGGGAAATTCGATTGTTCCGACCGGCGGCAGCGAGCAGCCGCTCGACACGCCAGGCGCCTCGCAAAGCGGCTACAAGATCATCCGGCCGTTCACGGTTCAATCCAACACGCTGGTCGATCTCGTACTCGACTTCAACGCGTGCAAATCGGTCGTCCACAAAGGTAACGGCTCGTACAGTCTGAAGCCCGTCGTCACCGCGACGCCGACGGTCGTGAGTGGTACGATCTCCGGCTACGTCGCGCCCGCCGAAGCCGGGGCTGCTGTCTATGCAGAGCAGAACGGACATGTCATCAAGGGCACCGTTGCCGACAGCAACGGACAGTTCGTGCTGACCCCGCTCGAGCAAAGTTCGACTAACGGCAACTATGATGTCGTCATTGTGCAGAATAACGTTGCTACGGGTATCGTCCGCTCGGTACCGGTCGTTGTGAATACATCGACGGTCGTGGCCACGTCGTCGGCACCGATCGCGTTGCCGGATTCCGTCATGCACGTCGCAAGCGGGACCGTTCTGCCGGTCAGTGCGCAGGCCATCGTACGGGCACTGCAATCGATCAGCGGCCTCAACTACGAAATTACCAGCGCGAACGCCAATCTGGATACCGGTACCTACGCGTTGAACCTGCCAGCCGGCGCACCATTGATCGGCACCTATTCGGGGAGCCTGCCGGTCGCGCTGTCCCCGGCCGCAAGTGCCGCCGGACAGTACACGGCAGAAGCCGACAGCGTCACCGGGGCGACCCAGTCGTCCGCAGTCAATGTATCGGCAACCGGTCAGACAAACGTCAACTTCGGTTTCTAACAATCACTACGTGACGAAGGAAGGGCGCACGCCCTTCCTTGAGAAAAACATGAAAATAATCTTCTCTCTTCTGCTGGCGAGTGCCGGCTTGCTAAGTGGTTGTGCGCTGTATGTTCCGGATGCGCCAGGCGCCATCATCATGCCGCAGGGTGGACCTCAAGGCGGGCCTGGTAACGGTTTCTGCCCGCCGGGGCAGGCCAAGAAGGGCAATTGCTGACGTCTGGCGCCGCGGTGACGGGAAGACGACCTGGCGGACTGTCCGGCAAACCCGCGATCATCGTCTGCCACGACGCCGGGCGCTCACGTTGGCTGCTGGATCGTCCATCCGGCGTCCCGAGAAGACGAGCTTAAGCCGGTTAAGCTGGACAGCTTTTTCGGCGGCGTTTTCCCATCGGGACCGGAACGCTGCTCCTTCCGGCTCCCCTTGCGTCACCTCCGCATGGATCGTCCGTCCGCTGGCGACGTTCGGTTCGGCATCATATTCGGCTTCTTGAGGTGCTGTGAATGCCCGGATCGTAGCTTTCCCCTAGCATGGAAGGCGCCGGAGTGTAATGATTCGCAACATTCGCAGAGCGCGTCGCCGATCGGCGACCTGGATAAATCTATGCTGGCCACATTATGAAAACGAACCGCAGGAGGGAGCCGCTGAGCAAAGCGATGCTATTGCCGGTGCCGGCTGCCCATGCCGGCGCGGTTTCACTCGAAAACCATCTTGCGCTCGTCGCCATGCGAAGCGGACAAGGAAATGTTGATCTGGTTCTGGGTCTGTTCAAGATCGTCTATCTGGCGTACTTTCTTCATGAAGCGATGCGCGGCCGGGCGGATCTGGATCTTTTTCGCGACGCCGAGGGTGTGCTCACGCGCAGCACGGCCAGGGCTAACCGCGGCGAGGCGTGGTCTATTCCCGCAGAAGACGTTTCCTGTCTCGAAAGAATCGTGACGCTATACGATCGCTACCTCGCCACGCTGCCGGCCCACCGTTTTATCAGCGCGCGCGACCGACTGCAACGCCTTCTCGCCGGTAAGTCAGTCTCACCGATTGTCACCGGGGAGTCGTCCTGAAAACTTCAGTGGTTTTTCGGGGTGGACGAGCGAATCAGTCATTGCTTGATGCGCTCCATGCGCTCCTCGCTGGTTCCATCGGAAAAACCTCTACGTTCCCGAACCTCTCCGCGGCCGAAGTCGCTCGTGGTTTTATACGAGCGCAACAGGGACAATCCCTGTCTTCTTCCTGGGACTTTTAATATCAATGTTGTCAGCGACCGTGCGTTAAAACATTCGCAAAATCGATGCGCGAGTTCGCATGGTTATATACGCCGGGAAACCGTGTCATCCGAAATCAAACCGTGATCCTAAAGAACCTTTCTTTCGTAACGTTGCTTCCGACGGCGGTCGGTGTCGCCGCGAAGGCACAATGACGAGTGATTGCCAGGATGCGACGCTGCGTGTTCACAAACTTCAGAAGTTTTTTCTCGAAAAACAAAAATTCCAGCACTTCGGTGCCAGATGGCATTTTCAAGCCATTTGTTCTGGCTGTAGTCGGAGTCCTGTTGCTTCGGTGTGGTACTCGTGTCGGCGGAATTTTTTCGATCACGCGCGGCGATATTCAAGAACGGGGAAAGCTACGCCGTTAATCGACAGGGAACTGAAGTGTTCGGCCCCCTCAGGCGCTGGAGGCGCAGACCATCAGATATTGATCAGCACAGCAAATGCAATGGGACCAGTGGCAATCATGTTTCGAATGCTTTTCAACGAATGGACCGTCATTGTCGGGTCTGTGAGGCGAGTGCCTCGTCTATTGCTGCTTGCTGACTCGGGAGCACGGGCCACCGTCGGGCTGATCGCCGTGCTGGTCCTGCTGCCAGTTCTTGCTTTCATAGCCGCATGGACGAGCTACGAGGCCGGCAAGGCAGCGGAACACGCAAGCGAAATCAGCGAAGCTTTTGACGAAGCGCGCTATTGCGTCGGTGCTGAGGAATCTCTTGAGCGGAAGTATCGCCTCGAGCCCGGTGGTGATGTTCGGCGGGCCCATGCCCATGCTGGCGCGTCGCTGGATTCGGATTTAAGGCACTTACGGATACTCGAGCCACGCGAAGCCCCGGCAATTGACAGACTCTTACAGGAACATAACGCGTACCTGTCCTACATCGCACAGATATTCGCCGCGGCAGACATCGGTGACCAGGCAACCGTAAAGGAAATCGACGAAAAATACGCCGACCCGTCATTTGACAGGATCGAGCAGGCAATCTTCAAGGAAGCAGGTGCTCGTCGTGCCCAGGCGATGGAGCAGTTGAGCCACCTTGCCTGGATCCAGCGCGCCGTTTTCTTTGGGACTCCGATTGCCTTTGGCATCGGGCTCGCCCTTGTCATTTTTTTCGCGCTCGAACTGCGCCGGTACAGGCTGCAAACTGTTGAGGCCACGCTCCGGGCAAACCGACGCAACGAGCGGCGCCTTCATGCGCTCGTTAAAAATACGTCAGACGCCATTTTCCTGTGCGATGCGACGGGCGGCATTTTTTACCAGGCACCAACGATGGGATCGGATTTCTGGGGGGCCGAACGGTGATCTGTCCGGTACCTCACTAGCGGATCTGATCCACCCCAGGGACGAAGCCGCCCTTAGTGCAGTCTGGCGGCAGGTCTCCGGAACTGCGAGCGGGACGGCCACGGTAGAATTGCGCGTGCCCAATATCAAGGACACTTGGCATTACGTCGAATGCTCGGTCACCAATCTTTCGCATGATGACGCAGTCGGCGGCTTTGTCGTGACGCTGAGAGACCTGAATGAGCGAAAGAACTTCGAAAAGCAGCTCACAAAGCAGGCGTTCTACGACGTTCTCACCGGTCTACCGAATCGCGCGTTACTTCAGGATCGAATCGACCGTGCGCTTGCGCGTGCAAGCCGACGACAGGCAAGAGTCGGGCTAATCTTTATTGATCTTGATAATTTCAAACGCGTCAATGACAGCCTCGGTCACCGGCAGGGCGACACACTTCTGGTTGAAGCCGCGCGACGGCTGGGGGATTGTATCCGCCCGTCTGACACAGTCGCCCGTCTCGGCGGTGACGAGTTCGTGATCCTGCTCGATCGACTGACAAGCGAATCCGGGAGCGATGCGACATTAATCGCGCAGCGCGTCCTGAAACAGTTCGAAATCCCGTTCATGCTAGAAGGCAGGGGCTACGTTGTTACCGCCAGCGTAGGCATAGCGCTTACTGATACCGGGATGAGCCCGAGCCAGACTGACGCTGACACGCTGCTCCGCGATGCGGACGTCGCCATGTACCGGGCCAAGAGCGCCGGCAAGGCACGCTATATGACGTTCGACTCCCACATGCGCCTTAATGTGCTAGACCGTTTAACGCTTGAGGCAGATCTGCGTCAGGCAGTAGAACGGAACGAGCTACGCGTGCATTTCCAGCCGATCGTGCACCTGCTATCAGAACAGGTTCGCGAGGTCGAGGCATTGGTGCGATGGCAACACCCGGAGCGCGGGCTGATCGGGCCTGCGGAATTCATTCCCATCGCAGAGGAAACCGGCCTGATTATTTCAATTGGACGTAGTGTGCTTCAGACCGCCTGCCAGCAGGCAGCGATCTGGCAGGACATGTTTCCGCAGGAGCCGCCGCTTCAACTCAGCGTGAATCTCTCGCCGCGCCAGTTTGAAGACCCCTCACTCGTGGGCGATGTCATGTGCGCGCTTCGTCTCTCTGCCATCCAGCCCGGATCACTAAAACTTGAGGTAACCGAAAGCATCATCATGCGGGATACGGAAGCAAGCATCCACACGCTCCACAAGCTGAAGGCTCAGGGCATCAAGATCGCCATTGACGATTTCGGCACGGGCTACTCTTCGCTCAGCTACCTCAAAGCGTTGCCCCTTGATGTCCTCAAGATTGACCGGTCGTTCGTGAAAGGCATCGGCACGAACGCTGAAGACGACGCAATCGTGCAGGCGATAATCTCATTGGCCCGCTCTCTCGATCTGGACGTAACCGCAGAAGGGATCGAGACCGATGCGCAGGCAGCCCGCCTACGTGAATGGTCTTGCGAAAGCGGACAGGGGTTCCTGTTTTCGAAACCGTTGCAGGCTGCGCAAATGATGGAACTCCTGCGAAATGCGGAGCAACCCTACACTTCCTGAGACGTTGGCTAACAGCCATCGGGCAAGTACCCCAGCGAGGAGGTGGCCCAAAAACTCAAACCGGTTGAGCCACGGCTGCGCCGGACCGCAAGTGAAAAGCCAACAGCCTGCGGATAGCCCGGATGCCCTCCTCTGTCCACTACAGGGTTGCGCCCATCCATTTTGCGCGGCGATCGACGAGGCGAAGTCTGATTTTCTCCGAGACGGCTTCCCCGAGGACGGAGAGCTGCCGCCGCTGCCTCGCGTCGAAGGCGCGCGCAACCCGGTCAATAACGCACAATCCGCCGAGACGGTGTCCATCAGCGTCATGGACTGGAACACCCGCATAAAACCGGATGTGCGGCTCCCCGGTGACGAGCGGATTGTCCCGGAACCTGCCGTCAACAATGGCATCCTCGACGACGAACACGTCGTGCTGCAACAGCGTGTAATTGCAGAAGGCCTGCGAACGGGGTGTTTCGGTAAGCCCTATGCCGTGTCGCGCCTTGAACCATTGTCGCGTCGGCGTCAACACGGTGATAAGCGCGATAGGCATCTCAAGGACCGTCGCCGCCATCCAGACCAGATCGTCAAAGCACCCCTCGTGCTCTGTATCGAGCACCCCTGCGCGGGTTACAGCAAGCAGCCGCTCCGCTTCATTAGCGGGTAGGGGGTAGCCTGGTGGGGACGGAGGAGTCAGTCGATGAAAGTCTTCGGGCGCGCAGACTTCGCACAATTGCACTGCCAAAGAAAGGAATGCCGACGACGACACGCCAGGCGGTACGACCGACAACCTTGACCTTAAGCCAGTCCTCGCTGAAACGTGCTCGTGGCTCAGGTCTGTCTCCGCCAACACGCGTGTATGGCCAAACCTTGGGTCAAAGGCTACCCGTTGCATGATCGAAACCAGTTCCGCCCCCAGCCTTCGCGCATCAAGAACGATCAGGCGCGGAAGTAACATCCCCATCTCGACTAGGGTTTCCGGCGTGTCATCGGTCGACGCAACCTGATACGGAAGGGTTTCGAGAATTCTTCGATAGTGCTCTGTTCGCGCTGTACCGGCGTGTATCAGGATTGGTGCAGGCACATTTCCTCCGCGATTGTTCGGTCGTGCCACCGGCCGAGGTACCGCGCTGACCCCGATGCACCGATGTCCCTCGGGGCGTTCCACCAATCGAGGGTCTTTTGCTCGATCCGCGTCTTTGCAGTCCGGACGGAAACGTCAGGAAGTCGTGCGGCAGCGCGAGCGGCGATCAGCGGATCGCTCATGTCGCGTCGAAAAGAAGGTCGTGCACGCTCACGGCTACGGCTTCTCACACGCGTGTCGGGATCGGAGGATAGCGAAATGGCTGGATTTGTCGAATATGTACTAACCCCAGGCAGAGAAACTCCCGTACCCCCGCGCAACTTATTTTTTGCAAACGGGGGGTAAAAAACCCACACAGATAGTCGCCGACCCGGCGCGAACGATGTCACGCTAGCGCTGGCGCTCATCTACGCGGGCAGCTTGAAAAAGCGTTCCTGTGCCAGACCAAACGGTGCCCTCAACTTTCCCCAGTCTAGCGCCATTTCTGGGTTATTATCGCATCGCGCGCCGTTCCCGGACTCGCCAGCCATGGCAGTACGGGCCCCCAGCGGCGCATGCTCTCTCAGGTTCTAGCTACCTCGGAAGCTAGGGCTTTTCGGGCCGGCCTATGGCCGGCTTTTTTTATATATTGCCGGACGCCTCGTCACGTGTCGCGCACGCGAATGGCGCACCTTAAGTTTTTCTTCAGCAACGCCCGCTATCATAGAACTGACCAATTGGAAGACATACGCGAGTGGTGCTTCTTCTGCCAGACGTGATGTTGTCATGAAAAATGAGAGCGAAAAAGAACAATGCCACGGGGCCGGACAAGCGGCGAGACGTTAGCGTCCGCTCGTAGGATTTACGTGCTGGAACTGGCTCGGGGATGCTCCCATATCGCCAGCATGCTGACTCCAGAAACCGAGCAACTCGCCGTTCGCGAGGTACTTGAAGAGTTTCTTCAGCTATACGGTCAAAAGGAAACGGCGCTATTCCAGAAACTGCTTGTGGAAGAGTTGCAGCGGCGCGAAAAGCGCGCGGCGGCCAACGCTGTGCGCGCGTTCAATGCGTGCTTGCGTTGAACGTCCCAGCACTGCCCGGCACCGCCCGTGCGAGTGTGCAGGGTCGGACCTGTCAAACCGACTGAAGAGGTTTGTAGTGGTCAAGTTATTTCGCTCAGGCAGATAGGTTTTTTGTAGGCCGCCAATTATCGACGCCGGTCAGAGAGTGGCGGGAAGAGAAGCGACCGACTTAACGTGGTCCTGCGGGCATGTACGAGGGCATTGCCGCGGCGTAATCGTCGACGGCCTACGCGAGAGGAAGGTGCTGGAACAGCCGGGTAACGTATCGATATCGATCGACGCCACCGGCCTTGCAGGTTTGGACCAGAGAGTAGAGGTTTGCGCTGGCATGAGCGCCGGCATCGGCAAACAGGAAGCTCTTGTGTGCGGCTTCGGACCTTCGGCGTCGGGGCGGGGGCGAAGTGCCGGTCCCCGCCTACCAGCAATTGAACGAGAATCCGCGGCTCGCCGAGCGCGTGCACGAGGTCATGGTCATGGGCGTGTCGACGCGCAGATATGCCAAGGTCCTGCCCGAGACGGCCGGCACCGTCGGCATCTCCAGGAGCAGCGTCTCGCGCCAGCTCATCAACGCCGGTCAGACGGCGCTCACCGAGCTGATGAGGCGGCGACTCGATGATAAGGACTTCCTGGCGATCCACGTGGACGGCATCATCGTCGACTCGCGTCACATCATCGCCGCCATCGGCGGTGGACAGCCCCCGGCCAGAAACATCTCCTGGGCCTCCCGAGCGGCTCGAGTGAGAACGCCCAGATCGTCACAAGGATCTGTTGCGCAGACTGATCGAGCGCGGCCTGCCTGCGGATCGCCAATACCTGTCTGTGATCGATGGTTCCAAAACGCTGCGCTCTGCGCTCGGCCATCGAGGAGTTCTTCGGCGAACGGGCCCGCTGCAGCGCCACCGTGTGCACAAGCAGCGCAACGTCCTCGAGCGCCTGCCCAGAGAGAGCGTTTCGCAATCCCCCTCGATCATGAAGGCGGCCTGCAAGCTGTCGGCCGATAATGGCATCACCAAGCTCAAGACACACACGGCGTGGCTCAAGGCAGACCATCCGGACGCCTCGCCGACACTGCTCGTGGGGCCCGGGGAGACGTTCTGGTGAGCAAGCTGGGCCTGACGCCGGCGCTCATCCGTGGGCTGTCGACGACCAACATCATTGAGAATCCGAACGGCGCGGGGCGCGTGAAGCGCTGTCGTGACGCCGGTATGGCCTAGCGCTGGACGGCCGCTGGCTTCCTGGAAGCTGGGAAGCACTTCCGGAAAATCCTGGGCGTGAACGAGCTCTGGATTCTCGCTGCCGCCTTGAAACGATCGACCTCAAAATCGATTGACCACGATCGGAAGGTTGCCTGAACTATGCCGCAGCCGCCGTCCCAATCTTCAACGGTCTTCGTGACGGCGCCCAATTTGTGGGTAACCCGGAGCGCTGGGAGGGGCGTCCGGGGTCTGCTCAGCAACCGGCTCATATAGATTTGTGAACAGCGCGTTACTCACGCAAAAAGATGCGCTCTCCGAAGGGGTAATAATCCAGTCAGTAGGATGAACATCCGTCCATCCTTCAGGTGTCGCTATCGCCCACGTGATACCCCGCTGTACGACAGCCGGATGATCCCCCGGCCCGAGCCACTGTGTGGCCTCAACGATACTGTTGTGTTTCTGGTAGCGCAATTCTGCCTCCTCATGACAAGCCTGGCCGTCAATTGCTAGTTTAAGAGCTCAGGCTGATTTCAGCCACGCGTTCCTTGAGCATCTTTGCAAGCCAACGGAGAGGAAAATGAGGTTGTAGCCTGGGGCAACAACACGATGAGCACCACGATCCTGCCGGCTCATCCACCCGTGCCACCTGCTCGAGTTCGATGGTCGCAGCTATCGCCTTAAAGAGGTTGCCGAAACGTTTGCACGGAAAGCAAAAATAGCTAAATAACCCCTTGGGCCTGCTTCACCGGATGCGGCAATTTATGCCACCAGGAATTGAGTTCGAACTGACCGCCCGGGATCCGGGCAGGCATGTCGCGGCGTCTGCCAGCCAGTGTTGTCCACCATGTTGCCCGCGGCAGTCAACCCGCACACATTTCACCTTCCCTACGTGTCACGCGCCTGGCAACCGCAAGATATCTTTCAGCAGTATCGGCAAGTGTCAATCCGATCAGAGGACGGTGGACGCGTTGCTGATTCATCGCAGCGATCAGCCCATTCGCGTAATCGCGTGTGCTCTGAGGGTCGAGCAAAGTTACGGCGGCGTAATGGGCTGCAAACTGAAACGGGGGGATGTCGCTCGCGACGACAGGGATGCCCGACGCAAGAGCTTCCAGAAACGCAATGCTGTGTCCTTCCGAGCGCGACGGCATAGCGAACGCGGTTGCGTCAGCGAGAAGCTCAGCGACATCCGATCGTGGGCCTTCGACTGTCACCTGGTTATCCAACCCTAGCCTTGAAACCAGGTCAGTAACAGCAAGATGATACGCATCGTCTTCAATCACGCCGCAAAGAACCAGGCGTGCATCTGGCACCTGTTCTATCAGTTCGGCAAAAGCGTGAACGGTAAGCAACTGATTCTTGACAGACGTGTACCGCCCGATCTGGACGATGAGTCGTGTCTTTGCACACCTGCACGCAGGACGCTGGCCGGAGAAGCGCGCTACGTCCACCCCATTTGGGATCAACTCAAGACAAGGGTGACGGCGAACGGCGGCGACATAGTCCCGGATGTTCTCCGGGGAAACAGCGATAATCGCTTCGGCCCTTCGACTCAAGGCACGTTCGACGGTTCGAAACAACCCGCGCTCAAAGTCATTGGTTGCCGAGTGCATAACGTACACGATGGGTACCGTAATAGGTAGCGATCGAACGTAAAATGCCGGAATCGTTGCGTGCGCGAAGATCACATCAGGGCGGAACGTCCGCACCGATCGGAAAAGGCCCCACAGCCTGCCCGGCAGCCCAGCCGCATGCAGCGGCAACAGACATCGGACCCCAGCGCTCAAAAGCTCATCGTGCAGTCGGGCAAAGTCATCCTGAGGTGGCGTTAGCGCAGTCACGCCCACTGCCTCCCCACTCCGTTGCTGATAGATAGCCAGGTCTTTCGCGAGCACCTCTGCCCCGGAGAGACGCGGCGAAAGGACTAAATGTAGAATTCTCACATTTCCCCCGTATATCGTTGAGCTACCTCTTTTGATCGGCATCCAGGCCGCGCCGAGTTGAGAACGCCGCGAGTCTCGGTGGCAGCTCCCGTCAGGTCCACCGGACGCAGTATTTCTTTTCGTTGCTCCAGTGCCGGTAATTTTATCCTGGCGTTTACGACCGATCGGCCTTCCGTCGCTTGACGAACGTTCGATACCAAACGAACACTGCGTTGAAAAGTAGCGGCCTACATTTTGTCAATGAAGGTAGTCTCAGACCGCGCGTGGTGCGTTGGCGTCGCGAACGGCATCACCTCTTCGTATCCACGTCGCCCCTCCCCCGTTGCCATCGGTGCCGCCCGTCCCAGCGACGCAACTTCGCCTTGCAGCGCCTTCAGAATATGCTCTGACAGATGCAAGGTCATTGCCGCGATCGACACGGTCGGAAAGTTAGCGCCAACCGCGGGAGATACCGACCTGCCTGCCACGTAATGATTGCTCATGCCATGTACCCGGCAGTTACAATCGACTACACCGTGACCGGGAGAGTCGTGCATCCGGGTCGTGCCCATGTGACGCCGCGAGCTTTCGAGTACCGCTGGCCACGGCTTGCCGTCCAGAGGATCGTCGGTCTGCACGTCCGCCACGCTGGCACGCTGGCACGCTGGCACGCCGCAATTCTTCCGCCAGCAATGCGACGGTGCGGTCAAACGTGCGCTTTACCAACTCTGTCAGCTGTCAGTCGACCGTCACGCGGTTCATGCCCAGCTCGTCTTTCTGTGACGAGAATGTCACGCTGCTGTCACAGTTTGCCTCGGCTTCAGCGATCGTCTGGAGCTTGACTTCGGTGATAAGGGAGCGGGGCTGCAACTGGCGCGCACGACCGAAGCAGGCGGTATCGACGGGGTTTATGTTGCAAATAGGTCCGGCGAATCGGTTAGAGCTGTCGGAGTAAAGCGACCTGATGACCCGCCATGAGCAAGCTGAAGAGTCTGGAGGAGTTGTTCGGCGGACGTCATCCTGATCGGAAAATCATCATTCTGTTTGCTCGCTGGTATCTGCGCTACAAGCTCAGCCTACGCGATCTGGTTGAGATGATGGTCGAACGGGGCGTGTTGCTGGCTCACACGACGGTCCTGCTGGCTGAGGCGCTATACGCCCGAGTTGGTCAAACGCTGTAACCGTTGTACTACGGGTGCGGGTCGCTCCTGGGGTGTCGACGAGACCCATATAAAGATGTGCGGCAGGTGCGTATACCCCTACCGTGCGGGGGATCGAGTCGTCCAGACGGTGGACTTCATGCAGGGGAGGCGCGACATGGCCGCCGCCAAAGCCTTCTGCAGCCAGGCCCTTAGGCATCAGGGCCAGTCGCCGGAGACCATTACGCCCGCCGGTTATGCTGCTTCGCACCGCGCAGTGCGCGAGATGAAGACGGATGGTCCTGCTGCCCGAAGACACGAAGATTAGATTGTCGAAATATATGAACCACGTGATCAAGCACGACCATCGCCACATGAAATCCAGAGCGGATGTGATGCCAGGTTTCAAATGCCTCTGGTGGGCCGGGATCACGAATTCAGGCAGTGAGTTGACGCATCGCATCGCAAGGGGCAGTTCAATGGCGCTAAATTCGGTCTGAAGGACGCTGCCGCTTCGCCCGCCTATGGGATGCGGTCCCTGTCTGTTCGATAAGGCATCCTGATTATAAGGCTAATTCGCGACTGGCGTTTTACAAGGTCGGCTGGCGATCAGCCTCCGCGCGACGCGCGTTCATCGGCAGAAGCAACCGGATCAAACCATCGGACGAATACATCTCTGTTTACAAACGGATACTACTGGCGAGCAATTGACACCCGACACGACCTGTGCGGTGGACCACAGTCGCCACGCCGGCAAAAGATCAACATCAGTGGCTGATTGACGCTATCGTCCGCACCTGGCTCGCGAAACAAAGCTCCCGCGACGCGCATGCGCCGCGCACCCGTAAGCAACTCTCTCTGAACGACTGCGTAAAGCCTCGTGTTGCCGCGCTGGAGACTCGGATTGAACATTACGCTCCATCCTGACGACGGTGCAACGAGGACATCCTTACGGCGGCAAAAATGCGGCAGACCTTCTTACCAGTTCGGCGCTTTAAAAAAAATACGTCAGGTCGTGACTTTGTTGTGGGCGATCTGCACGGATGTTTCTCGCAACTGCGAAAGGAACTCGAAGCATGCCAGTTCGATCTCGCTAGGGACAGGCTCTTTGCCGTCGGCGATCTCGTAGACAGAGGGTTCGAATCACCTGCTGTCCTCGATGTGGTGCGTCGGTACGACATCCAGTCGGTGCGCGGCAATCATGAGGAGTCGATCGTGCGCTGGCGTCTTTATGGCGCCAATGACGGCTTCGTTCGGGGCAATGGCGGCAGGTGGCTACTTGATATGGCAGCGGACGGGCAGTCCATTGACGCTATCGTTGCGTACATGGCAGCGCTCCCCTATGCAATCGAAATAGAGACGGACTTTGGTCTGGTCGGAATCGTACATGCGAACGTGCCTCTGCAATCCTGGCCCAGAACGGTTAAGGCAATAATGAAAGAAGGTGTTGACGGGAAGATACGGCGCAAGGTCATCTGGGATCGGTCACGATGGAAGTTGCCAGGATCGGACGGCTTCGCGTCGATGCGTTGCGTCGCAGCACGACTGTTCAGGCGGTTGAAGTCCGGAAGGCTTGATACGTGCGGCAGGGTCGAAGGGGTCACGGCTGTTATCGTAGGACATACGCCTTCACCCCGGCCGGTCGTGAGCCACAATGTCATCAACGTCGACACGGGTGTTGTCTACGGCGGCAACCTTACACTATTGCGCCTCGACGAAATCCCCACCCTGCTGAGCGAGGGCACCCGCGCGGCACCTGCACTCAGCCCGATAGCGCAATACCCGCCGGCCCGCGAATCGGGAAAACTATAGTGCCCTGTCAGGCTCATGCGTCAGCATGACCGACGGACGCAGGTACGAGTGGGACGCCCAATCCACCGGTGCGGGGGTAGTCATTCAATCTGAGATTTTTTGCAGCGAACGCCAAAGCGCCCGGTTGACCCGCCTCACTATCCTGGCGTTCAATGCGCGCGCAAACCTCGCCGGGGCACATTAATGCGCCGCAAGTATTTCAGCTTTCCGGCTAGAAATCCGCGATCAGGAACCCGACTTGCGCTTTTTTAATACGCGCGACGGCCTGTCAACCAGTTGCAAGCCGCCGCGTCAAACGCCAATGCCGCGACGGCCGCTCAGGAAATCGCTCCAGGAGACAGAGCGGACTGCCGTAAAACATGGGCGGGCTGATCAGCCAAGCGGCGTATCGGGACGACATTTCTGCATTCAAAGTGGCGGCGTACGCGAGTGCCGTCGCTGTTTTCCGATACAAGATGACCGTTCGTTTCTTTCGTGCGAAACCAGTACGGCATCCAACAGCAACGCTTCGATGACTTCGGACGCAATGCGCGGCGCATTCGTGGGCGGTAGTGAGAGCCGTGCACACGCCGGAAGGACCCGCACCGAGGTCTACCATGAATTACGGCGCGCCCAAAAGGATGGCACACTGGATCATTGAATGCACGATATGGCGGAGGCAACTGACTGGAGATACGCTTGCATTTCTGCCAGTTTCGCGAAACCCGGTCGCGCAAAACGCAATTGCGCGACCAATCATAGCAGGGAATAACGTAGGCACCATGTTGGGCAGAATTTCCTAAAAATCGACTGCTGCTCGTCCGAGCTGCCGGTGGCTGTTGAGGAGATGTTCAATCCGAGTGAACGCCTTACACGCGGAGCATTTTCGAACTTGCTAGTTAAGCAGCCCCAAGTCGCCGAAGCAGAAATTCCTGCGGAGGTCGCTTTGCCTTCGCTTTTTCGCTAACGCATCGTCGGATCGACCGCGATCAATATGCTCGGTCTTATTCCAAACGCCGAGACCGGCCCGGCAAACCTCCAATTGGGTCCAAAGATTTTTACAAGCCTTGTGCCGGGGTTTGCAGGATCGCCCCGGGAAGCATGCGCCCCCTGTCTAACGTGTTAAAAAGTGAACCGCATTGACGCTAGGGCGCCGAACTCGCGAGGTCTTGCCATTGCAGTCGCGCCGTTACAATTCGTTCAGATGTAAACATTTCAACGGAAGCGACAGTCCTTGGTAAAAACTACAGCATCGGAACGTTTCCCTTGCGCGGGCGCCGCCGGGCGGCATGGCCTATATCTTGCTTAAAGTGGCCCAGTTTGGACTCGCCACACTGACATGACGCCATCCGAGCCGCGCCCACTGATCCTCCTGGCCGACGATGACGAACAGACCGCTGCCGCCTGGACGGCCATCCTCCGCCTGAACGGGTTTGATGTTGTGTGGGCGCCTGACGGCGCTTCGGCCTGGGCTCTCGCGCGTACCGCTCGCCCGGACCTTTTGCTCACCGACTGGAACATGCCTGGTATAGACGGGCCGGAATTGTGCAGGATATTCCGGGCCGACCCAACTCTGGCTAGTGTGCCTATCGTTCTGGCTTCGTCATTAAGCCTGCCGCCCTCTTCGCCGTCTGTTCTGCCCGATCTGTTTCTTCAGAAGCCCGCAGACGCGACAGCACTGTTAGCCGCAGTGTCGGCGCTCGCGATTGTAAAGGGAGTTGCAGATGGGTCGAAGGATGACGCCAAACCTCACAATGGAGAAACCGAGGTTTGACCGACCGGTTCGGACGAACAGGAGGAAGTTTGGACCGCTTTTATCCGGATCGGAGAACGAGCGCTTTAATTATGCTGACTGCCTCTCATGCTCTGGCAGCCCTCGGAAAAATGCCAGAGCATTTCGCCGGCACGGACGAAAGTCCGTGCCGTTTTTTTGATGGTCCGAGGTTCAGGTTGCACACGCACCTTGCGCACCCGGCTCGTCCCGTTAACCGGAAAGTGATGCAGGCCTCCAGCCGTGCTGGCGCCGTCATCAGGGTCAAGTGAGAAATCTCTCAACTCGCGCCGCGGACCGCCGTTAACTCAGACGACATACCTGACCTATTCGACGCGTCACGTCGCAAGTGCTCGAATCGTCAGGGTTCGGACTCCAAGTTTGCCAGGGTTGGCAACACCGGATTATGGACGCCCGTACTGCACGGCGTGCGATCGAAGAAACGTCCCTCATGGTTTTCAAAAGACTCTGTACCGCGTTCATCGCGGTAGTGCTGAGCGCCGCGGCTGCGTCCGTTTGCGAAGCACAATACTCCACTGGGTGGATAGCCAACACGCATGGCACGGCCACGACTCGAGTGGGCAATGTGGCTCGCTCGATGTGGGTGGCACCTGAAGGGGAGATCTATACCGCATCAATGTGGGACGAAGGTGAGGGCGGCATCGCGATCTATCAGAACGGACAGAACATCGGTTCGATCGGGGCGCACGCCGAATTTCAGGGGGGCGCGATCACCGGTAACTCGACCTCGCTATTCGCTGCGCTGCAGTTCAGCGCCACTTACGGTAGCGGTAAGGTTGGCCGATACAACCGGACCAGCCGTACGCGCGACCTGCTCATCACCGTCAGCGCGACGACCACCGAACGCCTGGCCGATGTCGTCACCGGACTCGCGACGTCCGGCTCGCTGCTATATGCGAGCGATTTCCCCGGCAATCGCGTGCGCGTGTTTACGACGTCCGGTGTCTGGCTGCACGATATCAGCATGGCAGAGCCGGGCGCATTAGCGGTAGACGCAGCTGGAAACGTCTGGGTCGCACAACAAAGCCTGGGCGCCGTGATCCAGTTCGGTCCCAGCGGGGAGCGCCGGAACACCATCCAGTTGCCGGCCAATGCGCGGCCCGCTTCGCTGTACTTCGATGCGACGAGCGACCAGCTATGGATCGGCGACGAAGGGCCGGATATGAACATCAAGATCTATGACGTGTCCGGCACGCCGTATGCCGCGGGGACGTTCGGTGTTCAAGGCGGCTTTCTCAGTACGGCCAATGGCACAAAAGGGCAAGTGGGCGATAAGCGCTTTACGCGCGTCACCGGCATCGGCAGGGATTCCGCGCGCAATCTCTACGTCCTGAACAATCCATGGGGAGGGTCATGGGACCTCGGCCGTAACGGCGGCACCGATATCCATGCATACGACGGGACCGGAGTCCTACGCTGGCAGCTCCAATCTGTGAACTTCGAGGGCAACGCGGCTCCTGATCCGGCCACCGACGGGGCGATTTTCTACGGCGGAATGAACATCTATTCGGGAACCGTGGGCGGCACCTTGGTTGCCAACACAATCGATCCGATCACCTATCCGGCCGATCCGCGGATCAATCTTGCCGACCACGAACGTGGCGAACATTTCGCGCAGATCGCCAGCGTGAGAGGGCACCGGATACTCGTCGCCGCGAGTCAGAACCCCGATACCTTCTACTTTTTCCACTTCAACGCGGCGAGCGGCTACATTGCGATTCCTGATGGCGCGTTGCCGGGAACGGCCTTCGCCACGACGGCCCGCGTGCGCAACGGTTTCTGTCTGGATAGCAGAGGCGATATCTGGGCGGGTCTCGACAAAACCAACGTCATTTCTCACTATCCGCTAACCGGTTTCGATGCGAGCGGCAAGCCGGTCTGGGGTGCCGCGGTGACGATGCCGATCCCTCGTACAATCACGCAACTGACGCGGATCATCTACCTGGCTGACAGCGACACGATGATTCTCACGCAGGGGCCAAGCGGAAGCACGGACTGGACCGCGGTCGGATCACGCGTCGAGGTCTATCACGGCTGGCTGGCTGGCAACAGGAACACGCCGAACCCCGTGATCAACATCACTGGCGCGAGTCCCAAATCCATTGCGGCCGCCGGCAATTATCTGTTTGTGGGCTACGTGCACACCGTGCCGAATATTGATGCCTTCAACCTCACGACGGGACAGCTCGACATCACGTTCACCAATAGCAACCCAAACAAAGTCGACGTCGGCAACGACGTGGACTCGATGTACGGACTTCGGACCTATCGACGTTCGACCGGCGAATATGAGGTCACCAAAGACAACTACAACGACGCGAGCGTGGTGCTGTATCGCTGGACGCCGCCTGTGTCGACCGGGAGCGGAGCGAGTGCGACGAAAACGCTACTGGTGTCGCCATTCAGCGGGAAGTAATGAATTTCGGCGATGCTAGCATGTCAACGGCCGTAAAAGAGAGCAGGGGAAAGCGTAAGGCGCGCTTGATTTCCCCTGGACCGTTGGAAGTTTTTGTTGTAAAGGATAGAACGTCAAAAGCTGCGGCGGACTTTGAGCGTATGACAGAACCGGGGACTCACCAAGCCTGAAAATTCGTCTGCGTCTATTGATCTCGTGAACTGAATGAAGCGTGAGTAACCGGGTTTCATCGGGGCCTGCAACGCAGCAGGCTGCGCCAAGGCCAAATGTAGAGCGGAAGCCCGTTCCGTTCGTGGGCCTCCTGAGAACCTCGCTCCAGGAGCTCTTTTTTATGCCTCGCCACTTTAGACCATTCGGCATGCTGGTGTTCCTGCTATACGTATCAGCTTCGCATGGCACGCCCCCCGAAATTGCCCTCATCCCTGTCAGTCTGGCAGTCCAGGAAACTTGTGTCATCCAGTCCACCTCGGATTCAGCATTGACTACAGGTGCTGAAGTGTTGTGTCTGCACGGTGCACCCTACAGTGTCACGCTTGCATCTCGCGACCCTGAGCAGCCGGTCCCCGCGTCGCAGGTCGCTACTCCCGTCGCGCAACGCGTGGTCTGGACCGTGGCATTCTGAGGTCCGGCCGTCATCCGTTAGCGTAGATCGACGTAAAAAACGTCACCGTTTCGACAGTCATTGGGTCACCCTTGAAGAAGGGAGCGCTAAAAACGTAGGGCGTAACCCAGTTGCTCGGTCAGAGAACCTGGTGGACTCGAAAGATTCTTTCGACAAAAAGCGTGCGGCACCCTGTTCTGTGAAAACTAGCACCTGATTGCCACTCTGGCTACATAGGCATAATTTGCAGTTCGGCATATCGGGGCGCCAGGATGAGCTCAGGACGAGGAGACGGGTACGCCGGCGTGATCAGTCCGGGCTTATTGGACCGCTCGCGCAGGAGTAACGCCGGGTAACGAAATTCCCAACATCCGGAAACGTCTTCATCACCGATGATCTTCCAGAAGAAGTGCCAATGGCCGCCGACCCGTTGCCCACTTGCAAATTCCAGGTTTCATTAGCCGCACAGGGGGCCTCGACGACCGCTTGTGGCGATTGGTTATCCTGATTAAACTCACGAAAACCCAAACAACAACCCTTCTCGCATCAGCGTGGCACAATGGAACCGTGTGCTTGTATTTCAATCAACCCGTACTAGACACCCCAAATTTAGGGGCAACGACGTGGCCGATAAATGCAGACAATTCTTATTGTGGACGATGACCCCAGCATTCTGGCTGCGTGGAAGCGTATCCTGAAACTGGAAGGTTACCGGGTCGAGACCGCCAACGACGGGCGTGCCGGACTTTCCCTCGCCCATAATCTGGAGCCAGATCTGATTATCACTGACCGGTCCATGCCGATAATGGATGGCATCGAGTTTTGTTGCTGTTTAAAGTCGGTGCCGACGTTAGCAAAAATTCCTGTCATTCTGGCTAGCGCTGACTATCGAGCCACTGGCGGTCCGCCGTATTGGGATGAACTTTGGCAGAAACCGGTGTCCACTGACTTAATGCTAGCCTCGATAAGACGCCTCACGGAGGTGTCCCGGAAGTCGTGACAAGATGACCGGGCGGTCGGCTGTTTTCGAGCCGACACATCTGTACAAGACAAACTCGAGCCGGGGCAATATTCGAGAATCTGCATCAGCGTGTGCCCGCCAGGATTTGAATGCGGTGGAAATTATCGTAACAGGTTCGCCGTTCAATTTACGGCGCGTCGGACTCCGCCCAATACCGTTCAAACGCTATGCGGGCGCAGGCATCGGTGAATCAGTCGTCATCGTCACCATGATAGCGGTATTCCCAGCCACGGTGGCGACCACGATCATACCACCTTCGTTCGTCGCCGTAATCCGCTTCATAGTGGTAGCCATAGCCATAGCGGTTTTGTCGCGATAAGGAAGGTGGGTCAAACAAATGTCGGTATGATAAGGACTGCTGATGCGATCAACGAATAGAACTGCCGGGCGGGAGTTTGCGCGATCCCACCGTCTTTCATCTGGCCTTTGACGATCATCTGCATGAGCTCGATGCCGCCCAGAATGATGCGTTCACAACGAAAACTCTTGAAGCCCAATATCGGTCGGGTGCGACGCTTGATGGCACGGTGGTCCTGCTCGACGACGTTGTTCAGGTACTTCTTCTGGCGGATCCTGATCGGTGCCTCACGTTCAGCGTTGAGCGCCTGTAGCGCTGCCAGATTTGACCCGCTTTTATCAATCGTTACGGTCTCCGGTTCGCCGTTCTGGGCGATCGCCTTTTCGAAGTAGCGCCGGGCCGCAACCTTGTCACGATGGGCTCGCAGCAGGAAATCGATCGTGTTGCCCGCTTTGTCCACTGCGCGATACAGATATTTCCATTCGCTCCTGACCCGAATGTACGTTTCGTCCATACGCCAGCTCCTACCGACCGCCCGCTTGCACCGTCGGAACGCTTTCTCCAGCACTGGCAGCAGTTTGAGCGCCCAGCGATGCACGGTCGAATGGTCAACCAAAATTCCTCGCTCGGCCATCATCTGCTCAAGGTGGCGCAGACTTAGCGGATAAGCAACGTACCAGCGCACGCAAAGAAGGATTACATCAAGCGGATAGTGCAGACGCTTGAGCACCTTCGTCACGGCCGGATTCAAATTCTGCTTCATCGACCAGATCATTCGTTCTCGGGACTTCAGCATAGCAGGTCCCTTATCGCGACAAAGCCATTCCCGGGAACCCCTGACGTTCGCGTACAGCTTCGACAGGGCCCCATGGACCTTTGCATCGATCGCCCGCCGCTTCGAATCGTTGGGCTCGCTGGCAATGGCATCGCTTACCGCCCCCAGGGAGACCGTGAGCGTAAGACCCGCGCCAACTAGCATTGCGCCCGTCCGCACAAAACCTCTTCTGTTCGTCGCTACCTCCGTCGTTGTTGCATGGGTTACCGGGTCGCGGCCTCGTCTTCGACCGGGATCGGTCAGGCATCGGGACCGAACTTTACGAAGCGCCGGTACGCCGCTTCAGTTCCGCTGTCGTACGCTCCAGCTCCTGCACGATCATCGCCTCATCGGGCAACACCGTCTGGTATTCCGCCGCAAGAATCTTGTTCGGCAGGTTGTCCAGCGCGTAGTGTGCTTCTGCCGCACCTTTTTCGGCGCAAAGGATCAGACCGACAGGTGGATTCTCCCCAGGCTTCATCCAGTGCTCGCGCGCGTAGTTCAGATAGAGATGCATCTGCCCGGCGTCCGCATAGCTGAAGCGGCCGACCTTGAGATCGATGATGACCAGGCATCTCAGACGTCGATGGAAAAACACCAGATCCACCCTGAACCACGTGTCGTCGATTCTCAGGCGGCGCTGCCGGCCGACGAAAGCGAAGTCGTCGCCGAGCTCCAGCAGGAAATCCGCCAGATGCTGGATCAGCGCCTCCTCAAGATCCGACTCCGAGTACTCGTCCCTGATGTCGAGAAACTCGAGGACGAACGGGTCGCGAATCGCCTCCTCTGGCGTGAGGAGATCACCCGGCTGGACATCGGCGGCTTTTCTGAGCAGCGCCGCCTTGTTGCGCGACAGCGCCAGCCGCTCGTAAAGCTGGCTACCGATCTGGCGGTCGAGTTGGCGCACCGACCAGCCTTCGCGCAATGCCTCTGTTTCATAGAAAGCGCGCGCGGCCGCCGTCTTCACAGAAAGCAGGCGCACATAGGCGGACCACGGCAACGTAAAACGGGTGGCGAGCGCCATGTAATCGGGCGCCGTTGCCGTGGTGTCGACCACGTCTTTCGCCGACAGCGATTTTCCAGACGGCGTCTGGACATTTTCGGGTGCTGCCGATTTTCCAGACACTGTCTGGAAAATCTCCGCCGCCGGCCAGGCGGAATAGAACGCGCGCATGCTGGCCAGATTCGCCCGGCCGAAGCCGCGTCCGAAACGGCACGTCAGGTCATCCGCGAGCCGGGCGATCAGCGCCTGTCCGTAGCCGGCGCGCGCCTGCCCGCCCTGCTCGCTGGCGACGATCCGCCGCCCGATCTCCCAGTAGGCTGCTGTCATCACGGCATTGACGTTGCGTGCCGCCGTGCGTCGCGCCGACTCGACGACACTGACCACCTCCTTGTGCAGCCCGGCGTAGTCGCCGGGCGCGATCGCCACCTTCGTCATGACGCGTTGACGGCATCCTTGAACGCCTTGCCCGCCGTGAACTTGACGGTCTTCGCCGCGGCGATCTGCATTTCGGCGCCGGTCGCCGGATTGCGGCCGACCCGTGCGGCGCGCGCACCCGTGGAAAACGAGCCGAAGCCGATCAGCTGGACGGTATCGCCCTTTGTCACCGCGCCAGTGATCGCAGCGATCACTGCGTCGATCATCGCGCCGGTCGCGGCCTTGCTTTCATCGGTTACCGCTGCGACCGCGTCCACCAGTTCCTGCTTGTTCATGGTTGATTCCTCATTGTGATTGGGATGCCGCCACCCTACCCGATCGGCCTGCCTTCACGCAATCACGACCAGCGAGCGGGCGGTCCGGTTCTGCGGCACCCGGATCAACCAAAGGTGCATTGACTTCGGCACGCGCCGTCAGGGTCGGTCGGAAGCGCCCGGGCACGGCAGATCAATCTGCGATTTTATCGACCGTAACCGAGCGACGACCGGAACGCGCCACGCAGCAAAATCTCCACATCTGATAACTGGAGTAATCACGAACCGGCCTTGACGCGAACGGCGGGCTGCCGGCAGGAACCTGCGCACCAGCCCGACGGGCACCGGAGCGCGCGCTCAGCGACTCCCGGTCGGCCGGGTCGACAGGGTGCGCCGGTACTGGTCGACTTCCAGCAGCAGATGGTCAATCCGCTCGCGCAGCTGGCCATTCTGCGCGCGCAGCGCGTCCGCTTCCCCGCTCGCCTGCAGCCGCACGGCATCGTTCTGCATCTTGAGAAACCGCTCGGTGCCGGCCAGCTGCGTGGCGGTCTGCGCGAGGGCCGTCGCGCCCACACCGGCGCGTTCGATCGACGCGTGCAGCTCGCCGAGCAGCCGGTTCACGTGTTCGCCGGCCAGATCCCGTGCCGCATGCGCTTCGCCGAGTTCGCGGTGCAAGTGCGCATTGTCCTGCTCAAGCCGCCGGATCCGCGCATGGGCATCTTCCAGCGCCGCCTGCAGCAGCGGCTGTTGCGCCATCGCGTTCACATCACCACGATCCGGTGCGGCGCCGCCCGCATGCCCATTCCCCCGCTCGCGCTGTGACGCGTACAGCGGCGCGAGCGCCTCGCGCACCACCGGAGCGAGTGCCTGGCGCATCAGCTCGAGATCGACCGGGCGGTTCTCCGCACTGCCCGGCTGCGCCATCGGGGCCAGCGCCTGCGCCCGCAGGATCGCCTGCTGGACCGTCGGGGCACTCGGATGGCGCTGGACGCCGGCCTGCGGCCCGACATCGCGCAGCAGCCGGCTGTAGTTGGTAGCGCCAAACACGCGGCCGGTAACCGCCCGGACTTCGGCGATCAGGCCATCCAGGAAGCGTGCGTTGTCGCGCGGGAAATCCCGGTCAAGCGCCGCGATGCCATTCATGATGGCGAGCAGCTGTGCATCATTCCACTCAATCCGGGGTCGGCCCATGTTTCAGCTCCTCGGGGTCCGTCAGAAAAGATCGCCCTGCCGCGGATCGCGCGCAGGGGGTTTTGATGCCTTCACGGGGCGCGCCGACTGGCGCCGCGGCTTCACGCGCCGCAGATGCGCGATGAGCCGGACCGGCACGCCCTCGGCCAGCAGTGTCAGGCTGAACAGGCCGGTGTCACCCGGCGCCGGCGCGCCGGGGTTGCCCCCTGCGGCACCGTGCGAGGAAGTGAAAGTTGCTTCGTTTCGGAAGTGAAACTAGCAGCACCGTAGGCTTAAACCTGGTGACCGAACGGGAACGCTCCGCGCCCCAATTGGGGCTCGTTGTTCGATCGACCAGCGCGGGCTATTAAGAATGTCCTTAAAAAAACACGGCATGCTGCGCTTTGGCTGGCGTACAAAAGTCTTGTCAGCAGTGTCTGTCGCCCCCATAATAGTGACCAAGTGGACTGGGAGTTCCCGGTCGGCGTCAAAGCCTCGGTGAGTCTCACCGGGGCTTTTCGCTTTCTCGCGACGGGAAAATCTTCAGTCCCCAGTCCTCGTAGCCTTCCCCCAGACGTTCGCGCCCACCGCTGCAATAGAATTTTCGTTTCAGCACCTCGAATGCGCGGTTCTCCTGCCCCGGGCGAATAACACTCATCCCGACCGGCCGGGCCACGAGGTCGGCGAGTTGCAGCCCGGGCGAATCTACCTTCTTGTCAGCAAAGATGACGTCGAACGGCAGGGAGATTCCCAGTCGGTTGGCCCCATCACAGATGCGACGAAACTCAAGCTCGAGCTCGTTATCCTCCTTCTTGCCGCGGCATTCGACGACCACGTGCGTAAGCGCGCCATCCTGATTCTTTTCCTGAAGGAATTCGTAGAGCGTTTCTAGACAGAACCCGAGCGCAAGATGGTAGGGGTTGTTGTCTGCGTCGCCGCGCTCACGAAGCCGGGTCTTGTCAATGACACAACTGATCAGGATGAAGTTGCTGAGCTCAATGATGCCGGTCAGCTCGGAGATGAACTGCTGCTTGTGCTCGCGATTGACGAAGAAACGAAAATCTCCCTTCTCCTTCCGGATTTCATGTTCGCGGAGGACCACCAGGTCGTGACCGAAGTGGTTGAACTTGAACTTGTGCAGCGCCGGCACGACCTTTTCGCTGTAGTGACGCTTGTAGAACACACAGAAAGCCAGCACGAACACCGGATAGTTGGCATCCAGTGTCTGCATGCCGTGATCACCACTCTCATCCACGTAGACGACGAAATTGCTGTATTTGCCCGGCACCGACGTTTCGCCGGCATCATCGTCCGCGTCATGTTGCGGCTCATCGTTAAACAGCGAAAATTGCTGCGGCGTCGGCGTTGGATCGTTGCTCATGCGTTGGTTACGCTCCCTTGGTCGTCTTCGCGCCGTGTGCCGGATTCTCCACGCGACCGCGGCAACTCACGATGGTGTTTTGGCACGTACCGCCGGGATCCTGTCCCGGTCCGGCGACGCGACTATTTTACTGTCAACCGATGCGCATCCGCTTTCCCGCACGGGATGTCGGTCGGCCAGCCCCTGATACACATGACGGCACGCAGCCGGGAGCGTCGCTCAACGTGTGCTCAGAACAGTTGTGCGTCCTGGCAGACTTATTACCGCCAATTTTTGCGCAAAACGCGACCCTTTATCGGTTCGCCTCGTTTGGCAATGAGCTGGCAAAGAGGTCTGAAATCGCGTCGCTCGCCTGTTGCCGCGACGGCATCGTGCCGCTCCGGACCCGCGAGATAACATCCGGTGGGAGCCAGACATCCTCCATTGCGCCGATGCCGCCCTCGATCATCTGCTGCAGGAAAAACGATTGCTTGCGTCCCGTTAATTCCGCCAATAGCCGCAACCTTTGCTCGGTCTGTGGGTTGACGCGTACCGCGACTACCTTCCGCTGATTTTCGGCGGTTCGTTTCACCGCATACTCCTGTGATGTTCTTCGTCCCGCAAACGGGCGCGTTCGTGCGGTGCTTCTACCACGGCGAATCGCGGTCGGCAACGCTAATTCGCGGAAGGGGCTCCCGTACCGGGCTACCAGCAATTGCCAGCCTTGAATGAAGAACGATGACCGTAACGTTGAAACCGAGCGCAATGCCGCACAGCGCGAGAAGGCCGCGCAGTTCCATAAGTGTGGCTGCCAACTCGGCGTGGTGGACGACATCGATATGCGACAGCTGTGCCACCTGGTTGAGATTGACGCCGACGTGGCGTAACAGCTCGATCAGCTTAAAGGATGCGGTTGCCGCCCCACGATGCGGTGCTGTCCCGCGTCGCCCCGAGCAACAGCTGCGCGCGACGAGTCATCGCATCGATCTCCCGGCGCCAATCCGATTCGACAGAGTATC
>Ga0209015_10038_pt1 | contig 79225 bp, 75 predicted proteins | sample EPASupsiteSAE300_FD_187264 | JGI IMG/M metagenome (GOLD analysis project Ga0209015, IMG submission 187264) | Bioremediated contaminated groundwater from EPA Superfund site, New Mexico - Sample SAE3-00 (SPAdes) (version 2) | ecosystem: Environmental > Aquatic > Deep subsurface > Groundwater >...
ATGGAACCTCTCGGCTATATCCCGCCCGCTGAAGCTGAGGCAAACTACTACCGGCAATTCAGCAATACCATCGCTGTGCCGGCATCAACTTAAACCAACCAGCCTCCACGATTCCCGGGGCGGTTCACGAGTGCCTGTAGTGGATGTCGTTGTCGAACTGACGTTCGTGTACTTCTGAAAGGCAAAGCTAACGCTCCAACAATCAGCCAGGTATTTCAGACCAATCAACCCGGCGAGCACTCGATGACTGACAATGTCGTAGTCGATCTGGCCGACACCAGACAGGCGCCCTGTCAATGGAAACTGCCCCGAGAGCAGTACCTGATTCTCCGTCTCATCGTCGAGGGTCGCATTGGCTCTCGCGTACAGGTACGCCGCATTGAAGACACTCCCCGCGGCGCGCTTCCACCCAAGGCCGATCGTGGCCTGCGTAAACTCCCCGCTGGACTGGTTGTATTCAATCCCTTGCTGAACCGAGACGGCGCCGATGTTCAGTGAGTCGCCAGCGATAAGATTCGACGGGCCGACAGTCGGCGGCGAATCGCCCGGCATCGTCACCTGCGTGTTCCGGAAGTAGTATTCCTGCGCGAGTACAAAGCGCGCCAGCTCATTGCCGTTCGCGGCATCGACGAAGCGCGTGGTGATCCCCGCTGTGATGCGGTTCATGTCGGATACGCGGTCGCCACCGACGAAGCGATTGCTTGTGAAAACCTCAGCGAGGCCAAAGTCGAGCGGCGCGGTGTCGAAGATTGGCGCGTAGTTCTGGTTTCGATACGGTGTGTAAACGTAATAGAGCCGAGGTTCGAGCGTCTGGATCAGACCGACACCGAAGAGATTCACACTGCGCTCGAATGTCATGCCGGAATCAAACGATAGCGTCGGCACGTTGAAGCTAAACGTCGTCGGTTGGCCCGCCGGTGCACCCGTGCCGATAGAGCTCAGGTCGTATGAAGCAAAGTGCCACTGCAGTTTGGGTGTCGCATACCAGCCGGGTTGCCCGAACTCATAGCTGACATACGGGTCGAACAGAAGCCGCTCGCCTTGCGTCGAATTTCCAACCGGGATCGTAAAGCGCGTTGCGTCCCATGTCGCGCCGAAGTCAAAGCCGTCGACATCGTAGCGCGCGTACTTGACGTTTAGTTCCGGCTCGCGGTTATACGGCGGAGTCGCATCGGAAAACGACTGCCAGTACTGCACGCGCGTCAGCACGGACCACGGTCCGTGGTTAAAAGCAACGCCCGCTTCCTGCTGGAACAGGCTTTGGCCGCCGACCACCACTGAACTTGAATTCGCGAGGTCAGTCGTCACGTTCGCATCTGAAACGCGCTGGTAGTTCACATAGGCGGAAAAACCGCCGCCAAGTGTTTGTTGATGCTGAAAAGAAATCGAGTAACGGTTTGTGTTCGTCAATGCATCGTTCGGAAGATAAGCAAATGACAGCGTCCCCGAATACGACGGTGTCAGATAGCGAAAGTCCGTCGTCAACATCACGCCGCGTTTCGACATCAGGCGTGGTGTGAGCGTCAGGTCATAGTTCGGCGCGAGATTGAAGTAGACGGGCACCGCGACATCGTAGCCGTTCGTCGAGCTAATCGAAAACGTAGGCGGCAGAATGCCGCTTCGGCGCGTCCCGTCGAGCGGGAACGACAACCACGGCGAGGCGAAGATCGGTACACCGAGGAAGAACAGAACGCCGTTATGCGCTACGCCGTTGTTTTGCGCGTTGTCGAGGTCGAGCCGCGACGCACGCACATACCACGCCGGATCGTCGACACACTGGCACGTCGTATACGTGCCGTCGTAAAGCGTTTCTTGCTGATCGTCGTGCAGTTCGACGCGGGAACCACTGCCTTTGCCGTCGCTCAGGATGAAATGGTATCGCGGCGTCGTCATCATGCCTTCGTTCGAATCGACATGAAGATGCGCGTAGGGTCCGATAAACTGATTTCCGTCGCGAGTCAGCACCACGTGCCCGAATGCATCCGCAACGTCCTGATCTACGTCGTAATGGATCGCGTCAGCCTGCACGACAGAGGTGGCACGACGCAACTCGGCGCTGCCCTTCAGTGACAGATCCGCATCGTATGTGCCTGTCGCTTCGCTACCGAGACCAAAAGTCACGGCAGACATGCCTGGCGCGAGCGGATGCTCCTCGAGCCGCGGTGCGAGCAACAGGTTCCATGGGTCGTTCGTTAGCTCCGGCTGCGCGGGCATGCTGCTGGACTGCGCATACACATGACTCATGCATACGGGCAGCACAAACAGGATATCGAGTGACCGTCTGAGTAACCACGAGCGCGCGCGACGCACCACGGGCGCACAACGAGCGAGCGATACGGCACAGAAAATGGGCCTGAGCGCGGAAACGACTGCCTTTCCGGATCTGGAGCGCACAGCTTCCAGCGTTACCAGAAGGACACTCCGATAGGAAACTGGAACTTCTGATACCGGTCGCCGGCATTCTTGAGCGCCTTGGTCAGATTGTCTTTGTCGAATTCATGCATACCGGCAAAATCCATCGTGGCGATTGCTAGCCGCTCCGCCACCTGTACGATGAATGGCGCAGCCGCATGCGAAAGACGCGTGACGAGCGTATTCACCATGATGGGAGTCAAACTCTTCAACGCGAGCTTAAGGCGCCGCCTTACGATCGTCATCAACTCCGCTCCTGATGAACGTCGTTCTGCACAGCGCCGGCGCCTCGCATCTTCGACACGAGTCTGGACACGGCACTCGCAGCGTAGGACACCGATTGATGAACCTCGGCGTAGCCAGTGAATGCGGGCGGTTTCGTCGCCGCGAGAGGCGAGTAGGCGCCTTGAGGCGGCAATCCATACATATGCCATTCGCAGCCCGCCCAATCGCCTGGCTCGCACAGGGCGACATGATGAAACACATTCTCTGAACCGTACTTTTCGTTACGCAAACCGTTCCTTTCAACAACTGAGATGAAAGAATCTGTTCGAATCAATGCCGCGTAGAATCGTGGAAAGACGACTTTCGTCATGATGTGCTCCTGCTACTCAACCGAAGATGAGAAGCAAGATAGACGACATGGAGACTTTATTGGTTACGGGTTGTTTACCCGGTTTTACTCAAGCGCCCGCGATTGCTGATAAGACCAGGTTCAAGGCCTCAAACGACGTGCTCACTCATAGTGCGCTGTTCCAGCAAGTCATTGCGCGCGGAGAGTATCCGAAAGATAGCGACGCGATTTGACGGCGCGACTGTACAAGTTGAGTACACGCCCATAGCGAGTATCTGAAATTCGGAATGGCAAAACGATCAGTTGATCATGAAGCCAGGGACGAAACTGGCCGGTTTTACTGTTAGCGCCGTGCAAAGCCGCTCGACACTCTCCGTTGGCAACGAATAAGCTATCCAACCCACTCCGGGGTGCCGCAGGAGAATGACGAGCCCCAGTAGCGGCGAATGTTCGACATACCAGCAGGGGTCCATCTCGAGAGGATAGTTTGATGATCTGACGGGTTCCCGAGGCTGCGCGGGATCAAGACGGCCGCGCAAGGCAATTAACTGTTGAATCAGCTCATCAACAGCGGATGTCTGCAGCAGACAAGATTTATCTGCAATGGTGAAACGGAGTGCTGGTACGTCACCATAGTCGAAAAGATCCAATGTCATCGATTCGTACACGGTATTTCCCTTATTCAATGAACCTACTCTGTACTGCGTGAGGCTATTCGGCCTGACAAGGAGAGCGCACGTAGATGCAGTTCGTCGCATTGAACTGGAGTGGCATTTCGTCGACATGTGCCTATGCGACTAAAAAATATGTCGGCAACCGGGAAGACGCTCACGAAGCAAATCACGACGGACTTTTCGCCTCTAAACGGATAGCTCGGTTCGCCGTCGTGTATCGCGTGTGTATCCACCACCTGCTTCACGTCCGGTAGACTTGGTGCCGACGTCAATACGCCAAACAACGAACGCCATCTTCACACCGTACGGTCCGCGTGCCGAATACCCTTTCGACCCATGCATCGACGCCAACGAAAGTTCCCTAGCGAAGAGGAGTGTAGAACTCACACGCAACAACACAACCGCTACGGTCGGCGAGAAATACTTATCCATAATATTTGCTCCAGAAGCACGATGAACTCATCGTTACTACGGACAATAGCTGGCGCAATACGCCATTGTGTTACGCGCGGATTACGCCAGGTTACGCCAGATTAACCGGCACCGAGGCGCAGAGGCGCAGGGATCGCCACGATCGACAATTCCGCAAACCAACGTATAGGGGTACTTGCACGGTCTTTCGCCCAAACGAAATTTCCCCGTTAAAGCATTACCCAGACTTACATACCCGCGTTGTCGTAAAAAATCGCAATTTCTCTAAGGATTACTTGAGTTATAAATTCATTCCTGCCGGAGAGTCTTCATGTCATGGTTACTCAGATGCTTGTCGTTGACAACGACGTCGACCTTCGCGAACTGCTGACGTCGACACAGACAGGCTGCACTCCTGAGACCAACCCTCCACCCCGCGCTTCACCCAAACCGTGCGTGGACACAACTACGTACTTGCGCCGGACGACAAACAACATGCGCCAACTGATTGATTCATTGTTTGGACGGCTCGCGTTGCTGGTCGTCGCGGTCCTGTTGCTTTCCCATTTCGCCTGGTACGCGCTGTATCGCCTCGAGGATAATCGGATGCAAACCCACTATGCCGTTGAAGAGGCTGTGTTCCTCGTTAGCGCCGTGCGCCAGCACATCGCTAACACGCCCAATCTGCCGCTGCCATCGTGGGTATTCCTCATCGACCCGTCCAGCAGCGCCGTGCCGTCGATGCAGAGCGATAGATATACGGATATGCCGTTGGCCCGCTTTCTCGATGACGTGCGCACCCGGATGCCGCCGGGCACCCGGGTGCGGGCCGGCAAGCCGCCAGGGTTGTGGTTATGGGTGCTCGAGCCGACCGATCGCAACTGGATCGTGGTGCCGGCATCGCCGTTGGGATTGCCTCACGCGCTTGAAAGGACGGTGCTATGGCTAATTGCCATCTTCACGTCTGCGGTGATCGCGGCACTCTTTGCAGCGTGGCAATTTCAGCAGCCATTGCGCGCGCTCGCCGACGCGGTCGCGCGCTTTGGCCTTGGCCAGCCAGTGTCGCCGGTGCGGGAACGTGGACCGCAAGAATTGCGTCAGTTGATCCATGGCTTTAACCAGATGGTCCAGGAGGCGGCGTGCACGGAAAACGATCGCGGGGTGATGCTCGGGGGTGTCGCGCATGACATAAAGACGCCGCTGGCGCGGCTGCGATTGCGCGCTGAGATGATGGGCGAAGCCAGGGTGCGCGACGGGGTACTGCGTGAGATCGCTTCGATGACGCATATCGTCGAGCAGTTTCTTGTGTTTGCACACGACGACGCCGATAGCAGCGAAGCTGTAGAGGTCGATGCTCAATGCGAGCGGGTGGTGCGCAGTTACCAGATAGTCGCAGATGGTACGCCGGGTGTGCTGACCGACCTGAAGGCAGGCCCCGGCTTCCTGCTGCCGACCGCCACGCTCGACCGCATTCTTGCAAACCTGCTCGACAACGCGCATGCCTACGGTGCACCGCCTGTCGTGGTGGCAACCGCCCGTACTCCGACGGGCTACAGCTTGTCCGTCCAAGACAATGGCAGCGGGATTGCGGCGCAGAATCTGATCAACGCGCGCCGACCGTTCGGGCGCCTCGACCCGGCACGCGGCGGCAACGGCAATAGCGGGCTGGGGCTGGCGATCGTTGAACGGTTGGTGCGGCGCGCGGGTGGAGAATGGGAAATCGACAATTACAGCGGGCGCGGCATGCGAGTACTAATGTGCTTCCAGACTGCTGCTGTCCACACCCTTACTGGAGACGTCGCTCATGACCCATGCGATGGCGCATGACTAGCCCCCGCCGGAGGTGGCCGACGCGCCGCGCATCGTACCGTGGTGCGCACGCTGCTGAATTGCCTCGACTACCTGCCGCTGCCGGTCCGTAAGCAGCGGGTCAATCTCCTTGTGTGTTTCGTCGCTGATAGCGTGTGCTTGTGCGCGACGATCATCGGACGAAAGCGACGTATTCTGATGAAGCGCCTGCTCTTTTCGTTGGTGTTCCACCAGTATCGGCAAAATCCGTTCGCGCTGCTCCTCGGTAAGATCCAGCTCCTTCGTCAGGTGCGCCAGTTCTGAGTCGACATCCATTGATCGGTGGAACTCACCGGAACCCCATTCCCGCGCCTGGTCCGCATCGCCGCCAGCCGTTGAAACTCCAGGCATACCGATCGTTAGCATGCTCGCGAGCACTAATCTTAAAGTTCTGGTTAGCACAATTACAATGCTCCCAATGGCATGGCAACTATCGTTCTCGACGCCATCTTTCCGAAGAAAACATCCTCTTTGTGTCGCAGCATATACTTTTCCCTTGCCGCACCTTTGCCACTGCATCGCGGCCGCCAACACGAGAAGCCAGTCACCTTGTCTTACGCAGGGTGACCGGAACTTCGCGACATTCGGTCGGATTACCCGACCGTCCCGTTAGAACTTATGACGGATCCCAAAGCTGACCATTTCCTGCGAACTCGTCCCCGCAACACCATATGAACCAATGGAAGCCTCTGCGCTGCTCACGGTGCCGTCGCTGTTCAGCTGATTCCCACTTGCGTGTTGCCATGCCCCGACGAGGTACACGTCCGTGCGCTTCGACAAGTTGTAATCTGCGCCCAAGGAAATCTGGTTATACGATGCTCCCGTGTCGCCGCTCGCCCTCGTGTAGCTGTAACCCAACCCCAATAGCAACGCCGGCGTCGCCTGGTAATTCAGGAAAGCCTGCCCGCTGTTGTATTTTTCCGTATCGACAAAGGCGGACTGGGCGTCAGCCTTGTATTGCGAGTTGCTGTAGCTCAAACCGAACGTATACGGACCGGCAACATACTGGGCCGCGACGCGTGCAATATTGATCGACTTAGCCGTGTCGTAGCCGGAGTTGACTGGACCATCGAACGTGCCGTCCGAGGTCGACGACCAGCCGGTACGCGTCGTGGTGGCGCTAGCGTTGTCGGCAACAAAATAACCGGCGGACAGCGAGAGCGGACCGTTGTTATACGCGGCCGCCAACGACCAGGTCTGCCCGGAACCGGTCTTTCCCGCGACACCACCCAGTGCGTAGAGGCCCTCGACCTGCAGCCCACCGAAGACCGGTGAGACGTACTTCAACGCATTGTTGGTGCGGGAACTATTGTCGTAGTTGTCCACGTCGCCAGCGGTCGCGAACGTGCTGCCGAAGTAGTTGTCCTCCGTAATGCCCTGGACCATATCGACTAACGGATCGTACTGGCGCCCTGCCGTAAAGGTGCCGTAGCGGTCGCTTTGCAGGCCGACGTAGGCTTGGCGGCCAAACTCCGAAGTCGTGCCGTTGTAGCTGCCCATTTTGCCGTTGTTTACATTGAAGCCGTCTTCCAACTGGAAAATGGCCTTCAGACCATCGCCCAGATCCTCCGAACCCTTCAGGCCCCAACGACTGCCAGACAGGTTGCCGGAATAGAGCCCCACCTGACTGCTGCCGGTCGGCGTAGCGTTATGGGTGTACTGGATAGATTCATCGATTACCCCGTACAGGGTGACGCTGTTCTGAGCGTAAGCGACGTTGACGGCGGCAACTAGCAGCGCCAAAGTCACAATGGATTTTTTCATTTTTGATTCTCCGAGGATAAACGTTGAATAGCGCAATGCACGCCGCAATCGGATCAACCAGAACATCAGGATCCGCTTACGCGCACATAAAACGTTGCCTTTAATATCCGGCTCGTTGACCAACACTCACCGGATGTTGTTATTAGCTCACAACGATTTTCGCGAAGCGTTGGCAACGCGCCACAACGAACTTACCCTTCCTTTCGTGATCCGAAATTAGTAATCCGGATAGCGTCACGATAGAAAGTACAAAACACGATCGACTGATACCTGGTGCGATCGCCGACTGCACGATGATCCGAATCGCCTTGACGACCTCAATGAAGGCAGGCAGCGCTTTGCCTGCATCCCAGCTCAGTTTTCGTTAAGACCAGCGTAGGCGCAGACCTGACGGACCCGCGCAGGCATCCTGACTGCCGGATAAACAATCAATAATTACCCGCCTGAGGCACCGAGCAGTTTCCTCAATTCCAATAACGCGTAAACATATCGAAACACATTTCGTGGCGGCTCGACCTATGCTGGTCTCTCAAACATAAATGCGAAAGCTATATGTCTTGCTAGTCGATGCATGCACAAGGGGCAGGACAAGGAGAAGCGGAGGATTCCCCCGGTTCAACCAGGCCAGACCTCACGTCAGCAGCTAGCTTCCCGTATCCAGAGGTATCCTTATGTACAAACGTCTGTCGGTCGAACCACTTCAAGAATCCGGAACACCCGCGCTCCGCCTTGTCATCGGAAACAATGCGGCTCTGCTCGATGTCAACGAGGTTGATGACCTCATTGCCCACCTGGGCCAAGTCCGCGCGCACATGCTGCCGGCGCCGCCGCCGCAACCGGACCGTTCCAGGCTTTACCCGCTCGAAGCCGACCCGTGCTGGCATGTCGACAGAAGCCCCCTGTTTGACGGCGTCGTCCTTCTGCTAAGACATACAGGATATGGTTGGATCGCGTTTTCACTGCCCCCGCCGAGCGTCTCCAAACTGGACATTGCGCTAACGGCACAGCCTCCCATGCAGCTTGCGATGAACGAGGTGGCAAACTGAACTTCTCTTCGGCCTGGCGAGAGATCCGACACCTTCGGGTTCTCTGGGCCCGGCCGGGAAAGTCCGTTCATATGCTTCACATCGTTCCAGGGAAGAATTAGTAAGCCCCCCCGTAACAACGGACCACATTCGATAGCCTAGACTTTGTCCTCACATTCTCGAGGAGGACTTTCATGTTGCCGCCAGTCGCCTTGGTGATTCACTCTCTGCATACATTCGAACTGACTGACGACGGCCAGTACCTGATGCTAAACGGTGACCAACTGGACAGCATCGCCTTGCATCATTCGGTCATGCATCAACTGTTGGCAGCGGTCTCGAACGCCATCGGCTGGTCGCGGCGAATTCGGCAAAACGAGAATGACATGAGGTTCGCCATGCCGTGCGAGGCATGGGCAATCGGCAAAGACAAGGGCGAGGCGACCCACCTGGTGCTTACGTTTCGCTTGCCCGGCGGTGCCGAACTGTCGTTCCGGATGCACCGCGCCGACGCACGCCAAATGACCGAAGTGCTGTTGCAAGTGACGGGGCTCGCGAAAGTGAATTGCGCTTCGGGCGTCACGTTGCAATAGGTCTTGTCCCCAAATCCGTCGCAACCGGATATCGACCCAAGATGCATCGACGATCCACCTATTGTGTGTCTCTCCTGTGAACTTGCATGAACCTTAAATTACTATCGGCCCGCTGCACCCGGCTGCTGACATTGATCGGCCTGAGTGCGAGCGCGGCCTCGGCCTTTGCGACCGACTCGTTTGTGGTGAGCGACATCCGACTCGAAGGCCTGCAACGCATCGAACCGAACACAGTCTTCTCGTATCTGCCCATCAAACAGGGCAACACTTTTACCGACGACAAAGCGTCTGAGGCGATACGCGCGCTGTACACGACCGGCTTCTTCAACGACGTGAAAATTTCGACGGAAGGCAGCGTCGTTGTCGTGCAGGTGCAGGAGCGTCCCGCGATCGGCACGATTGATTTCGCAGGTATCCACGAATTCGACAAGGACAACCTGACCAAGGCGCTAAACGCCGTCGGGTTGTCGCTGGGTCGGTACTACGACAAGTCGGTCGTCGACCGCGCCCAGCAGGAACTCAAGCGCCAATACCTGATGCGCGGCTACTATGCCGCCGAGGTCACGACCACGGTCACGCCAATCGACCGTGATCGCGTGGGCCTATTGTTCTCGGTGATCGAAGGTCCGAGCGCAAAGATCCGCCAGATCAACTTCATCGGCAACGCCGTGTTTAGCGACAGCGTGCTGCACGACGAAATGCAGGAATCCACGCCGAACTGGTTCTCGTGGTACACGAAGAACGACCTGTACGCAAAGGACAAGCTCACCACCGACCTCGAGAACCTGCGCTCGTACTATCTGAATCGCGGCTACCTCGAGTTTGCGATCGAGTCGACCCAGGTGTCACTGTCGCCCGACAGGAAGGACATGTATCTCACGCTCAGTCTGCACGAGGGTGAGCCGTACACGATTTCGGGCGTCCATCTGGTGGGCAATCTGCTGGACCGCGAGGCCGAACTCAGCAAGCTCATCAAGATCAAATCCGGCGACCGCTTTTCCGCGGAAAAGCTGAAGGCATCCACCAAGGCGCTCGTCGACAAGCTCGGCGAGTATGGCTACGCGTTCGCCACAGTGAACGCACAACCGCAGATCGATCAGGCACACCATAAGGTCGACCTGACGCTGCAGGTCGACCCGAGCCGCCGAGTGTACGTGCGAAACATCAACATTGTGGGCAACACACGCACCCGCGACGAAGTGGTACGCCGTGAAATGCGCCAGATGGAAAGCTCGTGGTTCGATTCGAACCGGCTGGCGCTGTCGAAGGACCGGATCAACCGTCTGGGCTACTTTACCGACGTCGACGTGACAACGGTGCCGGTCGCGGGCACCTCCGATGAGGTCGACATCGACGTCAAGGTCACAGAAAAGCCGACCGGTTCGATTTCGCTGGGTCTTGGTTACGGCTCCGGCGAAGGTCCGATCATTTCGGCCGGGGTGTCGCAGGACAATGTATTTGGCTCAGGAACCAGTCTGGCACTGAACGTGAATACCTCGTCGACAGGCCGCACGCTCAGCGTCACGCAGACCGACCCGTATTTCACGGTCGATGGGATCAAACGTATCACCGATGTCTACTGGCGCACTTCCTATCCACTCTACAATTTTAACGACACCAGTTTTCGGATCGTCTCCGTGGGCGCGGATCTGAAGCTCGGCATCCCGTTCTCGGAGTCGGATATGGTTTATTTTGGTCTGGGGCTCGAACAGGACCGATTCAATACCGACTCGTCAACCCCCGAGACCTACCTGCAATACGTGCAGAAAATGGGCCGCGTGGAGAACAACGTACCGCTGACAGTCGGCTGGTCGCAGGATGCGCGCGACAGCGCTCTCGTGCCCAGCAAGGGATATTACCTCCAGGCCAATGCAGAGTTGGGCACGCCGGCCGGTGGGACCGAATATTACAAGACTGATACTCAGGCGCAGTACTACTATTCGTTCGCGCGCGGTTTCGTCCTGGGACTGAATTTCCAGGCAGGTTACGGGCAAGGGCTGGCTGGCGATGCATATCCGATCTTCAAGAATTACTTTGCCGGTGGCATTGGCTCAGTCCGCGGTTACGAGGCCGGTTCGCTCGGTCCGCGCGACGTGACTACCAATAACCCGATCGGCGGTTCAAGAATGGTCGTAGGCAACGTAGAAATGACGCTGCCTTTGCCCGGTACAGGCTTCGACCGTACCTTGCGGGTGTTTACCTTCGTCGACGGCGGCAACGTATGGGGAGACGCGGGCAACAGCGCGGGTGCGAACGGCCTGCGGTACAGCTACGGAGCCGGACTGGAATGGATTTCACCCATCGGGCCGCTCAAACTCGACGTCGGCTTCCCGATCGTCAAGCATGCTGGCGACAACTACCAGAAATTCCAGTTTCAAATTGGTACCGCGTTCTAACCACGTATTTAGTACCGTTACTGGAACAAATAGATAAGTCGATTCTCGACATGGCGATGACCCTGCTCGATCAGGTTGCCCGGAAATTTCGAGAACCTGGCTTCCTTCGCATCTTTAGACAACAGACCATTGGAGTTCATTGCGCGCTCGACGTATAGTCCATCGAGCGGGATCGTTTCCGGCGGCAGGGGTCGATGCAGAAACCTCGCAACTGACGTTTGTGCCCGCGCAAGGACAGATGACTTTTCCCGGTGCATTAGTTCACCCACTCGGCTGCTTTGACGAGCGCGTGCTTCACGTATGCCGATCCGCAGATCCCTGCCTTCGCGGCGCGGCTTTCCCATTACCACTTTCGCGCGAAAGGCGAGTTGCGATCACACATTCCGACGATCACTTCAGGTTTGTCATAAAGTGAAGGTGCCATACACTTCAGCATAAGCAACGTCTCCAGGGGACACGGTCACCCAAGACTCGTTTGCCAGGCCGCTATAGCGAGAGGTTTCTGCGCGGGCACCGTCACCATGCATTCACATGGCATCGACCATGCGAACGCCCGGCATCGGATGCCATATCATGGAACTACAAAGTTCAGGATGATGGTCGCCGGGAATGTATCCGCCTGTTGCTCCCGCTTCGGCAACGCGCCCGCCTCTTCGGCGGACGCGTTCGGAGGAGACGCAGGAGTCAGACGCCTTCAGTGAGAACCGCACACGCAGACCCGCCGTCACGGCAATCTGCTCGTTCGAATTCGACGTTGAGAACTCGTTGATTACCGCATGTATGCCGCTGCTTCCTGTGTCACTCACGTGCCGATAGACGCCCCGCAGATAAAGGTCTGTGCGCCTGGATAACGCGTAGTCGGTCTGCAACGTGAACTGGTTCCGTTTCGGCCGACACTATCAATACGGCTGTCGGCAAATGTGTACGCACCAGAGATCGAGACCGCAGAGGTAAACTGGTATCGTCCATTCAACTCGTAGTTCGTGAAGCGTGCGCTATTCGCTGCCAGCGAAAGACGATTTGAAGTACCCGATGCGGACGCACCAATGCCGGTTCGTGGCGAAGTCTCCTGATCTCCTGGAAAAGCCGTACAGTCCGCCAAACTTCAGGCCACCATCGTTGACACTCGAGTACTTGATCGAATTGTTGATACGGAAAGAGTTGTCAAGGTTATCGTTGTCAAACGGGTGTGCTGCCTCGCCGCCCTAGTTTCCTGAAAATTGCTGCTGCCACCCTGATTTTTCGTGTAGGTGAGGCCAGCATCTGGGTGACACTGCTTTGGGCGTGAGCGGTAGCTGCGGAGTGAGCGCGCCGGCTGCACCCAGCGCCATCAACGATCTTTTCATCTGATTCTCCATGATGCAGGAAAGAAATTACGCGTGCAGACAGGCGAAGGTAAACATTCGCACATGTCGGCATGCGTCTTATGCCTTGGTGCGACCGCATTAAAGATAGAGGTCCTGTCGACAGCGATTAGAACCGATCAGACGGAAACGAATGTTGGCCCATGGCACTACCAGCTTTACGAATTGTTTCGGGCCGCATCCTCTGAAACAATGACCGGATCGTGAATGCAGTGCCTGGCTTCGCCAGGTTCCCTGCTATTAAAGGACTGGACAGACTCCTGGCTTGACGAAAATCCCGCGGAAGCGCCAGCCTGAAGTTAGATGAGGCAAGGCGTGGAAGGTCGAGGTAAAACGTTTGAACCTCTGCACGGGGTGTGTTCAATATCCTCAACGGATTACCCGTATCCGGGCCCGACCGGCTTCGAATCAATCAGTGTCTCCAGGCTGACGTTCTCGATGACATTCATATGTTTCCTCCGTAGCGCGCCGCCGGGCGCAGGCCTTGCCTCAACATCGTACTTCGCGGTTGTCGATATAGACAATACCAGTTAACTGTTCACTGGTTTCATGTCAGCCAGATATGCATGATTGTTCACGTCAGCCTGGAAGCGTTTGTTGAAAAACCCCCTTGTTTAGCGAGTATTCCGTATACACACACGCGACCAGAACAGCTAGTCTAGAGGAGCTGAATTGCCGTCGTCCATGCAGGGAAATACATTTCTAATATCGATCACATGAATATACTATCGGTCGACCTCAATCTCCTGAAGGTGTTCGACGCCATCTACGTCGAACGCAGCGTGAGCCGCGCGGCTGTACGGCTTGACCTCACCCAGCCTTCGGTCAGCCACGGGTTGACGCGCCTGCGTACCTTGTTCGGCGATCCACTGTTCGTCCGTCTGCACGGCGGCGTAGAACCGACCATCGCGGCGATGCGGATCGCGCCGGCGATCCAGCAGGCAATACGCAACCTGCAGACGATGCTCGACGAGGGCTCGCGCTTCGATCCCGCGAACGGCCGACGCACATTCCTGATCCACATGAGCGACTTCGGTGAAGTGGTATTCCTGCCGCTGCTCGTGCGCGAGTTGCAGGCGCGTGCGCCAGGCGTACGTGTCGAGACGTGTCAGCTGGCGGGACTCGAATTGACACAGGCGCTCGAAAGCGGGCAAATCGACTTCGCGATCGGCTACCTGCCTGTGCTCGACGAGCTGTTCCAGTCAGAAGCGCTGTTCGGCGAGGAATACACGATCCTTGCTCCAACGCGGAACAAGGCGGGCGCATCGATAGCGCGTCCACTCGAGGAGCTCGAATTCGTGTCGATCACGTCGCACCCCGAAACGACGAAGATCCTCGTCGAGCACGGGCTGCAGGATCGCGTTCGGCTGTCCGTGCCGCACTTCATGGTGCTGCCGGCGATCTTCGCGCAAACCGGGCTCGCTGCAGTCCTGCCGCGCCGGGTCGGCGGGTTCTTCAAGCAATGGACAGGAAACGATCCGTATCAGGAGATCGTTCTTCCGGGAGCGCGCCACGAGATGAAAATCAACCTGTACTGGTTCAGACGCTATTCGACTGACCCGGGCAACATATGGCTGCGTGATCTGATCGTCGAGCTGTTCAAGCGTCCCTCACCGCAGCGCGGCGCGCAAGCGCGCAAGATCTCGTAACCATATCCATCTACACTCGACACATCGAACAGTATGCCGTCCACCCCAGTCGATCCATCACCGCGACGCACGGAGCGCGGCAACGTCACGCAGCAGGTTTTCGACGATCTCCGCCAGCGGATTCTCGGCAGACAGTTCGCCCTCGGCGACAAGCTGCCGACCGAAAGACAGTTGCTCGAAACGTACAATGTGAGCGTCACGACTGTGCGGGAGGCGATACGCGGACTGGCCAGCGCAGGACTCGTGGAGATCAAGCATGGCAAAGGCGTCTATGTGACCGCACGAGCCGAAGAACTGGTCGCGAACTCACTGTTCTCGATGATCCAGCTCGAGAAGGTCGGAATGGTGCAGGTGCTTGGCGTGCACGGCGCGCTCAATACCTACGCGTCCGAACTCGCCGCGGCGCGTGCGACAACGCAGGAGGTCGACGCGATGCAGCAGGCGCTCGCAGCCATCGATCATGCGGTCACGCCCGAAGACATCGCTGCCGGGCTAACACGGTTTCTCAACGCACTGGTACGAGCGTCCGGCAATCCACTACTCATTGCACTTTGCCAGTTCCTCGCGAGCGTTCAGATCGGACTTGCGAGGGAGATCCAGGGCAAACGGTTTGAAGCGTGGCGCAAGACGGCCGCGCGCCTGTCAAAGGAGCGCCAGCGGATCGTCGATGCGATCCGGATCGGCGACGTGGAAGGCGCGCGCGTCGCCGCGCGCGCCTTCCACGAACGCTCGATCAAGGTGATTACGACATTGCCGAACGCCGACGGTCCCATCGTCTCCGATCTGGCAGTGTCATCGTTTTTCTCAAGGCTATTGCAGCAGATGACCCCATGACGACCTAATCGCCGACATTGTGCGGGTACGCCGGGGACAGGCCGATATATCAATTCACGGCTTGAGCGTTCGCCGGTCACGGCCGTCCCGACGAACGTGGCCCTGGCTACTTCGCGGCCCCCGTTTTTTCAGGCACTGCATATTCCTTACAGGTCACCGCGCTCCCGTCGACTTGCACAGAAAGTGACTCAACAGGTAAATGCCTCAGGCCAAATGATTTGGTATGAATTCCTAATTACCTCATCCGCTCACGAAAACACTAAAGAGACCAGCAGGCCACCACCCACCGCATTGGCGACGGACAGCGTGCCGCCATTGCGGCGCGCCAGTCTTCGGACTATCGCGAGTCCCAGCCCGCAGTGCGCATCGCCGCCGCGAGCGGCGTCAAGACGCACGAACGGTTGCAAGGCGTGGTCAATCTGATCGTCAGGAATGCCAGGGCCATGGTCACGCAGCGTCATCGTCCATTTTCCATGCTGCATGCCAGTCGCGATTTCGACGGGTGGTTCACCATACGTCATCGCGTTTTCCAGCAGATTAGCGAGAATACGATCGAGGTCGACCAATGGCAATCTGAACTGGCCGCCTGCAAGCAGATCGCCGCGTCAATGCCGTCGCGCCTCGCCTCTTCAACCCGAGCCGTGAAAGCCTGATGGCGGCGCTGCCCCTATCACCCGTCTGCGCAGTCCGTGCACGCGCCTTTCGGTCCAGATTGCGAGATCAACACTACCAGCATTCAGCGTGTGATTCGATCGGCGAGCCGACGGATGAAGGGTGACGCGACGACGACAGACAACATCGCAGCCCACGAAAACAGATATGAACGCAGCCCGTGTGACAGAAACGTTCCCGCCGCAAAAAACTGCAAGCTCTAGACTGGAGGATGTCTGCGGAAGAATGTAGAGGAACTCGATTGGCTTCCGGAAAATCAACCAAATAACTTCCGTTTTGGACATATCCAGCGGTGAAAACTGAGCTCTTTTGCCGGATCCGTTACTCAAATAACTTCCATTATTGCCAGTTTAAAACCATAAAACTTCCGTCTTTGCGGACTGTGCCCGACCGAGGTGGCGGCCGGTAGCCGAAGGCTTCCGTAAGCGATCATGTTTAATACCGACCAAGCTGAACGTCTCGAGGTCGACCTTTGCGCCCCTTTGGAGGGACCATTGGCCAAGGCCGCTGTGGCTAAAGCGTCAACGTCGGGCTCCCAATTGGTTCGAATGGCTGTTTGATTCAAGCCGGAGGACAGCGAGAGACTTAGCCACGGTGGAAGCACGTTAATCTCACACGCCAATTTGACTCAATCGGAACTCATCATCGCCATCGTGCGGTGAACCGGCGCGCAGCGTATCTCTGCACAAAGCGGGTCGTGTAACAGACCCCGAAACTAGAGAATCCATCAGACAAAAAAATAGGGCAAAATCAAAAGAAAATGAAATTCAGCGGCCGGCGCGCCCCTCTCGTCGAGCCTTTCGCTGCGTGCTCGGTATCCCCCTCTTCGTCCAAGTTGGGCAATAAGCTCACGGCGCCGACGTCGTGGTCCCCACTGGCCGGGTCGACTGGACAAGCACGCTCCGACGTCGGTGGCCCGCCCGGTCACAGGACGTCAATGCAGCGCTTGACGCCCGCCTATTCGAGAACTTCGACAATGATTTCTGCAACTCTCTTGCTCATGTACGTCTCCGAAACGCGAGGTGATAGGGAGATAAAACGCTCCAAGCGTGGATACGAACAGCTTTGGTCGTCACGCCCGGGGCCGTTACCTGCACTGCGCCTGCGTTCGGCTTGATCGAACGTGAACGCCGCGCATTTCAGCGCGCTGACGATGCCAGTGTCCGGCTGCCCGCATCCATCGACACGAGCGGTCCCGCCGTGTGTCGGCCGCGCGATGCGCGCGCAACGGCCTGCCACGAGGCTGGAGCATTGAACGCCCGCCGTGCTGGGGTTTGCGTCAGAGACCTACGTTGCCCCGATCATAGTGAGCCCGAGAGCAACCTTGATGACAAGCTGATCCTGCCGACGGAACCCGGCGGTGGAGGCGGCGACGGCCCGTTCGGGATCGGACAGATCCGCAATCGCTTTGGCATCGAAGTCGAACTGAACAAAACTTGATGCCGGGCATGGGCAGCGCAGAGGCGCAAGAATGGCCGGCTGAAGGCCGTAGCAGACCATCAAAGTGCGTGCTCAACGTGGTGACGCATGGCCACACCTGGCTGACGTTCAACTGTTCAATTCAAGCGATGCTTCCGGCGAATCTCGTGGCCAACCGCTCACGCTCGAACGCTTCGACAACGAAATCGACAAACGCTCGTGTTTTTGCTGGCAGGAGCGCTCGCGTTGCGTAATAGATCGAAATCGCCCCGGCGTCCACGTACCAATGCGGTAGCAATCGCACGAGTTCCCGCCGTTCGATAGACGACAGCACGTCTGACACGGACAGCAACGCAACGCCCAATCCGAGAGTCGCCGCTTCACGCATCGCTGCCGGGTCGTTGACCATGATGGTTTCGGCAAGCTCTGCAGCCATTTCATTGCCCGCCGTGTCACGCATCGTCCGGTGACGCACGCGGCCGGTGCGGCTCGAGCGCATTACGATGCCGTCGAGTTGCGCAAGATCTCCGGGATCGGCTGGTGGTACGCGGCCGGCAATGTAAGCCGGAGACGCAACCGCCACGAGATGCGCAGGCGCCAATGCGCGCGACACGACACCCGGTGCGAGATCGAATCCACCGCCCAGCGCTGCATCGTATCCTTCGGCAATCAGGTCGACCTGTCGGTTCTCGAAATGCCAATCCGGACGAACCATCGGATAGCGCGCGCGAAACGCCGGCAGCAGCGGCATGACGTAGGTGATACCAAAGGTCGGCGCCATGCTGACCTTCAGCACGCCAGCGGGCTCACTGCGATCGCTCGAGACGGACACAATCGCCGCCTGCAGTGCGTCCAGATTCCCGCCAATTTCTACCAGAAAGCGCTCCCCCGCCTCGGTAAGCGTGAGCTTGCGCGTCGAGCGCTGGAACAGTCGCACACCGAGATTGCGCTCCAGCAGCGCTACGTTCCGGCTGACCGCGGCGGGCGTCAGCATAAGACGCCGCGCGGCCGCCGAGAAGCTGCCGGTCTCGGCGCTGCGCACGAACGATTCAAGGTTCGCGAGTGTTTCCATACTGAAATATTAAAGCATTGCTTGAAAATAATTCAAGCAATTACCGGGTAATCATTGAGCAATTAATTCGGCAACATGCGCTCATCCCACCCCGGGAAGTAGACGGCACGCGCACCGCCCGTGCCGGAACAGACATCAACGGTTTTATCGCTTATTCACTCGCTTCATCATCCTTCACCAGGAGCATCGTTATGAGCACCATCGGCATCATCGGAGCAGGCGCCATCGGTTCCGCGTTCGCGAGAGCGCTAGCCGGCAAAGGCATCAAAGCAATCCTCGCGAACAGCCGCGGCCCGGAATCGCTCGCGGACCTCGCGCGCGAACTTGGCCCCTCAATTACGCCGGGAACGCGTGAACAGGCGGCTGCACAGCACATCGTCTTCGTGGCGGTGAACTGGTCGAAGTTGCCGTCCGCGCTTGCCGGGCTGCCGGACTTCGACGGACGGATCGTGATCGACGCGAACAACCCGATCGAACCGCCGCGGTTCGAAGCAGCCGAATTGCATGGCCGGACGTCGAGCGAAGTAGTCGCAGATCTCGTGCCGGGGGCACGTGTCGTGAAGGCGTTCAACCATCTACCGGCGCATCTTCTCTCCGACGATCCTCAGGCCGAGGGCGGACATCGTGTGTTGTTCGTCGCGGGAGACGACGCGCCGGCGAAATCCACTGTGAGCGGACTTATCGAGCAACTTGGCTTCTTCAGCATCGATCTGGGTGCCCTCGTCGGCGGAGGGCAACTGTTCCAAATCCCGGGCGGTACGTTGCCGGTGCTCAATCTTGTCAAATTTGCATAACTAATGAAATGGCGCGGCGCACAGCGCCTTCGTGCAAGAGCGCTGGCGTTCCCATGAGTAGCCGCTTGTAACTGCAAACGGCCCATCCCTGTATTGAGTTCGCGTAAGGCCGCTCTACGTCGCTTCAGGATTCGCACAGTGACGTATTGAAACCGCGTGCCCCCCCTTCTTTCAGGAGCACGCATTCCACCGATGTCCGCGCTTACCGGGCGCGGCGCTGCGTGGCCAGATCGCGGCCGATGCGGCGGATCTCGGCCTCGCCTTGCGCCAGCGCGTCTGCGTTCGTATGCACCGAGTAGTAGCCGAGCACCAGGGGATAGGGATGCTTGATAGCGGAGCCGATGACGAACGACGTCGCGTGCTCGGCATGCAACTCAATGGGCGCCCCGTCGGATTCCTCGAACACGGCAAGCTCCCCTGCCTCAATCGGCTCGAATGCGTTCAGCCTCCCCTTGTCGATCGCCAGCCACGAGACGTTGTGCCCGGCAGGCGGTGCGTAGCGCCACGTTTCTCCTGCGTTCAATTCAACGTGGAAGTAGTTGATGCCGTCAGGCGCGCGGATATCGCTTGTCGCCGATCCATGGCGGCCGACGATGACGCGAACCGGCCCATCCCGCTGAACGTCGGCCGGCGCGATGTACTGGCTTTCCGCCGGCGAGTTCTCCTGCGAGGGCGGCAGCGCAACCCAGAGTTGAAAAAGGCGCACGGCTTCGCCCGGCAATACATTTCCGTCGTGCCAGACCCCATTGCCGGCCTTCATCCATTCGAGTCCGCCAGCGTGAAGTTCACCACTCTTGCCGGTCGTGTCCGCATAGGAAATGCCGCCGCTCAGCACGGTGGTGAGTGTGGCGAGACCTGAGTGCGGGTGCATCCCGAACATCGGCTTGCCGGTCGGCACAACAACGGCGTGATCGAGGAACACAAAAGGCTTGATCAACTCGCCGATATCGGAAGGACTGGCGAGACGCGTAATGCCGCCGTGCGCGCTGCCGGTGGTGCGAAATGCGACCCGGCGCGGGGCCAGCGTCGTCTCGGGAATCGGGGTGAGTACGGCTGTGTCGGTGTTCATGGCTCTGCCTCAAGAAAAACGCGATACACGTAAGGTAAGAGCTTGCACTCCATCTGAAAAGCCTATATTTTTAGATTCCAGGTATCGATTGGAGCGATGGATATGCTTGACGGCGTCACGCTAGACCAGCTTCGGACCTTCATCGCCGCGGTCGATGAAGGCAGCTTCTCAGCAGCCGGACGCAAGCTCCGGCGCGCGCAGTCGGTGGTTAGCCAGACCCTTGCGAATCTCGAGGCACAGCTCGAGGTGAAGCTGTTCGATCGCGCAGGCCGCTACCCGCAACTCACCGACGCAGGCAAGAGCTTGCTGCTCGACGCCCGTTCCGTGGCTGACACGATTGATGGTTTCAAGGCACGAGCACGCGCGATGCGCGAAGGTCTGGAGCCTGAACTCTCCGTCGCGATGGACGTGATGTACCCGATGGATAGTTTGACGCGTGCGGCGGCTCAGTCCCAGAAGGATTATCCGCACACGCCGCTGCGGCTCTATGTCGAGGCGCTGGGCGGTGTGATGAAGCTGGTGCTCGACCGGATCTGCAACATTGGCGTGATCGGCACGCTACCGATCGTGACGGATGAACTACAGGTCGAATCCTTGCGTGAGCTGAAACTGGTGACAGTTGCCGGCCCCGCTCATCCGCTCGCAAATAGCCGGGGCATCGTCTCCGCCACCGCAATCAAGAAGCACGTGCAACTCGTACTCAGCGACCGAACCGCGTTGACCGAGGGACGCGAATTCGGCGTACTGTCCGCCTCGACGTGGAGGCTCGCGGATCTGGGGGCCAAGTATGCATTCCTGAAGGCCGGCCTGGGCTGGGGGCATATGCCCTTGCACATGGTCAAGGAGGATCTCGACAGTGGCGCCCTGGTGTCGATTCGCATTGAAGGCCTGCCGCGCGACGTAGCGATGCCGATGAAGGTGGTTTACCGCAAGGACGCGCCGCCGGGGCCGGCCGCTCGCGCCTTCATTGCACAGTTGGGGAAGTAAGCGGTATGACAGCGCCCCGCTGGCGTTGCAGCGAGCGCCGATCCCGGTGAGACGAGCCAGCCGGTCAGCTGGTTGGCCGGTCGTCTCAGCAGATCAGACTTTTAGCGCGCGTTCGCAGGCGAGACACGCAAAGCTGTCCGGCCGGTGAGCGCGTCCAGGCTGAAAGCGCCGGCGCCGAACCAGGTGATTTGCAGCAGACCACCGGCCATCATGACGTTCTTGAGGAAGTGGATCATTTGGTTTTGATCAGCGAAGTTGTGGTGAAAGAACAGCGCCGTGACCACACAGAACACCGCCATCCCCAACGACACAGTGCGAGCCCGGTAGCCCGACAGCAGCAGCAGGCCGCCGCCCAGCTCGGTCACCACGGCAAGAATGAACGCAAGTGGTGGCACGGGCAGACCCATGGCCGCGATGTACCCAACCGTCGCGCCATACGCCGCGAGTTTGCCCAGCCCGCTCATGACAAACGGTGCACCGATCAGAATACGACCCAACAACGGAAGAAATTTAAAACGTTCCATGACTAACTCCTAAATGAATTTACGCAGGTGGATTAAGAGAAAGTGAATTAGCCGGCGTCCACCATCACCAGCTCAGAATCTTCAAGAGCAGAAATTTGTGCCGTGGCGACTTTCGTAATCGCCACGCCATCCAGCGGCCCAACGGGCTCACCATTGACTTCGATACGTCCCGAGGCCACGACGAGATAGGCGCGGCGCGCCGGACTCAATTCGTGTTGAACGCTTTCGCCGGCCTTCAGCATTGCGCCGAACACACGCGCATCGGCGCGAATCGGCAGTGCGCCTTCGTCGCCGGCGAACCCGCTGGCAAGGACGACAAAGCGCCCTGACCGGTCGCTTTCTGGAAACGGCTTGGTGTCCCATGCGGGTTCGCCACCGGCTTTACGAGGCAGCAGCCAGATCTGGTAGACCTTGAGCGGCACTTCGCCCTTGTTGAACTCGGCGTGACGTATACCCGTGCCGGCGCTCATGACCTGGACATCGCCCGCGTGGATCGTTCCTTCGGAGCCCAAAGTGTCTCGATGGCCGAGCAGGCCTTGGCGTACATAGGTGATGATTTCCATGTCACGGTGCCCGTGCATGGGGAAACCGCTGCCGACCGCGATCTCGTCGTCGTTCCACACAATCAGCGGGCCGAGAGCGGCATGGTTGGGATTGCCGTCGGTGCTCACCGCGAAATGGTATTTCGCGCGCAGCCAATCCCGGTTCGCCGTGTCCAGTGAATCCCAACGTCGGTGTGTGAGCATGTCCATCTCCGTTTTCCGCCGCCAATGCGGCGCTTGTCACCTGTGCGACCGACCGGATTCGGTGCGAAAACAAGTGATGCAGGTGATGGGGAGAATGCTATATTCGCAATGAACTCGCGCACATCTCCTACAATGAAACGTTTCGTTGCCATCAGTAGAACGATTAGAAGGAGTGAAGCCCGCCTATGAACGCAATCACTGACCTCAACGATCTTCGGCTCTTCGCAGAGGTGGTCGAGCGTGGGAGCTACACGGCGGCCGCGCGCGGCCTCGGCTTGCAAACATCGAAACTCAGCCGGCGCGTTCGCGCACTGGAAGAAGAACTTGGCGTCCGCCTGCTCAATCGCACCAGCCGGAGTCTTTCCCTGACGGAAACCGGGCGGCAGTTCCACCAGCATTGCCTCGCGCTGGTGGCGGAAGCCAAGGCCGCGAAAGAGATCGTGGAGCGCACGCGCTCCAAGCCGCAGGGCACCGTCCGCATCGCCTGCCCGGTCGCCTTGCTGGAGTCCGGCATCTCCACGATCATCGCGCGCTACGTGCAAGACAACCCTGCTGTCCAGGTCCTGCTGGATGCAACCAACCGCCGCGTGGATGTCGTCGAGGAAGGCCTGGACCTTGCCGTCCGGGTCAGGCTGCCGCCGTTGGAGGACACCGATCTCGCCGTGCGCCAGTTGGGTTTGTCAATCCACATTCTGGTTGCCAGTCCCGCACTGGCCGCGCGCCATCCGGCGCCCAGCTCAATCGAATCCGTCAAGGAATGGCCCACGCTTTCCATGGCGAGCAGTAACGAGCGGTTTGTGTGGAATCTGGTCGACGCTGAAGGGCGCGTGACCTCTTGGGCGCACCAGCCTCGCCTCGCCACCGACGACCTGGCGAGCCTTCGAGTGTCGGCGATATCCGGTGTCGGCGTGGCCATGCTGCCGAGAGAGCTGGTTGAGGCCGATATTCAGGCCGGCCGCCTGCAGCACCTGCTGCCAGGCTTGGCTAGCACGCCGGGCCTCGTGCATGCGATCTTTCCCACGCGCCGGGGCATGGTTCCGGCGGTGCGTCACTTGCTCGATGCGCTCGTGGCAGGATTCGAAGGTCAGAACCGGCAGCGCTAGCGCGGTGGGCAGCGCACGGTGGCTCGCAATGAGGCCACCCTCCTGTGTAGTTTCAGCGTGCTGTACGCGAGTCGGCGCCTGCCAGCAATTTCTCCGTGAGAAATTCGCCGACGGCATCCAGCGCTTGTGCCGACGCCTTCAGATTTCCAACGCTGCCGGCGAAGCCATGCGGCATCCCCATCCAGACATCGAGCCGGGCATCGGTTCCGGCGGCGATCGCACGCTCGACATAGCTGCGTGAATCGTCGAGTAAGACTTCATCGTCGCCAACGTGAATACGAACGGGGGGTAAGCCGGACAGCTGGCCGTGAAGCGGCGAAGCCAGCGGAAGTTTTGGGTCGGCACTCCCCAGATAGGCCCGCACCAGTTCCGCGACTTGCGGGAGCGTGAAATACGGATCGGCATCCGCGCGCGTCACATAGGTCTCGCCCGAGAGCGTCAGGTCGGTAACTGGCGATAGCGCGGCCACGCCAACAAGCGCCGCCTTGGAGGTTGCGTCGGCGGAAACACGTGCGGCGAGTACCAAGGCAAGATTGCCGCCCGCAGAGTCGCCCGTGATGGCGATCCGGCGAATTCCCCTTTCCCCGAGGCCGCGGTAAGACGCCAGCACATCGTCAACAGCCGCAGGAAAACGATGCTCGGGCGCAAGCCGATAGTCCGGGATAAACGCACTCGCGCCCGCCCGCGCGGCGATGTGCCCAACAAGGTGGCGGAAAGCTTTGGCGCTGCCCAGGTTGAACCATCCGGAGTGCAGATGGAGGATCGCTTCCTCAGACCGGGCATGCGCAGGATGAACCCAGAACCCTGCAATGCCGCCGACCGTGGCGGCTTCGAAGCTCACGTCGTCGCGTGGCGAAACGCGCTCCATCATGGAGTCGAAAGGCTCGCGTGCTTCGATGCCCCTCAGTTTGCCTTTCATGGGAGCGGCCATGGCTCGTGCCGCGGCGGTGATCTTCGCGTCTTCCGGGTCAAGCGGATGGGTTACGACGAAATCCCTCGACGCATCTTCAGTTGTCGAACGTTGCATGCTCAGCTCTTTCGAATTAATGGTTGTCGATGGCACCGGTCTTCGGCCAATGCCGAAGGACGGTCTGTATTCCGGTGAGTTCGATTTCCAGACCCGTGTCGGCCAGGCAGATATCCGCCTGGCCGTCTCATGCGCGCGTCGACGGTCCGAATAGGCCTGAGGTTCAGCCAAACAGCTTGTTGGCCGTCCGGGCGATCAGTTCGCCCTGGTGGCGAGCGCCGGCGAGCTCGATCGCGCTCGGCTGGCGTTGACCTTGCCCACCGGCAATCGTCGTGGCGCCGTACGGTGACCCGCCGACGATCTCGTCCAGCGTCATCTGCCCCTGGTGGCTATACGGCAGGCCGACGACGGTCATGCCGAAGTGCAGCAGATTGGTGATGATCGAGAACAGCGTCGTTTCCTGCCCGCCGTGCTGGCTCGCCGTCGACGTGAACGCGCCGCCAACCTTGCCATTCAATGCGCCACTCATCCACAAACCGCCGGCTTGATCCAGGAATGCCGCCATCTGCGACGAGATGCGCCCGAATCGGGTCGGCGTGCCGACGACAATAGCGTCGTAGTTGGCGAGTTCGGCGACGGTCGCAACCGGCGCTTGCTGGTCGAGCTTGAAGTAGGCGGCCTTGGCCACGTCCGCCGGCGCGGTCTCCGGCACCCGCTTGACATCGACCGTGGCGCCCGTGGAGCGCGCACCTTCGGCGACGGCATCCGCTAGCGCTTCGACATGGCCATACGAGGAATAATATAGAACCAGAACTTTCGACATTTCGATCTCCTTCCTATATCTGCGTGGTACTACGGTGGGAAACCCTGACTCGACGTGAAGGCTACGGCTGAAATGCCTAGGCGTATAGCCCCACGGTTGCAACGAATCGTTGCTTTTGGCAGAACGACAAGAATTAATCAACGCATCCGAATGATGGCTGGCAGACGCCCACAAAGCAAAAGCGGCTGAGGCTTTCCACTGATACCGGTGGAAAGCCTCAGCCGCAAATTACGCGATCTTCGAGAATCGCGCTTTTACATCAACATTACAGACCGCTTGCTGCGCCCGAGCGCGATGTTCCGTCAACAGCACCGCCGTAGCCCGAAACAGGCGCTTGGGCTGCGGCATTCTGCGCCGCGACTTTTGCTTCAGCTGCCTGGATGTTCTCCGGGTAGTGAAGCCAATCATGCGGGTCATAGCCGGCTTTCTCGAGCTGGGCCAGCTCAGCGCGTACCTGCGCACGGCTTACCGGCAGACTGGACTGGGCGAACGATGCGACGGGTGCTGCAATAAGGGCAGCAATAAAAACCATTTTGGTGAACGACTTCATGGTGACCTACCTCAACGATTGTTTTGGTTGCGCTTCAGAGCAGCTTCGCTGCCAAGGCTGCACGCAGTCTAAAGGGCAAAAATCATTAGGGTAAGTACTAGTTATTTAACGCTCTGTTGCTGACGCGGCAACAATCGGCCAACGGCGCCGTTGAGCATGCAAGAGCGGATGATCCGACCTCCGCCCTGCCTGCCTACAACATCACGTAGCTCCTGATGATGTGGTCAACCAGGGTCGGCAGACGCTGAGCGGCCCGCCGGGAATCGCTGCCGGATCTGGCGTTGCATGTTGCATTTTCCCAAAGCATCATCAACGTATCCACCAACGCCTCGGCATCTACTGCACCTGCGGCAATAGCCAGTCGCATCAATAGTGCTCGAAACTCCTGGTTAAGCTTGGCACGCGATAGCCTGACAGGATGGTCCTCGTCGGAGAACTGTATCGCCGTCAATTGCGGCTGCCCGGGATGCTGACTATCGGAAGCCAGTGCGACGGCAACATCGATAAAAAGTTCGAGCAAGTGTTGGACCGGCTCCTCTCCGGATCGATGTCCAGCTTCCCGCCATTGCGCACGCTGACGATCACAGAGCAGCTCAGCATAAGCTTGTAGAAACGCCTTGCGCGAGCCGAAAATTCGATAGATGTGGCGCTTACTGAGCCGCGTTTGATCGGCGAGCCGATCGAGGTTCAACGACTCGATCGGTTCGCGATCGAAAAGCGCTACTGCGGCATCAAGAATGGTGTTCCGGAGATCGTCCGTTGCAGCCTCCGGAAGTCTGCCGTTCTTTCGACGGATCGCGGCCCGCCCAACTCGCAATGAGTCGGGTTCACGTTCATCTTGTTGAGCAAATTCATCTACCAATGCTTTCCACATCGTTTAGCTATCCTTTGTGTCAGCAGCCGAACCGGCATCAAAGACTGTTGCAGCGGTTCTTCTAACAAAGCATTTTTGCGAATCACGCGTGATCGACCCAGCAGGCATCGGCTCGTAAGCCGTGCCGCTCTGCGCACGTCTCATCGCATTACTATACGACCGGTAAATATAATGTCAAGTGTGGTTAAACCCTGCAAAACCGTGGCGGTTAGCGCCGGAATCATGAAGCGGCGCAGACCACGCCACGCGGAGGCCACAATCGACAATCATTACTGAAAGCCTTCCAGCACGGTCTTCCCAATAGCCTTTCCTGTTTCGATCCGTTCGTGTGCGCGCCGAGCTTCTTCCCCCACTCGAAAGTTTCGGGGCGGGACGCAGAGGCGATGAAAGTAAGGCCCCTGAGGCGATTCGCCAACTGGATCAACATGGAGCCAACGCCCCCTGCTCCGTTCAGAACGAGCAGCGTGCCGCCAGGTGGGCGCGAGCCGTGCGGCATCTGCATGCGGTCGAAGAGCATTTCCCATGCAGCTATCGAAGTAAGCGGCAAGGCCGCCGCCTCGGCGAACGACAACGAAATGGGCTTGAGTCCGACGATCCGCTCGTCGACGACGATGAAACTCCGAGTTGGTCCCGGGGCGATCCATTGCACCCGCATAGAAAACCTCATCGCCCGGCGCGAAGAGCGTGACCTCGCTTCCAACCGCGTCAACCACGCCTGCCACGTCGTGGCCCAACACTTGTTGGACTGCAATCGGACAGCTATGGCACGTTGACGCTCGGCCACCAACCCAGCTTCATGTACGACATTCTGTCGAACTATCAAACGCCCTTCCTCCTCGGCAACATTCTCACGCTTCATCAAGGCAATCTGGATGAAATTGCCAACTTCTTCCAGTTCATCAATGCAGTGAAATATGTGAGTCCGACCTTTGGCGGGTTCTCCTCGGGGGCGGAATTTGCGTTTGGCAATGTGGCCGGCAATTTCAGCGAGAGCAGAGACTACTCTTTCTTTGTCCAATACAAGGGAGGGCCGCTAAGTCTGGCAGCCACGTACGCGAACGAGAACAACCGCTTTCTGGAGCTTTCCAGTTTTATCGGCCTGCCGTCGCTCTTTGGAACACCACTGTCTCAGGCCGAAGGCGTTGTCGCCAACAAACTCGTCAATTGGGGGCTCGGCTCGTCGTATCAGTTGAAAAATGTGCTGCTGCACGCCACGTTTACGCAGTCGCGCATCACGTTGGCCACCGGCCGCGGTAACGCCAACACCGTCGACGCCGGTGCGAACTGGACCATCGTGCCCGACGATGTCCTCTCGGTTGGCGGATGGGTGGAAAATCTCGACGGCGGAAACTGGAAGACCATTACCGTCTCGAACGCTTACATCCTGTCGAAACGAACCACCGTCTACCAGCAGGTGACCTACCAGCACGCGTCAGGCGCCAATGGCCTCGCCTCATTCGCGGCTGCAGGCGTGGCATCCGGCCGGTCTACAACCGGCGTATCGATTGGTATTCAGCACAACTTCTAGCAGTGCAACGGCCGGATGAGTATCGTCTCTGACGATAGGTTGCATCGAAATGTATAGGCTTCTCTCTAGGCATGCCTTCACGTACCTTTCCTTTCACGAGATCACCCGCCCGGTGGGCGGCATCTTTTTGTGCCGCCCACCGGGCACTTAGTTGATGAGGAATAGCATGCAGAACGTCCATGCCGGTAACGCGGCCATTCCGGCCATAGGTTTTGGCACCTACGGGATGACTGGCGACGACATCTATCGAGTGATTCCTGAAGCCCTTCGTGCCGGCTTCCGTCATATCGACACCGGGCAAATCTACCGTAACGAGGCAGAAATCGGCGACTGCGTCGTCGCATCCGGCATCCCAAGAAGCGACATATTTCTGACGACCAAGGTCTGGGTGAACAACTACTCAGCAAGGCACTTCGATGCGTCCGTCAACGAAAGCCTGCGCAAGCTCAAGACAGACTACATCGACCTGCTCCTGCTGCACTGGCCGGGAGGATCGGATGTGCCTCTCGCCGAACAGATCGGGGAGCTCAATGCGGTCGTTCGTGCCGGCAAGGTCCGGCACATCGGCGTCAGCAACTTCAACCGCGCGCAGATGACGGAAGCGATCCGGCTCTCGGGGGCGCCATTGGTCACGAATCAGTTCGAATACCACCCGTATCTGAACCAGTCCTTGCTTATCGAAAGCACGCGCGAGGCCGGGCTTGCCGTGACAGGATATTGCGGCATGGCGGTTGGCCGCGTGTTCTCGGACCCGACGCTCAAGGAGATTGCCGCTCGCCATGACAAAACCATCGCGCAGATCGTCTTGCGGTGGCTTGTTCAACAGCGCGGCGTTGTGGCGCTTTCGAGAACCACGCGGATCGATCGGTTGGCACAAAACCTGGCGGTGTTCAACTTTGAGTTAGATGACGCGGACATGGCCGCAATCCACGCATTGGCGACGGCAAACAGCCGGATTGTCGATCCGCCCGGTCTTGCCCCGCGGTGGGACAGCACGGCAGTCTGACCATTCGGTCTCTGGCGCGATACCGGAAACGAAACAGCGGGATCAGTGATGGTCGACACGCAGCGGTGACTGTGCAGTGCACAGGTCGCGCCAGCGGAGCCGATTTCCTGTACGTCGCTCTCTCCATCATTTCGATTTCCTGATCGATATCGGGCAGCCTGAAACCCACCTCACCTGTGTGGATGTATCCACAATAAGTCCCTCAGATTGACGCCTCCACGCTGGCATACGGAATCATCAATCGAGCCGGTATCGGCCCGACGTAACCCGCAACGGATTGATTCGCAAGCCCATGGTACGGCCGTAACCTTCACGCGTTCATCCCATGGATTGCAAAGCATCATTGCCCCCGATGAAACGTTAAGCCCCCCTTCAAGCCACACACCGGCACATGTGACTTTGCATCAATCCAACCGGGACCACGTGGGCGATTGCATCGCTCACTAAACTTTGCAAACGTAAAACATAACGTATAAGATGAATCCAAGCCGCGGAGGGAATCGCCCCACCCGATGCTAAAGAATTCTTCATAGGAGACAACGGCCATGCCGAAGCGAAAAATTGACACGCACCAACATTTCCTGCCGAAGCTCTACGTGGACGCGGTTGGGCTGGACTTGCTGAATGCGGCGATGCCGGGCGGCGTGGCCCCAACCTGGTCCGTCGAGGCAGCGCTTGCGATGATGGATGAAAACGGCATCGACGAAGGCATCCTGTCGATCTCCTCTGGCCCCACGCTGCCGGATGCGCCCACGTTGCTGAGAAAATGCAACGACCACGCAGCGGAACTCAGAACCCGGCATCCCGGACGGTTCGGCTCCTTTGCGAGCTTGCCGCTGCCCGACGTCGACGCCGCGCTGAAGGAAGTCAGCTATTGCCTTGACGTGTTGAAGGTGGATGGTTTCATTGCCTTTACGAACTACAACGGGCTGTATTTGGGGGACGAGCATTTCACGCCGCTGTGGGAAGAACTGAACCGGCGCGGCACTGTGGTTTTCATTCACCCCAATCAGCCGCCTCACGAAATACCACCGGTCGCTCCGGCGTCCGTGCTTGAGTATCCCTTCGAAACGACACGTACGGCCACCAGCCTGATCATGTCAGGAGCGATGAGCCGCTTCAGGAGCATCCGGTTTATTCTTTCGCATGCGGGGGGAACGCTTCCGTTTCTCGTACCTCGCATCGCCCTCTCCATTTCCATGATGCCCGCGGTGGCCGAGCGCGTGGGCGACACGTTGGCGGCGGTCAGATCTTTCTACTTCGACACGGCGCTTTCCGCCGGCAACGCGCCTCTCAGTGCGCTCACGCAAGTGGCCGACCCCGATCACATTCTCTTCGGGACCGATTTCCCGTTCGCACCGACAAGCGCAATCCGGCAGTTCGGGAAAGTGCTCGACAATATCCAGGTCCCCGGCATCGAGTTGGACAAGGTCTACGGAGACAATGCTGCCCGACTGCTTGGGCGCTAACGGGTTTCCCAACGCGGAGTTCAAGGAAAGACGATGCGTAATATCAACGAAGAGACCATCACCCAGGCGGTGCTTGCGGCAATGGCCGGCTGTAACAACGACAGGCTACGCACGGTAATGACCAGCCTTGTCCAGCATTTGCATTCGTTCGCAAGGGACGTGAAGTTGACCGAGAGTGAATGGGCATACGCCATCAACTTCCTCACCGAGGTCGGCCATATCACGGACGAAAAACGCCAGGAGTTCGTCCTTCTGTCCGACACGCTCGGTTTGTCGATGCTGGTTACGACGCAGAACAACCGCAAGCCGGCCGAATGCACGGAAGCAACCGTTCTTGGCCCCTTCTTTGTTGCCGGCGCCCCTCACTACAGGAACGGCGACGATATCTCTAACGGTGCAGCGGGTCTCCCCTGTTTTGTTGCCGGCAGCGTTCGGGGTCTTTCGGGAGAACCCATAGCCGGGGCAGCAATCGAAGTCTGGCAATCCGATGAAGACGGGTACTACGACGTGCAGTACGGAGACTCGCAGAACCCAAACGTAGAGTTTCAAGCGCGTGGCCGTTTGCAAACGCTGCCAGACGGGCTCTTTCATTTCCGCTCGATTCTCGCCGAGGCCTATCCCATTCCGCACGACGGCCCGGTTGGCCAAATGCTCGATGCGCTCGGACGCCATCCGTGGCGCCCTGCCCACCTGCACTTCTGGATCAAGGCGCCTGGGTATGAGCCGTTGATTACGCACGTGTTCAGGAACGGCGACAAGTATCTCGACTCGGACGCCGTATTCGGCGTGCGCTCGACGTTGATCGTCGACTGGGTCGAGCACTCGCCGGGTACCGCGCCAGACGGCACGGCGATGGCCACCCCGTTTTATACGCTCGATTACGACTTCGTTCTGAACCCTGCTGTACACGGGTTATGAACGGGCACATTCTTGCCGGAACCCGCCATGTCACCATCTGAATTCGTCTATAACGGGCGCGGCACGCGTGCCGTCTTCGGGTGCGGCTCACGCAGCCACATCGAACGCGAATTGCACACGCTACCAGTACGCCGTGCTCTGGTTCTGTGCAGTCACGAACAACGCGCATTGGGTGTATCAGTTGCTGACCAGTTGGGTGAACTCGCGGCGGGTGTCTTTGATCGAGCCGCCATGCACGTGCCAGTCGAACTGATCACGGAAGTTCGCACGGTTGTCGCCTCGCTGGAGGCCGACGGCCTGATCGCCGTGGGCGGCGGCTCCGCAATCGGTCTCGCGAAGGGCCTTGCTCTCGAGACAGGTCTGCCCATTCTCGCCGTGCCGACCACCTACGCCGGCAGTGAGATGACACCCATCTTCGGGTTGACCGAATCGGGCCTGAAACGGACCGGCACCGATCTACGCGTATTACCCAAAACCGTTGTCTACGATCCGGACCTGACTCTGACTCTGCCAGTCGGCATGTCCGTGACGAGCGGTATCAATGCGATCGCACACGCGGCAGAAGGTCTGTATTCACGCGACGCCAATCCGCTTACCAGCCTGATGGCCGAAGAAGGCATCGCCGCGCTCGCGCGCAGCTTACCCAAAATCGTCGCACAGCCGAACGACTCATCCGCACGCGCCGATGCGCTTTATGGCGCCTGGCTTTGCGGTGCCGTGCTCGGAAGCGTGGGTATGGCGTTGCATCACAAGCTATGTCATACGCTCGGCGGCAGTTTCAATCTGCCGCATGCGCCCACCCATACCATCGTGCTGCCGCACGCCCTGGCGTACAACGCAGGCGCGGTGCCGGATGCGATGAAACGGATCGCACGGGCGCTCGGCCACGACAGCGCTGCACAAGGTCTGTACGAACTCGCACGCGCGAACGGCGCACCCGTAGCGCTGAGGGAGATCGGCATGCGCGAAGAACAACTGGACCAGGCGGCCGACATTGCCTGCAACAACGCCTACTGGAATCCCCGTCCGTTGGAACGCGGAGCAATTCGCGCCTTACTGCAGCGGGCATTCGACGGTAGCACACCCATTGATGGCTTGTAGAACGAGCTTCTTTTCAACGTGCCGCAAGGTATTCGCGCATGGCGTCACCTACCCTTCCTGAGGCAAGAGATATCGGGCCACGTCGACCGGTTGAACTGAAGCGTACTGAACAGTTGCGCGCGCAGGAAACGCGTTGGGCCATCCTGAATGCGGCTCTTACGGAATTTTCATCGAAGGGTTTCGAAGCCGCGAGCATTCGTAGCATTGCAGACCGGATTGGGATGCAACATCCGCTCGTCACCTACCACTTTCGTTCTAAAGAGATTCTGTGGCAGGCGGTGGCCGAATATGTATTCGAACGGGTCCGGCAGGAGCGCGATACAAGTCTGTCCAGCTTCGGTCCAGCTAGTGCCGTCGAGCGACTCAAGCTTGCATATAGGGCACTGTTCCACTTCACCGTAGCGTTTCCCGAGTTTCATCGTTTCATACTTCAGGAATCGCTAGGGTCAAGCTCGCGGCTGCAATGGCTCGCCGATGCATTTCTGAAACCGCTAATCGGCTGGTTGCTACCGCAAATCCGCGCCGCCCAGGAGGAACACGCGTTACCCAACGTCGAGCCGATTGTTTTCCACTATATGCTGATTAGTCTGACGTCGACCCTCTCGGGCTTCGGTCCGGAATTTTCGGCGACCAGTGATCTATCACCATCCGATCCGGCGCTGGCAGAAGAATATTGGCATACCGTGGAGCAGCTCGTGTTTGGCGCATTTGCGTCACGCTAGAGGGGCTGCTTCCCGCGGCGCGGTATTTGCCGACGCCCGCTCTCTTCTTAACGATCGATCGCCGTCGGCACGAGAACATCAATTAAGTGCCTTGCGCGCCATCAATGCCTTACCCGCGCGCGCACCGTTCTCCCGGCCCATTTGCTGACTCACCCAATCACCAATCGAAACGACGGCGCCCAGATCAATGCCTGTTTCGATGCCGAGGCCATCCAGAAGGTAGAGCAGATCTTCGGTCGCAACATTGCCGGTGGCGCCTTTGGCGTAGGGACAACCACCCAGTCCGCCAACGGACGCATGGAACGTTGTCATTCCGACCTGAAGAGCGCCGAAAATATTCGCCAATGCCTGCCCATAGGTATCGTGAAAGTGGCCGGCGAGACTCGCCAACGGAAACTCCCTGGCAGCGGCCTCAACCACTCGCTGAACCTGGCGCGCCGTACCCACCCCGATGGTGTCGGCAATGTCGATTTCGTCACACCCCAGATCGCGAAAACGCCTGACCATATCGACGACGGCATCAACGCCCACCGCCCCCTGGTACGGGCATCCGAACGAGCACGAGATGCTGGCGCGCAATCGTAATCCCGTTTCTTTCGCCGCACGCGCAACCGGCGCAAATCGTTCGAGCGACTCCGCGACAGAACAATTGATGTTGCGAATGGAGAATGCTTCGCTCGCCGCGCCGAAAATGACGACCTCGTCGACCCTACTCTCGATCGCGGCCTCGAGCCCTCTCATGTTGGGTGTCAGCGCGGCATACGCGACCCCTGCTGCGCGATCGATTCCAGCCATGACTTCCGCACCGTCGGCCATTTGCGGAATCCATTTTGGCGACACGAAGGACGCAGCTTCGATTCGTTGTAACCCGGTGCCAACGAGCCGATTGACCAGTTCAATCTTGGTGTCGGTTGGTATGAACCTGCTTTCCGCCTGCAGACCGTCTCTTGGCCCAACCTCGACAACGTGTACGCGCTTTGGAAGACCGCTGGTCATGCCCTCCGTCCGACGTTCCGGCTGATTCATAAAAACTCCAGTTCGTGGCGAACGTCGCGCCTCCCGGCGAGACGCTCGCTGCCACTATTTACTTCGAGAGCACGTGCCTCAATGCCCGGCGCAGATCCGCAGCCGGATCATCCGGCAACGTAAGGCTGCGCCACGCGACGTGATGGTCCGGGCGAGCCAATACGCAACCACTGTCGCCGATTTCACGAACGCGAGCCCAGTCGCCCGTGTGATCTGCATAGGCCTGCCGCGGACCAATAACGTGCACGTCGATCTTCAAACCCAGTTCCTCACCGACCTTTGACGCAGCCTCAACCCATGCTTCGCCGCCAAGACCGGTGAACAGGACGAATCGCCCATGTCCCGCCAGATCGAGCGTGGAGTGCTGGCGTCCGCGGGCATCGAAAATCCAGGCATGCGGCAGACGCGCACCGGGCCAGGTCGTCGCCTGGTAGTACAGCTCACGGTCCCGCGTGAACTCCGGTTCGACTTGCCCATCGGTCACCGCCGCACTAGAGCGATAGCGTTGGTTCATCTCCACGCCCTGGGCGTCCAGTTCATATCGCTTGAACGCCAGCGCCTCCCGAATTTCGTCGCGCTGTTTTTCGGCAGCTGCCGTAGATCCGCTTCGAGCATGCATATTCGCTTGCAGGACTTCCCCGTCGTTCGATTTGTCAATGCCAAGCGCGCTGTAGAGCGGAGCAAATTCGGCAATCGACTGGTTCGCGCGAGTTACAACCTGCTTGGCGATCGGCGCACGCTCGGCCGAATAGGTATCCAGAAGCGCCGCACCCGCGCGCCCCTTGATGACTTCCGCGAGCTTCCATGCGAGGTTGAACGCATCCTGAATCGATGTGTTGGATCCCAGGCCGCCGGATGGTGGGTGCCGATGGGTCGCATCGCCCATGCAGAACACTCGCCCCTCCTGCATGCGGGTCGCGTACATGTTGTTCACTGTCCACGTATTCGCGCCCAGCAGTTCGATCTCGAGATCCGGCTTACCCACGAGTTGGCGTGCGATCGTGGTGGCCTTGGCCTCGTCCACAACCGGCGCCGGCTCGTTGATGTCATAGCCCCAAACGATCAACCACTCGTGCCACGGTCGCACCATCCGGATCAGGCCCATCCCGATACCGCCCACTTCCGCTCCCGGCTGCATGATGGGGTACAACACTGCCGGGCGGTGCGCGACGAGTTCAGAAAGGTCCGCACGGAACCAGATGTTCATCGATCCCCGCACCCCCATCTGCCCTTCGAAAGGCAGACCTGCATCTTTTGCGACCTTGGAGTTCCCGCCGTCCGCTCCGATCAGGTACTTGGATTTGACCGTAAACTCCTCGCCCGACAATCGGTCACGGCAGCGCGTGAGCACACCCTCGTCAGTTTGCGTATGACTCAGATATTCCGTGCTCATCCGCGCTTCGGTTCCTCGCGAGCACGCCGTTTTGAAAAGCAGCGGCTCCATGAACGTCTGCGGCAAATCGTTCATCTTTGTCGGACTCGACAATTGGCGTTCCGCTCTCGAGAGCGGATGCAGTCCCCAGCTGGGCACCCGGCCAATCTCCTCACCGGTCAGGCTTTCGCAGAAGACCGTTCCGCCCATCAGATCCTGATCGGTCGCATGCAGGTACGCCTCCTGCTCCACCTGCTGGCCGAGGTCGCGCAGGACCTCCATGGTGCGCAGGTTCGTGATGTGCGCTCGAGGCGTATTGGCCAGCCAGCGATACTGGTTGATGACCATGTTGTTGATACCGTACGTCGAAAGCAGCGCGGCACTGGCGGAGCCTGCAGGCCCCGTTCCGACGATGAGTACATCCGTGGTTATTTCATACATTTGACACCTCCAATTGTCATGCCTTCGTGCCTCGCCGTCTCCATGTAATTCGGATAACTAATTCAAGGCGAGCCTACGAGTCTCTGTTTCTACGATCCTGCCGGTTTTCGCTAACCTGTCAGGCGGTTTTGTGCTCGGTCAGATTGAGATAACGGATCATCTCCTCACGCATGGCGAACTTCTGCACTTTTCCTGTAACAGTCATCGGCAGTTCATTAACAAAGCGAATATATTTCGGCACCTTGTAGTGTGCGATCTGCCCTCGGCAAAAGTCTCTGATGCTCTCCTCAGTCGCCCCTTCTCCTTTTCGAAGTACGATCCAGGCGCACAACTCCTCGCCGTTCTTCTCGTCCGGCACGCCAAACACCTGCACATTCTGTATTTTTGGATGCCTGAAGAGGTATTCCTCAACTTCGCGGGGGTAGATGTTCTCTCCGCCTCGAATCACCATGTCCTTCAATCTTCCGACAATATTGCAATATCCATCGGCGTCGATCGTTGCCAGGTCGCCCGTATGCATCCATCCGTCAACGATGCTTTCGCGCGTCTTGGTCTCGTCTTCCCAGTACCCCAGCATGACCGAGTACCCTCGTGTGCAGAGTTCTCCTGTCTCACCGACCGATACAGTCTTGCCGTCAAAATCAACGATCTTCACTTCGAGATGAGGCTGGATCCGCCCAACCGTTGTCGTGCGTTTATCGAGCGGATCCGCGGTTCCGCTCTGAAACGACACGGGGCTGGTCTCCGTCATGCCATACGCAATCGTGACCTCGCGCATATTCATCTTTGTGACGACCTGATTCATTGTCTCGACCGGACAAGGCGAGCCGGCCATGATGCCGGTGCGCAGACTGCTCAGATCAAACGAAGCAAAGTCGTGATGCCCCAATTCAGCGATGAACATGGTCGGCACGCCATGCAGTGCGGTACAACGCTCTTCCGAGACAGCTGCAAGGGTCGCGCCGGCGTCGAATCCTTCGCCCGGAAACACCATCTGAGCGCCAACCGAGACGCACGCCAGTACGCCGAGCACCATACCGAAACAGTGATACAGCGGCACAGGAATGCACAGCGAGTCGGCTTCGGACAGCTTCATTGCCATGCCGACAAAGCGCGCGTTGTTGACAATGTTCCGGTGTGTCAGCGTTGCACCTTTTGGGCTGCCGGTAGTGCCGCTCGTGAACTGGATATTGATCGGGTCCTGGCAAGAAAGTGTTTGCTCGACGGCTTCGATTACCTCACGCCCATCGTCACGAAGTGTCGCCTCTCCGCGCTGCATGACCGTGTGGAACGACATGACACCGGATGCGCGCCAGTCACCCACGGAGATCACCGTGCGAAGGTCCGGCAGACGTTCGACCTTCAACTCGTCCGGCTGCTGCGATGCGAGTTCAGGCGCAATGTCGAGCAGCATCGAAATGTAGTTCGATGTTTTGAAGCTCTCGGCGGTAACGAGCGCCTTGCATTTCACTTTCCGCAGCGCGTATTCGAGTTCCGACACACGATAGGCGGGATTGATGTTGACCAGCACGGCGCCGATGCGCGCGGTCGCAAATTGCGTGAGCAACCATTCGAACCGGTTGGGAGACCAGATGCCGACGCGATCCCCTGTTCCGATTCCCGACGACAGAAGCCCTGCGGCAAGCTGATCGACATGTTCGTCAAATTCGCTCCACGTCCACCGTACACCTTGCTCCCGGAATACCACAGCTTGCTGATCAGGAAATCTGCGTGCGGTTTCCCTCAGAAACTGGCCGACTGTAGACTCGCTCAACGGAACATCCGTCGAACCCCGAACGTAGGCAACGCCATCGGCAGGCGCTTCGAGCGTAAGGGAACCGGGTAAGGTGTGCATGAAGCCTTCCTCCATCGTTACTGCGCGTTTCCGCCAAAAACTCCGCTAAGCAGAGGTATGTAGCGATTGCAATGCCGTCGGCCCCTGGCGAGGGCCGACGTTTAAAAGCACGTCATTTCCCGTGAAAAACCATCTCGCCCGGTTCTTCATCGCGATCGAACGCCTCGGCTGTGTTCGCAAAACCTCGCGTGGCGTCCTCCGTGTTGTACAGGTCCATGCACACATCCAGCATGGCGGCATCGGCGCCGGGGATGCCGCCGCTTGACCACACCTTGAGCAAGGTGCGCGTCGCTGCGTACGAAAGCGTGGGACCGTCGGAGAGTTGCGTAACCAGCTCGGCGGCAACTCGCTCGAGCGCATCGGGTTCGGCCACGTGCGTCACAATCCCGAGGTCGCGGGCCACGCTGCCGGGAATCGCTTCACCCAGCATCGCGAAACGGGACGCGTTGCTACGCCCCACGCGCTCGGCCAGCCGCTGCAGCGCTCCCGCAATAGGGAGCATTGCCGTCGTGACCTCGACGCACCGGAACACGGCGTCGGTCGATGCCACAATGAAGTCGCAGTTCAACGCGAGTTCAAAGCCGCCGCCAAAAGCCAGACCCTGCACCACCGCCACCGTGGGGACGCGCAGCGCTTCGATGGCGCGATACGAAGTGTTGATTTCCGCGACGAAGGTGCGGAACCAGTTCAAGTCCTTTCCTGGCCATTCGCGTACTTCGCCACCGAGACTGAAGTTCGGCCCCTCCGCACGGACGACCAGTACCCGGATGTCGCTTTCGCTAGCTTCGTGAACCGCCTGCCGGAGACACTCTGCAAAGCGTGCATCGAGACGGTTGTACGGCGGATTCGCCAGAACGATATTCCCGACCTTCCCGTCGCGCTCAAAACGTATGCTTTTCATCGCCTAACCTCACTATTCAGTCAGATTCACCAAGCCTTCGTGACGCTCGGGAATGTTTCGTATTTCAGGAGTTGTCTTGATTCAACGGAATGATTGGAAGAAGCAGATGTGAAGGACGATCCGCGTCACGATAAATCTTGTGAGTCACCGTGTTGCTGCTGGTGACGTGATACGGAATGTATTCAACGTCGGTCATCGCGCCTGTTCCTGTCGGCGCATCCATGCTGCAGATCTCGATACAGATCCGATGGCCGGCCTTGAACTGGTTTGCCGTTGCGAGCACCTGGATTTCGTACTTGACAATCTCGCCCGGAGTGACCGGCGCGATCGACTCCTTCGTCAATTTATGGAACGGCTCCGCAGGCGTGGATCGGGCAGGATCCGTTGCACGGTAAGACGCCTTCAGCCAGCCGCGGGTCAGCTCGCGCTCAGGCAGTGTGTCCGGAACCGACCGTTCGCCGACGCGTGCAGTCACCACCGATACGTCCGGACCCACGTCCTTTAGTACGACAATCCAGTTGGTGTCGGTCTGGTCGATCTCGGCGTAGAGCGTCAGCGAAATGGGACCTGCCACCAGTACGTCCTGCGCGAGCGGTTCAGTCATGTAACGCAGGCGCTCGACCTTGGAGGTCTTCTTGAGTGGCATTTGCGTGAAGACATCGGGTTCCCGATGCGCGTTGCCAACTTCCGCTGCAGGACGAGGGGCGTCTGTGGAAAGCTGCTCCCAGCCTGACAGGTAGTACTTCGCCCATTGCGTCTCAGGCAAAGGCCAGTCAGTACCCGTGCGCCATTCGTTGGCGCCCATCACCCAGTAACGAACCGGCGGTTCATTCATGATGCCGGTATCGATACCCTTCAACCAGTAGTCGTACCAGCGAATAACTTCGTCGTGGTATTGATGGAATGGCCGCTCCAGATGTGCCGGGCCGGTAAAGATCAGCTTGCGCGGCTGTTTGACATTGCTGAAGTAATGCTGCGCGCCAAGCCAGTGCAATTTGTACGTGTAGGCATAGGCGCCAGAGCCGGTATAGAACGGCACCTTGATCGACTTGAAAATTTCCTCGGCTCGTTCGACCGTTCCTTCCGGTTCCCAAGGGTTCGTCATGATGTGATACATCACCCCCGTCCGCTGCCCCTTCTGCGTCAGAATGTTGTACAGGTTGATGTACATCTTGTAGTCAGGATTGCGCATGGCTGCGCGCCAGAGTTCCTCTTGCGCTTCAGGTAGCGTACCCGGCACGCCGCGCGGCTCATGCACCGTGCTGAAAACGTCAAGCAAATACGGGAACGTGTGAATGACGCCACCGGGATTGAAGTCCCGAAACCCGAACATCCCGCCGTATGCACTACAGGCATCGTACGGAAAGATTGCCTTGAGCGCGGGGTGGCCCTGTGCCGCCGCACGCCATTGTTCGCCGGCAAAACCCGAGATCCCCACCATGCCGACCTTGCCGTCGGACCACGGCTGCTGCGTGATCCATTCGATCATGTCGTAGTGGTCGGTGTTTTCCTCGCCATAGTGGCCCTCCGACTTGGCGGAGCCGCGCGGTTGCGCAATAACGTGCACATAACCATTGGCGATGAAACGGCGAGTGTCCCCGGCCTCTATGGGTCCGAACCAGAGCGGCGCATGCGCGGGCTGTGGGGGCAAGACGTCCGCAATGTCCGGACCCTGAAGATCCTTATTGTGCAGCGCTGAGGCGTACAGCACCGGATACTTGCCATCCGCGTCCGGTCGATAAACGTCTACCGCAAGACGGGTTCCGTCCCGCATCGTTACGACGATGTCGCGTTCTTCAATCATGTCTCCTCCTTCGCTGGCCTGTTCGGCGTCAACAGACGGCCCTCTCAAGGCCGAAAATTTGCTTTACCCGCCGAGATGCGCCTTTGCGGTTTCTCATCGAGAGCCGCACGATCCGGCAGGTTCCGTAAATCACTATACTTCACGTTCGTAAAGTATGCAAGACGAACGACGTGCTAACAATAAAAGTTCGAATCCCAAATGAATTGCAAGCCTGGAACGACTACATGCCCGTGAGCACATGGCGCTAACGCCGTACCGTCACTGTGGGGTGTTGTTCGGCAACAGCGCGGCATCCGCCGATCCCGCACTGATGCCCGCCACATGTTCGGTCAGCATTCGCCGTTGTACGGAGAGCACTCGACCCATGACGTTCATGCAGATGCAAGCCATCAAAAGCGGTATCGACAACAACGCACATGTGAGCAGGTACGGAAAACCCGATATGACGATCAGGCCAATCAACGACGAGCCGACAATCGACCCCAGCCGTCCGACCGCAACGTTCCAGCCACCGCCGGACGCACGCAACGCAGTGGGGTAAAAGATGCCCGGAATAGTGTTGACGCAGATAAGCGGCCCTCCAACAGCGATGCCGGCGAGGAATACCACGCCCGCATGCCACGGGGTGGCTTCGGAGATACCCAAGGCAATGACAAGCAGCGCGCCTGCGCCGAACGCCACGGAGACGACCGACGCCACGTTATAGCGACGAACAAGAACCGCGAATAGAACCGCGCCGCCGAGCGCACCGAACTGGAACATTGACGACACTTGCGAGGCGTCGTGCATCGATAGCCCCAACTGCTTCAGGTGGGTCGGCATCCAGCTTCCAATGAGAAAAAAAACCAGATAACCCGCAAACTCCGCAAGCCAGGTCAACACGGTGCCGAGCCGGTACTTCGCGCTCAGGAGCGCCCTGCTTCCACTTATCGATTCGGGCGCTTCTGCGATAAATAGATCCATTCCAGAGCAGTCTAGAGACGGAAATACTTTGCCAAGAACGCGTCGCGCCTCGTCACTGGACCGTCGACTGGCTACGACGTAGAGCGGTGACTCGGGCACTTGCCACGCAAACAAGGCAACGACGCCAAGCGGCAAAAGACCACTCAGCACCAGCATGCCTCGCCACCCCAATGTCCCGATCGCGAGAGATGTCACCAAACCGGCGGCTGCCGCACCGAAGAGAAATCCGCAGTAAGTCGATGCGAGCATCGCCGAGCGTGAACGGTCGGGGCTATATTCCGCGACGATCGCCGATGTAGCGGGCATCGCCGCCCCGATGCCGAGTCCGGTTATAAAGCGCAAGGCAACTAGCTGAACTATCGACTGTGCCTCGCTCGACATCACACCCGCGATTCCAAACCATGCGATTGCCACGATGCTCACTGTTCGACGGCCGACACGGTCAGCCAGTGTTCCTCCAACAATTGATCCGATCAGTAAGCCGGTGAGTCCAAAAGCCACCAAAGGAGAGAGCGCTGCGCTCGATAGATGCCAATGCAGGCTTATCGCAGGCGCGATAAAACTGATCACAATCGTATCGAAGCCCTCGATCGCTGTTGCCGCGAAGCAGATGAGGAACACCGTCCACTGCTTACGCCCCATCGGCATATCGTTGAAAATCTCACGCACGTCCCGCTGGGCATAACCTGTGCTATTCATCGCATTGTCCTTGACGATCGATCACCTGATTCCGGTGTCAATCTGGGTTCATCTGCCTCTCGACACCACCTGCATCAGCCCTTCGTCAAAACCGGTGACGAATCCCGACTCGCAGCAAGCCCTGAGTTTGTCCACTGGACGGTGAAGGAATCAACGTGATTTGCGCCTGAGTCGCCGAACCCGCCGCTTTCAGCAATTCGGCCGCAAAGTAAATGTCCGTCCGCTTCGAGAGGAAATAGTTGGTGTAGAGATCGATTGCCCGATAGATTGGCGACGCGGAAGTCGCATCCACCTTGCCGTGCGTGTAGATATACGCTGCACCTGCGAACAGAAATGGCGTAATGAAGTAGCCGAGGCTGGCCTCGTAGTTGTCGAACCGCACGTTGCTGGCAAGAAAGCCCTTCTTGAATTGCGTCGACGTGTACTGGAAAGCCATGGTAGCGCCGCCGAGTTTGTACGAAGCGCCTATCCCCGCGATGGATTCGCTTTGCGCACTCTGCACGTACGGGGCATAGATAATGTTTCGCGGTGCGATGCTGTCGAATGCTGCAGTATACGGATTCTTGATGACCGTATAGGCAGCTGCAACGTACAGCGGGAAGCTGATGCCGTTGTAACTCAATCCCACCGACGTCACGCTATTCGTGGAGAATTGTCCGGGCTGCCCACCAAAGCTATAGAGCGCGCCAAATGTGAAACCCGCAACTTTGGGGCTGGCGTATTTGACCGAGTTGTTGATGCGTATGCTTCCGCCAACGTTGTCGACGTCACCGGCGTGAGCGAAGTTGACCGCCCAGTTCAAACCGGCCGCGATAGGGGAGAGCATTTCGGCGACTTCCTCGTATTGACGCCCAAGCGTGAACGTCCCATACGGGCTTGAGATTCCAACGTATGCCTGACGACCGAACAGGCGCCCATTGTTCGACAGGTTTCCGCTCGACACGTCAAAACCGTTTTCCAACGTAAAGACCGCTTTGTAACCGCCGCCCAGATCTTCGGCGCCACGCAGTCCCCACCGGGACAGTGATCCACCTCCGCTCTGAACCAACCAGGCTGAATGTCCATTCTGATTGCTCGCGTACGTCAAACCTTCATCCAGCAGACCGTACAGCGTCACAGAGCTTTGTGCATACACCACTGCTGGCGTGACACAAAACATCGCCGCGGCCAAGGACAATCTCTTCATCTCCCGTCTCCTCTGTCGTTCTGAACGCACTGTGCTGACTGGCACATCAGGGCTACTGGAAACAAGGATATGTTTAAATTTTCCGATCGTATAGTTTAATTTGGATAGGAGTATCCCCAGGTATGCTTTGTCTGGCGAATGAAGGGAACGGGTCCTTGAATTCGCGCAAAGACGCGGAAGGGATCGAACGCGGCAGCCGATCAGGCCGGCAATCGATGGGGACGTTGCGCGTTCGCGACTTTATGCAGGCGCTTTATGAAGGCGCGGACTGGCAAACGAGAAGGGATGTGTGGACTGCGCAAGATAACAACGTCTCAGAACAGGACTTTTGTAGGCCTTCCCTGAGACGAGATTGTTATCCTCAGGTCGAAACGCTTCTTCGGGGCGACTCAGAGTTTGCGATGAACTGTGCGACTCGCTCGGAAAACTCCTTCGTCGACGCGCATCGCAGGAACGCATGTTTTTCCTGTTCAAGATGGCGCTCGAGATTATCTTCGGCCGCCATCCCAACAAGCGATTTCATTTCTCTGACCGCTGCGATGGGTGTGTCGATGACTTTGCGCGCGAGCGCCAGCGTGGTGTCTTGCAGGGAAGCAGGTTCGGCAACACTCTGAACGAGGCCTAGCTGCCTCGCCTCGTCAGCAGTCAGCGAGTCACGCGTCAACAGGATCTCCAGTGCCCGCGCCGCCCCCAGTCGGCGCGCGAGATGAAACGACAGACCGCCGTCGCTGGATGTTCCCAGCTTGGCGTAGCCGACAACAAAGCGCGCCGTGTTCGACGCGACCACCAGGTCGCTTGCCATGGCTAGCGAAAAGCCCGCACCTGCTGCCGCCCCTTGAACGCTGGCGATCACAGGGATCGGCAGGCGCCGCATCGCCACAATCGCGGTGTGCAGTGCGGTAATTAGCGATTCGAGGTAGGAATCGGAACGCTGCACTCCGTCGAAGATCTGACGAAGCTCTCCGCCCGCTGAAAATATCTTGCCTGTAGCTTGAAGTATCACTGCGCGATACTTCGACGACCGCTCAACCTTGCGGAGGGCGCCCAGTAGTTCGTCGCAAAACGACTTGTCGATCGAGTTAGCGCGTGCTTCGTTCACCAGCGTAACGAAGGCAATGTCGTCACTTGATGTCAGCGTGATCTTGCTTTCCATCTGTCCTTGATCCGTGGATGACATCTGTAGTCGGATTCGGTTCTGCAGTCGGCTGGGCGGGCGAAATACTTGAACCCTGGACCAACCCGCTCATCTTTATTATACTTTACGGTGTGTAAATTTAAAAGAAAATTGAGCAACAAGGAGCAACGGATCGACTGAGTACGCGGCATGCGCGATACAATTTTTGTCTGATGTTTAGGATGCTCTTTAGACTCCTGTTTTTTGCCCAGCCAACGGCATGCTTTGCTTCGCTCGGAGTTGCCGGCGCATCGGGCCGGCGGTCGTTGAAGAGTGTGTTACCGTGCCCGCCGAATCGAGTGTGCTCAGCAGGTTCAGCGCAGCGAGGCTTCGGCGATGAGTGTGTGATACCGTTGCAAAGCCTGCCTTCGTTGACAGACGTGGCCCGTCAGGCCTGCCCGGCGTCGGTCTGTCCGAAGGCGGAAGGCACCGGAGCACAGAAGCACAGCAGCAACGCAATAACGAATTTCCCAACCGAGAAACCAAATGGCGGACAGCGCAGGTTCCAAGAACGTTGGTAACAAAAGCAGACCAACCGAACTCAAACGCGCGGAGCAACAGCGGGCGCAGGAGACCCGGTCCGCGATCCTGAACGCGGCACTTGCCGAATTCGCCGCGAAGGGCTTTGAGGCTGCGAGTATTCGTAGCATCGCGGATCGCATCGGCTTGCAACATCCGCTCATCACCTATCACTACCGATCCAAAGATGTTCTCTGGCAGGCAGTGGCGGAGTTTGTGTTCGAGCGCATTCGCCAGGAATGGGATATCAACCTGACGGATACGCCCCCCACCCTGGCGGTGGACCGGGTAAAACTCGTGTACCGCTCGTTGTTCCGGTTCACGGTTGATTTTCCCCAGTTTCACCGCTTCATGCTGCAAGAGTTCCTCGTGTACAGCCCGCGTTTGCAGTGGCTCGCCGACACCCTGCTCAAGCCATTGATAAACTGGCTCATTCCACAGATTCGCGCGGCGCAGGATGAAAACGCCTTGCCCAAGGTCGAACCAATCCTTCTGCACTACCTCATGATCAGCCTGACATCCACGCTTTCCGGATTCGGCCCGGAAATGCTGGCGACCAGCAACGTCTCCGCGTCCGATCCGGCCGTTGTCGATGCGTATTGGCAGATGGTCGAGACACTCGTCTTCAGCAAACAGCCGCATACGCCATGCACGGACAAGGGGGCCAAGGCCGAAACACGTCCGGGCAAATCCGGCAGTCGGCCTCGCGCATCCGCGCGCGTGAAAAGCAGCTGACCCACCCCGCGCCACTGCCCGGTTACCTCCGCTCACTGACAACGACTCGCGCATCCGCGTCACTCGTCTCGACCTCGCCGCCCCGCCGATCGGCCATCTGACGGCAGCACACCTGGCGGCAGCGCAAGGCGCGCTGGTCGACGAGGCATTGAAGGCCGACGTCGGCTTGGGACAGGTCGCGCTCGAAGAATTCCTCGCTGCAGACATCGTGCTCATCGGCTCGCCGATGTACAACCTCGGTGTGCCCTCTCAACTGAAGGCCTGTCGTGAATTTTTCTAGCGCTGTCCGTTCGAGCGCTAATGCTGTGCAATAATTCTGCTAGCGCAGGCACGAGGCATCTGAAGCAGTACGGCACGTAGCGACGCTCAGCGGGCCATGCCAGTGGCGACTGTATGTGGCTCAACCTGCTGTCATCAAGGCGCGCGAGCGTAGCGAATCGCCGTAGTGCTGACTGCGAAATCGCCGGGAAAAATATCCATCCCGCAGTTCCCAGCACAGGCATATCTTCCGAAACGCTGAGTTCCCATAGCGTCGCAACCCTAATCTGATAACGCGTCGCAACCCTGCTTAGCCAGCTTCCGAAACCTTCTTCATAAAATGGTCTCGGTGCGACCGGCCACGGGACCGCGTTACTGCGTGGTCCGGCAGACATGCTCAAGGTGGGTCATGTCGATCAATTCGTCACCGTTGCGAATCGCCAACTCCGCGGCGTTGTTCAGCATCGTCGATATTTCAACGGTTAATCCGCCGCTCGCGCTCAAGATAAACTGAACGATCTCGCGTCGCGCGAAGTCCGAAGGTTTGCGCAGCGGCAACACTCGTTCAGATGCGGCAAGCAGCCGCCGCAGGCCCTTGCTTTCGCGCCAGCGGGGAATCTCAAGTGGCGTGTAACGGCTGATCATCTAGGTATCGGTTTGCAACGCCAATACTGCATCGCGGGTTCCGGGCAGAACCATACTGATCTCACAGGTTGACTTGGATCTCTACGAACGACAGCAGGTCGGGAAACCGTAGTATTTCGATTAACCTGCCGGTTCCGAAATCAAGCCAGTCGGAGTCTGGTGAGGTTTGTTCTCTCTACCCGGGCTGTCGGAGCACAAGCAATTTTTTAGTCTTCCGCGTTCGGCTAGTCCGTCGCTTGGGCCATTGGGTCTAACCGACGGGCGAGTTCGGCAGATGACACATCGCCAGGGAACATTGTGAGGCAGACACTCGTGGTCTTCCAATCGGCATCGTCCAATCGGGCCAGTACTGCCTACGTCAGCTGTTCTCGATACTTGACCCCGAGCCTTCGCGAAGCACACGGAAGTTCGAGATCAGAGATCTATTCACGAGTCCTGGCTGGCTGTGCCAATGCCAGGACGCTCGCCTTTGGATTCGCAGCAATCCAGCCGTACGCGCCACATTGTGCCTAACCGCATCCTCACCGGTCCGGACAAATCCGTCATTCTCCCTTTTCTGGCCCTCGGCGCTTTTCGGGGTAGCGATACTGCCCGCTATCTCCTCCGCCACCCTGTTCACGCTGCGTCGGCCAGCATCGAGTGACGACAGTCCGCCGTGGCGCACCGGCACACGCACTGCGCCCGAACGTCTTCACTCAAGGGATGGTCCGTAGCCAGCAGATATTCAATAAACAGTTCTTCACCGGCCTCGATACGTCGCAGCGTGTGGATGAAAATGCGCCCCTGCTTGTAGCGGAATGCCCGGGAAGCCCCGGCTGGCGGAAGGCAGCCGGAGTCGAACCGACCTGAGAGCGTCTGACGCCCTCAACTGGATTTGAAATCCAGCCGCACCACCGGATGCGAATGCCTTCCTACGGTGATTGAACTACTCAAACGATGCCTTGCAACTCGAACGCTCGATCAAAGCAGATCGAGCCACCGTGTATCCGTACGCATCAGATGCAGGCCACGGTGGAAGCGAGTATACCCAACACGATCGAAGAATTCCAAAAGCTGAATCGCGCGTTTTCGACCAAGACCGGTGACATCACGAAACGGCGCCGCCGCTACCGTACCCGCGTTCTTTTGCGCTTCGGAACTTGCAATCGAGGCCAATTCGCGAATCACCTCATGGTGATAAAAGAGGTCACGCACGACTTGAAAAAGCTCGCCTTGCCGCGCCAGTTTGCGCAGCAACTGCCGGACGCGATCTTCGGATACGCCATGTGCGTTCGCCAGATCACGCACCCAGGGTGGATCGAAACGCCCTTCTTTCAGCGCCCGCAGCAACGTCGCCGCGAGCGCGCGATCGGCTTCATCGAGCGTCACAGCGTGGTCCGGCAGATGCAACCAAGGCCCGCGTTTGACAATCTCGCCGCGCGCCGCCGCTTCATCGATTAGCGCGCGCCATAACGCATCGTCGACGAGAGGCGCCGCCATCCGCCGTAAGCGCGATCCATCCGGGCCAAGTTCGTCCGGTGAACGCTCGTGATATTGCTTCAGCGTCGTCGTCAGCCGCGTATTCAACGCTCGCCACGATGCATCGGCGATCAACAACGCATCATGGCCCGCAAGCTCCACCACCCGCGTATCAGACGGCAATGCGAGCATGGCCGCGGGCATGCCGGTCAACCGCTCCAGCAGCGAACGGGACAAGCCGAACGGAGCCTTTGCCAGAAGCGAATCCAGTTCGCCGGAATCGAGCATGGTCCGGATCGCGTCGAGCCACGCCAGACGCTCAGCCGAGCGACGCTTGCGCGAAGGCGCAAACGGATCAAGCACATGACCGCCGCCAACCGTTCGATCGGCCTGAGCATTGCGCACCACGAAGCGGTCGCCCGGCAGCGCGCACACCGGCCGCTCGAATACGAGTTGCACGCGCGCCGATTGGCCGGCGCCAAGTCGCTCGCCGTCGAGCAGCGCGACGTGCGCCACCTGATGCTGCGTACCCAGATGCACATGTAACGGCGCCCAATGCTCCAGCGTCGACGGAGCATCGGCAAGCAACGTGAGCATGACGTCGATGCGTTCCGAGGCTTGCGACAGGCGCGGATCGACGATCCAGTCGCCGCGGTCGATTGCGCTCTTCTCGATACCCGCAAGGTTCAACGCGCAGCGTTCACCTGCCCGGCCGCTTCCGGCCGGACGATTCTGCGCGTGAATGCTGCGCACGCGCACTGGCTGATTTTTTTGCGCAAGCAGCATCGTGTCGCCCACCGTCACACGTCCCGACACCACCGTCCCCGTCACGATCGTGCCCTGGCCCGTGAGCGTAAAGACTCGGTCGACCGCGAGACGGAACAGGCCGTCGTCGCGCTTCATGCGCCACTCTGCTGCCGCTGCGTGAAGATGCGCCTTCAAAGCGGCTACGCCGGCGTCATCGTCATGCAGCGCGTTGGTCTCGAACACCGGCGCATCCTGCAGCACGCTGCCGCTCAGGAACGCTGCGACCTCGTCATGGACTTCCTTCAGCCGCACAGCGTCAACGCGATCTATCTTGGTCAGCGCTACCGCGCCGCGCTTAATGCCGAGCAGTTCCACAATCGCCAGATGTTCCCGCGTTTGTGGCATCACGCCGTCGTCGGCAGCGATCACGAGCAAGGCGAAATCGATACCGCTTGCGCCCGCGGTCATCGTATGGACGAGCTTTTCGTGGCCCGGCACATCGATCAGACCGAGCACGTCGCCGTTGTCGAGCGGCACGTATGCATAGCCCAGTTCGATCGAAATGCCACGCGCCTTTTCTTCCTTGAGACGATCCGTGTCGACGCCCGACAGCGCTCTCACGAGGCTCGTTTTTCCATGATCGATATGACCGGCCGTACCTACGATCATGCGTGCACGCCCTTCAGTTGCTCGATCAGTTGCGCTTCATCGGCGGCTTCGAGACAGCGCAGATCGAGACGCAATGCGTCGTCCGCGATACGGCCGATGACCGGCCGTGCCATCTCGCGCAAACGCTTCTCGAACGCAAGCAATTGACGGCCGCCGCGCTTGCCATCGGCTGTCCTGACGACGAGGCCGTAGCTCGGCAGCACGTCGACCGGCAACGCACCGCTGCCGATCTGGCTGAACATCGGCTCGACCACCACCGCGTAGCGTTCGCCGGCCACGCGTTGCAATTCGGGTTGTACCCGCTGCGCGGCGAGCCGAATGTCGTCGCTCGGCCGCGTGAGCAAACGCAATGTGGTCAGCCGCTCCGCGAGCTTCTCCGGCGCGCGGTACATCTGCAGCACGGGTTCCAGTGCTGCGAGCGTCAGCTTGCCGACTCGCAGCGCGCGCTTGAGGGGGTGCTTCTTGATCCTGGCAATCAGATCGCGCCGGCCGACGATCAATCCGGCCTGCGGGCCGCCCAGCAACTTGTCGCCGCTGAACGTAACAAGATCGGCACCGGCTTCGATGGTTTCGCGCACCGTCGTCTCGCGTGGCAAGCCCCATTGCGTCAGATCGGCCAGCGTGCCGCTGCCGAGATCGACGGCAACGGCTATACCGCGCGCGTGGGCGAGCGGCGCGATGGCATCGATGCCGACCTCCTTGGTGAAGCCGCTGATCGCATAGTTGCTCGCGTGGACTTTCATCAGAAGCGCGGTTTGCGGGCCGATGGCTTCGTCGTAGTCTTTAAGATGCGTGCGATTGGTGGTGCCGACTTCGCGCAGCTTCGCGCCCGCGCGGCTCATGATGTCGGGAATACGAAACGCGCCGCCGATCTCAACCAGCTCGCCACGCGATACGATCACTTCCTTCTTCGACGCCAATGCGGACAACGTTAGCAACACAGCGGCGGCGTTGTTGTTGACCACGGTCGCGGCTTCGGCGCCGGTCAGTTCGCAAATGAGTTCGTCGATCAGATCGTCGCGATCGCCGCGCTTGCCCGTGTCAAGATCGAACTCGAGATTGGCCGGCTGTGTGAGCGCCTTCATGACGGCTTGTACCGCCTCGTCCGGCAGCAACGCGCGGCCAAGGTTGGTATGCAGCACCGTGCCGGTCAGATTGAAGACACTGCGCAAGCGAGCCGCGTTACGCCGGCGCAGCGCAGCCTCGACCGAACCCCGCAGTTGCGCGACATCGAGCGCGCTCACCGGCGCATCGCCAGACTGCGCACTGGCGCGCCATGTGTCGAGCGCGTGACGCAAGGCATTCAACACCTGCGTGCGGCCGAACTCGGTCAGCAAAGCCGCAAACTCGGCCGACGCCATCACCTTTTCCACCGAAGGCACACGCGCCATCAGCGCGCGCAATTCAGAGCCGGTTACATCGCTCACAAGGCAATCCTCGTTCTTCGGTCGGGTTTCAGTGGCATTTCAGTCCGATGCGCTGGAAGACTCAGCCGCGGCGCTACCCTGCTCCGGCCACAGCCACGGATGCGGCGACGCGCGCCGATAGCCTTCCGCGCCCATCAGCAGATCCAGCGTGAGACTGGCGAGATCGTCCGCGAACGGCTCGAAATCGTAATCCTTCGACTGAATGCCGATCTTCCGGTAAGTATGGCATTCGTCACACGACTCCGCCTTCAAGGCCGCATTCCTGGAATCGGCCTCCCGGGCGGCTTCGTCCGCGCCCTGTGAACCGACAGCGTGATAGGCGATGCCTTTGGTCGAATCGCAGTTCGAACATTTCGCACGGACCATATGCCACTCCGTGGCACACAAACCGCATTGCAGGTAGCGGTAATTGTCATATGCGCCGCCCACGCGCACCAGACTCGCTACCGGATGCGATCCGCATACCGGACACAGGCCGGGCGTCTCGAGGTACGGCACGTCGCGCCTGTCGACATCGGCGGCAAGATCGGTCCACACCACTTGCAGCGCGGCCATGATGAAGGGCGCGCAGGCCGGATCGACTTCGTCGAAACGCTGCGCGAAGATCGCGTCGGCCTGCTCTTCGAGCGCGGCTTGACCGAGTGCCAGCAGTTTAGCGAAGAGCGCTTCGAGCGGCGGTGTGAGCGGACCGACTGCTTGCACCTTGCCGACCAGTTGCAGCAAAACATCGTGCCACGCCGGATCGCGCACCCCGGATAGCGCCGGAATCAGCGGCATGGAATGCTGTTGCGCGCTCGCGATCAACTCTGCGGACGGCGGCTGAGCCTTGAAGTCGGTAATCACGGCTTGCTGGGCGTCCGCCAGCACGGCCATCAGGCGCAAATAGCCGGCGATCGGATTGCTGAGCGCCGCCAGATGACGCAGCCGCGCGGCACGTGCCGAGAAGACCGCCAGCCGTTCCGGCGTGCGGATGCGGGGAATCGCCGTGTGATCGAGCGACTCGATATCGCCGGCTTCAAGAATACGTTGAACCACAGTATCGACCTCTGAAAACTGAAGAGCCGCCGCAGTTCGTCGAACAAAGGCGGCGGCTCGGGGTACGGTGCGCGGCAAGCCGCGCCGCGCGTCTTGCCGATCCTACTTGTCGATTATTTCCTTGAACCAGTTCGGATGATGCTTTCTTGCCCACCCGTAGGTCACGGTACCCCGCGTCATCGCACCGATCGAACCCTTGACCCACAAGGCCGCGTAAATATGCACGACGATACCGACGATCAGCACGAACGCCGCCGCGGCATGAACCAGCGCCGCGAGGCGGATAATCTCGATCGGGAAATAGAACGAGAAATAGCGCCGCCAGATCACAATGCCGCTCGCCAGCAACAGAAGCAGGCAAATTACCATAGTGAAAAATAACAGCTTTTGACCGGCGTTGTACTTCCCGATCGCGGGGAGCTTGTCCTCGCGATTGCTCAGCACGTCGTCGATCTGCTTCATCCACTGAATGTCGGCGCGGTCGAGAAGGTTGTGATGCCAGAAGCGCAACGCAAGAATTAGAAACGACAGGAACATCACGCAGCCGACAAACGGATGCAGAATCCGCGTCCACTGCCCCCCGCCGAAGATTGCGTACAGCCACGACATCGCCGGATGGAACATGGCGAGTCCGGACAGCGCCAGCAGCACGAACGTGATCGCCGTGATCCAGTGATTCGTCCGCTCATTCGGCGTGTAACGCTCGATCAGGCTGTTGCCCCTCACATCTTTCAGCACAACGTGCCGATGGTTGTCAGCGTGCTTCATCGGATGCCTCCCGCGAACGGCGTGCTTCGTCGGCTTCATGCTGTGCTTCGGCTTCGTCCGCCTCCGTCACCTCGTTCGGACCAACCCGCGTGTAGTGGAAGAAACCCGCTATGGCCGCGAACGCAATACCGGCCAGCGCCAGCGGCTTCGCGAGGCCCTTCCACAGCTGCACCATCGCGCTGATCTTCGGGTTCTGCGGCAAGCCGTGGTACAGCGTGGGCTTGTCGGCATGATGCAGCACGTACATCACATGCGTGCCGCCCACGCCGGCAGGATCATACAAACCGGCGTTCTCAAAGCCGCGATCCTTCAGATCCTCGATGCGATCCGCCGCCTGCTGCTTCATGTCTTCCTTGGTGCCGAACATGATCGCGCCGGTCGGGCAGGTCTTCACGCAAGCCGGTTCCTGGCCGACAGCCACGCGATCCGAACACAACGTGCACTTGTAGGCACGGTTGTCCTTCTTCGAAATGCGCGGCACGTTGAACGGGCAGCCGGTCACGCAGTAACCGCAGCCAATGCAGTTTTCCTCGTGGAAATCCACAATGCCATTGGTGTACTGCACGATCGCACCCGGCGACGGACAGGCCTTCAGACAGCCCGGGTCCTCGCAGTGCATGCAGCCGTCCTTGCGGATCAGCCACTCGAGATCGCCCTCAGTGTTCTCGTACTCCGAAAACCGCATGACGGTCCACGAATGCTCCGTCAGATCGCGCGGGTTGTCGTAAATGCCGGTTGTCGTGCCGATCTCGTCGCGCAGATCGTTCCACTCCATACAGGCGGTCTGACACGCCTTGCAGCCGATGCATTTCGACACATCGATAAGCTTGGCGACCGTGCCCGTCACCGGCTCGCGCACTTGCGGTTCAGGCAAGGTCGTGGCCGAGAGGCGTTTGATATCCAGTGATTGCAGTGCCATCTCTTTTCCTTATGCCTTTTCGACCTTGACGAGGAACGACTTGAATTCCGGTGTCTGCGAATTCCCGTCGCCCACGGAGGGCGTCAGCGTATTGACGAGATAGCCCGGTTTCGCGAGCCCCTTGAAACCCCAATGCAACGGCAAACCAACGGTCTGAACTTTCTTCCCCTCGACCATTAGCGGCTTGATGCGTTTGGTGACGAGCGCGACCGCGATGATGTGGCCGCGGTTCGACGACACCTTCACCCGGTCACCCGCCACCACGCCCACCTCCTTCGCCAGATCCTCGCCGATCTCCACGAACTGCTGCGGCTGCACGATCGCATTCAAGCGCGCGTGCTTGGTCCAGTAGTGGAAATGCTCGGTCAGACGATAAGTGGTCGCCGTATGCGGGAAATTCTCGTGCGTGCCGAACGCCGCCCGGTCGTCCGGGAACACGCGCGCCGCCGGATTGTTGACGGCCGCCTTGTTCTCAGGATGCAGCGGGTTGTAGCCGAGCGGTGTTTCGAACGGTTCGTAATGCTCGGGGAACGGTCCTTCCACCAGACCATCGCGCGAGAAGAAACGCGCCACACCCTCCGCATTCATGATGAACGGATTCATGCCGTTTTCCGGCGGTTCGTCCACCTTGAAGTCGGGAATGTCCGGTCCGCTCCACGTCTTGCCGTTCCACGCGATCAGCTTGCGGGTCGGGTCGAACGGCTTGCCGCTGACGTCGCACGACGCGCGGTTGTACAGGATGCGCCGGTTCGCGGGCCACGCCCACGCCCAGTTCAGCGTATTGCCGATGCCGGTCGGGTCCGAGTTGTCGCGCCGGCCCATCTGGTTGCCCGCCTGGGTCCACGCGCCGCAGAAGATCCAGCAGCCGCTCGCCGTGCTGCCGTCGTCGCGCAACTGGGCGAAACTTGCCAGCTGTTCGCCCTTCTTTGCGAGCACTTTGGTCTTGTCGGTGGGATCCGTGACGTCGGCGAGCGCACGACCGTTGAACTCCATCGCCAGTTCTTCCGGCGTGGGGCTTTCCGGGTCGGCGTAAGGCCAGGTCATGTTGAGAATCGGATCGGGGTACTTGCCGCCCTGCTCCTTGTAGGCGCGGCGCATGCGCAGCCACAATCCCGACATGATCTCCAGATCGCTTCTTGCTTCGCCCGGCGGCGTGGCGCCCTGCCAGTGCCACTGCAGCACGCGGCTCGAGCTCACCAGCGAACCGCGTTCTTCCGCGAAGCACGAGGTAGGCAAACGGAAAACTTCCGTTTGAATCTTCGACGGATCGACGTCGTTGAACTCCCCGTAGTTCTTCCAGAACTCCGACGTTTCCGTGGCGAGCGGATCCATGACGACGAGCCACTTCAGCTTGGCCAGACTCGAACCGATCTTGGCCTTGTTCGGCGCCGCCGCGAGCGGGTTGAAGCCCTGCGCGATGTAGCCGTTCATCTTCCCCTGATTCATCAGTTCGAAGACTTGCAGCATGTCGTAGGACTTGTCGAGCTTGGGCAGATAGTCGTAGCCGAAGTTGTTCTCGGCGGTGGCGTTATCGCCCCACCATGACTTCATGAAACTGACATGGAACGCGCGGTAATTGCGCCAGTAGCTCAACTGGTTCGGCCGCAGCGGCTGGCTCGCCCGCTTCGCGATGAACGCGTCGAAATCCTGTTCCGCTTCCATCGGCAATGTCATGTAACCCGGCAACAAGTTCGACATCAGGCCGAGGTCGGTCAGGCCTTGAATGTTCGAGTGCCCGCGCAGTGCGTTCATGCCGCCGCCCGCGATGCCGATGTTGCCCAGCAGCAATTGCACCATCGCGCCAGTGCGGATGATCTGCGCGCCGATCGAGTGATGCGTCCAGCCAAGCGCGTACAGGATCGTGCCGGCACGTCCGGGCACGGCCGTCGACGCCAGCATCTCGCACACCTTGAGGAATTTCTCCTTCGGCGTGCCGCAGCTCTTTTCGACCTGCTCGGGCGTATAGCGCGAGTAGTGCTGCTTCATCAGCTGATAGACGCAACGCGGATCCTGCAGTGTCGGGTCGACCTTGGCAAAGCCGTCGGCGCCGCGCTCGTAATCCCACGTGGTTTTGTCGTATGAGTGCTTGTCCGCGTTGTAGCCGGAATACAGGCCGTCCGTGAACGAGAAATCCTCGCGCACGATAAACGACATGTCCGTGTAATTCTTTACGTACTCGTGCTGGATCTTGTCATGCGTGAGCAGATAGTTGATCACCCCGCCCAGGAACACGATGTCCGAGCCGGTGCGAATCTGCGCGTAATAGTCCGCAACCGATGCCGTGCGCGTGAAGCGCGGATCGACCACGATCAACCTTGCCTTGCGATGCGCCTTCGCTTCGGTCACCCACTTGAAACCGCACGGGTGCGCCTCGGCTGCATTGCCGCCCATCACAAGAATCACGTCCGCGTTCTTGATGTCGACCCAATGGTTCGTCATCGCTCCACGGCCAAACGTCGGGGCAAGACCTGCCACCGTCGGGCCGTGTCAGACACGTGCTTGATTGTCGAATGCGAGCATGCCAAGACTGCGGACAGTCTTGTGCGTCAAATAACCCACTTCATTGCTGCCGGCGGATGCTGCGAGCATGCCGGTGGTCAGCCAGCGGTTGACCTTCTTGCCGTCTTCCGTCGTCTCGACGAAGTTCGCGTCGCGGTCTTCCTTCATGAGTTTCGCGATGCGGTCGAGCGCGTCTTCCCACGAAATCCGTTTCCATTCATTCGACCCGGCCGCGCGGTACTCGGGATACTTCAGCCGGCTCGGGCTATGAATGAAGTCGATCAGGCTCGCGCCCTTCGGGCACAGCGTGCCGCGATTGACCGGATGATCGGGATCGCCTTCGATGTGGATGATGCTGGACTTTGCATTCTTGGCGTTGTCGCCCAGTCCGTACATCAGGATGCCGCAGCCAACCGAACAGTACGGACAGGTGTTGCGGGTCTCAGTGGTTCGCGACAATTTGTACTGACGGACCTCCGCCAACGCGGGTGCCGGCGAGAAGCCCATCAGGGCCAGACTCGATCCAGCTAGCGTGCTTGCGGATACCTTCAGGAACTGTCGCCGGGTCATGTGGGGCATGAAAAGGCCTCGGCGTTTATTAGGGTACTGATAAGGATTATAGAGGCCGATATGTGTTCACGCAGCCACGTTCGCAGGCCGCCAGCCACGGGGAGATCCCTCTGTGTACGCGCTCTTTCCCGTGCCGACGTGGTCCCGCGCGAGAACGCCTTGCAGTCGGGCATTGTTCATGCTGGATCGATCACTGACTGTTCTCCTTCAACTTCTGGAATTCTGTGCTCCTATGTCTGATCGACTCGTTGCGCCTTCATCAAACCGCACCTTTTACTTCGCGAATGAAGGCCTGAATATTTTGCGTACCGGCCTGATCGCGAGCCGGCTGGCCCTTTCCGCTTCCCTCCTGAGCGGCGTGGCGCTGCTCGCGTTCAGTCCGGCTGGTTATGCGCAGATCACCCAGGGCAGTGGCTCGGAGCAGCAGGAAAATCGAACATCGCCGATGGGCTCGACGCCCGACCCCGCCGCCTCGGCGGTTCACGAATCAAACAAGCCGCAAGCGAAAGAAAACAGCGGCTCGCCAAAGGTGCGCGGCAAGACGGCGGGAAACGCTAACGGCAACGGACACAAGCCCTCGGGCGCCGGCGGCTTTGAAAACGGCCTTTACGGCACGGGTGCGGGAAGCAACAAATAAGCAGACGAAGCGTCGGGCGAGGCGCGCACTGTTGCCGTTCGATAGCGCGCGTCAAGATCGCGCGTCAAACACGGCGCGGCGACAACCCTCATAATTGCGGTCATTCGAAGCCAAAGATTCGCGCCCATGACCGATACGCCCACGCCCACCAGCAGCTCGCCCCGCCTCACCAGCCTGTCGCACGGCGGCGGCTGCGGCTGCAAGATCGCCCCCGGCCTGCTCGCCGACCTGCTCAAACGCAGCGCGCCGCTGCCGTTCTTTCCCGACCTGCTGGTCGGCAACGATACCGCCGACGACGCCGCCGTCTACCGGCTCAACGACGAGCAGGCGATCGTCGCCACCACCGACTTCTTCATGCCGATCGTCGACGATCCGTTCGACTTCGGCCGGATCGCCGCCACCAATGCGCTGTCGGACGTCTACGCGATGGGCGGCAAGCCGATCATGGCGCTGGCGATTGTCGGCATGCCGATCAATGTGCTGCCGCACGAGGTGATCGCGGCGGTGCTGAAGGGCGGCGAGTCCGTCTGCGCGGAAGCCGGTATTCCCCTCGCCGGCGGCCATTCGATCGACTCGGTGGAACCGATTTATGGCCTGGTGGCGATCGGCGTGGTCGATCCGCGGCGTGTCAAACGCAATGCCGGTGCCCGAGCGGGCGACGTGCTGATCCTCGGCAAGCCGCTGGGCGTGGGCGTGCTGTCGGCGGCGTTGAAAAAAGACCGGCTCGATTCAAACGGTTATGCCGCGATGATCGCGGCCACGACCAAACTCAACCGGCCGGGCGCGGCACTATCCGCGCTCGACGGCGTGCATGCACTCACGGACATCACCGGTTTTGGCTTGCTGGGCCATACGTTGGAATTGGCCCGCGGTTCGCATCTGACTGCCCGCGTGCGCTATGCGGATTTGCCTTGGTTGCCGGACGTGGTCGACTTTGCTGAAGCCGGCATTTTTACCGGCGCTTCGGGACGCAACTGGGACGCCTACGGTAAAGACATCGTATTGCCGGCCTCACTGCCGTCGGCGGGCCGCACCCTGCTCACCGATCCGCAAACCTCCGGCGGCCTGCTGGTTTCGTGCGCACCGGACGCGGTCGACGAGGTGCTCGCCCTGTTCCGCGCCGACGGTTTCGCCGACGCGCGGGTGATCGGCGACATGGTCAGCGGAGAAGGGCGAGTCGAAGTGCTCTAAGGAGCCGGCCGGCTGACGGACTAGCTGAACCTGAGCGCCCGAAGGCCCGGCTGGGCGGCCCGCCAGCCCCCATTCACGGCGCATGCGATAATTTCGCTTCTCCAGCCGGTCTGTTTCGCCCGTAACCCCTTGAAAAACCTACTCGTCAGCCTCGATCAAGCCGATGATTTCGATGAAATCATCGACGTGCGCACGCCTCTCGAATTCGCCGAAGATCACATTCCCGGCGCGCTGAATGCGCCTGTGCTGAGCAACGAAGAGCGTGTGCTGGTCGGCACGACCTACAAGCAGGTTTCGCCGTTCGAAGGCACACGGATCGGCGCGGCGCTGGTGGCGCGCAACATCGCGCACCATCTGGAAACGACGTTTGCCGACCGGCCGCGCAACTGGCGGCCGCTGATCTACTGCTGGCGCGGCGGAAAACGCTCGGGTTCGGTCACGACGCTCTTCAATATGATCGGCTGGCCGGCTCGCCAACTGGACGGCGGTTATAAGGCCTACCGGCGCGCGACACTGGACACGCTCGACGCATTGCCGAAACAGTTCAGGTATATCGCACTGGTCGGCCCGACGGGCAGCGGCAAGACGCGTCTGCTCGAAGCGCTGCATCAGGCGGGCGCGCAGACGCTGGACCTCGAAGCATTGGCGGCGCATCGCGGCTCGCTGCTCGGCGCGTGGGCGGGTGTCGCCCAGCCGTCGCAGAAGCGCTTCGACACGTTGCTGGTGTGCGCCCTGCGCGGCTTCGATCCGAAACGGCCGGTTTTCGTCGAAGCGGAGAGCCGGCGGATCGGCGCAATCACGCTGCCGCTCGCGCTTCTCGATACGTTTCACCAGGCCGCCTGCGTCGACGTGCTGTCGAGCCACGAAGACCGCGCGACGTTCCTGCTGCACGACTATGCGCATCTGTTCGACGACCCCGAATCATTGAAAGCGCAACTGCAGAAGATGATCGGCTTGCATAGCCGCGAACGTGTCATGGGCTGGCAAAAACTCGTCGATGAAAATGGCCGCGCGGAGCTTGCTCGTGAGCTGATCGAACGGCACTACGATCCGGCCTACACGCGCAGCAGCCATCAACATTTCGTCCGCCTGCCGGATGCGCTGCCAATTCATTTCCGGCCCAATGATGCCGATGTCGTTGAGCAGGCCAAAGCACTGCTTGCGCAACTCGATCACAGCGCGCTCGCTGTGAGCTGATCAAAAAAACCAACGCTAAGACCATCATGCAATCAACCCTTCGACAGCCCCGCGTCGCCCTTGGCTGGATCGTATTTCTGCTGATCGCAGTCGTCGGCCTCTTCTACGTGAAGTGGTTCCCGTACTACAACCGCGCCTTCGTTGCCGCGAGCCAGCATTCCATCGGCAAGTCGATCTTGATGGGCACGTCCTCAAGCGCGCCGGCGGCATCGTGGCAGTCGGCCATCGATTACGCGCTGGCCTACGGCAAAGCGATCTGGCAAGCCATGGTGCTCGGCCTTCTGCTGGGTTCGGCGGTGCAGGCGTTGATTCCGCCGCAGTGGGTCGCGCGTGCGCTCGGCCGGACCGACTTCAGCAGCGTGGTGAAGGGTGGCCTGATGTCGTTGCCGGGCATGATGTGCACGTGCTGCGCGGCGCCGGTCGTGGCCGGTTTGCGCGCCCGCCAGGCGGCGCCGGGCGCGGCGATTGCGTTCTGGCTCGGTAACACCGCTCTCAACCCGGCCACGCTGATCTTCATGGGTTTCGTGCTCGGCTGGCAATGGATGGGCTTGCGGCTCATCCTCGGCCTCGTGACGGTGTTCGGCCTCGGCTATCTGGTGAATCGGATGGTGACGCCGCAAGAAGCCGAAGCCTCGCGCGAAGCGATGGCGCAACTCGTCACCACCGACAACCCGGGTACCGCGTTCACACGCTGGGTAAAAATCCTCGGCACCATGACGCTGCGGCTGATTCCTGAATACATCGTGCTGGTGCTGATTCTCGGCGCGGCGCGGGCATGGCTTTTTCCGCACATTGGACCCGGCATCGACAACAGCCTGCTGTGGATCGTCGCTTTGTCGATTGCCGGCACCTTGTTCGTGATCCCGACCGCGGGCGAAGTGCCGATCATCCAGGCCATGCTGTCGTTCGGCATGGCCGCCGGCCCGGCCGGGGCGTTGCTGATGACGTTGCCGCTGATCAGCGTGCCGTCCATGGCGATGCTCGGCCGCTCATTTCCGAAGCGCGTGCTGACGGTGGTCGCACTCGCGGTTGTGGTTTGCGGAGTGGTCAGCGGCTTGCTGGCTGTCGCATTGGGGTTTTAAGGCATGAAACGCATTGCAGCATTCGCCGCGACGAGCTGGTCGGCCGCGGCCCTTCTCTACTTCGGACAGCATTCGGTAGCGCTGATCGTGATCAGCGGGGTAGTCGCGCTGGCCGGCTTCGATCTGTTCCGGCCGTAAGGCGCGATATATACGCCCCACGGCCGGTGAATTCTGCGCCGGCGCGACCTACGTTGAACGGATCGTCGCCGACTCGAGCCCCATCCTGCGCCGCGCACCGATCAGCGCGGCGAGCGCCGTGCCGATTCCCAACGTGAACAGGCATGCCGTAGGGACCAGCATCGGCGCGACCTGACTGTGCGCCACCTTGCCGACGTAAGGCATCAGATTCTGTCCGGCAAAGCCGCCCAGATTGCCGATCGCGTTGATCGCCGCCACGCTCGCCGCAGCTCTTGCGCCCGAGAAGAAGCGCGGGGGCAACGACCAGAAACACGGATAGAGCAACGGAATGCACGCCCCGCCCAGACATAGCGCGGCAAAGCGCAACGACGCGGTCGGCAAGATCAGGCTCGACGCGAAGCACACGACGCCGATGCCGGCCACCCCGCTCATCGCCTTCAGCACGACGCGCTCACGTTTGAGCTTACCGGGCAGCCACAGCAGAAGCAGCGTCGCGAGCGCCCACGGAATCATGTTCAACACACCGTTGAGCGACGACGATACGCCATCGCTTTTCAGCAGCGTCGGCATCCAGTAAGTCACGCCGTACAACGATGTCGACATCAACATGTATGTCAGCGCGAACATGAGAACCTTCGGATCGAGCAGCGCACCCCATGGCCGGCTCGATTTGGCGTCTTCCGACGCTTCCCGCTTCAGCGCGGCAACGACGACATCCTTCTCCTGCTGCGAGAGAAACGGCGCGTCCTGCACTGAATTTGGCAAGAACCTGAGCGCGACAAACGCAATCAGAATGGCGGGAATACCGGTGGCGATAAACACCCACTGCCAGCCCGCGAAGCCCCATGTACCGCCCAACGTCAGCAGAAGACCGCCCACCAGCGAGCCCAGCATGTTGGCGAGCGAACTGCCCAGTGTGAAGAAGCCGAGCACTTTGGTGCGATAGCTTTGTGGAAACCACTGCGTCAGGTAGTAGATGACGCCGGGATAAAAACCGGCTTCGGCCACACCCAGTGCGAAGCGAAACGAATAGAAGACGGGCAGCGAGCGCGCGAATGCCATCAGCACCGTGACCACGCCCCAGGTCATCATGATGCGGGCAAGCCAGGTCCGGGCGCCGAAACGATGCAGCGCCAGCGTGCTGGGCACTTCGAAAATGAGGTAGCCGATGAAGAAAAGCGAAGCCCCCAGACCGTATGAAGCTTCCGTCATGCCAAGGGCATGCACCATCTCCAGCTTGGCGAAACCCACGTTCTGGCGGTCGATAAACGAAATCAGAAACATGACGATCAGCAGCGGCATCAGCCGCCACGCCATCTTCCTCATTACCTGCTGCTCAAATCCTGCCTGCGTAGACATGTCCGCTCCGGTTTTCTCGCCGGCCGCCGTCGACGCTCGTCAGGCGGCAGGTCAGCCGCTACGTCGACAGAAATTGAGGGAACGGCCAGATTGATGTAGTCATATATATGTTTATATGAACCGGCGTCGAGCGCCATGGGGTGATACCCGAATAGGCGCGTACGGTCTGCGGGATTCCAGTGGGGGGGCTGGGTCAGTGGGATTCCAGCGGAGCGCTGGCTTAGCGGATTTCCACCTGGTACTGAAACGTCGCGGCGGCGCCGCGAGTGCTGCGCCATTCGAAGGGCGTGCCGGCGAAGTCCGACGCGACACGCTGAACCTGAATGACGGGGCTGCCGGGCGCTACATCGAGAAGCGAAGCATCTTCGGCCGTGGCCTGTTCTACATTTAGAATTTCCGTGGCGGACGCCACGATCTGCCGGCACAGACGTTCGTACAACGGATACAGCAAGTCTTCGAAATCGCCAAGCGGGAGCGTGGCCAAGGGTTCGAAACGCACACGCGGCAACCAGATTTCTTCCGACAGAACCGCCTGACCTTCAATCAGGCGCACACGCGACAAATGGATCGCTTTCTCGGCGGTTTTCATTCCCAAAGCAGCGCGAATTTCTTCGCGGGGCTTCACGATTTCGCGCTTGAGCACGCGCGCTGTCGGCCGCACCGGTTTGCCGTCGCGCGACTTGAAGCGGAAGAAGCGAAACAGCGACGAATCGAAACGCGGCCGCCGGATGAAGGTGCCCTTGCCCTGGCTGCGCGTGAGCACGCCGTCGGCAACGAGCAGATCAATCGCCTTGCGAACCGTTCCGGTGGAGACGTTGTAGAACTGCCCCAACTCCGCCTCTGTGGCAATGGCTTCCTCGAGCGCCCATTCGCCTGCAGCAATGCGGCCAACCAGATCGTCACGCAATTGCTGATAACGGGGCAGCCGATCGTCCGGCTTGGTCACAAAAGAGGCCGCTTGCATGGTGCTCATATAGTTGTTCAGAGGAGTAACTACTGTACAACATCGCGCGACAACGGCGTGAGCAAGGGTTAATACTCAATGACTTTCCACGGCGTTAAGGCGATCATTCATGTAGTCATATATATGACTACATGAATGGCATAACGGAGACGGCTATGTTCACGTGGTACAAGCAGGGCACGCCCCTGGAACGCAACACATTTTGGGGATGCTTTGCGGGTTGGGGGCTCGACGCGCTCGACGTGCAGATGTTCACCCTGGCCATTCCTGCGATCATTGCCGCGTACGGCATCGACCATACGCAGGCCGGCGCGATCAGCAGCGTGACGCTGATATCTTCGGCGCTGGGCGGTTGGATCGCGGGGGCCTTGTCGGACCGCATCGGCCGCGTCCGGACCTTGCAATTGACGATCCTGTGGTTTGCCGGTTTCACGTTCCTCTGCGCGTTCGCGCAAAACTTCCCGCAACTGCTGGTTCTCAAGGCGCTGCAAGGATTCGGGTTCGGCGGCGAGTGGGCAGCAGGCGCGGTATTGATGGCGGAAACCATTCGTACCGAACATCGCGGCAAGGCTATGGGCGCCGTGCAAAGCGCCTGGGCGGTTGGCTGGGGCGCGGCCGTGCTCGTGTATGCCGTGGCGTTCTCCTGGTTGCCGTCGGACACCGCATGGCGCGTGATGTTCGCCGTCGGCCTGGTGCCGGCCGGCCTGGTTCTATTCGTACGGCGCAATCTGAAGGAGCCGGCGCGCGCCGCGCCGGTAAGCACCGCACCCAGCCCCTCCGTGCTCGGGCAGATCACCCAGGTTTTCCAGCCGCGTGTGCTCAAAACCACCGCGATCGGCGCCGTGCTCGGCACCGGCGCGCATGGCGGCTACTACGCGATCATGAGCTGGCTGCCCACCTTCCTTGCGAAAGAGCGGCACCTGTCGGTTCTGAACACCGGCGGTTATCTGGCGGTTGTCATCGTAGCGTTCTGGTGCGGCTGCATGGCGAGCGCCTATCTGCTCGATCGCATTGGGCGCCGGCGCAATATCGCCCTCTTCGCGTTCTGCTGCATCGTCACGGTTCTCGCGTATGTCATGCTGCCGTTGACCAACACGCAAATGCTCGTGCTCGGCTTCCCGCTCGGCTTGTTCGCCGCGGGCATTCCTGCCAGCCTCGGTCCGCTTTTCAACGAACTGTATCCGGCCGACATGCGCGGCGCGGGGGTCGGATTCTGCTACAACTTCGGACGGATCGCCTCGGCGGGCTTCCCTGTCCTCGTCGGCTATATGAGTCATTCGATGTCTCTCGGCATGGCAATCGGCATCGATGCTGCCATTGCTTACGGCCTCGCGATGGTCGCAGTGTTGCTGCTTCCCGAGACCCGCGGTAAGCGTCTGCGTGGCGTGCTCGCTGAATCGGCACCCGATGCCGTCGACTCTGCGCGCCTGAACCTGGACACGCCGCGGAACTGATCATGAGTGACCCCGCATTGCTCACCCAGTCCCGCGCTTGCCGCGTCGACACTCACGCGCACGTCTTCGAAAGAGGCTTACCGCTCACGGATGGCCGGCGCTACGCGCCGGACTACGACGCGACCCTCGACACCTATTTGCAGCTACTGAACGCGCACGGCATCGAGCGTGCAGTTCTGGTGCAACCGAGCTTTCTCGGGACGGACAATCGCTACCTGCTGCAAGCACTCTCGCGAGACAGGCGTCGCTTGAGGGGCGTGGCGGTGGTCACGCCCAACGTTTCCGAAAAAGAGCTGGCGGCGCTGCACGCGCAAGGCGTAACCGGCATACGCCTCAATCTGATCGGTCAGGCGTTGCCCGATCTGGCAGCGAATTCGTGGACGCCGTTGCTCGAACGATTGTCGGAACTGGGCTGGCACGTCGAATTACACCGCAATGCGCAAGACCTCGCACCACTGCTCGACCGGCTGTTGGAGGCCGGAGTATCTGTGGTCGTCGATCATTTTGGACGCCCCGACCCTCAGAAAGGCGTGCACGACCCCGGCTTCAGAAGCTTGCTTGGATATGGCGAAACGGGGCGCGTGTGGGTCAAGGTTTCGGGCGCCTACCGATGCGCGGCGTCGGGCTCCGATTTTGTACGCGACGCTATGTGCCAGCTTCTCGAACACTTCGGCGCCCGGCGGCTGATGTGGGGCAGCGACTGGCCTCACACTCAGCACGAACAGGTGATGAACTACGGTGAGTCGTTATCGACGCTGTTGGAACCCGGCATGGATGCAACGGCGATCGACGCGATTCTATGTACAACCCCCGCGTCGTTCTACGGTTTCGAACAGGAGTCCGGGAAAGACACCGCGTCGACAACGACGCTACTTCAACGCGTTTCCTGAGCGAAGCCACCACGCCAAAGACACAAAAGTCCGCCGGGCCTGATCGGCAACGGCGGACGGTTTCTTCAGGCGCTAGTGGCAGCGCCCGTTCTGCTCAATAGCGATCAGCTCTGCGCCATCGCGGCCGAACGGGCTGCGTCGCGCGCGCCCTCCTGATGCATGCGCGTGATCAATCCCAACGCGCAGAACAGCGTAATCAGCACGTGCAGGATTCCCAGTGCGACGACGGAAAGAATCGAACCGGTTGCGCCCAGCAGATACTGCCCGAGAATCGGCGTGGTACCTGCGAACACCATGCCGCAAATCTGATAGGAAAGCGAAATACCCGTATAGCGCACCTGAACCGGAAACGACTTCGCCAGAATGCCGGCCATCGCCGCGTAATACAGCGAGTGCGGAATCGAGGCGAGCGCCATGCCCAGCATCGCGAGCCTGGTCGAGCCGGTGGCGATCAGTGAGAACATCAGCGGCAACGCGACGATTTCCGGAACCAGCATGTAAATGACCGCTTTTTTCAGGTCCATTTTTGTGGCGAGCACCGCGCCGAACGGCTGCACAATGAGTTGCACGATGATCGCACCGGTAATCACCGTGAGAAACTGTGTGCGATCGAAACCGATGCTCGTAACCGCCCACGACAATGCAAACGTCGTCTTGAAGTAAGTCGCCGACAGGCCGATCACACAAGCGCCCACGCCCATTGCCACTAGACCTTTATGGTTGCGCAAGACTTCGCCGATCGGCAGTTTCGCGATCTTGTTCTTGTCCTTCAACTCCTGCATGGCCGGTGACTCTTCGACACTCATGCGGATAAACATGCCGACCACCACCAGCAACGCCGAGAACAGGAACGGAATGCGCCAACCCCACGTCATGAACTGATGGTCCGGCAGCATCGAGGTCAGCAGGAAGGCCACTGTTGCCAGTAGATTGCCGGCGGGCGAGCCTTGTTGCGCGAAAGCGGAATAGAGAATTTCCTTGCCCTTCGGCGCATGTTCCGACGACAGCACCACAGCGCCGCCCCATTCGCCACCCATCGCTACACCCTGCATCAGACGAAACAGAATCAGCAGCGCGGGAGCCAGCAGCCCGACCTGATTGTAGGTGGGCAACAAACCCATGCCGGTCGTGCAGCACCCCATCAGCATTAGCGTGATGATCAGCGTCTTCTTGCGGCCGACCTTGTCGCCCAGGTGCCCAAAGATGATCCCGCCGATCGGCCGCGCCAGAAAGCCGACCCAGAAAGTCGCGAACGCCGCGAGCGTACCGGCCAGCGCGGAGGTGGTCGGGAAGAAGATCTTGCCGAGCACCAGCGCCGCCGCCGTACTGTACGCATAGAAGTCATACCATTCGATCGTTGTCCCAACGAATGATGCGATACCCGCTTTGCGGGCATTCCGGTGTTGCGTTTCTAGCGTGAGCGCCATCGTGGTACGTCTCCATTTGTGTCGCGAATGCACGGGGCGGATTCAATCTCCACCCATCGCATTTGTTCGCTTATTGAACTTACTTTCCGTTAGCGAACAAGAAGCGCGACTATAGGGACCGCTCGCAACGGGCGTCAATTAAGGGATTACCCGCAGCCACCTAAGAAGTAAGACTCCGGCCAGCTAGGTGTATACCCCTCCCCTATTGCCATCCAGTTATCGAAATGCCGATAATATTCTCATGGATGTGAAAACTGCAGTACGCGTCTTCGACGTGATAAACCTCTTTGCCGAAGTGCGGCAACCCATGATCTACAGCGAAATCGCGCGTCGAACCGAGATCCCGCTGTCGAGTTGCCACGCGCTTTTGCAAACCATGGTCGCCAAGGGCTACCTCTACGCGCCGGGCGTGAAGGCCGGCTATTACCCCACGCAACGGCTATTGCACGTGGCGCGCGACATTTGCAGCGAAGACCCGCTGACGCTGTTGTTCCAGCCGCTACTCACGTCCCTGCGCGACGCCACCGGTGAGACCGCGGCGCTCGCCACCCTGGCCGGCAATCGCGTCGTCTACCTCGATGTAATGGAGTCGCGCCAGAAGATTCGCTATAGCGACGAGCCCGGCGGCTTCATGTACGTGCATGCCAGCGCGGCGGGCAAGGCCTTGCTCGGTGCCCTCTCGACGGATGCGCGCCGCAAGCTGCTCGACAGTTGCGAGCCGTGGAGCGCGTCGACCGATGGCACGGTGATCGATCGCAAAACACTGGAGATTGAAGTCGAGCAAGGCGTGAAAAACGGCTGGCATCGCTCGACGGGTGAAAACGTCGAAGACGTGGCCGGGTTGGCGCGTGGCTTCCTGATTCACGGCGAGGCGTTCGCGCTCGTGATCGGCGGCCCGAAAGCCCGGCTCCTGAAGAACGAACCGCGCGCGATCGAAGCGCTGCTTGAAATTTACGGCCAGATCCCGCCCGCGCTGCTGGCGTGAGGATGTGCTGCACGGCTCGGCGCCGCGTGTGCGGGCAGTGCAGCGCTTAGGCCAGATCGGTAGAGGAAGCTGAAATGCGCTGGAAGAATAAACCCGAAGGATCCAACTGGGGCGACTTCGGCCCCGACGACCAACTCGGCCGGCCGAATCTGATCGGCACGGAACAGGTGCTCAAAGGCGCACGTGAAATCCGCGCGGGGTTGAGCTTTTGCCTTTCGCTGCCACTCGACTTTCCCGGCGACAGCAAGCTGAACGTGCGCCGTCATCCGCCCGTGCTGCGCCCGACCTTCAGGGACGATCTGCCCTACGTCAACTTCCCGCTTGCTCGCAACGAAGCGGGCGCCACCGACGTACTCAGCGACGATCAAGTGCTGCTGAGCCTGCAGTACTCGACGCAATGGGATTCGCTCGCGCACGTGGGCGCACGCTTCGACGCAAACGGCGACGGTGTACCCGAGAGCGTCTACTACAACGGCTACCGTGCCGATGCGGATATCGTCGGTCCGATCGAGTATCGGGCGGATGAAGGCTTCGCGCCGCATGCCTGCGGCGGCGAACACAGCCACGCCGACGTGCTCGGCATCGAGAATCTCGCCGTGAAGGGCATGCAGGGCCGCGGCGTACTGATCGACCTGGTGGCGCACTATGCGCGCGAGTATCGAACAGTCGGCTACGACGATCTGATGTTCGCGATCGAAGCCGATCGTGTCGAGATCGAGCCTGGCGACATGCTGGTGCTGCGCACCGGTTTCGCCGAGATGGTGCTGGAAATGAATCGCCAGCCCGACGAATCCGTGCTCAACGCTCATTGCTGCGCGCTCGATGGCCGCGACGAACGTCTGCTGCAATGGATCACCGATTCCGGCATCGCCGCGCTCGCTGCCGACAACTACGCGGTGGAACGCTTTCCGGCGCGCGCGCCAACCACGCCGGGCGAGCATCCGTTGTTGCCGCTGCATCACCATTGCCTGTTCAAGCTCGGCTTACCGCTAGGCGAACTCTGGTACCTGCACGACCTCGCCGCGTGGTTGCGTGCGAACGGCCGCTCGCATTTCATGCTCACGGCGCCGCCGCTCCGGTTGCCCGGCGCGATGGGTTCGCCGGTCACACCGATCGCCACTGTCTAAGTCTTCCTCTTCTTACTACACCGAATCCGAAGCATGACTAAAGAACGAGTTTTGATTACCGGCGGCGCTGCCGGCATCGGCGCCGCGTGTGCTGAGCGTTGCAAGGCGGACGGTTACGACGTGGTCGTGATCGATCGCGTCGGCAATGGCCTGCTCGCCGATCTGTCGGACCCGCAGGCAACCTCGGCGGCGCTCGAACGTGCACTCGAAGACGGTCCGATCACACGTCTCGTCAACAACGTCGGCGTGGTTGTGCCGGCGAGCGCGGAAGCGCAATCGCTCGAAGAACTCGAACGCGCGTGGGCGCTCAACGTGCGCTGTTCGCTTCAATGCATGCAGGCGTTGCTGCCCGGTATGAAGGCGGCCGGCTTCGGCCGGATCGTGAACATGTCGTCGCGCGCGGCGCTCGGCAAGGAATTGCGCACTGCCTATTCGGCAACCAAGGCCGCGCTGATCGGCATGACACGCGTGTGGGCGCTCGAACTCGGCGCGTTCGGTGTGACCGCCAATGCGATCGGTCCGGGCCCGATCCGCACCGAGTTGTTCGATCGCGCAAATCCGCCGGATGCGCCGCGCACGCGCGCAATCATTGAGAGTGTGCCGGTCAGGCGTGTGGGCACGCCGGATGACGTCGCACACGCCGCGTCGTATCTGCTCGACGCGCGCAGCGGTTTCGTGACCGGCCAGGTGTTGTATGTGTGCGGCGGCATGACCGTCGGCGTCGCGGGAGTGTGAACATGAACGCACAGGCGATACGGCGTGCGGGGATTGTCGGCGGCGGAAGCATCGGCATTGCCTTCGCCGTGGTGTTCGCGCGAGCCGGTTGGCGCGTGCGCCTGTTCGATCCGGCTGCCGAACGGCGCGCGCTTGCGTCAACGGAAATCATGCAGCGTCTCGAAGAATTGACCCGCTTCGGCCTGCTCGACGAATCCCCTGACGACGTGGCCGCACGCGTCGAAATCGTCGCGACGCTGGAGACGGCGGCGGCCGACGCCGATCTCGTGCAGGAATGTGCGCCGGAGCGTGAAGAGATCAAACGCGAACTGTTCATCGCACTCGATCGCGCGGCGCCACCGCACGCAATTCTGGCAAGCGCGTCGTCGTTTCTCGCAGCTTCGCGCTTTGTCGACGAAACGCTGCCGGGACGCGGCCGGTGCCTTGTCGCGCATCCGGGCAATCCGCCGTATCTGATCCCGGTCGTCGAAATCGTGCCCGCCCCCTTTACCGCGGACGACACCGTGGCACGTGCAATCACACTCTTCACCGAGGCTGGTCTGAAACCGGTGCGCGTCGCAAAAGAACTAGAAGGCTTCATCTTCAACCGGCTGCAAGGCGCGCTATTGCGCGAAGCGTATTGCCTCGTGCGCGACGGTGTGGCCTCCGTGGACGATGTCGATACCGTCGTACGCGAAGGGCTCGGATTGCGCTGGTCGGTAATCGGACCGTTCGAGACCGTCGATCTGAATACTCGTGGCGGCATCGCTTCGCATGCGCAGAAGATGGGACCGTCGTATGCGCGCATGGGCGCGGAACGCGGTCAGAACGATCCATGGACACCCGAACTCGTCGCCGATATTGAAGCGGCGCGCCGCAGCACTTTGCCGCTCGAACAGTGGGAAGAGCGCGTGGCGTGGCGCGACCGTGCATTGATGCGACTGACCCGCTACCGCAAGGATTCCGCGCAAAACGATTCGTAAGCAGCACACGCCGTACTCGCCTAGCATGACCCGATAAATATTATTCGACCACCGTCAGAGACAGTCACATGCAGAAAATCACCGCTTTCTTTACGGAGCTGATGCGCAAGTATCTGCCCGATCCATTCGTCTTCGCCATCGGCCTCACGCTGCTCACCATGATTCTCGCCGTGCTGGTTCAAGGCCAGGCGGTGAGCGCGCTCACCCTGAGTTGGGGGAAAGGCTTCTGGGCGCTGCTCGCGTTCACGACTCAAATGGCGGTGATTCTCGCGGCGGGTTATGTGCTCGCGACCGCACCCCTCACCGAGCGCTTTCTCGATCGGCTCGTCGCGCGAGTGCACGATCCGCGCATGGCGGTGATCGTCGCGACGTTGGTCGGCGGGATTGGCAGCTATCTGAACTGGGGCTTCGGCCTCGTGATCGGCGGGATCGTGGCGCGCAAGCTGGCGCTGAGCATCAAGGGTGTGCATTACCCGTTGATCATCGCGTCGGCCTATAGCGGTTTTACGATGTACGGTCTCGGTCTGTCGGCCAGTATTCCGGTGCTGATCTCCACCAAGGGTCACCCGATGGAAGCACAGATGGGCGTGATTCCGCTGTCGGAAACGATTTTCTCGCCGGCAATGCTGATCACGAGTCTTGTCGTCATCATCACTTTGCCGCTGCTGAATGCCTGGCTGCATCCGAAGCCGGGCCAGCCGGTCACGGAGATCGACCGCGCGCTCAACGACGTACCCAAAGCCGCGGCGCCGGTATTGGATATCGACGAAAGCAACACCATTGCCCACCGCCTGAACAATAGCCGCCTGCTGAGCTATCTGATCGGCGCAATCGGCGTGGTTTACGTGGCGCTGTATTTCCACGGCGGCGGTTCGATGGACTTGAACCTTATCAACTTCATTATTCTGTTCCTCGGCATCATTCTGCTCGGCACGCCGATTCGTTATGTCGAGAAGCTGAACGAAGGTATTCGCACGATCAGCGGCATCATCCTGCAGTACCCGTTCTATGCGGGGATTATGGCGATCATGGCGTCGTCGGGGCTGGTCAATACCTTCTCGCATTTCTTCGTCAAGATCGCGACGCCTGCCACGCTGCCGTTCTGGGGTTTGATCAGTTCGTTCTTCATCAATTTCTTCGCGCCATCGGGCGGCGGTCACTGGGTGATTCAGGGGCCGTTCATGATCGAGGCGGCCAAGTCGATTGGCGCATCCGTGGGGCATACCGCGACCGCCGTGATGCTCGGCAACGCATGGAACGATCTGGTGCAGCCGTTCTGGATTCTGCCGGCGCTCGCGTTGTCGAAGCTGAAACTGAAGGACATCATGGGCTATACGGTCATCATGATGTTCTGGATCGGCATCGTGTACACGGTGGCGATTCTCGCCTGGGGTTGAGCAAACGTCCGGCCGCCACAAAGCGGCCTGTTTATTCGATGGAGAAGTTCGAATGTTGTATCTGGTTCATATGCAGGTTCAGATTCCTGCCGATGCCGACAAGGCGCTCGTCGATCGCCTGAAGGCCGAGGAGAAGGCGTTTTCGCAGAAGCTGCAGCGCGAGGGCAAGTGGCGCCATCTGTGGCGAGTGGCCGGTCAGTACGCGAATTACAGCGTATTCGATGTCGAGTCGAACGACGAGCTGCATACGCTGCTCAGTTCGCTGCCGCTGTTTCCGTATCTGGTTATCGACGTAACGCCGCTCGCGCAGCACCCGTCCGCTATCGCGCCGAACTGAAGGAGTACGCATGCCCTATATCATCGAAACGTTCGACAAGCCCGGTCACGCCGACGTCCGCATCCGCGAGCGCGAGACGCACCTCGCGTTTCTGGAAGAGAACAAGGCGTTGTTGCTTGCCTGCGGCGCGAAGTTGAACGACGACGGCAGCGGTGCCGGCGGCGGCGTGTATGTTGTCGATCTGGAAACACGCGAGGAAGCCGAAAAGTTCATTGCGGCCGATCCGTTTTCTCAGGTCGACTTGTTCGAGCGCGTGACGATCACGCGCTGGCGCAAGGCGTACTTTGATGGCGAGTGCTGTCTTTGAGCTAAATAGGGTATGCGCCCGAGCCCGGACTCGCTGTCAGTCGTACGGGTTCGCGCGATGCTCGTCCCGTGCTGTTCCCGGCTCACAAGCTAACCCCCTCAATCAGCCGGTAGCCAGCGCCTCGCGAATCGCGGCGAGCCACAACGCCACGGCATGTGCGCCGGGGTCCGCGTAACCGAGCGCGCGATCGCCGACATAACTCGAGCGCCCGCGCCGCGGATGCATCGACGCAGTCTGCGCCGCGCCTTCGGCTGCTGCGTCGGCCGCGGCTTTCAATGCCGCATCGAGTGCGTCTTCTGACTTGGAAAGCGCGGCATGCAATGCATCGGCGGCAGGTTTCAGCGCGTCGACCATGGTGCGATCGCCCGGATGGGCACCGCCCAACGCCATCAATCCGGCAACACCCTCACTGAACGCCGCGGACCACGCCTTCGCCCACGATCCCCCCGTCTGTTCGAGCGCAACAGCACCGCGCAACAACATCACCGCGTAGAGCGGGCCGGAGGTGCCACCCACCACACGCCGAACCGTCGCGGACATGCGACGCAAGACGGCACCCGGCGTCGTTTCCGCAGGATAGGCATCGAGTTCGGCGAGAATGCCGCGCGCGCCACGTGACAGGCTGATACCGAGGTCGCCATCGCCGACGCGTTGATCCATCTCGGTCAAGATCGGCTCGGCTTCAAGCAGGCACGCACAAACGGACTCGATCGCGCGGCGCAGCGTCGCCTCGCGTGTGAGCGTTGCGCCGGTTGTTCGATCTGGCGTAGCGGGTGCGGGGCGCACGGAAACCTGCGCAACGCGACCGCTCAACGCGGGCCATGCGCTGGTATGCGCTGCGGCATCTAGCCAGCCGAGCCGCTCGTCGTCCACGCGCAGCAGTGTCAGCGAGACGCCCGCCATCTCGAGCGCGCTCAGAAACGTGCCGGCCCACGCACGTTCCACATGGATGCTGTTTGCGGCCAGATAACGAAGCGCGGAGCCGGCGACGATGCTCAGTTCGCTAGAAGGCGTGCCGCCGAGGTTGTTCACCAGCAAAGCCACCCGCGCGCCCGGTTGCAACGACAGATCGCCAACAATCTTCGCAAGCAGTCTTTCGACAATCGCGTCAGCCGGCTCTATCGCACCGCGTTCAACACCGGGTTCGCCGTGAATGCCGAGGCCCCATTCGATTTCGTCATCGGCCAGTTCAAACCCTGGCTTCCCCGCGGCCGGTACCGTGCATGGCGTGAGTGCGACCCCCATCGTGCCAAGCGATGCGGCAACCTCACGAGCGATCCGTGCAACCTCGGCCAACGGTCGGCCCGCTGCGGCAGCCGCGCCGGCAATCTTATGCACCAGCACCGTCCCTGCGAGCCCGCGACGGCCCGCATGATCGCCGCTCGCTGCCAGTGCGACGTCGTCGGCGACGATGACCATTTCCGTGGGGATACCTTCGGCACGCGCAATCTCGGCGGCGAGGCCGAAGTTGAAGCGGTCGCCCGTATAGTTCTTCACGATCAGCAGGACACCCGCCCTGCCGGCCACGGCGCGGATTGCGTCGAGCACGGCATCCGTGGAAGGCGACGTAAATACCTCGCCCGCTACCGCGGCGCTCAGCATGCCATGACCTACGTAGCCGCCATGAGCCGGTTCGTGGCCGGAGCCACCACCTGAGATCAGCGCGACTTCTCCGCGCGCGGCCACAGCCTCGGCGTCGGCGCGCACGACGATCGTGCCGCCCTGCAATAACGAGAGATTGGGATTGAGCGCCGCGAGTCCGTCGAGCATGTCGGGGACGACCGCGGAGACGTCGTTGATGAGCTTCTTCATTTCGTCAGCTTCCTTTCGAGCCGCCGGCCCTGTGTCGCGAGCTCACGGCAGTCTATGTCGTTGCGAGACCTGAAGACTCAACTGTACCGCGCATCAAGACAATGCGACGGTGGAACGGTGAACGCTTCGGCGGACGAGCCAGGCTGTGGCGAGATAGAGGCAATGCGGAAGGGAGAGACTGACAGGACCGCCGCACGACGACGATGTGCGCCGATGTGATACTGGAAAATGACAGTAGACGAAAGCGGAACCGCTTTCGTCTACGTCACTTGTGCGTTGGTAGGCTCGATTGGATTCGAACCAACGACCCCCACCATGTCAAGGTGGTGCTCTAACCAACTGAGCTACGAGCCTTTAGAGGCGCGAATTATAGAGAGTCCGGGCGCGTCGCACAAGTCCGCGCAGCAAGTATCTGCACGAGCATGTGTCCATCGGTTCGTCGTGCGGTTCGTCATTGGCGCGGCCTCAGTTCGTCGGCGCCCACGCAGCGTGCGTATCCAGTGGAAAAATCGGGCGCTTCACGTGCTTGAACCTGAACAACCCGTAGTCCGAACTCGTCACACCGCGGCTATCGCACTCCACCAGCGCCGCGGCGATCGGCACAAAAACCGGGCGGCAGTACATGCGGGATTTGAGCAGTAGAAAACGCGCGCGTCGCGGATCGATACCGACGCTCTCGAATACGCCCAGGTCCCATGGTTCGTGCGTGCGCTCGGTCATAACGAGCTTGACCGTGCCCGTATCGAGCACCGCCGCGCGTCCCATGAACGCACGCTGACCGGTATAGGTTGGACCACTGATTACGTATTCGCCGTCAGTCAGTGCGCGCACTACGCCGGTCACCGCAACCGGCGGCCGCGGCGTCATGGCGTCGCTTGCGATCTTGTTGCCGATCGTCACCGTCACCGTGCTGCCGACGCCCGCCGACATCAGCGCCGCGACGGCCTGCGGATCGCACAACGGCCCGCTTACGATTCCGTCGAGATTCTGCGTGAGCGCCTCTTCAAGCAGATCCATCGTGTCGCACGTGCCACCCGACATGCAGTTGTCGCCGTGATCGAGCAACAACACCGGTTTGTCCGCGCCCTGCGCGAGCGCTGCAGCCTGCGCCACCGACTCCGTCAGCGGCGCGCTGCGATAAACGAAATCCTCGCGTTCGTTCCAGATCTGCCGCGCGATACGCTCCGCCACCGCTTCCGCCTGGTCGCGCTCGCCATTCGCCACCACCACGACGCTGATACACGGCGCCTCGATATCGGAAAGCGAGAAGCCCGACAGGACCGACACCGCGAGCATGCCATCGGCCTCGGCTGCACGCGCGGCATCCACGGCGCGTTTCATCGCGCCTTCGGCCGTCGCGCTGCGCAGCGTATGCGTGAGCAACGGCGGCTGGCGCCATGCAATCACCGGCTTCGCGTTGCCATGGATAAGATCGAACATGAGACGCGCCGCATGCGCACCCGTCTCATACATATCGACGTGCGGATAGGTTTTGAAGCTGACAATCACGTCGGCGTTATCGATCATCTTCTGCGTCACGTTGCCATGCAGATCGAGTGCAACGGCAATCGGCGCGTGGGGCAGTGCGGCGCGCACGCGTGCGAGCAGATCGCCTTCGCCGTCATTCGAATTCTCGGCGACCATCGCGCCGTGCAGGTCGAGCATCACCGCGTCGCAACCTGCTGCTGCCGTAACGATCGCATCGCAGATCGCGTCGTAAGCGGCGGCCTCGACCCGGCCACTTGGATTCGCCGACGCGGAAATAGGTGTCACGATCTGTGCATGCTCGCGCTCGGCTGCGTCGATGAACGCGGCCATGGCCGTCTGCATGCCCTTGTTTTCGTTGAACGCGTCCTGGCCGTAGCTCGGGCCGTTACGGCCGAACGCCGCCAGCGGCGTGGCCACCGGCGAGAACGTGTTGGTCTCGTGATTCATCCTTGCAATCAGGATCTTCATGCTTGAGCGCTCCCCGCCGTTTGCGCGACGTTCAGCATGGCCTGCAACAGGACGTTGCAACCGGCCTCCAGGTTATCTGCGCGTGCGTCCTCGATTTCGTTGTGGCTGATGCCGTCCTTACACGGCAGCGCAAAGATCATGGGCGCTGGCACCACGCGTGCGCGATAGACAGCGTTGTGCCCGGCGCCGCTGATCACGTCCATCGACGAAAAACCAGGCGTGTCCGCACCCTGCTGGACCGCGGCGAGCATGTCAGCGGCAAACCAACACGAGCCGACGCAAGCGCCTTTGTCCGTCGCGCCGATTTGTGCGAGTTGCGTGAAACTGTCCCAGCGCCGCGCACCGTCGATACGCAGATCAGCGAGCGTCCCGCCAGTTGTTGGCTTATGAGCTTGCATCGATGGGTCCTCATAGTGAAGACAGAGTGCGCGTCAGACGAAGACGCCCGTTTCACGAATCAACTCGAGTTGTGAGCGACGAATCCGAATCCGTTTCTGCGACTTCAGTTGCAAACTGATCAAGCAAATGATCCGGCAACTGATCGAGTTTTGTAACGATACACCGCAAGCAGAACAAGAGCGTTTCAGTCAGGCCAACGCGAGAATTCACAAAGCGATCATAAACGCGGTACGCGAACACGACGTGGAGAAAGTTCCTGACCGGATGATCGTTCAAATGACGGAAGCGCCACGTTATGTGAAGCGCATGAAATGCGGACAGCGCGGTCGGCCGATTCTCGATTCAGAGATTCGCTGACGCGTGAGGCCGCTTAGCGTCGCACCGGCTGATAAGCCTGTTAGGAATGGTGTCGACGGGAGGAATCGAACAGGCAAATCCATGCAGAATGAAAGCACAGACGTAGCCGCCGATCGGTTGCCATTAGTTTGCGCCCCGCCGTCTCAACTACCTCAAACTGTCAATTAGGTTTCAGTAACCCCGTGAGGGCTCAACCTTTCACGGCTCGCGCCGTTATTGCATCTGCACAGGCATAACACTGGACCGTCATGGCACAACCTATTCCGTTTTCCCGCAACACCGGCGCTGCACGTGCCCGGCACGACAAAGCGATGCTGTTGCCGATCGCCCGGAAGATCGCCGACGACCTTGCCTTGCGCGTACATCTGGCGCTCGACGCCTTGCGCCGCGGTGCCGGCGGCACGAGCGATGCGCAAACGCTCACACAGGTCATGCTGTTGACGGGTTTCCTGGCCGAGTCCGGTTTCGGTTCGATGAACAGCGCGCAACTCGGTGCCGCTGAGCGCGCGGTATCGGCGGTTTTCGATATCGGCCGTGAAACCGGCGAGTGGAAATTGGACAGCACAGGTTTCGCGCTTTTCTCCGAAATCGCAACGAATTACGATCGGCAACTACACAGCGCGCCCCTTTGGGCGATCACCGATGCCAGCGAACGGTTGGACCGTTTTACCGCAGGGGTGTCGTATCAAGCGCCAGTGCGGAAACGGGCTTAGTGACCCATCGTGATTTGGAACTGTCTCACGACAGCGTAAATCATTGGATATGGCTGCGGGGAACTAGAAGGGTTGCGCGAGCGCAATCCTAATCGACGCGGTAGAAACAGAAGCGTAAGCACCCGGTGAACCCGTCTTGAAGGGGACCCGCGTAGCAAGGAGCATCGTGTCCATCTAGTTCTAGGTGGACACGTGGACACTATCGAAGAGAGCGCGCCAATACGGCGCCGACGTCGGCATA
>Ga0209015_10045_pt1 | contig 62047 bp, 92 predicted proteins | sample EPASupsiteSAE300_FD_187264 | JGI IMG/M metagenome (GOLD analysis project Ga0209015, IMG submission 187264) | Bioremediated contaminated groundwater from EPA Superfund site, New Mexico - Sample SAE3-00 (SPAdes) (version 2) | ecosystem: Environmental > Aquatic > Deep subsurface > Groundwater >...
ACTCGCCCCGATGCTCTTGCACCATGCGCACAGCACGCTCGCGGACTTCAGCAGAAAATTTGTTCGACTTGTTCATAGCTCCATTTTCTCAAGAATTGGAGCCTCCACCAAATCCGGGGCGGTTCACATCTCCAAAGAGGTAGGCCATGAGTTCCTGTTTGCTAACGATGGCAAGTTCGTCCTCGATGCTATTGCCAAGGAAAATGAGGATCACTACCAATTCTGGGCTGATGCTGGACCATATTACTCCGGCCGCAGAGGAGCTTTGCTTGTATCGACACCAGCGGGTCTATTCGCAAGCTTCACCTTTACGCTCCAAGTGCTACAGCTTTGTCCTGATACAAGATACTTTACACACCATCCCGCCATGAGCAACCAGTTTCTCGCCTTGATAGCCATGAGACTTGGCATCGCTTATGCATACAGCAGGCACGAGGAGTTCTGTCAAAACTACAATGTCACCATGAAGGCTGTAGAGCAGCACGGCAACCTACTTGAACATGCCTCAGACGACCTCAAGGCGAATAAGCTAGTCGTTCTCAAGGCAGTGGAAAGCAACGGTATGGCCTTGCAGTTTGCTTCCCCTGAGTTGCGCGATGACTTTGAAGTAGTTCAGACAGCCACAAAGTCATACTTTTCTTCTGGCTGGAGCGCGACACCAATGAAGTTCGCCTCGCTACGAATCAGAAGCGACAAGCAACTTATTGCACAGCTTTGCCAAGACGGGATACCCGCTCTTATGCATGCAACCGACAACCTCAGAAAAGATGTCGAGTTCATCCATGAGCTAGTGCAATCCGACCCGTCATTTTTCTATGGTGCCCATCCTTCCATAAAAAAAATGGCAGGAGATATGGAACCCGTGAAGTTCATCAATTCACTTCTTCTCAAGAAAAAACTGGAGAGTGAACTTCCCGAGCTTGAGGAGGAGGAAGAAACCACGACCATCAAAATTTAACAGGAGACCAACAACATGAGCCAAAAAGAACTTGCCAAACAGATTGCCGACTTTGCCAGCCGTCATCCCCTCACCAGCAACATCAAGGAAGTCATAGACGACATCGTCCAGCTTGACTTCAACATGCTGACATCAAGTGGTCTGTTTTACGGAGCCTTTCCCAATGGAGCTATCTGGGCAAAGGGGGAATATCTGGTCAGCCTGGAGAAGTATGGAAACCACCCACAAGCCTGGCAGGAGCTTCAGGATCTCGCTCAGGCATTCAACGGCCTCATTGCTACTAGCGAGCCTTTTCAGGACCTCATAGGCGGTCTCTACAACGACACCCTGGCAAAGAGTCAGGCGAAGGCTCTGGGCCAATTCCTGACCCCGCACAGCGTCTCTGACGGCTTGGCGCGATGGTTTGATGATGGACAGCCGCAGCAGCCGTTTGTTCTATCCGACCCGACCGGTTGCGGAGCAGGCTCACTCATCCTGTCCAGACTGTCCTATCTGGTGAAGACCCATGGAGCCGACTGCATGAAGTTCGTGCATGTCGTTCTCAACGACCTCGATTCGGGCATGGCAAAACTTGCCGCGGTTCAGGTCGGATTGTCTGCCGTGTTGCACCAGATACCGCTTGGAAGTCTGGGAGTGTATTGCGCGAACATCATCACGGAATACGACAGGGACGACACCATCATCTTGAAGATGATTCCTGATGCTCAGGTATGGCGTGACTATATGGATGAGGAAGATGAAAAACAGCTTGTTGAATAAAACTGTCCGTTGCTCTTGACAATCAATTAAAAATGGTTAAGTTATGTAGTAACAACCTATTATTACAAGGAGCAACCATGAACAACACCAACATAACAATCAACAATGAATCAAAATTTGTAGCGATTGAATTCGAACCTTGCGACGATCAAACCATTATCAGGCTACCAAAAAAAATGAAGCAAGCTTTAATCGCGAAAGCCAAGGAAAAGGAAGTCAGCATCTCTGAATTGACACGGGATTTCTATCTTCAGCTTCTAAACTCGTAATCGCCAGAAATGAAAAATCCCCAAGCCTGCCAGCTTGAGGACTCTTAAACCACTATCGGAGGAAACCGATAACTAAACTTAACTAAAGGTAACTATATGACAACAATAAACGAAGACTTATCCAATGTCAATCCATTGGACGATATCGAATCACAATCTCACGAAGACATACTTAATAACATACCTGAGAACAACGAAAATAGAGCATCACAACTTCGTCAGGCAAGAGCATATGTCAACGCGACAACAAAACATCAAGCAAAGAAGAAAGGCAAGAAACAACATAGTGGAGACTTCCCGCCAGAATCTCTCTACGCTCAAACTATCGCTGATGATGAAAACTATGCGGTTGCCGAGCGAGACGAGAACGTGACTCTCTATAAGTGGCAGGGCAACTTCTGGAAAAAACTGTCTCGCCATGAAGGTGTTAAAGCGGCCTACAACTGGCTCAAGGTCTATGCGGCCGATTCAGCAGGAGCCAAGTTGGCAGCCGAGGCTTTCAGAACTGCCCTACTCGATGCCAAGCCACTTCCCCTTGTTAACACAGAGACCGTTATCCCCCTGAAAAATTGCTGGATTGCGGTTGCTAATGACGGGACCTTGAGCGTGACCCAGCCCATGCGCCACGTGGGCATCACCTACCAAATCAATGCCGAGCTTGATGCATCCCAAGAGATTTACCAGCCCAAGCCATTGCCCCAAGACTCGCTTTTTGCCAAGTTCCTGAATACATCCCTGCCCGAGCGCGAGACTCAGGAACTGGTTCAGGAATATTGCGGAGCCACATTGCTCAACGACACGCGCTTCCAGATCGCCATCGTTTTTCTGGGAAAGGGCAAGAACGGTAAGAGCGTATTGGTCAACATCATGGCAGCACTTCACAACAAGGTTGCAGCTATTCGCCTAGACAGAATGGAGAACTTTGGTCTGGTCGGGCTTGTGGATGCATCTCTTGCCATCAGTGCCGAGACCCCAAAGCGAAACATTGATGAGCAGGTTCTGAAGGCATGTATCACCTCTGACTATGTGACCGTCGAGGGCAAGGGCTCAAACCAGTTTACTTACCGCCCAACAGCGAAGTTCATCATCAACGCCAACTCATTTCCCAAGCTCACCGATGAGACAGATGGAATCTGGCGCCGATTGATGATTGTTGAGTGGAAAAAGCAGTTTCAGCCAGACCAGCAAATCAAGAACCTCGATGCTCTCATTGTAGAAAAAGAGCTTGCCCTGGTCGTTGACTGGTGTCTGGAAGGGCTACAGCGTCTCTTGAAACGCGGCAAGTTTGAGATGCCAGGTGCGGTGATGGCCGCCACCAAACGAGAGCAGGAAATCAGCAACACGGTTGAGCAGTTCAAGGATGCCTACTTTCTTGAGTTAGACGAAGAGTACAAGATGCTCAAGGAAGACTGCTATCAGACCTACCTCGATTATTGCGACGTGCAGAACTACACCCCAATGGGCAACGTGGAGTTCTGGAAACGTGTTCGCATGATTTTCCCCACCGTCGATGAGAAAAAAGTCACCGTGCAAAGTGAGGGGGGAATCGGCCACACCACCAGAAAGAAATTCATGAACCTGAAGTTTGCTGGAGACATGTATGTAGCTGGCAAGCTTTTCGAAGGCAAGGAGGTAGATGAAGAATGAAGCTCATCCAAATCACCAAAGGCATGCTCTCTGAGAACGGCATTGAATGGAACCACAGACAGCCAGCTACGATGAATCGACAGCGCATTGAACACATCGCCCAGGTTCTCAGAAAGCTCGCGCAGAGAAAGCGTATCAACTGGCAGGATAGTTCCTATGCTCTCAAGCACATCCTTGAGCCCGAGCTTGGCTACATGACCAACGGAGAGTTTATCTATGCCGCCATACATGCCGGCCTACGAGTGGAAGTTGACGAACATCTGAAAAACGCCAAATGTCCCAACGCATACTTCTACTTCACGGCCACGGACCTTCAAAATGCCTTGTCTGACTGACTTCTACCCCCTGTCCATTCTAAAGCCCCATCTAACCCATGGGGCTTTTTACTGTCCGGGTGAACTCACCCTGTCCGAGTGACGTCCAGGTGAAAAAAAACACTCGGACACCCCGCAACCCTAATACCAGCAAGGGATTGAGAAAAGCGTGTCCGAGTGTCCGGGTGAAAACCAACATTCCTCCTCTACTATGTACTTGTACGGCATTAAATAATGCTTCGCACACGTTGAATATTGAAATTCACTCGGACACCCGGACAGTAAACTTTAGAACCTATATCTACTAAGGCTTTCAGCCCTGTCCGAGTGAAAAACAATCACTCGGACACCACCCGGACACTTAATTCACCCGGACAGTAGAAGCTTTAACCATCCTTGACTGGATAGTCTTCGATAAACCAAACCTTCCCGTTGGGAAATTGCCCTGGCAGGGGCCACAGACAATCTAATGACAACCTCTGCCTTCCAGGCAATCAAGCTTCGCCTACATGCTCTATCCCTGGTATCCCTACCTATCCCTACTTGAAAAAACGATAACCAGGGAGAGTAAAAGCCTTGTTGTGTAAGCCTTCCAGCGAGCTATCCCTACTATCCCTGGTAAAAGACAGGAAAACATACATCTAGGGAGAAATCTATCCCCCCTCACCATGCACCCCGGCAGGGGAAGCGGCTCCGACCGCCCCACATTCCCAACGGGATGCTTATCGAAGTTCGCCGCGAGGTCGCAGACCGACGCCACGGTAGTTCAAGCCACCCATCCTCATTGTTTACCGTTTATCGGAAACTTGCCTTTATCTATTGATTATGACTTTGTTTTTCGTAAGATAAGGACAGAAGTACAACCATAACAAGGAGACCCAACATGAAAGTCATTACATCATTAGCGAAGACAGCAACATGCATTTACATCGGCTTTGAAGCAACCAAGTTCATCGCCCCTGTCGTGCCACAACTTGCACCTGTCTATGTCGACACAGCCAAACAACTGATGCAGGCACAAAACGATGACCAGAAGCACGCCATTCTGGAGAACACTGCCAACATCACTAAAGGCCGCACTATCGATGTCGCTATCCAGCAACTCAACAGCATGCGCCAGTAAATCGCCATACAGAACCAGCGGAATTGACAACCAAACAACAACAAACAAGGAGATAACATGAGACGACAAGACAGAGAACTGACACCACAGGAAGCCACTTTCCTGGACAAGCTCAAGGACATTGACACTATCAACCTGAATGTCAGTGAGATTCAGGCATTGATTAAAGAACACAACCGCGAATACATCCTCGCCAAGCTGCGCGAGTTCGCCATTCCCTATCGTGTCAACAGCAAGGAAGAGACCCTGTTTCTGGAAACCATCCAAGGCATCGACACTTCCAACATGACCGTAGCCGACATCACCGCTCTTTTTGATGGCAAGCTCAAGAGCCAACTGATTCGCCAGAAGCTCAAGAAATTCAATCTGCCCTACAAGTCCCCAGAGATCGTGAGCGAGCGCGAGCAACTGTTTCTCGGCACTATCCGAGGCAAGGATACGAGCAAGATGACGGGTTCCCAGATTCACGCTCTCTTTGCTGGAGCTTTAAATAAGGAATACATCTGGCGTCAGATTGCCAAACACGATGTTCCCTACCTGCGTTATTGCCGGGCAGGAACCGATATCCATGCACGCAACAGACACACCGTTCAGCGAGTGAAGGTCAGCCGTGAGACTCGCGAAGCTCAGTTTGATTTCACCTTGAACAAATTGAAGGAACAGGGGTTGCCTGCCACCTGGGTCAGTGTCGCCCAGATTGAAGGCAGAACGGTATCCCGCGTGCAGTTCAAATACAGCCAGTTCAAGCACAAGCTCACTGCCCTCAAGCACTGACTTGCCAAGATGGTAAAACGCGCTACGATGAGTTGACCTACATAACTACAACAGGGGGTCACATGAATCTAGTGGATTTTGACATTCGCTATGTCAATGAATTCGAAACAACGGAAGAGTATCTGGGCTATCTTGAACAACTCTACAGCATAAGCCCAGACATCTTTCTGAGATATAGCACAGAGCTTCAAAAGCATTCCATGCGCTTGCTATCAGGGGAAAGTCAGGACATGAACGCTCACATCCTGACTAACTATATGGTCGGAGTCTGTCATGGTCTCCAGTTTTCTCACAAGACCATCCACTAATCAGCAGTGGACAATCGTGGCGTCTTGCGTATTTTCAACAGTGCAACGCTCAGTCTTCGAGTTGGTCTCAACAGAAGGTTGAGCTTGATTGTTTGATGCCTTCACCCACGCTCCAACAGTAGCACCCACATGCATGTTAGTAGTTGCACTTCCAGCATAGACACTTTGAGCAAGGACAATTGAAGCGAGGATTACGATTATTCTTTTCATGATGGTCTCCATGTTTTGTTTGTTATGTACCTATCTTAACAAATCATTTCTGAAGATCAAGCCCACGCCGATATCCAATATCCCCTCTCGTTACTCTATTTAACCGCTTATCGGAAAAATGACCCTAATCTATTGATTATGACTTCATTTTCAGTAAGGTAGAGATATGACATAACAAAAAGGAGAACAGTCATGCCAAAACCAATCGACAATCAACGTGGACGTGAGACTCGCAAACTCAATCATCAACAGACAGTAGAAGCTATCGAACTTCTGAAAAATGAATATCAGCGACTGCCTACTGTCAAAGAGATTCATGACCTGACCGGTATCAGCATAGTCACTTTGTATCACGATCAGTATGTGCGAGATAACTTGATGCTACGAACATACAAACATAAAAAACGTCAGCCCAAGACCTTTTCTTCAAGCAAGACTACCAATAGCAAGCTACCTACCCTCACATCACTCTATCCTGACTTCAAAGGCGATCCAGTTGAACAATACACCGCCTATATCAAAGACACCTACTTTGCTCATTCTGAGCCGGTTAAGGAAGTGCAAACCGATATGGCAATCTCAGTGAAGAACTTTGTCACTCTCTATTTTCAGCAAGCAATCAACCGCCTCACACTCGATGGCACTCTCACAGAGTCCAAACACAAGCCCGGTTACTTCCACCAGTCCAAATCCGAGCCAGTGACCATTCCGGCCTACGAGCACGAAAGCACTGCCACTGAGGACGTAGCCCTGGACACCCATGAAGAAGACGCACCAGGCATGTTTGATAGTCCCGGATGGGCGATTGGAACTGAGGAAGATGTCGACAACGCCATCAAGCACTTTGAGCAGCAGGAGCGCCCCGTGGAGCCTCAAAAGTCCTACATCATCCTCGATCAATATAACAAGCAGTATTCCTACTCATCCGACGAGACACTGGATGATGATCTGATGGCAATCCTGAAGACAAACGGCGGTCTCAAGCTAACAGTCTATGCTCCAGTCAAGATTGCTCAAAATATCCCCGTGGTAGAGGACATCATCAATAACAAGCGAAACATCCACTAGAACAATCAGCTACCAAAGAGCCTCGCTTCATGCGGGGCTTTTTTATCTCAACCACTCATCTTCATTCTTACCGTTTATCTGAAAGTTGCTCTTATCTATTGATTATTACTTAGAATTTTGTAAAATAAGGACAGAACAACAATAATGGAGACCAACCATGAATTACTTAATAATCGCCCTTATCATCCTGATTCTTGCAATCGTTGCCAATTGGGATAAGGTAGCAGAAGGACTTGTTCTGGCAGTTGCCTACCCATTCATCAAGTTAATGACTGCATGGGACTTCTGCAAGGACTTGTTTGCAAGATGATAGCCAACGATAAAGAGTACCACTCTGCCGTTGAATACTTGCTGGAAGCAATCGGCCAGGATGATGAAGTTTTTGACAATCTGTTTAATGAGCTTCACGACTATGGCACAAGGAGACTGAACCACATAAAAGAACTAAGGAGACACCATGAGAAATCTGAAAATAATCCGCGACACTGACACAATCAACATTGAACAAGCTCCACTGAGCCTTGCACTCAAAACACTACTAACCTACCGCCTGGAAGAAGAAGGCTTAGATACACTGAGCCGAGTTGATCGCTTCGCCGCCATCAATAGCCATCGCAAAGGTGAACTCAACATCACCTTTGGAGACGCAACCAAAAACATTCTGGTTCTGGGGGGAACAGGTGAAGGTAAGACCGACACAACCCTTTTGCCTGCCTTCTACCAACTGGTGACTGAAGGTTGTTCGGGCATCACCCTGGACATCAAGAGCGGTTTTGAGCAGGAAGCACGACGCCTGAAGGCTCAGGGCTACAACATCAAGTTGCTTGGAGCTTCAACTGATAGCCTCAAGTGCAACATCATTGCAGGATTGGGAGACAGCAAGCTTCGCGACTTTCTGGACGGCATCACTGAGCCGCTTCGCCTGAACAACAAATATTGGGGTTCCACAGGCATTGAAGACGCCATGATGATTGCCCGTTTCATTAGAGCGACAACCGGCTACGACGCCAACCTGGCAGACCTCTACTACTACCTAGCCAACCCCCGCGATTTCGTGAGTCTCGTTGAGAACAACAGGCTACAAAACGACGAACCGAGATTTCGCCGCATGGTGCGCGAGCTTGATGCCCATCTGGCGACATACCAGTTCTGTTTCCTCAAGGCAGGAGGCTACAAAGGCTCAAGTCTGGATCGTGGATTTTCCGATAACGACGGCCGCAACCAGTATGAATGGCAAACCGGACAACTCAAATCCGCCCTCAAACCCTTCTTTGAAAATCCCGTCATCCGCGAGCACTTTTGCGCAACTGATGCCGTCGACTTCCAGAAGCTCATCTACGAAGAAAATGCCGTTCTGGTGATGAACGTTCCCTACTCCATCTATGGCGAAATCAGCTTCACGATTGCCAAGATGCTTCGCGCTCGCTACTACGATGCCGTCAAGGGCATGAAGGAACCCAAACTCAAAGCATTGGGATATGGCCGTGACAAGTTCACTTTCATGCTCATTGACGAGTATCAGCAGTTCATTGACTCAGACAAGGACAACGACTGGTTTGACTCCTCGCGTGGCTACGGCAACATCAACATCGTTTCCATGCAGTCTGCCACCTCTGCCATGGCGAAGACCAGCAACCTTTATGAGGTTCAGACCATCATCCAGAACTGCCGAAATGTCATCTGCTACGCCACCAACGACAGCAACACCATTTCGATGATGCAAAACCTGTTTTCATCCCACAACGTCGATTCACGGATGATTGCAGAGCTACTGATTCACCCTATTGGCAACCATGTATTTGTCTATCAGGGAAGACAGGTTGAGTCTCGTGTTGCCAATCACGGAGTTTGCGAGACCGCCATGTCCAGCATGGAAGTGATGAATCGCTTTCTCAAGCCCCAAGGTTTCATCGACATGGATTACACACCCCAGACCGTAGCAGCCCTCACCAGAAGTCATATGCGCTATGACCGCAATCGCAGTGTCATGACATTGAGCAATCCCTTCCCGGATTTGAACGGCGAAGAAGCCTATCAGCAGGATTGGGATGATGCCTTTGTCAAAGCCACAACAGGACAAGCTCAAGCCATCTTCGACATGATAGCCATGGTTCAGATTCATGACATGACCGATTCACGAGTTGCCCTGACGATGGACGATGTTCGGGCCGGAGCGTCATTTGATGGAACGATTAGAATCTTCAAAACACGACGAGACTTGCCAAAAGCGATTCGCGCCAAGACGGAACAGGTTCTGGAGTCTCTACCCGACTTTAAACTCTCCTATCCAATGCAATCCGATGTTGTTCACCGAGCATTTAGTGAACTGGTTAAGCCCATTATCCAGGTTTGCGACCAACCAAATGATGACACCGCTCTTCGTGACTATATGGTTGAACTGGCTATCAGGTATCACGAGATGGCTGGTAAGGAACAACCAAGCGATGAATTCCTTTCCCGAGTCATATCCACCTTATGGCAGCAGACCGGCTACCAACACGATGAACCAGCCAGACGCGAGACGAACACCGCTTTGGATGAATTGCTGGACGACGATGAAGAGGTCAACGTATTCATCAATGAGGAGACAGAAAAGGAAGATGAGGTTGAATCAAAAAAATCGTATAGATCACTTGAAATCTACAATATGGCCTTAGTCTGCATGAATGAATTGTACAAAAACCATGGCGAGAACGCTCTTATTCACCTTATCGATGAGGTACGAGATTTGAAGAAATTAGACATATTAATTGCTCTCCTAGATGAAAAAAGCGATCCGTTCGATTTAACATTGTCCGAAGTTGAGAAAATCAATCGCCTGGCAGGTTGCTCAGAAGAGGAAGCCAAAAAGGCCGCTCAAGCAGCAATGGGAGACTTACAGAAGCTCACCCAATATCCAACAACAGAAATACCCCGCTTGAATCCTCTTGAGTTCGTAACTATCAGCCAGGAGTTGAGCCGTCAGTTAGGTTTAGATGAAGAAGACGAAGAGTAATACCCATAACAATAAAAGAGGAGAAGAACATGCAAATAGAAGAAAAAAACAGACGCGATAACATCATCACCAAGACTCTTGAGCTTTACCAACTGATTGGAAAATCTGTCACCCCACAGAGCCTGGCAGAGTTCACCGAGTTGCCCTATACCTTCATCGTCAATCATGAGGAGGTGAGACCCTTCGTGAGACACAAGGCAAAGCACCGCAAGCCCCAAGCCGAACTGAGCACCATCGGAACTGTAGTAGTGAAACCTGAGGCTCTGGTAACGGCAGCCGTCATCGTTCCATCAGCCGATCTTTCCAACCTGTCCAGCATCGAGGACGACTATCCCTTCCAGAACGCGCCACAAGCCGATATCGAAGCTTCCCGTGGCATGAAGGTTCGCCTGGTCTCTGGACCGAAACCAGACGGCATGGATGCTCCCTATGTGGCAAAAATCATTGGACCGCACGCCGCCTGGAAGCTGGAGCGCAAGGTAGTAGCCGGAGCACGCCAACACAATGGCAATCTGGAGTTCATCATCAAGGAACCTGGCTTTTACGAATACAGACGCTTTACCAGCGATGGTACGCCTCATGCCGTTGTCGACAGTGGCTTCTTGCACATCTCAGAGGATGAGAAGATAAAGGACATACCATCAAGCTACGTCTACCGTTTTTTTACGAAGCCAGGTAGAACCAGCTTCTGATTCATACAAGCCCATCTTCATGACGGGCTTTTTCTTATCAATTCGATATCCCCGTCAACTTGCCAATTGGTTGTCTTCTGTTAAGTTAGGTATATAACAAGGAGAACAATCATGCATGACATACTACAAAGCACCAAGGTTTATCGAGTGACCGATGGAGTCAATGAAGCCTACATTACGGGTTCTGTTGGATCATACCGAGCGAAAATTGGCCGTGAGTACAATAAGATTAAGTTTAACCATGCTCATGCCACAAAAGAGGATGCAAGAACCGAAGCTGCTCTTTACGCTAGGGCTGTTATCAGCGGCCGCATGGATTTGAGAGGTGAATCAGGGAAGTCACCCGAAGAGATGGTCGACATCGTAGTTCGCCGTTTCCTACGCAATGTTGACCACGCCAAGACAGTTGAGGTGGAGAGCATCACCACTACCGAGCAGGGTTTTCACATCATTTTTGGAGATAAGGGCTTTAATCGTCTGAACGAACTTGAACCTAGATTAATGGTAGACGACAGCAAGCTATCGGGCAACGAACCTATCCCCTTTTTTCACAACCAAGATAGCTCCGAGTGCGAACGAAAAGCACTTGCATTCCTGGAGGGCAAGCGTGGCATTGACGAAGCCGCTGAACTGTCAAAGACCGAGCCTCATTTGGCATCTTTGGTCGAAAAAGCACCATGGACCGAGCTTGACCACGATAAGGTTGTCACCCTCTTTAGCAATATAGACAGATGGCATTACAACAGGTTAATGGGTCGACGCGAATTTTGCCTCAGCAAATCTGAGCGAGCCGAGGCAATCTTACTCAACATGACAGGCAAGGTTGAGCATGCACTGAGACCACTAAAAAACACCAATCCTCTGCAAAGTGATGAGGCTGAAGCACGGCTAAATATTGACCACTTCTTTGCCAATCTGCCTGAGTCACTAAGACACGATACCAGCTTCGTTGAACAAGCCATCGAAAAGGCTCCCAGCCTTAAAATCAATAAGAAAGACCTGAGCGATGAGCTTCAGGCCGAGATTGGCAACAACGATCCGAGCAAGTATCTCAAGGCCAAGGCTATGTTCCACAAGCTCTCATCCACCATCGAGCGCCAGCACGAGCCTGACGAACCCGAGCAAGCCCACAAGTTCAAAATCTAGTCCATACAGCCCATCTTCATGATGGGTTTTCTATTTCTATTCGATATCGCCGTTGACTTGCCAATCGGTTCGCTTCTGTTAAGTTATGTATATAACAACAGGAGAACAACAATGAGTAAAAATAAAAATTTGATAGAGACGAGTGAGAAAAGTTGGCAGTTGGGGTATGGCCCAAGATCGACCATGTACGACATACTACAGAGCACCAAGGTCTATCGTGTGACCGATGGAATCAGCGAATCCTATATTACTGGTTCCGTAGGAGCATACTGGGCAAAAACAAAACGTGAGTACAACACGATAAGATTTGACCATGCTTATGCGACAAAAGAGCAGGCACAACTTGAAGCCGTTCACTATGCCAGGGGTGTAATAAGCGGAAGCACGGTGTTGAAAAGTGAATCCGATAAGTCAACGGAACAGATGGTAGACACTGTAGTTCGCAGAATGTTACCTTCAACTGACTTCTTGGCTTTGGAACAGATGGCGGACAACGTAGTTCGCCGTTTTCTACGCAATGTTGAGCGCGCCAAGACAGTTGAAGTGGAGAGCATCACCGCCTCCGCATACGGCATGCACATCATTTTCGGAGATAGAGGTTTTAACCGTCTGAACGAACTTGAACCCGGACTAATTGTTGAACGTAGAGACATCGCAGGGACCGAGAGCATCCCGTATCTCTACAAACCAACCGACACCACGCAAGCTGAATGTGACAGGAAAGCACTCTCTTTCTTTCATGGCAAACGTGGCTTTGACGAAGCCATTGAACTGTCCAAGGTCGACGGCAAGCTCGCCGCTTTGGTAGCCCGTGCTCCAGACACAGAATTCGATAAAGAGAAAGTTGTCACCCTCTTTAGCAATCTGGACAGACATCAATACAGCAAACTGGCAAACCGCGTTGAGTTTTCCATAGGCAAGGCCGACAGAGCCAAGGCAATCTTCAACAACCTGGCAGACAAGATTGAGCAAGCCCTCAGACCACTTCAAACCACAAACCCACTGAAAAACGATGAGCCTGAAGCACGACTGAACCTTGACTATTTTTCTCGGGCCATGCCGGGCTATCTGAAGGAAAACCGAAGCTTTGCTGAAGAATTCCTCGATCATCCTGCCGGAGGAGTGTTATACAAGCACCTGGACCAGAAGCTCAGAGAGAGTGTCGAACTCGCTATCACTGCCCTACGGCACCAAGCTTACTTTTCCGATATGCCCAAGTCACTGAAGCACGATACTGGCTTCGTTGAACTAGCCATTGAACAGGTTCCAAACCTCTACATACATAAGAGCGACCTGAGCGATGAACTTGCGGCTGAGATAGGCGAGAACGATCCAAGCAAGTATCTCAAGGCAAAAATTCTGTTCCAGAAACTGTCACCCGCCATCGAGCGCGAACACGAACACGAGCCAGAAGAAGAAATCCAAAAGCCTAGATTCAAAATCTGATTCACCGCCCCTCATGCAGGGGCTTTTTTCTTTGCCCTTTGCCGGCCAACCCTTCGACAAAACCCACCCCTTTCCCGTTGGGAATCTGCCCTGGCAGGGCCGCGCCATAACAACCAGGCGCCTCTTTCAGAGACTCAGGCTTCGCGCGAATTCAATCCTCACCAGTCACGAGTTGCCGTCAGGCATGGCTCAGGACAGCCCGTGGCTCCGACCACGGAACCCTGACTTCCAACGGAAGGGGTTTTTGACTTTCGAAGCATATCCATCCTCATCAAGTTGACAAGCTTCTGTCTTGCGTTAAGTTGAAGTCATAACAACAACGGAGACAATATGCAAATAACAAAACTCATCTCAAAGCTCTTCAATAGCATCAGACTGTTTCGCAAGTTCAGCCACATCTACCGAATCAAGCAAGCGCGCCGAATACAAAATAAACTGGTCGAGATTTCCAGGCAGGACAATGGTAGTGCGCGAGTCATCGGGTATCTGAGAAAAATCAATCCCTTCGTCTTTGAAGAACTTATCCTCAATGTCATCGAGGACAGCAACATCCACATCATCAGAAACACACGCTACACCGGAGACGGAGGCATTGACGGAGCATTCAAGCTTCGCGACATCGGCAAGATCCTCATCCAGTGCAAACGCTACAAGAACCAAATCAACAAAGCTCACGTTGAAGACCTCTGTCAGAAGGTCCGGGAGCATGGTTGCAAATACGGCATCTTTGTCCACACCGGAAAAACTGGAGCGGGCTCAAAGACCATCATCGAAACCCACCGCAATGTTTGCTTCGTGTCTGGCGAGACTCTGGTCAAGCTCATCCTGGGTCAAATCACCATAGAGAAGCACATCATCGACAAGTTGCATAACAAGACAGAACGCAAAGAACAACTCACAAACAACCGCCCATCCCAATCGTCAACCGCTTATCGGAAATCCTCTTCTTACCATTGATTATTACAAGCGATTTCGTAAGATAGAGATATGACCATAACAACAAGGAGAATAGTCATGGATTACAATACAACAGAAAGAATGATGATTAGAGTTGCGCAAATGACTGATGCGGACTTTGAAAGCCACCTACTTATCTTCTCGGGAGATGATTTCTGGAATGCCTCCGCAAGAGACATGCTGGTTGATTTAAGAAAAGCTGGGCAAGAGATGTTGGGTGAAGTGAACGGCTTCAGAATCGAGATAGAACAGCATGGCAAGCTTTCCAACCTGACAGAGGACCACTATCGCAAGGTCTATTCTGGTACTGTTCACTTCTCAGACCGAGTTGTGCCTGTTGAGATTATCACCAACACCTATTCATATCAAACCATCAGCGACACAATCAAAAAGACCTTGAGCTTTGAAGAAGGATTCAAAGCAGGATTCGTAGAGTGTGGCTGCACCACCATTCATTCTTATGTCGCTGACCTTCCAGAAGAGCACGCCTATGACGTCTATGACATGCTTGTCGAAATCTACAACGAAAGAAAAGACCTGGATGTAGCCGATTACATAGAGATGGAACAGGCAGAAAGACAGAAGTCACGCAACCTCTCAGTGTGCTCATCTCGCTACACCATAGAAGATTCCGAGGATGACGGCTACTACGATTAAACCAACACGGACTCGCCCACCATCACAAACGGGCCACTCATAACAACAATAAATGGAGACCACCATGAACTATCAATTCAGCATCACAATCAAGCAAGAGCCAAAAGGACGTTGGGATGAACCTCGCACCATCTTCAACAGCATCAAGAGCTTTGCAGCCTCAACCATTGAACAGGCATACGATCTGGCCCAAAGCTACGCCGAGACTAAATGCAAGCGCCACCAGTTCTTTGAAATCGATGAGGCTTGATATGGACGAAAGAAAAATCCTCATATCCGCCATCAGCAGCCTCGCCTTGCTCTTCATCTTCCTGGTTTGCACCTTGCCCTATGTCCGGCACCTGAATACCCGCCATCAGGAGCATCTACACCAGCAACAGGTTGCCAAGGCTCAGGAACAGCGTATCGCCCTTTTGCATCAGCGCGAGACTGGCGACATAGACGAAGACGAGTTTGCCGAGCAACTGACCAAGCTCAACAAGACTATTGACCAGTAACTAGCAGCACCCGGATTGACACCCACCAAGCCCGTCATTGCGATGGGCTTTTTCACATCCTCTGCCAGCCAGCCTTCGATAAACCAAACCTATCCCGTTGGGGATCTGTCCTGGCAGGGGCCAAAGCCAGTCAATGACAACCGCCTTCCAGGCAACCGAGCTACGCCACTGTCCAATCACGAGTTGCCGTCAGGCATATCAAAAGAACATCCCGTGGCTACGACCACGGAACCAATCTTTTCAACAAGGGGGTTTCTGCCCTTCATCAATCAAGCCTTTACCACTTATCTTGAAGTTAACCGTCTGTCTGATAGTTGACCTTTATCTATTGATTATTGCGAGCTATTTTGTAAGATAGGACTATAACAACGGAGAATAAAAATGAACAAAGCACAACTGAAAGCAGATAAAGAAGAAGCTTACGAGCACACCGTCAGCATCATGATTACCGGCTACATGACCGACAATGACGATAAAACTGATTTCATCACTGTTGCATCAGGTGTTAGCAAGCGTTACGAACAAAACATGCGTGTTTATGGCTTTCTCTACAGAAACAGACACGACATCAGGAGCGAGGCTTTAAGAATCGCCCGGAAGTGTGACAGAGAAATGGAAACAGGCGACTATTGATTGACACGGGACTAGCCCACCTGACCAAACGGGCTACCTCATCAAAAACTAACAACGGAGAATAAAATGAACTATCAAGAAACCTTAGCAGTTATCCAAGCCGACGAAAGATTCGCATCCCTCCAGAACTTTGACCCCGAGCTTTTGGAGCAACTTGAATACTACGGCAACCTGCCCCGCGATGTCGTGATGTATTGCCGCCACATTGATTTGAACCTGGAAACCGAACCCTACTTTGAGCATGTTGTGGCCTATGTTCAGGAAAGGGCAGACTTTGAACAGGCAATCTTCAACGTGCAAGACAAGATTGACTACTACAAGCTCAGAGCGACACTGTAAGAACGGTCTCAACCCCATCTGAAAGGCTGGCCTATGTGCCGGCCACAAGGGGTACAAAAACCAGGAGACCATCATGTGCAACCTAGACCTTTACTCAATCCACGGCCGCGACGCTACCGACATCTTGCGTATCTGGAAAGTGCATCCAGAAATCCCTTATGAAAAGCTTCGCCAGGACAAGGCTTTCTTCCTGGAGATGTTATGGCAGGTTAAACACGATCCAGACGACTACAACAAACAACTCTGAAGTAAGCTTGTTGACATCGGGTCTCTTTACGTTAAGTTAGACACATAACAACAATGGAGACCTTATGGCGATATACATATCTAGAACAACACCACTATCTGTCTTTGGCAACACGCTCGACGTCAGACACCATAGCGAATCACTCTTACAACTCATTGAGCACATTAAGCACGGCTCAATCTTAGTGAGCTTTTACACCTCACCACCGAAAAAGAACTCAAAGCCGGTTACTTCATTTAAGGCTAACGACGAGGTTTGGATCTCTCTAAGCAGGCCGGGCACTAAAGAAGAAGCCCGAAGCATTGGGAAGCGCTACAAAAATACATTTATCGGAACAGCGCTTCTCAAGAAGGCTCAAAATGGCACCCCTTTTGTTTTCGACAAGGAGCTACGCAGCTTCTTGTTTGATAACCTATGCGCCTCCTCTGGATTTCATTGGACCGAGAACACGCTTTGCGCATCAAAAGCCATCACTGTAGATATGCTATTCGACAGATTTTATGGAATAAAGAACAGGTTGCTTAAAAATTTGCTCTCGACCCTTCCACGTGGCAAACGATCGATTGAGAAATATATTGCAAATCAAATTGACTTCGGAGATGCCATCTTCATTCGAATACTACCAACATACGAACGCGACCAGATTCACAGGATTGCCCGTATGTCCAATAAGTACAACTATCAATGGGTGTCACTTCTTCCAGATGAAGCATTAGACGACGACGAGCTATTCAGGAAACTCATCAGGATTAACCCGCGTATGCTTGGTTATGCGACACAACGGGTCAAATCCATCAGAGACATCGCCCTTTATGCTCTGGATTGCGCGAACGAAAAGACAGGCCTCGACTGGCGCCCTTCGGACATCGCCTCAATACATACAGCAGAAATTTCTTCCATGGTTTATGCCACAAGCAAACACGAGTTCATCAACAAGCTCGACATTCTCAAAAGAAGATGGAGCATCCACGACAAGCTCATGCAAGACCTTGCCGTCGACCATGAGGAAGATGACCAACCAACATTCACCAAGATATGACGGGAGACCACATGAAAGACCACAGATCAGCTTCCCCACTCACCGAGATTCAAAAGCAAATCTTGCGGGCCATGCCACCAGTCAAGCGCGACCGCCGAACCCTCACATCGAGCTTGATGCTCAGTCAGCGTGAGAATAAGAGCCAGCTTGAGCCCATTGCCGCGGTATCAAATCCCACATCGGCCGATTGATAGACCTTACCTTTGGAGAGGGATGGGCAGACGTGAAGATTCGAAGGTTCATGCCTTCCAGCAGCTTTTGAGCACGTCCAGCCTTGCGGCCGACAAGCACCACCGTCTTGACCTTTGGCAGCAACACCAACAGGTCTTTTAGACTATCCACATACCGCGCCAGTGGAGCCATGTGAGGCTCAGTGAGCATCTGGCGACGAAGGGCAATGACTTCAGGTGAGCGCAAAGTCCGAGGCACATCTTCAATCAAGATAGTCATACCGGCACACGAAAAAAAGCCCCGTAACCACCGGGGCATGAATCCCTCATCTGAGAGGAAGGACGATCACTTCTTGCGCACTTCAGCAATCAATGCCTTGCGAGCTTCGTCACGCTTTTCCTGAAGCTTCAGGTTGTGCTCGAAATCAGTCTGGCTCAGATGCCCTTGTTGCATGGCAGGCTTTTTCTCAACCTGAAAATCCCACCACTCGCGATAGATTTTCACAAAGCCATCGAGCTTGACGAACGCTTCAGGCTTCTTCTTGAAAATGGCATCGCCAAGCTCAGTCAAATCCAGGAACTCGTAATCTTCAACACCGACTTCCTTGGCAACCACGCGAGGCAGTTCAGCCAGGTAGCGATCTACATCGTATTGCGTCATCTCAAACATACAAACCCCGTAATCAATAGTCCGTTCTAACCTTGGTTGCGGCCGGCCCTTTCTGCCCCTGCCCTTCCTGGTAGCTCACTTCCATACCCTTGAACAGAGCATCGAAGTCGGCATTGGTTATAGCAGAGTGGTGGAAGAAAAGATTCTCGCCACCGTCTTCCGGCTTGATGAAGCCAAAGCCCGCCCCCAGGTTCACAATGGTTCCCACCTTCCAGCCGTCGACCTCACCCGCAGGACGAGCTGCCGGTTGCGCACCACCGGCAGGAGCAGCATCGTGAGCACGACGACGCACAAACAAATCGCTCAGTGCCTCTTTTTCCTCGCCTTCCAGTGCATCCATGCCGTCGATGACATCGGCCATCATCACAGGGTTACTCGCTTCACTGAGAAGCATCTGACTGGCTCTAGTGCCACCCTGACCGCTTTCATCGTCATAAGCCACCGACCAACCGAGCACCATGACACGGATGCCCAAGGTGTTGAGCTTGCGAACAAGGGGAATGTAGTCACTGTCGCCAGCCACGAGCACCACGACATTAAATTGCTTGTAGATAGCAAGCTCATACGCCTCAAGCGCGAGCCACACGTCGATGCCCTTTTCTTCACCCACGGCATTCATTGGCAGGTAGTGAGTCGTGACGTTTTCCTTCATCAGGATATCGTCCCACACCCGCTCACGATAAAGCGTATCGCCACCCTTCTCAGCCGATTGTTGAGCCGAGAATCGACCACGGAAATAGTGAGCATCAATCACCTGGCAGTAGCGCAGATCAATACCTTCTTCCCGAGCTACCTTATGCCTGATGAACTTGTGAAGACCAGAGATAGAAATGCGTGCATTCTTCTCATGATGATGCATGTAGTAGTTGCTGACGACACCAAAATAACTGCCATCATAGAACACACCAATCTTGATAAGCTGATTTGTTTGTCCAGTCACTTTTTAACTGCCTTCTATATATTAAGAGTATTGTTTTGCTTGCAGAAAGGGGGTTCGCCCTTCCTCGCTAAATCTATCTGTCCCCTTTTGTTTTCGAGCGTTTTCTCCTGGACGCAGTCCGAATTTGGGTCTATATTTAGTCCTGTAGTCTCAACACATGGAGCCACTATGAAACCGAGTCAGGTCAAGCCCATAAGCTACCTGAAAAGCCACGCTGCAGAAATCGTGCGCGACATCACCGAGAGCGGCGAGCCCATGCTCATTACGCAAAACGGCGAGGCAAAGGTAGTCGTTCAGGATGCCCAATCCTACGAGGACATGCAACAGACGGTTGCGCTTCTGAAGATTCTGGCGATGGGTCAGAAGGACATCGAGCAGGGAAACTATACGCCGAGCGACGAAGTGTTTGCCGAGCTTGAGCGCATGGACAGGGAGGATGGTATCCAGTGAAATCCGTTTTTCTGGCACCCGCAAGAGCCGATCTCAACGATTTACGCCGATACATCATCAACAAGTTTGGAGGCAACACCTGGATTGAGACCAGAGCGAAGATTCAACATGCAGTAGCCCAGATTGAAGAGTTCCCCCTGAAAGGCAGTGTTCCACCCGAACTTAACGACTTTCATCTTCTGGGCTACTATCAAGTCCTCAGTGGCATGAACAGAATTATCTACCAGATAGACAACAACACAATTTACATACACATTATCGCAGACACAAGAAGAGACTTAAAAGACATACTGGCAAAACGGCTTATGAGAACCTAGACATAGAAAACAGAGAAGTATCCAAGCCCCTCTCTACGGATTGGGGCTTTTTTGTTGCCTATCGCTTTCAGAAGAACAGACCGTCAAGAGCGAGATTGATATCCATGTTGACTTGATTATTGATTGTCTTCTGTTAAGTTAGGCATATAACAAGGAGACAAGCATGGAAAATCAGATACCGTCAATCGACCAACTCATTGATCAGGAAAAATTGAGCTACAAGTTCTTTTCAAAGAAATATTCCGACATCATTGGCATCACCGACTTTGCGGAAGTCAAAACAGACCACTTAGAAAGAAACCAAGAACGTAGACAAAACCAGATATTCGGCAAGAACAGGGAAACTGGCAAATGGGAACTCGCCGCACAGGACATAGACAGCGAAACGGACTTATCCGACGTATGGCGCGATTTGCCAATTAACGAGAATCATATCTGCTTAAATCAAGGCTACTACACAAGAACACTACCTAACAAATACAGAGATTTTATTGCACAGACAGACTATGCTCATCTATCTCAGGCAGGAGAATCAATCAGAAATGACGAGGATTTTATGCTGGAAGCCATCAAGAACAATCCAGAAAATGCTCAGTTCACCGGCTTCAAGCTTCGTCTGGATCAAGACTTTGTTGCCAAGGCAATAGCACATGGAGCCAAAACATATCAACCAGACCTGAGTCAATATCCCGACCATGATAATTTCATTGTTGAGACTTCTATCGATGACATGAATTCTGACTACACAATGATTTTGTTCGGACGCAGCACACTACTTGGGAATGTCGGAATTTACGAAGAGCTTGAGACATATGAAGCAGCCACACCTACAGCACCAACAGCACGCACGTTACTTACCACCCTTCCACAGGTCTACAACGAGGATATTGACGACGATTTTGCGTTTGAAGAAGTGACAGGAAGAATCACCACAATAGACAGAAGCCTGGTGAGTTTTCTGGAACAACGAGACTATATGTATATGTCACAAATAGATAGCGAGCTTTGCCACGATGACGATTTTCTCATACAAGCATTAGAAAGCAACCCCGACCTCACATTACCAAACGAGCTTGAAAAAGAGATAGGAGATAACGACACACTCAAATACTTGAGATCCAGAAGATTGTACAAAAAGCTCACACCTGAAATTAAAGCAAAGTACGGCCACAAGGAAGATGAACCAGAACAGACACCCAAGTTCAAGATATAACAACAGGTATCCGAGAGAACATCAACTGCATCTCAAAGGTAAGAGAACAGCTTGGTTTTGCAGCAAGGAGGTTTGCCCGTGGCGAAGCTCTTAGCCCGTAAGGGAGCGGCTCCGACCGCCCACATTCCCAACGGGATGCTTTTGCTTGTCGACACTGAGCCAGCCCCACCAATGAAAAAAGCCCCCATCTCTGGAGGCTTTCTCTTTTCTACCCTACTGGCTTACTGCATCTCGGGATGGTTGAACGTGAGCCACACCCTGATTGCTTGCTCAGTTGCCGTCTTGAGCGCGAGGTGAGCATCTGGCGGGAAGTCCCCTGTTTTGACTTCAGGAAAGCGACTTGCCACCCTCGCCCAGAAGTCTTCCGTTGCCAGTTCCGCCACTTCCTCGATTCTCTTTTCCATCTGTTCGTTTGTCATGTTCGTTCTCTGGTGTTGTTAGCGACGAGCAACCTTGACCTTGGGCACTTCCACCGTGGCAAGCTCATCGTTGAGGATGGTGTAGGTCGGATACTTCGCACGAATCGCCGCCAGATTCGCTTCAGTGGGTTCCGCACTGAAAACGTGATACGACACCGGCACACCCTGTTCATCCCGCTTGGTTGTCGCAGGGTCGACGGCGAGCACCTTCTTTTTGCACTTGCTCTTGAGCGACTTGATGCAATCCCAATAGCCGAAGACATTGCCGATAAAACTGTCCACCGCACCGCCGAACTTGGCGAACTCGGGATACTTCTCGTTGCAAAGTGCAAGCAACGCCTGATGATCTTCCTTGACGGGGATTTCCAAATCCAGACATGCCCCATCGCCGTAGTCAACGGCCTTGCCGATGACCCGCTCCCCTTTGACCAGCATGCATTCAAAGCCTTGACCTTCACGACCCGACAGAATCTTCAGGTTGCCCGCTTTGTATTCACCGCAGTAAGCCAGAATCTCTTTAAGCATTTGATTTACCTCTATCCTTTTGTTGTTAAGGTAGAGGTACTTTAGCGTACTCTATTTATATAGCGCAGCCACCTTCATTGATTGATTTTAAGTACCATGCGCAAGATATCTATACGCATCATCTAATCTTGACAATCTTTATTCATACGTTAAGTTAGACTTAAGACAGTGAAAAAGGAGAATACATGAACGAGATAACAATTGAAAAACAGCACGGAAGAATTGAGAGCTTGTGGACCTTCATCGCGATGTTGACACTTATCTTCGTGAGCCATGCCACCAACCTGGCAATAGGCATCGGAGCATCAATACTAATTTCAGGAGCCTACCTCTGGCTTTGCCATCAATACTTCAAGACAAAGAAGCAAGAAAACAAGACCGATGCTCATCATTTCTTTGGGCATCTATAACAGAAAATCACAACAATAACAGGAGACCACCATGTTTTACGAACCAGCAACTAAACCTAAATACACAGAAAAAGAGAAAACCATCATCGGCTTTGCCCTGGCAGGTTGCATGTTCTTTGCCATCCAACTCGCCGCACCTGTTTTCGACAGCCTCGCACTCTTGACCTTCATGAGCCTGGGATTGCTCATTGGACTTTTGGCAGTTCACAAAAAAGCGGGCTGGATTTTCGTTGCCCCCGTTCTACTGACTGTTATCTCTATGGCTCTTCTGATGAAACCAGTTCAGGAAAGCGAATGCTCTGCTACTACCGCCCAGATAACGAACAACTACTATCGGATTCAGGTTCAGAAAGCTGCACTGGAGAGCGCGAGAAAGGATGGGAAAGTGGACACCAAGACCTACGTTCAGGACATGAACGACCTGGAGCATTGGCAGAACGTCTACGAAACGAAGCTGGAGCAGATTGACGAGTCTGTAAGAACGGGGATGCTCACTGAATGCTCTGACTTCCAGCTTCTCAGAGTCTTCAAGAACATCTTCTGAGTCAGACCGAACAAACAACACAACCATAACCTCAACAATAAGGAGACCCACTATGAGCGCACAACTTTCCACTGTAGAAAAATACGAAAATCAATTGAGCGGACTGAAGAGCATGAGCAAAAAACGCAAATTGATGATTGCCCTTGCCTTCCAGGTTCCAACGTTACTGATTTTCAACTATGTCGGCTTTCATGTTGTCAACACTGGCACCGACTTTGACATCCAATACCGAAGCCTGGTGATGGGCTTCAATGTCGCCTCGATCATCGCTTACCTCTATGCCGCCGCGAACTGGAAACAGGTAACAACCGATTGAAGACATAGAGCCACCACGGAGCCGCCTCTTCCAGAGAATCAGGCTTCGCACCGATTCATCCCACCTACTACCCACGAGTTGCCGTCAGGCATTGAAGGACAGCCCGTGGCTTGACCACGGAACCCACCTTCCCAACGGGATAGGTTTTTCGAAGTCTATCTGGCCTATCCAATCATCTAACTGATATCCCCGTGGACTTGATTATTGAATATCTTCTGTTAAGTTATACCTATAACAACACAGGAGACAATCATGTCCACAGAAAAAGAGTACGATCCATTTGATGCATTCAACGGTATATACCCAACCCCGGAACAAGCGAGGATGATGGCAGAGCGTGAGAGAAAGGAGTTGCTCGAAAATGAAGAAAAGGCTCGAAACGTCCTTGGCAAAAAGCTGCAAGCCGCAAGCCCAGAAGTTCTTAACGATAAAGCTCAACTGATTGAACTCATCAATTCAGCAGAACACGACTTCACATACATCTCTGGCGAATCTAACGACCCACGAGACCCTAACTACAAAGTGAGTGCATCCAGTTTTAGTGAGCTTGACAGAATTCCTGAGAAATTCACCTATGACCCCGATGTCATGCTTGCCGTCATCAAGAAAACGGACTTCGACCACCATTTTCTTGACACGGAACTCAAGGTCAACAAGGACTTCATCCTGAGCGCCATCGAACACGATTCCAAGTTCTACGACGCCACGGAGGGCATTGCCCAATACAACAAGAAAGATTTTGCTATCGCCGCCATGAAGGCCAATCCAATGGTCTTTCATAGCCTGACTCAACACAAAGATGTCCCAGAGGTTGTGTTTGAGAGACTGAAATACGAACCAGGTTACTTTATGGAGATTCCCGCAACCCTCAAAGCAAACAAGGCTTTCATCTTGCAGTTTGCCGAGCACCTAAAGCAAAATCCTATTGAACCATGGAACGTTTGCAATATCTACAGAGAGACTGACGCAAGCTTGCAATGTGACCGTGATGTCTTGAAGGCGATGATAGATATCGAACCTTTTACGATTCAGCATGCCTCTGCCAGACTTCGCAATGACCCAGAGATAGTGGAGCTTGCAAGTCGCAACATCTCTGACGACGATCTGGAGGCATTCACTTCATATCTGGGTCGCGACATCAGAAATGAAATTGGCAACAACGACGTTCGCAAATACTTCAAGTCAAAAGCACTCTACGAGAAGCTTGAACAACGAATATACGAGCCTGGTCAGACTAAAACTCAAGAGCCAGCCCAGAAAAACAAGATTACTCTCAGGCTCTAATCCAAAAACAGCCCGTCAGATGATGGGCTTTTTTCTTTATTTGATATCATCTGAGTCTTGACTATAAAAAGTCTTCTGTTAAGTTAAACCTATAACTACAACAGGAGACAATCATGGCACCAGTATATGTATTCAAACCAGAAAATATCGCCGTAGCCAAATTACTCAACGAGAAAGAATTTGATAAATACATCAGCCGGAGCATCGACCTGCATGCTCAACCAAAACACAGTGATGCATTGGCACTTCCTACCCCTGAACTTACCAAAGAGCAAGAGCGCACTGTCATCGAGTCGGTAATGAGACATAGCACTGCAATGGCTCTATCACTTAACAATGATGGAATCTTTACTGTAAAAGAACGTGACTCTGACACCTACACCGTATCGTTGAATCCCGATGCTGTAGTATCAAAAGCAAACTATAAGAAGCTTGTAGAAATCGGCTCTCAAGGCTATGAGAATACGTGGAGAGGCAGATGGTTCAGTAAAAAAGACATGCCTATTAGAAAGGACCAAATGCCCGAACTCTTTGAAATCAATCGCAAAACTCTCAAGTATTCCCAAGAAACCTTGACCACTATTCTGGAAAATCGTCTGGCTGGCACATACCGCAATAAGTTTGATGAAGGTAAAACATGGAACACGGATGGTATCGGGGAACGATTGGGAACCTGGGGGGCGCCACGAGAAGCAGTTTCCCCAACTCCTGCACCAGTTCAATCAGCATCTAAACTGAGTCAGGAAGAGCTTGATAGTGGTCTAGTAAAGGAATATCAGAAAAAGAAAAAGAACTATGTCGAGATGGAAAAATGGCTCTCGAAGGGTGCTGATGTTAATTATGGGGGACGATATTTTCTTGAACATGCATCAATCAAAGGCGATTTAGAAGCCGTGAAGATTTTCGTTAAACACAATGCTTCTTTGCATATCACTGAAGACACTGAATATTCACGTTATAGGGACGGAGCATTAAACTCTGCTATATCTAGAAAACACTATGATGTAGCTAAATTTCTGATTGAATCCGGTGCAGATGTCAATGAAGTATGTCTGTCTGGCGAATTTGGCGGATTTCCTCTCAATTCAGCGGTCAGAAATGGCGACATGGAGATGGTTAAGCTACTCGTAGACCACGGTGCGAATGTAAACAATCACTCTGCTAAAAGCGGACCCGCAGATCCAATCTCGCCAGCCCTTTTTGAGGCATTGAAGGGCAAGCATTATGATGTTGCAAGCTATCTTCTGAATAAAGGAGCAAGTGATGAAAATATTCTCGGACACCTTATTGACGAAGACGCTGCACGTGATTTTCTGAAGGAATATAACGACACTCAATTACATGACACCTCAAAACTAACTCAAAAAGAGCTTGATGATGGCTTGGTGAGAGCCTTCGAAGAGAAGAACTATCAGGCTATGGATAGCTGGCTCTCAAAGGGTGCTGATGTCAATTACAAGTGGGGCGATTTGCTTGAAACTGCCTCTGCCAAAGGCGACTTAGAAGCTGTCAAAGTTCTAGTCAAACACAATGCTGTCTTGCGCAACGTGGAAGAAGATGATGACTACTGGCCCGAATACATGGAACATCAATACTATGTTGAAGATGATAGAGATGGAGCATTGCATATGGCCGCATATTGCAAGCATTACGATGTTGCTAAATTCCTGATTGAATCTGGAGCCGATGTCAATGAAGCCAGTGCATATAGTGGCTATCCCCTAAAGGCAGCGGCCGGAAATGGTGACATGGAGATGGTGAAGCTGCTTGTAGAAAATGGTGCAGATGTCAATCTTTATAAGTCTGGTGATGCTCTCTCTTATGCAATCGACCGAGACCATTATGATGTTGCAACTTATCTTCTGGATCATGGGGCAAGCGACGAAAAAGTCTATCGCCATGCCAGCAAGGAGGCACGTGATTTTCTGAAGGAATATCACAACGCTCAATTGCATGACATGTCAAAGGATTTGACTAAGGTTGAAGCCAATCACTCTTCCACTCACACAGACATCAAGCATTTTCACGGTCACTACAACAGTGCCGCCGAGGATAGTGTCAATGTGAGAGATGAACACGACTTTCAGAGCTATGGCAAGAACCGTGAGACTGGCAAATACGAGCATCTGGGAACCAGCCTCTTACACACGGGGGAGAACTACAAAAACAACACGCTAGGCGATACTCTGGGGCGCGACAACGTCTACTCCCACCAGACGAACAACCAGAGTGCCGTTGCATTGCTTGGTAGCGAGCACAAGGACATGATTCTTGAACTCTACAGCCACTACTCTGAGCAGGCCACCAGCAAGGGACAGTGGGACATGAACTATCACTTCAATGTGATGCATCTGTCCAAAAAAGAAGTGAAAAACGATTGTGTTCTCATGGCCGAATTGCTTCAGAAGCATCCATTGTTCGTTGACGTGAGTCATCTGGGTAAAGAGCTTCAGCACGAGATTGGAAGCAACAATCCCATTAAGTACCTGAAGGCCAAGTCCTATATGGAAAAAATTGGGTTAAGCCAAAGCCCGGAAGTTGAAAAGAAAGTCGAGGTCACAAAAAAACCTCACATAAAACTCAAAATCTAACCAACAAGCCATAACACAAGCCCGTCATCTGACGGGCTTTTTTAATTCGATATCTGAAGTTGACTTGATTATTGCTTGTCTTCTGTTAAGTTAAACCAATAACAACCACACAGGAGAACAGTATGAAACAATATGACAAATATGAAGTATCAAACTTAGTAGACGAAGAACTTGCCAAAGCAAAAATCAAAGTGAACGAGTCTGGTAGAGATGAAATCATTGACGAGTTGCTTCATTACCAGCGAGAAGGCCGCCCCGTTAGCGACCAACTTGACTACATCATCAATGAGGCAATACCTAATGGATCACGCACCGAATACTTTAAAGGTGTGGAAGTCACACCAGAAGACGAGCTTGATTCGGATCACGATCTTAGTGTCGATGCAGACATCAAGGAACTATCTTCGGTTTTCGATGAAGCCAGCAAGAAATACGGTCAAATCTATGTTGACTACGACCATCACCATGACTACAACGAATGGGCTGACACACCCCGCGCTCCAACGGCTACCTTCTTTGCTATGAGCCCAGAAGGGAAAGTAGAGACTTTGGGTGGCAGACATCTTGATTGGGGGAAATTGCAAGCCTTCGTGAGACAAGCCGAGGACACCTATGGAATGAAGGACTTCCAACGCCACTTCGCTGATGATCGCGATGCCTTACTAGCCAGGAAAAAGTACAGCACTGGCGACTATGAATTCTTTGTTCATTCCACTCTTGAAGACTCTCATCTATACGTCAACTCATACGGCAAGAATGACCTTATTGACGAGTTAGCCTATCAATATAAAGAGTCAGGTATCGAGCCTCAAGACCAGATGGAATATGTCATCAACCAGGCGATACCTAATGGATCACGCGATGAATACTTCAAAGGTGTCCAGATCAAGGACGACGAGGCTATCTCTCTGGCAGCAGTTCAGGCTTACGAGTATCAGTTTAACAATGTGAGCGACAGGCTGAAAAACGACCCTGCATTCCTGGCTAAGGTTCTGGAAGTAAAGTTCGACGCGATTGACCATTTTCCTGATGAACTCATACACGAGTTTGGAGACAATGACCCCATCAAATACCTGAAGGCTAAAGCCAATATGCAAAAAATTGATTTGACCCAGAACCAACAAGTAGAGAAGAAAACTGAAGTTGCACCAAAAATCAAAATCTAACCAACCCGCCACAACACAAGCCCGTCATCTGATGGGCTTTTTCTTGTTCTGATATCCAGTCATGCTTGACTATTCACCGCTCTTTGTTAAGTTATACCTATAACAACAGGAGCCAACATGACTGAAGAACAGCTAGACAACCTCAAGCAAGAATATCTACAAACGCTCAGGGCTTTCGCACGCAATCACACGATCTATCTAGAGCAAGACGGGCAAGAACTCACCTACTACATCTTTGACCCCAAGGAAAAAGACCCGTTTGTCCCCGTGACTGGCTACACCGAGAACGACGAGCAGATGAAGTCCGTCACTGAATATCTGAACGAGAAGCTATTCATCCTAGACAACCAGAAGCTAACGGATGCCAGAAAGGAGGTCAAATATGTAGATGATCTTGTATTCCATTACCAGAGTATGCATGGAACCATATATGCCAAAACTAATACGTGGTTCACGGAAGAAGAACAGGGAGACGACAAGGAGGCTCTAGTGTTTCAGGAAATAGACACAGAAACTCGCACGATGACAACCTACGATGAAAACTGGAACAAGGAGATGTATTTAAATAAAGTTCCAGTGCTTGAATATTGGTACATCAACAAGAATTCCAAGTCTACTTTTCCAGTTTCTTTTCACCGTCTATCCGATCCCGATCTCAATTCCTATCTTGCAAACCAATATCCAGTTAGAGACGGTTTTGCCTTGTATGCAGACACCATTAAAGCAGCACACGATAAGTTTGGGAAAGTCTATGTCTCGACTCCCTACTTGGATGAAAAAAACTATGACGTAATCAATTTTCTCGGAGAAGAGCCTCAAAGTGTCTACACTACGAATTCTCGCAGCGAAGAGTACAAGGCATTAGGCGCAACTCTGTTCACAACCTTTGATATCAAGGAGTGGAACTTCGAAGAGCAGTTACCAGCAATCCTCGATGAAATCGATTCATATCGAGACCCTGGCAACAAGGAAATCTGGTCCGATCCACACAAAGTCACACAGATGGTTAATGAGTATGGATCTGGTAAGCTCAGACATGCATCCGATGAGTTGCGCTCCAACGAAGATTTTGTTCTAAGTCTGGTAGAAGATCGATGTTTCGCCCTTAAGTATGCGGCCGATAGTCTCAGAGATGACGAGGATTTTTTGCTCGACAAGGCTTTCATGATCAATTGCGACATCCAAATTGAATGCCTCAGCGAGCGTCTTCAGCATGAAATAGGCAGTTGCGATCCATACAGCTATCTGCATGCCAAAAGGAAATCACAGTCTCTGCAAACCCGCCTTGAAGCTAAGTATGGAGTGGCCGAAGATGATGAACCCGAGCACAAGCCCAAATTTAAGATATAACTCACAACAACCCATGAGCCCGACCTGATGGGTTTGTTGTTCTGATATCCAGTTCGCCGCTTGATCTTGACTTCTCTTCGATTGTTGTTACTTTATCCCCACAACAATACGGAGACCAAGATGACAAAAGAACAACTAGAAGATTTGAAGCACGAATACGCACTGACACTCGCAATCTTCAACAAGGATTATTCGCTTTATCGCGAGCAGGAAGGCCAGGAAGTCTTCTTCTATGTGAAAAGTGGCAATCGTTTCGTGCCTTTTTCAGGCTACAGCTTGAAGGATGCCCAGATGCAGGAGGTTGATGATCATCTCAAGCAGACCTTCGATCTCATCGAAAAGGTAGCCGATTGAGATGGCTCAAACCCCATGGTCACAGCCTCACATCCGCCACGTCCAGGTTGCCGTCAGGCATACATAGAATAGCCCGTGGCTTGACCACGGAACCCTGACTCCCAACGGGATGGGCTTGTCGACAATCAGCCTAATGGCGAAGCATCAGGTAAGCGATGAAGGTTCCAATCAGAACAGCACCAGCACCGTAGAAAATGGGCTTGCTTCGCACGACATCGAGCCGTGAGACTGGAGGCTTCTTTTCCCCATCCAGATCCCAATAATCAATGCCTGGGTCTCCGGTGAGATTGATGATGACGATGCCGGCCGCACTCACAAAGAGCACGAGCAACAGCAGAAAAATTGGTGTTGGCATCTTAGTCGTTTGCCCAATGCATAAACACGGGTAGCTCTTCCTGATACATGTCGTTAGCAGCCTCGCCGGCCATACCTCCAACGTTACTGCCGATGAACACCAATGCAACCGCGCAGGCAGGTTCAGCAGGACCGCACACAAATGACACGGCAAAACCCGCAAGCCCACCGCCGATCATGCCACCAGCAATAATGCTACCTTGCCGGGCGACTTCCTTGACCTTGTCTTTGGCGCCGATCACTTCCCCTGTAGCCAGAATCGCCGTGAACAGGATGGCAACCCGAGCACTGACACGAAGCTTGCGAACTTTGGTTGTGACATCAGCATTGCCCCCACCCGCTTTCTTGAGCACAGTGTAATAGACGGCGTTGCGCTCTTCAGTAGTCAAGGTATCAAAGTTCTTGCCGAACTGAGCCTGAGCATACTTGTTCAGGTAGAAGTCAAATCCCTTAGCCGTGAGCTTCAGCCTTTCCGCTTTGGCAACACCCACCGCCGACGTGTACTTGCGATATTCAACGAAGAGCTTATCTCGCAAGGCACTGCAATACTCAGCACCATCCTTGACCGTCATGTTGCCATCAGCGACCTCTTGACGGACCTGGTCTGAGATTTCCTTGATGTGTTTCACATACTGCTGACGCACCTTGTCATCGAGGATGGCATTCGTTGCAAACGTACTGGCAATAGCCTCATAGTCCGCGATTGCAGCTTCCAGGATGGCACTGTTGATGTCGTGAGTCTTCTGGGTATCAAACGAGCCGTTAGCGACCGTCTGGGCATTGTTTTGAGCCATATCCTTACCCCACCATTGCCTGAAGCAAACTGCCCATCACCGATTGCCCCGTATCCTCATTGTGGCCGAGGACGACATCCACTTTCTGGCAAGGCGTGGCGTTAGGCCTGGAAAAGAGGATCTTGTTATCTGAGTCAAACACCCCTTCCTCAACCGAGCCATCAGAGAAATGGGCACGGCAGCGCAAGCCTTCACAACTGCCTTTATCGCTCAATGCGAAACGAATCCAATGCTCGCTATCGCTGACTGAATCTTCAGATAGAGAGTTGCCCGAGGGGCCAAAGCCCATGCTCGCCAGTTCATGCGATTCGAAGCTCATCGTCATGTCTGACTGAGAGGCGATCATCACAGGGGGCGGATAGCACTTGCACGAGCAGATATCGCCTTCCAGAGCCGCATGCTTTCCCATCAAGTTACCAGGCCAGCGCGGACCCTTGGCAACGATTTGACCGCTGGACTTGCAGGCAGGACAGACCACGGTTGCCCCGACAAAAGTCAGTTCCTTGCCATGGTGAGTCATCAGGGGGATGCCCTCAACCACCGTGCCACCAGCAGAGGACTTATCCCCGATTTTCAGATAGCTTCGCTTCATGCACTTGCCTCAACTCATTATTCAGACGAATAACTAACATGTGAGTTCAAGCCTTGGCAAGCAAACAATCGTCAAGAACAGATAAGTCGCAAGAGGTCAATGAGATAAATCTGAAATGACTGTCAGGATTATGCATCGAGCATTGAATAAAGAGCCTGACGGCAACGAAGCTCACGCCGCTTAGTAAAGGATAGACATTCCCGTTGGAATCACCTGGCAGGAGCCGAGGTTTCAGGATAGACATCGCCTTTCCAGGCAAACATGCTTCGCCCACTAACTGTCAGAACTGGCAGGTTGACAACACGGTCAACTTGACGCACGGGCAAGTCACGCTATGTTGAAGAGAACAACAACCATAAGGAGACAACCATGGCCGGCCTCATCATCTTCGCTCTTTTCATCATCCTCATCATCAAGTTTTCTGGTAAGCGTAAGCCCACCCAGAAGATGGTCAACTACGCACTTGATATCCAATCCAAACAAGGAGTGCCAATCCCAAAAGGAACGCTCGAATCATTCAAGAAGACAAGACGCTTTCTCAACCAGCATGGACAGCCACTTATCCGATAGTTGACCGTTCGTCGGAAATTTACTCTCAACTATTGATTATGACTTTATTTTTCGTAAGATAGAGATATAACAACGAGCAAGGAACAATCATGAGAGTTAAATCCGATACAGCATACAAACAACTCAAATTAACTTATCAGAACAAAGAGACAATCGTCGGTCAGTTCGTTATCAAAAAACTTGGTAACACCTACTGTATCTTTCAAGGCTTCAGACTTGTTTTCACAGTGAGCAGCACTTACATCGCCACTGATACACAAGCATCACCAGAGACCATTCAGCAAGCTTTTGATACTTTCTCAATCCAGTGTGACAGAGAGAAGGACACTGCCCCTATAGATTTCACAAGAAAGTTCACTTTAATCAAGATTGAAGCCACTGGCAAAAACGAAGCACCCTATCTCTCTAGTTTTCGTTTAAGTCCATCGGAACTATCAAAAGTCAGACAAATCCTGAGCCGTCACGTCGAGCACTTGAAATCCGACAAGGTGGACATCTACTTTCGCAAGACAAGATATTCCAGCAACTACTATGAGCTTCACATTAATGTGACCGCGCTCAGGACAATCAACGGCATTGATCGTCAAGTTTCATCCTGCCATGTCAAGCCTATCGAGCAGGAAGAGTTTTTCAACACCACATTTTCCAGCCTGACTGAGCTTCTGGCTTTCATCGGCATAGGGATTCAATACCTGGACTAAACAATACGGACTGGCCCACCAGATACGGGCTACCAATAAAACAATAAAGGAGAATCATCATGACAACAGCCAACCATAACTCTCAACCAGGAACCCTCGCAAAGCTAGGGCAATGCATCGTTACAAAATACTCTGTCCGCGTGGATTTAGCGTTCGACTATGAAGTGTCCCGATTCATCGCAACCAGTCCAGACGTCCAAGGATTAGTTCTGGAAAGTCCAACCCTTGAACAGGTGATGGACGAACTGGAATGGCACATTCAAGTGCTTCTCGATCTCAAGAAGAACTCGCCATCGTGAAGATATGAGACACAGCCCGTCACCCGATGGGCTTTTTCACACCCTCTGCTGGCCGACCCTTCGATAAACCCATCAACCCTATTCCCGTTGGGAAATTGCCCTGGCAGGGCCGCCTTCCAGGCTCTCAGGCTTCGCGCCAAATCAATCCCCCCACCAATCACGAGTTGCCTATTGAGATAGGCAGGCATACAGATAGCCCGTGGCTACGACCACGGAACCAGCCTTTTCAACAAGATGGTTTTTGCCTGTCATCAATCAGCCCTTACCACTCATCTACAAGTCAACCGTTCGTCCGATAGTTAACACTCATCTATTGATTATGAGTTTATTTTTCGTAAGATAGAGATATGACCAAAACAAACAAAGGAGACCGCCATGAAAAAATATGCATCTTTCAATACTTTATGGAAACACGCCAAAAACTATGTTGCTTTCAGCACTTATGACTATGTAGCAAGCTACAACTGCTTTATTTGGGCACTGGAAGAAAATGCTCGCAAGGTTGAAGGTGAAGACTTTGACGCCGACAAATTCGACTTTTTCGTAAAATCCTTCAGATGGAACGCTCAACAAGAACAGTTCAACCATGACATGACTATCAAGCAAGTATGCCAGTCTGCCTATGACTCATACACCGCTGACTATTCAGAGTACGAAAACGAGCTTGCAGCCATCCTCTAACCCAACACAAGAATCCGGCCTGGCTCACCATCAAAAGAACGAGCCACCATAACAACAACAATGGAGACCAACCATGATCGAAAAAGAATACGACATCACAACTGAAGTTCTGAACTTCCAATCCAACGACTACGAGAGGCACTATCACAAGCCCAACCTGGTTGAGATAGAGGAAGCACTCTATCTCAGCAAAGCAAGCGAGCACTTACCCGAGACCTCAATTAAAGAGATTGTTGTCGAGCACTATGATGCATTGAGTATCAAACGATATGCATTGAACCAAGCCCAAAAACGCTACAAAAATTTTACTGTATTCTTTGGTGCTACCGCGTTCATCGTATCTGTTGTGACCGGCGTCCTTTTCGGTCATGCCTTGTTCGTGGCAGCAAATACGAAACAGTCCGCTACGCTTTATTTGATTCTTGGCTTGGCATCCTTATGTCTCCAATTCTTCGTTAATCCACTCTTCAATCCATTTGTCTTACGGGCACGATCCAAGTTCATACAATCAGACGAGGAATTAAGGCACGCAAACACACCAAATCTGAGGGCCAAACTCGAAGCGAATGTTCGCCAGTTGACCAGAAAGAAAAAAGAGCAAGCCAATCAGCCCCTTGAAGAGAAGATTGCTCATCAACTTTGATATTTGCCCATAACAACAACGGAGACCAACCATGAAAAAGATTGACCACTTACTGAACAAGAGCATCGGGCCCGCTCTCATCATTGCCAGCCTAGTAGCTCTCTACCTGAGATAAGACTATGAAACCAACTATCTCAGGAACTAAACCAACAACCCATAAGCCAGTGCCATCCCCTTACGTCAAATACCAGATTCGAGGGGCACTTGAGCGAGCCTACCTTGCTAGTAAGAAGAAGCAGGAGCACAAATAAAGAAAAACCGCTCAGGGAATCGGAGCGGTTTTCTCATAACAATAGAAGGAGACCAATCTTTCCATTATTACTGCACTCATACCATAACAGCTTTATCTTTCTTGTCAACTCTCACCATTTATCCAAAAGTCAACCGTCTATCGGATAGTTGACCTTTAACTATTGATTATTGCAAATGATTTCGTAAGATAAGGCTATAACAACGGAGAATAACAATGACGGCCATCATCTTACTTATATTCGCAACGCTCTATGTCATGAACATGCTTCTTAATTCAGACAGACGCAACAAGGAGTTTCGCTCACGCCTGGATGCCATCTTATTTGCATCTTTGCCCGCCCTGCTTATTCTCGGGTTTCTGGTAGATAAAAACGGCATCGGTTCAGACTTTGCGGAAGGAACACGAACAGGCTATGTCACCAAGACCAGCTATAAAGGGGGCATGTTTAAGAGCTACGAGGCTTTGATGCTCACCACCGCAACACCCGCCCAATACACACAGGACTTGCCAACATGGCGCTTCTCTTCCCTCGACCCCGAGATGATGAAGCGAGTTGATGCATCCGAAGGACATTTTGTGCGCATCCACTATAGACAATGGATTTCCCATCCACTGACTATTGACACAGACTACGAAGTAACAGGGGTAGACATCCTGCAATAACAGACCAGAACAACCGGAGACCAAAAACATGACTCAAGAAGAAAAGAACACTATCAAGAGCTACGAAGACTTTCTCACAAACAACGTCCAGACCGAAGGCGAGCGCATCTACATCACCATGCGTTTTATCCGGGATACAGGGGAGCAAGGCGAGATCGAGCTTGTAGCCAAACAGCACCTTCTCACTGACGACGACTCACGCTTCTCAACGGGCTATCTGCTTTCATTCGCCAAGCACCACATCGCCCACGCCGTCATCAAAGCGGCCGTCGATTTCCTGGCTCTGGGCTACATGCTCAGGGACTTCTATCTCGAGGAGTTTCTATTCGGCTACCAGCTTGCCGACAATGCCCTTCAGGAGAGTTTTGAGGGCTATGCCGCGGTTCTGGCCGACCTGGCAGATGCACTGACCATCGAGGAGCTTCAAACCCAATACCAGGCAGACAACCACATTCTGGAGAAAGCCGCACTTGCTGGGAGGGTTGCCTATGCCGACTAAAGCACCCAAGAACACCATCAAAGGGGAGATAGACAGGCTTGTGAGCGAGCATCAGCCCATCGTGATAGCCCAGGTTGCCAAGGCTGTATCAGTGAGCCGCCACCGGGTTCAGAAATACTGCAAACGCCATGGCATCGACATCGCCAAGCTCAATGAGCAGATAGCCAACGGACACGAGACCCGAGTTGAGACCACAGCACCGCCACCACCTAAACCGCGCAAGAAACCCAAGCTTGATCTGGGGGAAGTGCCAAGCTACAAAATCAATCTGGGAGCGCCCAAAAGCGTCAAGGTAGTGCTGGACATCGAACAGTGAGCAGGAGCCTGACGGCAGCCGTTCTGGCGTGCCTACCCGAGGATAAGCAAACCCCATCCCGTTGGGAATCTGTTGCGCACGGAGGCGCCGGCCGAGTAAAGGATAGGCCCCGCCTTCCAGGCAATCAGTCTTAGATGATATCTGATCTACATCATCACTCTTGCAATCCGGCTTTTTACCGTTCATCGTAGAAGTCTACCGTTTATCTCAAATCTCCTTTATTTCCCCTTATAACCCTTTACATTTATCTGATATTTCGTAAGATAGGGATATAAACAAACAAAAGGAGACTTACCATGAACAAATCAACAATCACTCGCCTGAACAACAAACACGACGTTTCCATCTTCAATGTAACTCGCTTTTCTGGTGCATACAAGATGTCTTTTAGCATGCACACGAATTATGGCACTTTTCAAAATATTGTAGTTAAACGAAGTGAGACTATCAGTGAAGTAATTGAAAAAGTCCTGAATTAACCCATCGAGGGGCTGGCTCACCTTACGGGCCGCACAACAAGCATCACCAAAACAACAAAAACAGGAGACTTATCATGGCTAACAAAACAAACAAAGACTATCAATTCATCATCAATCACGGCTTCACTATCGACATCACTTCCCAAGATAGCGGATGGGCCAGAATGTATCTGGTAAAAAACGGAAAACGCATCACCTACGTATCTTTCTTAAGTAACAATCAGAATGCGGGCAACATCACTAACCGCGCCCCATTTGTTCGCCCTTCTACTCACCTTGGCAGCGCATTGTTTGAACTCAAAGCTATCGCCATGAAGCACATAGAAAAAAACGGAGTAGTCATCATGGATAGCCGTGCCAACCTCTCTGATGACATTAACTACGTTCTGAAGCTGGATGGAGTGAGCGTGCAAGACCTGGTCAAAGCATTACAGAGTTTAGACAGTAGCAAATAAAAGAGAAGTGAAGGTCTGCCCCACCTTCCAGCAACGGGGCACATAACAATCAAAACAGGAGACTGAAAATGAAAACATTAAAACTGACAAGCTGCAACAACAAGTTCAACAAAACACCTTGGCTTGCAAAACTGAGCATCAAGGAAAGCGATCCAAAAGAGTTCAAGCATGACTTCCAGAAACCAGATGAGGTCAACTACATCTCACGCACTCGCAACGAGTATGAATGGGACTTGGAGGATGATGTTCTTTATGCCAAAGGTGACACCATCAACTACAGCAACTATGACATTACCTTTTTTGTCATTCACAACGACAAGGAAGTCGAGCTAACAAAGCGTGAAGCTCGCAAATATCTCGCCAACGAACTGGACATCACCACCATCTAAACCACCGCCCCTCATGCAGGGGCTTATCTCTTTCTGGAGAAACAGCCAGGGCTTTTCATATCCTCGATAACAGTCTGGCTTTGCAAGAAGTGGTTTGCCGCGGCGTAGCGATGAACCCGCAAGGGAGCGGCTCCGACCGCACCAGACTTCCAACGGAAGGGTTTTGCCTGTCCTCAGCATAGCCCTTCCATCACGAATCAAAGCCGTTTCTTTGCCCACCGATATGAGCGGGCAGCTTGTTCAGCAATGGATGTCGCCACTTTCTCATCGATGATGCCCTGACGCACCACTTCTGCCAGCGAGAGCCGAATAGCCCAATCCATGCGAGTGATAGAGAGCGTCCCTCCGATTGCATCCGTCAGGACATCTTTCTCAATCCTGATGACGATTCTCTGAGCCACAGCGCGAAGTTGCTCTGCCATGTCAGCCCTGTCGCCGGGTTGTCTCAGGTTGACCATCGGAGGAGGAGCATCAGGATTGACATCGAACTGGTAAGCGGCAATCCCAACAGCCTTGATTTGCTCTGCTGTCTCATCGTCATACTGGCGAGGTTGATTCTTACCCTTGGGCCAGCGCATCTCATCCACAGCAAGGTTGAACACATCGTCAAACAGCGACTTGATTTTAGCCAGGTCAGTAGCATCCGGATTGATGGTGTTGCCCGACATCACGTCATCGAGCGCCACGCGACTTGCTTCAAATACCCCCGCAGCCATATTTCATCTCCTCTGTTGAAGAACACACAGCATAACGCATCGCTCATCTACCAGGTCAACCGCTTATCTGAAAATGCCAGATAGATGAGGCTCAACTATTGATTATGAGGAGTTTTTTCGTAAGATAGACACAAAGAACAAGGAGACAACAACAAATGAACGACAAGAACTATTACTTAAACAAACTTGACCTCTTCCCTTTTCCCGCGAAGATTACTGACCACAATCAAATTGAAAACAGGAAACTCACAGAAGAAGAGTTGCAACATGCTCAAGCTTTATTTGACGAGCTTCTTTCTGATGAATTGGTATCGCCTCTCATTGGCAAACATGCTCGCCAGATGATTTTGCACCTGACATCGCTTCCCGAGCTTGGAGCCATGCCCAACGTCCCATTGCTTTTCCTGACTGCCTACTCCGTGCGTAGAGACCTGGAGGGCATCAATGATTGAGAGAGAATATACCTCAGCGCCTTTGCAAGACCTAGACTTCTTCAGCACGGGCAACGTAAAGACAAAAGCCCTAAAAGCCAAGGCTCGCCATCAGGCATTGAACAAGGAGCGCAATCGTCAGTATTGGTGGAGCGACTTCATCGAGTCAATGATTGCTCCTTACCGTGTCATCTCGTTTATTGCATGCTTTGCAGTGATGTTCCAGTTTGACCTTCTACCAGCAATCATCATCGGCATATTTTGGGGAGCCGTGGACGTAGCCTTCGAGCAGCTTTTCTCAAGAGTGAAAAAGAAGAATCGCAAACGCCGCTCCAAGCTTCAGCACATCTACACCGTCGACCCGCGCAGATTTGACAGCTTCAAAGTGTCTTCCTACCAGGATGACCGGCTGGTTGCACAGACTACCGAGACCCTGTCATCTGAAGAGATTGCTCTTCTGTATCGAACACATTCTGACGACATGGAAGAGCACGAAGCCGATTTGCTACTTCATCGTGCGAACCATGCCATCGGTTGCCCCAAGATCGAGGAAGCGATTTATCCGCCAGAACTGACTCAGGGTTTTGGATATATGGCCTTCATGAATAAGGTCAAGAAACTGCAATCAAGATAACCATAACAACAAGGGGAGACCAACAATGAATCAGAAGGAGCTTACAGACAAACTGGACTTTACCAAGCGCATAGAAGACGGCTACGGCCAAGATATGACCCAAAGATTGAAGGAAAAATCAAAGCCTTCTTTTCTTCACGGATGGGTTTTAGGTTGCACATCAACCACGGCCATCATAGTCATATCGTTTTGCTTAGGAAGCCACGCTTACGAACCAGTACAAGCTAAAAATCCTATTCCTGCAACACAGGTTGCTCCGATCCACTCTATCTCCTCCGATAAGAAAGACACCGCAAAACCAGAAATGTCGAAGGACGATGCAGCTCATATTGAGGCATTACTTGAAACAGGCCCACCCATCCGATATCCCAGCAATCCAGTTCAGAAATATAAGAACTACGTTGTCATCCATACTGGAGGATATGACGAAGGCACAGTCGCTAACGTATGCCAGATCAATGGCCTGAATAACACCTTCGCATGGTATTTCATATCTTACGCAGGCAACAAAAAGTGGGCATACCAATCAGGTGAATCAAGCCTCGCAAATCACGATAACTGCGATTATTACTCACGCACGGGACAACATACCTAACTAAACAACCACAACAACAAGGAGACCATCCATGAAAAACATCATCTTCACAGCAATAGCCTTCACTGCCTTAACCATGACCTCTGCCCATGCGGCGCAATCGTGCTACGTGATGGGGGATTCAATCGCTGTAGGAACGGCCTCACAGCTTCCACAGTGTCAATGGGACGCCAAGGTCGGACTGAACACCAAGGACGCACTGAACCGCTTTATCAACGTCCCATATCGCGATGTAACTGTCATCAGTCTGGGAGTCAATGACCGAGGCACCAGTTTTCCAACGGACACTCACCTGGAAATTATTCGCGCTCGCATCCATTCCCCGACTGTCGTCTGGATCTTGCCAACTGATGCAGGGAAGAAAGCCGTCATCGAGCGGGTAGCTCACGCACACAACGACCTGACGATCGATCTGAACTCACCGGACATCCTCAAGCACGTCTCAACCGTGGACCACATCCACCCAGACATGACGGGCTATCACCTGGTTGCGAGTAAAGCCAAGGCACTGGCAAAGCTCTAAAGCGCAGATGGGATCAGTAGCCTCGCGCCGGCGGGCTTGTTCATTCCCGCTGCGCTCGGCCTCAAATGCATGGGGAGAGTTTTCGCTTTTTTTGGGGAAGGCAGTTACACCACCATGGGGGAGAGCCTCGAGGACCGAATCAATGCAGGAGCCTGACGGCAACCGTTCTGACGACGCCAACCACAGAACAAGCAAAACCCACCCTTGCGGGAAAAAGGGGTTCCGTGGTCAAGCCACGGTCGACAGACACCGCCTTCCAGGCAATCATGCTTCGCATACATCTATCAACTTACCACTTGTTCAGATAGTCAACCGTCTATCTGATAGTTGCCTTTATCTATTGATTATTGCAAATGATTATTTAAGATAAGACTATAACAATTAAATCGGAGACCATCATGGCAAAGAAAGGAATCAACCAACAACTACAAGAATTATTTGACGCTACCATGACCAAGCAACATGAGGGAATCATTCATAAATTTGGGGATTTTCAGTTCGTGTTTTACCGTGTTACTCGCCTCACCAAGGTTGATATATACCTGAAAAAACGCTGTCCCGATAACGAAATCAGAAACCTTTTCGATCATTCCGAAGTGGTCGAACAATCAGGTATCTTCATCACACTTTTCCAGACTGGACGCTACATCCCCTGTCTTTATGATGGATTCGCTAACGACCTTGCGGAGGTAATGGGACGCATCGCCAACCCTGAAAAGGAGCAGCTTAGAAATGCTCTGACTCATTACATGAAGAGAATCGAACTACATGACAAACTGACACTCAGTCTCACCAACTCTGAAGATGAGCAAGAAGAACTGACTCTGGCAAAAATCTAACAATCACGCCTCACGACAAACCTAGCGCCAAAAAGCAAAAAGGGCTGGAAACATCCCAGCCCTTCTTTAACACCATCTTCTCATCCCTTCGCTTCACCTTCTCACTCTTACCGTGTCTGCCCTGACCTTGCCGGTTGAGCATCTGAACAACTAATGGGTTGCGAGGGATGACAACGCTTTTCTGCTTACTTTTCTTCATGATGATCTCCTGTTGTTATCCCCTCATGATAACGCAAAACAACGATAAAACAAGGATGGAATGATATCTGAAACCGCTTATCTAGAAGTCAACCGCCTGTCTGATAGTTAGCCTTTTACTATTGATTATTGCAAGTTATTTCGTAAGATAGAGATATGACCAAAACAAAAAGGAGAACAGTCATGGATGCCACAACAAGAAAAATCAATACACTCTTAGCGAAGTACAACCTCTACAGCATGAAGTTCTTTAGCAACTATATGCTTTTCACCGATGAGGAAGACTTGGTTACTGAAAAGGGATACTACACCAGCAGCCGCAAGTTCATCCACACAGGAGCCGCGAATAAATCCGAACTGCTTTATTTCCTTGAACACGAAGACATGGACTATCTCACATACAGAGTCTACAAAGAAAAAGGGATGATTCAGATCGTCAAACCGACAATTGACCCAAGCATTGCCAGAAACATCATCGAACAATACAAGAAAGCGAGCCCCATCACTGGAACGAAGTTCATCATCGGAAAAACAAAGGATGAGCCTATCGCTTACATCAAAAATGAAGAAGGATTAACTATGGATAGCTATTGGGAAATCCGCAAGGAAGCAGAAGAGCTAGGATTGGGTAACTTCCCCATCCATATTCACGCAACCGTCAATGGCGGACCAAACGGTAGCAAAACCTACACCTTCACACAGACATATTGAACGTGAACGGCCTAGCCCCACCGTCAACGGGGGCACCTACAACAACTACAAAATGGAGAACCACATGAATCCACTCTTAGATAGGAACACACAGCCAATAACAGACCTTCAGGCCATCATCGACACCATGTTTGTCGATACTGAGCCAGCCAAGCCTCTGATATATGTAAGCAGGATTGTCGAGCACCTGAACAAGAAGGGAAAAACTATCAAGCTCACGGAATACGACGCGTATCCATTCCAGACATGGCTTAAAACCTACCTCACCGATAACAAAGCCAACTACTACCGCAAATCTGGCAATTGTCATGTTTTCCTGTCAGGCACAACACCTCTCATCTACCTGAACCCAGACCGAGACGGCAAGATGGGGTGGACATGGTAAGCAACCCGCAAATCAAATCCAGGCAACGGGTAAAGCACCTAGCCGAGGTTTTCACCGCGGATCGTGAGGTTCAGGCGATGCTAGACCTTATCCCCGAACATCAATACCGCAACCCTCTTTCCACCTGGCTTGAGCCTGCATGCGGTAATGGCAACTTCCTGATAGCCATCCTCCAGCGCAAGCTTGCCTATCGCCCTGAAGGCATGGGCGCCGACATCCACGCCTTGCAGGCACTGTCCAGCCTCTACGGTATAGACATCGCCCCTGACAACGTTGAGGAAGCCAAGGATCGCCTCTTTGACCTACTGGACACCCATATCCACACCGAGGACAAGCAAGCCTTCCTGGCACATGTGCGCGACATCCTGAACACCAACATTATTCAGGGCGATTCCCTCAAGCCAGATAGTGTGACCATTCATCAATACATCTGGGCAGGCACCGGCTACTCCACAAAGGCAATGAAGCTATCCGATTGCCAAGACTAGTCTTCGATAAACAAAAACCCACCCTTACGGGAAACGTAAGCGGACGGAGCCGCCTCTTTCAGAGATCCAGGCTTCACCATACATCTATCAATTTGCCACTTATCCATAAGTCAACCGTCTGTCTGATAGTTGACCCTCATCTATTGATTATTGCAAGCGATTTATTAAGATAGAGATATAACCAACAAAACGGAGAATAGTCATGAAACCATCAGAAATCAAAGCAATCGTCAACAAACTAGAAGCAAAAGGTCACAAAGTTAGAAAGAATACTGATTCCGACAACAAAGTTATATATTACGCCAGATGCCAGGGAGCCATATTAAAAAGATTACTCTTCGACTTTGCACCAAGAGATGAATCAATCCAATCCATCATTGAACGTGAAACTAGCAGGATAGAAGAATTAAAAAATAGCATAGCACGCTGTCAAACTTATATTGAGCAAAAATTTATTGACGACTACGCACAACACCTCATCGATAAAGACCCAGAACATGACGATTCTACTAATGATGAAATTTGGGAAGCTGTCAAATCAGAATATCAAGACCGTATCGATAGTCGTCGCGATGAAATAGCCATAAGAAGCACAATCATTGCAGACCTGCAAGAAATCATCAACAACTTGAAGAACAAATAGACAAACCTACGGACTTGCCCACCTGAACAAATGGGCTACCAATCCCAGAACAACTATAAGAGGACAACATGCAAAGAATAACTATCACACCACAGAGCTTCAGCTACAACGAAGACACCGGTTGCCAATGTGACCATACAGTCTGGTGCGAGCATAAATCTAATGCCCGCCTCTTCCATCTGACTTTTGACATGTCCAGCAAGGCAGCCATGCTTAAAACCTGGGAGAAGGCATGCACCGTCCTGTCTCTCACAAGCCAGACACTCCTCCCCCTCTTTTTCATTGATGGCTTACTGGTTGAAGACGCGAACAAGCCTGGCTACTTCTTTCATCAAAAGGAGACCACCGCATGCAAGGAGCGAGTCATCATCCGTCTTGAAGTCAAAGCCCAGAGCGAGCAGGAAGCATACGAGCTACTGGATGCCACAAGACGCGCCTTTGCCGAGCGCCACGCATGGACATCCGATCCAACCTTTAACTATGAGCAGATGCCAGAACTGGCACGGGAAAGAGACTTGAGAGAGGGCTATGAGCTAACCGATGAAGAGTTTGACTCTTTCATGAAGACCAACTATCCGAACTACAAAAAACGAACCAGCAAAACAACCAAGATTAATAGGACCATCCTGAAGGATTTGGAAGAGCTATCAATATAAACATAAACGACATTGACAGACAGAAAACTTACGTTAGATTGAACTTATAACAACAGGAGAGAACAATGTTTGACTTCAACATGGAGATACACGAACCCAGACGCACATTCATTGATGGCATCGGCAACGAGGTAGTTGTACTTGCCGTTAAGGAAGATGAGTTCACGAGCTTCGAGGTTTTTCTAGGCACTGAAGGCCAAGACGATGCCCATATCATCGGGATCATCTTTCCTGATACCACAGCGAGCCTGAACGCTCACCTTGAGTTTGTCGTGAGCGATTACATGGGGCAACTGCCCTCTCACATGACTGGCTACTTTGCTGACGAAATGAGCACCCTCAGACTCATCGAGCAAAGCCATCGTGAGAAGTGTTTTGGCCGCAAGGGAGACGTTCTCAATGAACTGGTCAGGATTTTGCGCGAGAGATGGACCATTGCTGAAGTCCCAGGCACCCGATCCACTCACGACCTCAAACAACGCTTCGAACACATTGAACCAGACCTGAAGAGCTACGGCCTCGCCGCGGATCTGGATAGCCTGGCTCAGTTTTGCTCAGGTGTTACCCCCGCCCCTTTTCCCTTCATCGGATTCCGGCTGCTCGATGCCGTTGTAGCTGATATCCGCAAACCACAGAGGACTAAACCAATCAAAAAATAGTCAGGAGACCTCATGATAAGAACAATAAAACGAGCAATCAGATTCATCTTCAAAAAGAAAGCATCCGCCCCGCGACAGTGCAACCGCCTAGTCATCGTTGAAAGCCCCTACTTCAATGAAGACCCCGACATCATGCAAGCCAATATCGAGTATGCACGGGCTTGTATGACCGATTGCCTGATTCGCCACGAAAGCCCCTTCCTGTCCCACTTGCTCTATACGCAAATCATGGATGACAGGAACACTGACCTCAGACAGCTTGGTATTGATGCTGGACTAGATTGGGGCAAGGTTGCACAAGAGACCATCGTCTACACAGACAGGGGCATTAGCAACGGCATGAAATACGGCATACAGCGAGCCCAGGCCGATGGCAGACCCATTACCTACCGTTCCCTCTACAAAGGCGCTGCAAAGCCCGCTGACGCAACCACACGGCACTTGCTCGATGCCTGTCCTGATGAAGTCAAAGCACAGTTGCAACACGAGGTCGAGACATTGCGCCTCGCTCAAGCAAAGAAGGCTGAAGAAGAGGAAGACAGACTAATAGACCAGATTTTTGGTAGCCATGAAGACGAGACCGCCGTCGAATCAGCCGAGTCTTCAATGAGTGTTATTTATGAGATGAAGGATGTCCCACCAACACCCGAGACCATCAGACAGGTTGACCAGCTACTTGGAGACACGATCCGCCGAACCCATGCTTTCTCAAACCGTGACAACGAAATTGAGCAACCTCAGTTAAGCATGGAGAGATTGCGACAGAGACATCAGGCCACGACGCATGAATGGACTCAGAAACTGAACAACGAGAAATTGAAGAGGAGAGCAAATCCAGCACGAACAAATCGGGGGGACGGCAAGCAATGAGTGGCTACAACCCAGAATGGAAGACGAGCAACAACGCCGTGAGAGACATCAAGCGTGGCATTTTTCGGGCTGATCAAGTCCACGAGATTCCCGACCAATGCGCGAGCCAGCGAAGAACTAGCAAGTCGTAACCAGATGAGCACAACAACATAATCCATAACAACATAGGAGAACAACATGGAACTTTATTTTAATTTTGATTCACTTCCAGAGCACATACTTTTTGCAGACTACGATGACGACACCTCTAACATAGAGGTCGATTCGGCCGCTTTCGTTTATGCCGTTGAGTATGTCGACAAGCCCGAAGAAATGACAACGGACTATGAGCGATTCACATATGGCCTGCAATACCTCGCAGACAACGGAAAGCTGACTTATCTTCAGCATGTTCAACATAGAGAGTCAGCTAAACGCATCTATGATAATGCATACCGTTTCCTTACCGAACGAACACGCCTTATCGATTATCTTGAGTTCACGATAAAAGGTGGAAAAATAGTCAATGATCTGGCGAAGTTCAAGAAGGCACTCAAGCACTTAAAGAGCTACCACTAACCCTTAAGCCCGTCATTGCGATGGGCATTTCTCTTTCTGGGAACCATAGAGCCTGACGGCAGCCATTCTGACGAGCTATCCCGATGACAAACAAAACCCCTTTTCCCGTTGGGAAATTGCCCTGGCAGGGGCCAAACACCGACCAGATGATGACAAGCCTCGCCTTCCAGGCTCTCACGCTTCGCCATACATCTATCAATCCACCGCTTATCTAGAAGTCAACCGTCCGTCTGATAGTTGACCCTCATCTATTGATTATTGCAAGCGATTTATTAAGATAGAGATATAACAACGGAGAATAAAAATGAACAAAACAAACAGATACGAAGAATTGGTATGCCGCCTCAAATCAGAAATCGTTTATCAAGTTGTAGCTGGAGACATCAATCCAAAAGAAGCTTGCGAAGACGGCTCTATTCAAGAAGTCGTTGATAGCAAAGTGCATAGTATTTATCACCTTTCCGATTTACTGGAAGTCGTGTCAGGCAATGTAGGCATCTTATGGGAAAGCCCAAGTTTCGACGGCGCTCTTCACGAACTCATTAGAGCAGCTTTAGCAGACAGGCTTGTAGGCGATCTTCAAGAATGGGTTGAGGAAACCGACTGGTCAGAAGAGTAAAAAAGACATGGACTGGCTCACCTCACGAGCCACAACAAAACCAACTATAAAAAAGGAGACTCACCATGGATGCAACAACATACGACCTCAAAAAACTCAAAGCTTGCCCACAGTTAGAGCTAGGGTCAGCAATCGTCCGTAACTGGATCTATGCCCCTAATCGCGGCGTCCGGCCAAATCACTTCTGGATCGGGTTCAAAGGCAACCAGAAAAGTAATGTCTATCGGTTTGGTAGCTGGAAGGCTTGCATCGAATTTCTAGACGAAGCAGGCGATCAGCAGTTTCAGGAACTGAGAACCTTCATCAAAGGCCTGTAAGGCGCACCTACCGCGCACGACCTCAAGCCCCTCATGCAGGGGTTTTTTATCGTCCTCTCTGGCTTCGCCCTCGATCTATCACACCACATCAATGACCAGTTGCCGTCAGGCATGCGCCGCAAGCGCACCTTTCCCAACGGGATGCCTATCGAAGTCAATCCATCTACCGTTTATCAGATAGTCAACCGTTCGTCTAATAACTGACCTTTATCTATTGATTATGGCAATCTTTTTCGTAAGATAGAGATATGACAACAATTAAAGGAGAACAGTCATGACCAATCTTACCAACATTCTCGCCACTCAAACAACTGACGCATTTAAATGTTTCATGCATAAAGAAACTGAACCATCCCCTGCCTTACACAACCCTGCAATCTTTGTTGATGATAAAAAGGAAGTCAAAGAAGTGGGCTCACCCTTGCTCTTATCCTTACTCAAACGCATCTAAGTGATTCTCCCCCGACCCTTCAGGCTGGCTCTATGCCGGCCATAGGGGGTACAAAAACAAGGGGATTCACAATGAACAACGCAAAACTGGCAGCCAAAAAAGAAGGAGCTTATGAACGTACCGGCATTAACAGCAACTATATATCGAAGCTCAAGCAGCAAAGGGAAGAAATAACTATCAATGCATTGTGCTGGCTTCTGTTATTTGTAATTTCCATCGTTCTTTCAATTTATCCCTCCGTTCACAACAGAATAGCACGTGAGCTAGAGCCGGCCATCCGAGAATACTATCAACTCAATCGAGCCTGCCCGATTCGCGACGAGCCAAACCATCAATATTTCGACTTAACGTTTGAAAGCGGTCAAATCGATTTTAAGAAAGCGACATGTACAAACAACAAATAAAAACAGGAGATCATCATGAATATCAGCTTAGACTTTGACGGCACCTACACCGAAGACCCAGATCGCTGGAACCAGTTTATTGACAGCTTTCTGGCCGCCGGCCACACAGTCCAAATCATCACCATGCGCCACCAGCACGAAGCCAACCGCGCATTGAAAGACCTCGCCAAGAAGATTCCAGTCCATTACACCAGCCGTCAGGCCAAAGAGAACTACGCCACAGAGAAAGGCATCCACATCGATGTCTGGATCGATGACAACCCCCGCTGGATTCATCAAGACGCACAATGAAACCTAGCCCGTCACACGATGGGCTTTTTCAATTAGATGCCCACCAAATATGAGAACTGGCAACAGCATCTATAGATTAGATAACAGCTTGGCTTTGCAGGAGGGAGGTTGAGCCGAGGATGATGGCTCTGGAGGGATACAGGGGGGGATTCCCCCGCCGTCACACTGGCAGGGGCTTACATCACTCTTCGTCAATGGCTATCTCAATGAGGGTGAGCACATAGCCCTGAATCGTTTGACCGTGAGCCGTGGCAACGTCTTGAAACTGAGCCGCGACCTCATGATCGTAAAACTTGATTTCCAAGTCTTGACTGTCGCCATAGTCACGAACAGTCCCAATCTCTACTTCATCCTGATAAATCTTCGCTTGCGTGTCGTACAAGTCAAGCTCACTGTTTTGAATGTCACGGATAGAGTACATGGTTTTAGTCAATCATCGTTGAGATGACTTAACTATAGCGCGCAAGCCATATAAAAGCAGCGCATCAATTCATCAACTACCACTTATCCATAAGTCAACCGTCCGTCTGATAGTTGACCTCTTACTATTGATTATGAGCAGGTTTTTCGTAAGATAGAGATATGACCAAACAAAAAAGGAGAATAGTCATGCACAAAACCACTATCAAACGTCTGGAATCCACTTATTACATCAGCATCAGCGATGTTGAAGAACTTGACACTGACAACAACAAAGTAATCTTTCGCATCTGGAATAATTTCAATGTTGGACATGGATATGCTTGGGTGTTAGTTAAACATGGCGAAACTTACCATGATTGCATAACCACCACTTTGCGTCGCATGGCCAACTTACAAAACATTCGCGAAATAATGGATAACAACGGTGACGACATCGTCTCCCAGTCCATGTTGATCGCACTCAAATTTCTGAAAAAGGAATTAGACCCACTTGATTACAACACATACTAACCAGCCAGAAAAAAGGACTCGCCCACCTTAAACCAACGGGCTACACATAACAACTAAAACAAGGGGACAATATGAATCAAGCTGACTTCATAAACAGACATACATCAACACCCTTCTACACCGCGTGCATTGATGCAGTCTTTCTCAACATCACTTTCCTTGTTCGCATCCCCGCCGCTCTTTATACCGGCTTTGGACATCAGGGCAAGTTCGACAAGGTTAAGACCTCTGTCCTGAAAGTTCGCCTTGCACCCGACCTCAAAGCTCGCCAGACACAATTTGACCAACTGGATGCCCTACTCACGAAACTGCACAAGAAGCCCAATATCAAGGCGATGAAACTGCCTACATTGAGAACAACTTTCGTGAATGCCTGCAAAACCAACGATAAGAAACTGATAGGCGAGATTCTGACACTGCCGACCGCCAGTCTGTTTGACTACAACTTCTATCGCAGTGCCGCTTTCCAATGCATCCAGCCGCGTAACTTTGAGCTATTCAAGCAGTGGTTTGAGAAGGCATGCTTTTCATGCCCACAAGCCGACCTCGCCAAAGAACTGGCTGTAGATGACATGATTTCTGAAGCTTGTGCCCACGACATGCCAGCAGTCATCACCTACCTGGTAGAGCGTTTTCCAGACGTGGACTTGCACCAGGAATATGACCGCTTCTTCTACCGCGCCGTCTATCAAAAATCATGGTTGTCAGTTGCCTGGTTCTTTGAAAACCAAGTCATGACCCTGACCCCAGAAGTTGAAAATCGAATCACCAATAAGCTGACCAAGGAGGGCAAACACACAACCGACACTATCAGGCATCTTCGCTCAATCTCTCTGAAGTTCAAACTGGATGCCGAGCTTCCATACAGGGATGACGACGAGGAAGAAGACACACCCATCGTCAAGATTTAAATCAACAACAACGGAGAACGATCATGATTGAGACCATATCAGAGAAACCAAGAACACGTGCAGAGCTTGAGGGCTTGCTGGACTTCGCAAAAGTAAGCCCCACTTCGCCCAAACCACCAAGCAAGATAGCCACGAGCCCAAAATCCAAATGGGTGATAGAGACCGCTCTTCAACATAGTGGTGAATTCAACGCAATCGTTAGCCGTAAAGTGGATGAACGCAACGCCGCGTTTCAGAGATGGTCAGACCGGGAGTACGGTCGAGGCTATCGCCATTTTCACGATAGATTCCAGCATTTCCAACCTTGGGAACAGGACATCATCGTCAGACAATCACTTGCTAAGATCAAGTCAGAGCTTGAAGACGAGAAATCAACATGGCTCGCAAGGGACGATTGGAAGGCATTCATCGACACCATTCTCTCATCCGAAGCACTGGACTATCTAGACGATGACCAACTCAGATGGCTCATTCAATGCTATTCATGCTCAGAGCAACGCATGACCGGGTACATTAAACAGGAAATCGACGCATTGCGCTTCAAGTCAATGATGGTTCCGTTTTTGGCATTCCCTCTTCTTCTCATTTCAAGCCTTCCCTTCTGGTGTCCAGTATTCATCTTTGCAGAGCTATGGATTGCCAGATGGTTCATCATGCGCAACAGAAAAGCGGAAATCATAGCCAGGCATCTAGCCGAGTATCGCAAGCTTGCTCAACTTTTCCGACAACGCATGAAGACGGAAATCTCACTGAAGGTCGACAAGGCACGACTCACCCCACGAGCTTGATCGCTGGAGCTTCCAGTGAGAGTTGCACGCCACTCTTGCCCACGCTCTCAATAGCCAGCTTCAGATACCCGCTAATCGCGCCAGAGCGGTATTGCTCAACCTCATCCAGGTAGTTCCCGATGTATGGCTTGCCCAGAATCACCGCGAGCCTTGCATACAGCGCGATCACTACCGAGGCAAACACAGCATCCGTCTTGAGCTTGCCGTTGAAGTAGTCAACCAGGTTCCCATACAGTTCCACCAGCCGGCCGTTACTCTCAACCAGATCGGCTTCCACGCCTTCCTTTTCCAGGTCAAATTGCGTAGTGATGGTCTGCACTACCGAGTTGAACCTGATGCGCTTCGTCTTCGCGCTCGCCTTGATAGCCTGGAAAAAATACAGGTAGAGAAAGTAGCTGTCTTCAAGCAGGTTGCCAGCCTCGATGACAGACCAGTAATCGCCCGAGTTGAAGCTATACATAAACGCATAGCAGGCAGACAGAGCAAGCACACCCGCAGCCGTGAGGCGACTTGTGACCTTCTCATCGTCTGGCAAATCATCCCGAAAGAAGAGCCTGTCCATATCCTCAATCGTGATGCGCTCGCCTTCCAGATACAGACCGCCAATGATGCTCGCCAGCGTCTCTGAAGCGTTTTTGGCACAGCCAGCGAAGTTCACCGGGTTTCCGTAGCACTCTTCAAACCACGAGACCACGTTGTTGAGCTTGCGCTCCACACCACCGGCATGAGTGTCACCTTTGACCGCAAGTGTCTTATGGGGGTTGAGCACACAGATGTCTTTCGCAATATCAGGCTCAAGCTCACCGATTTGTCTCGCGACTGTCCAGTAGTCCATTGTCTTCTCCTTGAGTTGACCCAAGCATTCTACTCACACAACAAGCCAGGTAAAGGATAGACGAACACCTTTCCCGTTGGGAATCTGTCCTGGCAGGGGCCACGAGAACTCAACGATAAACCGCCTTCCAGGCAGTCCAGCTTCGCCATCAATCTATCAACTTACCACTTATCTATAAGTCAACCGTTTATCTGATAGTTGACCTTTATCTATTGATTATGAGCAGATTTTTCGTAAGATAGAGATATGACCAAAACAAAAAAGGAGAAAAGTCATGAACAAATCAACAATCACTCGCTTAAACAATAAATTCGATGTAGTTATCCACAACATTAACCCATTATCAGGTAACTACAAGATGTCTTTTGACATGCATACAAACAGTGGCACAAAAGAAGTCGTCGTAAAATCTAGCGAATCAATCAGCGACGCAATTGACAGAGTGTTGAACTAACCAGCCAGAAAAAAAGGACTCGCCCACCTTAAACCAACGGGCTAACCATAACAACTAAAACAGGAGATGCATTATGAAAATCACATTTGACAAACCACTCTTACTTGAAACATCCGAATCATATGAATACTACAAATTTACAACCGAGCAGATTAACACAGCGCTTGACGAATACATGGCTCAGGAATCATTTAAGGAAGAAGGTATTTGCGGCGCACTACAATTCGCGAGCCGCATCAAATTTCTCGCTGACTTCAACATTCATAGCCAATGGCCCTCAGAGGTTCAAAAGTTTCTATACAAAAGAGCAGTAGAGCTTAACCTGAAACCTTTCTTATACGCAGAAAGCTTCCCAGAATCATACGAGAGGGCATTAAACGCTTAACAGAACAACGGACTCGCCCACCTTACCCAGACGGGCTACACAATAAATACAACAACAAGGAGAACAACATGCTCACCAGAAAAGAACTAGAAGAGGTTTTCAGTTACAAGCCTAAGTCTCACCTACTCAGGCAGCAAATCAAGGAACTGGAAAGGGAGCTTGGCATCAACCAGATACCCACAAAAGAGGAGTACCTGAGCCACCGAAACATCCTGGAAAAGCTTCAGCTAAAGATTGGGCTTGCCACCGAGGCAGACGTTATCAGAGGCAGGTTGAACAAATACGAGATGAAGAGCATTATCCTGAACCTCGATGGCACTGTATCAGCCCAAACAACCAACTTCGGAATCACTCTCACACGAGTAAGCGAGAAAGATGCTGTCATTATCCTCACCAAGAAGCTCGATGAACTCAAGCAACTCAAGGCCAAGAAACGATAAGGCGTCAGCCAACAAAAAAAGCCCCTTTACGTAGATTGGGGCCTTCTCTTTTCTACACCTAAACATCGTTTAATCAGGCAGTTGCCAGCGATTCGAGATAGGCACGATGTTCTCTTGATTGTTGTCCCTTGTCTTCTTCATTCAAACCCCTGGTCCGAAATTGAGCAAGGTTCAATCGTTGATAGATTGACCACAGATTTTCAGGCAGTTCCAGCAGACCTTTTTCCTGAGCATGACCGAGGACGGCCACATTCTGATAAAAGTGCTCGCGCTGCAACCGGACCGTCTCCAGCATTTCGGCCAACGTTTTATCTATGCCCCTGGGTTCGTTATGCTCGCCACGCTGATACTGGATGTCCAACGACAACGATTGAGACTTGGGCTCAATGAACATGTTGTTGACCTCGCACACGGCGAGCCGCTTAGCAAACTCTGAGAGCCGAACCACACCTTCAGGCACACTGTTAGCGAGCACCTGATAGGCGCCATTGGCCGCGCAAGCAACAGCGAACGGCTCATAGCGTGCAACAACATCATCTCGCTTCGCACCAATGGCTTTCACAAGACGATCCATCCTTGTGTCATGCCTTCCATCATAGTTCGCGCGACGAATCAGAATAATTTTTCTGACTGACCCATACTTGCTCACGAACTTTTGAATCTGGTTGAGCTTCAGTTGCCCGGAATCATGCAGAAGGACCGTTGCCTTCATGCACAGAAAAATCGCCACATAGCAACTTTCCACATTGCACGTATATAGACCTTTGGCCGCCCCACCTACTTCAATGACACCGACCCCGTCTTGCCTGATCTCAACATATCCTTCAAACGACATTTTTATCCCCGTTTTTATGGACAGCTACTTCAGTGTTTTCTCACATTGAGCAACGTCTTTGAATAGTCACCTTCAGGCTTGTCATGATTCAGCCTGAATTGAACATCGGATGCCAGTTCAGTCACACCGAAAATCGCAGTCACCAGATACCCATCTTGCAAGATGTCTTCGCCTTTACTCAGGCTCACTGACTCAACCACGACCACGCGGTCATCGTTGATATAGACCTTGCCTTTCGTGCTATGCAAATTGTAGTAGTTGATAATCTCACTGACCCGAGCCAGTTCCTTTTCATCGTTTAGAACCTCAAAGATTTCCGATGCAAAGACCAGGACTTCAATCAGGTCAAAGTGCTCACTGCGTGACTCAAGCATGAAGCCGATAGCGAACCCAGAATCCTCATGTTCAAGTAACAGACTGTCGTCTTCCTCTACTGTCACCTTCCCCCACTCCTGCACGACCTTTGCAATCTTCTGGGTCAACCCGCCGATGTCCGTTGCCATGTCCTACCCCCGATTTTCGATGCCCACTAACCCAGAGCATGCTACCAGAGAGCCATGTTGAAGATGAACGCACAATCGCCGCTTCATAGGGCTTGCCTCAAGCCGGCCGGCCTGTTCATCCCCGCTGCGCTCGGCCTCAAATGGATGGGATGGGTTTTCGTTTTTGGGGGGAAGGCAGAGATAACACCATGGGGGAAACACCAGCCTGACGGCAACCATTCTGACGATGCCAAGCTACAGGATAAGCAAACCCCACCCTTGCGGGAAAATTGGGTTCCGTGGTCAAGCCACGGGCTAACTTCATGACACCCCCCGCCTTCCAGGCTTTCAGGCTTCGCCGCGGTCATTCATACACGGCAGGAAAAAACACAGCCTTTCACGGTAGAACGGCAAAAACCCGCGTAAGCCCATGATTTTGATCGTGAAACGTGTTCTACCCGCCTTCTCATATCCCGTAGAACAGACAACGGCATTCCATAGATTGGATAACAGCTTGGCTTTCAGAGAGGAGATTGCTCAGGTTGCCGGTTATGGGGAGATGCTACCTTCCCTCACACACCAGTTGCCGGACGGCATGCGGCTCCGACCGCCCCTGATTCCAAAGGATGGGGTTCGCCTGTCCTCTACCAAGCCACTCCAGATCGATTTACAGCCTCTCAGCGCGACAGTTGAAGCTCACGCACTGGCAACACCTTGACCTCGATCTGGTATCCCGAGCAAGCCGTATCTATCAGCCCCGTGAAATCCAGTGCCAGGCATTCCTTGAACCCGGACATCTTCAGAGCACTGATGCGATGCATACCGTCGACCAGCTTGCCGTCAGCCACAGCAGGAAGGTAACTCTCACCCGAGCGCACAACCGACATATACCGCGCTACCTTTTCCTCGCTCAAGCTCACCAGATCCGCATCAGCTACCTGCCTTAAATCCAGTCTCACGAGCTTGACTGTCCGGTTGTAAAAATCCTGTTCCCGACAATCAGGATTCACATAGCAGGCATGCAGGTTAAACAACTCTTCTTTGATGGCTCTATCCAGTGAGTCAATCTTTATTCTGTTTTTCATGTTGACCTCTTCTTTTCGACCAAGCTAGATCGAATAAACAAGAAGTCAACACAATCACTCTATATATATGTAACACCCCTGGACGCGACAACACTGTCTCGATACTATTGAATCATCAAAACAACTTCAGGAGCGCCACATGTTTAAACAAGCATACCCATTGGTAGCGGCTCATATTTGGGACATCGCAGACTGAACCAGAACCACCAACAGACCAGAGAACCAACATGACCAACGAAAACCAGAACCCTCTTCCACGCGAAACATGGCAGACCCAAGCGCGAGGCGACAACGACAGCGAGTATCAAATCTACAAGCATGCAGCCGAAAGCCTTGGCTGGCCCGTCAAGACTTACGACGAATGGCTCAATAGCTAACTTGCCCCCAACCTGTATCAAGCCCGTCTTCACGATGGGCTTTTTTATTGCCTGAAAGATTTTTTCATTAAGATATTGACAAGCAACTTTTTAACGCTATAAGTAGAGTAAGTATGGCAAATATAGCAACTACAACAACCCATACTCATAACAATAGAAGGAGACCAATCATGACAATTGAAAACCCAGAGTTCTGGAAACCCAATGCCACGCAACAATCCAATGCCAAGTTCACTTTCGGACTTCCAGCATCCAATGAGAACAAGGACACTTTTGGGGAAGTCATCAGCAAAGAAGAAGCCTTGGCAATCCTCAAATCTCGCCCTGTTCACTTCATGACTTTGGAATACATCAGAAAGTCCAATGTCAAAGAAGTTCGTGTTTATGCAAAGCCATGGCAGACCGCTGAAGACCAGAAGCTTTACTTCTTCACTGAGTAAGCAATCCTCAAACCCTAACAGGAGACCAATCAACCTATAACAATAAGGAGACTTATATGACCCAAGAAACGAACCAGGAAGTAAAGAAGGTGAACATTGTTTTCAGAGATGAAGAGATCGACATCTACAGCGAAGCGCAACATCACGCTCTTGATGCCCGAATCTCAGTGACCGAATACATCAAGCAAGCATTGATTGAAAAAAATCTGAAATCACGCATCACCAAGATTGCACAGAGCAAGTAACCAGTAGCAGCACAATAGAATCAAAACCAACAATTAGAATAGGAGACTATCAACATGAGCAAGAAAACTGAACAAACTGAAATCGCACAGACAACAACTCAAGCATACAAAGTACCATATTCCGCACATTTGTTTGACAAGGACTTTCAATACATCTTGAACGCTCACGGCGAGAGAGATGCTTCTGGCGAGTTACTGGAAATCCAAGATCCACTTAGGGGGGTTGCTTACCATTCTCTGGAAGCGGAAGATAAAGTTGAGCAAGATGAATATCAGACCGATACGAATGAACAGGAGACTGAAAAAGCAGAAAAGCAATGGACTGGTATTGAAGCAATTGTCAACGTGGTCAATCGCCCTGGTATCATCTACGGCTTTGACATGCCTGGTCGCTCAAACAGCTTGATTAATGCTATCAAAAAGGACATCAACCGCACTATCAGAATGTGGAGCCGTAACGTAAAGGACATCTTTATTATCTGCCCTCTTCTGAACCCAACGAAAAGTGTAGAAGCGGCAGAAGCACAGGCTCTTGAGTTCCACAAGATAAAGCCAGGAAACGGACAGGCTAAAGTTCACTTCGTCTTTGTCTTCTTCCCACAGAACAAGCACTTTGCCTCCGTCATGACCGAGTTTAAGAAGTCTCGCGCAATCCAGGATTTGGCACATGTAGGAGAAGTTCATACAGTGATGATTAACCCAGAGTTCAATGCAGAGTTGCCAGAAATGATTGACAACGAAAACAAGTCATGGAAGCTCAAAGACCTGGTAAACGAAAACATCAGCAACTTTGCCTGGGACATCCTTTGCGAATTCATCGATTCAACAACCGCAGCTTGGCAGAAACTGTTTGGACACTTACGCAACATTGGCCCCAACGACAAAGGCGCACTGATAATCTTCATGTCAGCCGAAGGAGGTGTCAGAAAGTCCACCTTGGCAGGTAGCCTCATTGAATGGTTTAGAAGTTAAGAGCTATAAAAAAGAAAGCCCCCATCTCGGGGGTTTTTCTTATCTGTTGTGCCATCAACGACCTGGACCGTGCTTTACCGTGAGTAGCTTCCACACTTTCCCATAGACAGGTTTCTTCTTGGCTAGATAATTCTCTGTCACCGCATACGAGTCCTTCGAGACGTTTCCTTCTTCCAACATCTCATCGAGCAATCTATATATACCCTCATCATCGTTTGACCATGGAGCCTTATTGAAACCGACTGACTTCTCTGCCATCAGCCTATCTCGTTGAGCACCCCACCACTCTGGGGGGAAGTCCACTGGATACCCGTCTTCTCTCAATGCCAACGAACCAACAACACCCATGGGGGGAGTTCCGGCCGTCTGTTCCTCCTGGGAAGGTACTGGTCGAACGGGGGTGATTGTTGAGACCACTATAGGCGCCGTTGCAGTCACCTGTTCTCTCATGACTGGAGACGGATTCTGGATTGGAGAAGTAACGCCGATTCCAGCTTGTCTGGCTTGCTTTCCCACGGACACTGGAGGCTTGGAAATGTCATCCTCATCCTCGATGCCTCTCTTCTTTCTGATGCGCGAGAAGTAGCCCCTCACCAGTTCCTCTGTTGCATTGGCATAGCCGTTACGAACCAGCAACTTCGCGAGCACCTGATAACGAGACTTCCTCTTTGCTTCCAGCAACGGAAAGACCTCATAGTGCCACTTATCGAAGAGAGCCGAGCATGCCCACATGACATTCACATTCGGATCGTCAGAGAGCAAACCTACCAGCTTCTCAGTGTCATCAAGTAGAGCCTGAACGTCATTGACCTTACTCATGATGACCACCCCGAGACTTGCCAGCACGCTCTTTGCGAACCTCACTGAGCAATCTGCCTATCTGATTTTCTGACACCTCGCCATATCCACACTTCGCCAAGACCTCAGCGATAGCACCGTAAAACCGCTTGCCCTTTCTCATACATACCGGCTTGAGAGTGAGCATCCATTCATCGTAGCAGTGACGGAAGATGTCGATTTTTGACAAGAGAACCGCACCCTGCAAATCCGCAAGTTCTCTATCCACGACTTCCTGAGTTTGTTGTTCAAGCTCACCCAGAAGCGATGAGCGAACCTGTTCTAACGACAACTTTTGATTGTTCATATTGGTCTCCTACTTATTGTTGTTCTAAAACCAATCTAACAGAATTTATCCGTAAGTCAATGTAACCCTGTTGATTCGACTTGATGCAAACAGATTCGATGAGCTTCTTTCAGCCCCGTTGAGATTCGAGAAGCTTCATTGTGCTTCGCATGGATTCGAACAGCTTCGACAACGGAAGTGGACAGTAATTCTCCCTCGCCATAAAGGCGTTTTAGAATCACAAGCACTCATCACATTAAAATGTTTGCCTGCCGTGAAACCAACTTCCAGCTAACGCTGATAAGGCTTTCAGCCAGAAAATCAAAAATCGTAAGTTATAAACTTGACTTCAACATGAAAATCCATATATTAAGATCATAACAACGGAGACATCGATGGACTATTTCAACAACATGGAGCGATTGAACGCAATAAAAGAGAGACTGGAAAACGTTGGGCTTCGCATTGAAGTTAATCATCAGGAAGGTTTGACGACCTACCATGTAGTGCGAGTTGATCCCAATGCATCAGCATTCAAACGAATCCTGGGCTTTGACTACATCACCACACTGGCAACTGATACCACCACAGCCGGACTCTCACGCCAGATTGACGAGCTACTTCCTCACGAGGAGTCAGTTCACGAGTTCCACCAGATGTTAGTCAAAATCGGAGCCACAACAAAACTGGACTGCCACATCTAACTAATACAGGTAGCACCAAGACCATAACAATAAGAACGAGGAGACCCACATGAAGACCAAGGGAGATGGAGACAGAAAAATAAGAACGGATGCTATCCCTGTATATAGCCAGGACGAAGCAGACCTGAAAACAATCCAGCAGGCTCACCCTGAAATCAGGTATCGCTCAGACCTCTACAAAAAAGGGATGCGTGAGTATGTGCGAAATATGCATCTTCATCAGGAAGTCTCTGACCTCAAAGCTCAGGTTGCACAACTCACAAAGACGAATGAAGACCTTTACTTCATGGTTCGGGCCGTCTACAACAAGGTCAATGCATCATGAAGCTCGAACGGTTCAAGACCTTCACTACCAAGCATGCGGGCTATCAAAAAGACACTATTGCCTACCATCTCAGAATGCTTGAAAAGGAAATCATCCACCGCAATCCCGATGTCGATTTAAAGAACATCAACTTGGATGATTACAAGGAGTTGGCCGCGAGCCTCCCCTTCGCCCCTTCATGGCATGGAAGTCTTTCTGAGTCTTTGGGTGTAAAGCAGAAGGTTTTGACCACGGAATTATGGGATAAGGTTTTCCATTCCTGGGCACCCGCCGAGAACCTGGCACCTGATTCCCCACTTCATGCACTGGTGGAAGACACACCAGCCGGCCCGATGGTCAGGTTGAACAAGTCCGCTACTGCCTTCAATGAGGATGGCACCTTTGCCACCGTCGACAAGCCCCATAGAGCCGTTACAGAAGGTCTGTTCACTCTGGGCAAGGGGCTATCAGTCTGGTTCCTGAACAAAGCCGCTGAAGACCCTGAAATCCTCACCAAACTGAACAAGCTTCACCAGCGCATCCTCAACCAGTATGTCATCCCCGCAATGACTGAAGATGCCCGTATCCGGTTAGGCAAAGACGGAGTGATTTTGCAACAGGGGTTTGAGATTGCAGTAGCCAGCTTCATGCACATCGACAACCGCCCATCAGAAGATGAAACAGATGGACAGAAGCGCAAAAAGGCACAGCAGTATGAAGGAGTTCCCGAGCCACACATTCACTGGCATGCCCCAACTATCAATTCGTGTTTGGGATCAGACGGCAAGCTTTACACCCTGAACACTGACATCCTCTTCGCCAACAAGTCCTGGTATTCCGCCCTTTATATGGGTCCAATGAAGCAGGCTCTGGAGGAGGAACATGGTCTGAAGTTCCAGCCCGTCTATGCCTCAAGCGACCTGGACAAACCTGTTGAGGAACGAACCATCGTCAGCTTTGACGTGACTGATGACATCGTGCCTGAAAATGTTCGCGACTACTTCAGCAGCCGCAGCAACAACATGAAGGAGTCCATCAAGCAAAAAGGTCTGGAGCTTACACCCGGCGCGATGGATATTGCCCAGAAGCAACTCAAGCAAGGCAAGATTGAGATGTCGCCTTCAGAGATGATTCGTAAGCCGTCAATTAACGACGCCCTTCCAATGAGAGGCGTAGGGGCAGATGCTAAGTGTCCGCGTGGACACATGCACACCTACCTCTATGACAGAGAAACAAGACCTTCGAAGCAGACTGGTAGCCG
>Ga0209015_10050_pt1 | contig 42688 bp, 42 predicted proteins | sample EPASupsiteSAE300_FD_187264 | JGI IMG/M metagenome (GOLD analysis project Ga0209015, IMG submission 187264) | Bioremediated contaminated groundwater from EPA Superfund site, New Mexico - Sample SAE3-00 (SPAdes) (version 2) | ecosystem: Environmental > Aquatic > Deep subsurface > Groundwater >...
CAAGTGGACTGGGAGTTCCCGGTCGGCGTCAAAGCCTCGGTGAGTCTCACCGGGGCTTTTCGCTTTCTCGCGACGGGAAAATCTTCAGTCCCCAGTCCTCGTAGCCTTCCCCCAGACGTTCGCGCCCGCCGCTGCAATAGAATTTTCGTTTCAGTACCTCGAATGCGCGGTTCTCCTGCCCCGGGCGAATAACGCTCATCCCGACCGGCCGAGCCACGAGGTCGGCTAGCTGCAGCCCCGGCGAATCAACCTTCTTGTCGGCAAAGATGACGTCGAACGGCAAGGAGATGCCCAGTCGGTTGGCGCCGTCACAGATGCGACGAAACTCAAGCTCGAGCTCGTTATCTTCCTTCTTGCCGCGGCATTCGACGACCACGTGCGTCAGCGCGCCATCCTGATTCTTTTCCTGAAGGAATTCGTAGAGCGTTTCGAGACAGAACCCGAGCGCAAGATGGTAGGGGTTGTTGTCCGCGTCGCCGCGCTCACGAAGCCGGATCTTGTCAATGACACAACTGATCAGGATGAAGTTGCTGAGCTCAATGATGCCGGTCAGCTCGCAGATGAACTGCTGCTTGTGCTCGCGATTGACGAAGAAACGAAAATCTCCTTTCTCCTTCCGGATCTCATGTTCGTGGAGCACCACCAGGTCGTGACCGAAGTGGTTGAACTTGAACTTGTGCAGCGCCGGCACGACCTTTTCGCTGTAGTGCCGCTTGTAGAACACACAAAAAGCCAGCACGAACACCGGATAGTTGGCATCTAGTGTCTGCATGCCGTGGTCACCACTCTCATCCACGTAGACGACGAAATTGCTGTATTTGCCTGGCACCGACGTCTCGCCGGCATCATCGTCCGCGTCATGTTGCGGCTCATCGTTAAACAGCGAAAATTGCTGCGGCATCGGCGTTGGATCGTTGCTCATGCGTTGGTTTCGCTCCCTTGGTCGTCATCGCGCCGTTCGCCGGATTCTCCACGCGACCGCGGCAACTATCGGTGGCGTTTTGGCACGTACCGCCGGGATCCTGTTCCCGGTCCAGCGAGGCGACTATTTTACTGTCGACCGACGCGCATCCGCTTTCCCGCACGGGATGTCGGTCGGCCAGCCCCTCATACACATGACGGCATGGAGCCCGGAGCGTCGCTCGCAGTGTGGTCAGAACAGTTGCGCGTCCTGGCAGCCTTATTACCGCCATTTTCTGCGCAAAACGCTACCCCCTATCAGCTCGCCTCGTCGGGCAATGCGCTGCCAAAGAGGTCTGCAATCGCGTCGCTCGCCTGTTGCCGCGATGGCATCGTGCCGCTGCGGACACGCGAGAGAACATCCGGTGGCAGCCAGGTATCCTCCATCGCGCCAATGCCGCCCTCGATCATCTGCTGCAGGAAAAACGATTGCCTCCTTCCCGTTAATTCTGCCAATAGTCGCAACCTGTGCTCGATCTGTGGGTTGACGCGTACCGCGACCACCTTCAGCTTGTTTTCGGCGGTCCGTTTCACCGCATACTCCTGTCGTGTTCTTCGTGCCGCAAACGGGCACGTTCGTGCGGTGCTTCTACCATGGTGAATCGCGCTTCGCAACGCCATTTCGAGGACGGGCTCCTGTACCCGGCTGCCTGCATTCCCACACTTGAAGGAAGAACGACGACCGTAATGTCGAAACTGGGCGCGATGACAAAGGCGCGGTCTTCAACCGTCGACTTTACCGGCCACCCCGCGGGCGCGACCTGGCGATCTGGTCCAGGCGGTGTTCCCCGGCATTGTCGGGTTCTGCGACGACACGCGTGGAAACGCCCGACCGTCGCGGTTCCTGGTTTCGACGACAAGTCCGCAGTAAACGAAGAGTACGGCTCTCCCGCTGATCCCGCTTACGCGCGCATGACGAATCGACCGCCTACTGCCTGACTGCTCGTGTCGGGAGGCACCCCATCTGGATCGACCTGTCAGGACATACGCGCCAAGGTAACGACAGAGGGAACCTCTTCCTGCGCACATCAGGAAGCACGACCCGCTCCCGCTCGCTGCTCCATGGCTACCGGTTCGCCCCGGGCAATGTGTCAGGTCCTTCCCGGTCGACAATCCGGTAGCCAGGGGCACAAAGGCGGTGGCACAGCGACGTGCGACAGGACACCGCCTTTGTGCCCCTCACCGGTGCTGTACTTTCCGTGTCGCCATATACGCGTCGAACAGGCCCGCATGCAGGCGCCTGAGTTCCTGGCGCAGCGCGATGAGTGCGTGCTGGTCGCCTTCGTGCTCCCGGCGCAGGACCTCACCCAGCAGGACCATGGCCCGCGAGGCCGCGTGGTCACGCTGCACGCGCGCCTCCTCTAGTCGGCCCGCGAGAGCCCGCTTGACCACCAGCAGCCAGGCCGGGAACCAGGCGTAATCGTCGACCTCACCCGAGCCGGGGAACTCCGCATCGAAGCGCTGGCGTAGCGCGTCAAGCGACGCATCGCCCAGTCCGGGCAGGAACGCCAGGAATCGGGCGGGTGCCAGCCACGCCAGTTCAGCGAGCAGTGGCCACGCGGCATCCAGCCCATCCGCCCGGTAGCGTGCCTCGGCCATCCACGTGAGCGGCACCGGGATGCGCCACCAGAATTCAATGCCCTCGACGGATTCGCGCGCGGCCGCCCAGTCGTGGGCCAGAAGCCACAGGGGCGCGGCATGGCTGTCGGCATCGGCGCCGCGAAAGGCGAGGGTTCCGGCCCGCCGGGCGAGCGATCGCCAGCACGGTGCGAGCCACGGCTGGATGGCATGCACGGGTAACACCCGCCTGGCGGCGGGCATGACCTCGACCTCGAGGTAGCGGCGCGCGATGGCCAGCGCCGCGTGATCAGCAAAGGGCGCTGTCGATCCGCGCCCGAGTTCGCAAACCAGCACGGTCATTGCGGACAGCGCACCGTCGTCCGGGTATTCGCCGGCCAGCAGTTCCAGTGCTGTTTGCGCGGCCGCAGCATCGCGCCGCTGCAGCGGCTCCAGCACGTCGTTGCGCAACATCAGGTCACGGCTGTCGGCGAAGATGTCGAGCTGCTGCATGGTCATCTCATTCAGAAGAGCTGATCGTGAAGAGCGATCAGACTAGCCCATTTCACCGTGCTGCGGAAGGTCCGTCCGTCCTCGTCCACCGACTCGATGATCACCCGCTGACCGCTCGCTTCGGCGAGCACCCGCACGGTCCGCTCGTTATAGTGCATCAGTGCGCCGATCGGCGGACAGGTCGGGGCTTTGCGCCCTTTCCGCTGGCGTTTTTTTCGTTCCATCGGGCTTACCCGCGCTTGCGGCGCTCCGCGGTCTTGCTAGCCGCCGGGCGTGCTGCAGTTGGGCGTGCACGGGCGGCCTTCTCGCGGACCGGCCGGGCTTCCGCCTGACGCAATACCGCGAGCTGCTCCTGCAGCGTTACGTTCGTGGCCTGCACCGCATCCAGCCGCCCCTCCAACACGCCAGCCCGATGGCGTGCGTCACCGAGCTGCGCCTGCAGCGCTTCGGCCACGCGGCGATGGTCCGCCTCGCGTTTTTCTGCGCGCTTCGTCGCCTCGTCGAACTCCTTCTGCAGCTTCGTTGCGGTACTGCGCTCGCGGTCGATCTCGAGCAGGGCGCGCTTTTCGGACGCCCTGAGCCGCTCCTCGGCGCGCTCAGCCGCTTCCCTCTGCTTCGCCAGATCGCGCGAAAACCCTTCCCTTGCCGCCACCAGTTCGCGCTCGCGCGCGGCCAGTGCCGCCTGGACCCGCGCCAGTTCTGCCTCCAGCGCCTGTCGCTGCGCGTGGCCTTCGGCCTGTGCCCTATCCAGATCCCGTATCTCGACCTGCGCGGCCAGCAGCGCCGCGGTGCGCTGCTCGAGCGCGGTCTCCACGCGTCCCAGCTCGTCCCGCGCGGCGACGACCGCCTGCTGCGCCTCGACGCGCTGCGCCTCGACCTCGTCGCGCAGCGCGTCGAGCGCGGCCTCCGCTGACGCGGTGGCGCGGGCCCAGAGGGTCGACACCAGCTCGCCCGCGGCAGCACCAAGATCGGCGGGCAGGTCGGGATGCTCGATGCGCACCCGGCTTTTCTCGCGCAACTCCGTCCAGAACTCGCCGAGCACGGCAGCGGGCGTGCCCATGCTGCCACGCCGGACCAGCTGGTACAGCCGGTTTGCGGTCGGCGTCTGGCCGAAGCGGAAAAACAGCAGCGCACAGACCTCGCGGTACAACTCGCGCGTCCTCGGGAACTCCCCCTTCAGCCGGTCGATTTCGGCGGCGAGGCGGGCTTCGTCGGGCTGGACCGCAGGCAGGGCATCAGACATGGATCGGGAATTTGAATAAGTAGCATTGATAATACAACGTAAAACGCAAAATATACAATGTGTATGGCGTCTTACACGACATTAGGCCTATAATGTCGTGTATGCTGCGCTAGCTGCTTTTCGTGTAGAAAATCGCCTTTGGGACCTCTAAAACCGTGCCTGATGCTCAACTTGTCGCCGTGCAGCCCGTCGAATCGCTCGTCGTTCCGGCAATTCTCGACGGTCGTGACGGCACGAATCGCGGCGACGCCGCGAACTCGCAACTGTCGGCCACCAACGATCTGGACGCGGTGCGCGCCTGGCTGTCGAACTACGCCGACACCAGGACGACTTTCGATAACTACCGCAAGGAAGCCGAGCGGCTGCTGCTCTGGGCCGTCGTGCAGCTAGGCAAGCCGCTTTCGTCGCTGACGCACGAGGATCTGCTGCGGTTCAAGGGGTTTCTCGTCGATCCACAGCCGGCGGCTCGCTGGGTTTCGGCCACCGGCGGCAAATTTCCCCGCGGCGACGAGCGCTGGCGTCCGTTCAATGGGCCGCTGTCGCCGGCCAGCCAGCGCCAGGCGTTGATCATCCTTAACGCGATGTTCACGTGGCTGGTCAACGCCGGTTATCTGCGGGGCAATCCCATGGCGCTGCTTCGACAGCGCGCAAAACGCTCCGCGCCTCGAGTGACGCGCTATCTGTCGACGTCGCTGTGGGATGAAGTGAAGGCGTTCGTCGAGCAACTGCCGCGCGAGACTGCCGACGAGCGGGCCTACTCCGCCCGCAGCCGCTGGCTGACGACGCTTTTCTATCTGCAGGGCATGCGTATATCTGAAGTCGCCGGCGGGAAAATGGGGGACTTTTCCCGCCGGCTCGGCGCGGACGGACGGGATCAGTGGTGGCTGGAAACGCTAGGCAAGGGTGAGAAGGAACGCATCGTTCCAGTGTCAGGTGAGCTTATCCAGGAGCTGCGGACATACCGGACCGCCAATGGCCTCTCCGCCCTCCCCACCCGGGCTGATGAAACGCCGCTCGTCATCCCGTTCAAGGGAAAGAACCGGTGCCTGTCCCGCTCGGCGATCCATGACGCAATCAAGGGTATCTTTGGCGGCGCTGCGTCCTGGCTACGCGTGAAGGGACCTGAATTCGCCGACCGCGCTGATGAACTCGAACGCGCATCAGCACACTGGCTACGGCACACCGCCGGATCGCATCAGGCGGACGGCGGTGTGGATTTGCGGACCATCCGCGACAATCTGGGCCATGTATCGCTGAATACAACCAGCCTGTACCTGCATGAGGAGGACGACAAGCGGCACCGCGAGACGGTAAACCGGCACCGGATGAACTGGGACGCACAGCCGTCCGCCGAGTCCGATGCTTCAGAGGCAGATCGATAAGCGTGCGCCGCGTGGACGCCCGGGTCGACCCGGCGCACTGTCCGCGAGCCTCCATCCGTACAGCGACCACGATGGGCGCCAACCGCGCGACCGGAAAAAAAGCACCGCGTGGATCGGAATCTGTGCGATGCCCCCGGCGTTCCGCAGCGCGCATCGCACGACGGGCGTGCTGCGCCCGTTTTTCGGCCGTAGGCACGGATGGCTTGTGAGCCGATACGCAACTCGCCCGGCCCGACGCACTCCTGTTCGCCTGATTGGGGGGCGAACAAGGACCGCGCTAATACGCTGCAGAGCATTAGCGCGTATCCCGGCATACCCTCTTTATCGCCAGAAGGCCCGGCAATCAGCCGCAGTGCTGCAACAGTTCTCGCAGCAACACCACGCAGTTCGCCTTGACTCCGGGATACCGTCTGACGCCTATCATTGATACATCGTGCAACACGACACCGTTGGCCCGCTCGTCGCTTGCGCCAGGGAGGTTAGGGCGTGCAGCACCGAGCGCTGGCACGCGCGGAAAGATGTCGTGTCAGCCGCCGGGCGTTGGTCGCGCCGCAGCGAGCTTATGCGGCGTTTGGGCGCCGCTCGTAGTCGAGGTGGCGCAGTATCGAGTTTGATTCAATGAGCACTACACCATGCCGTCTTCCGATGCAGCGATCTCCCGCAGCGATTCGCTTTATTACCGCCACACATTGCCAGTGCGGATCATGCACTGGATCAACGTCATCGCGTTTTTCGTCCTGCTGATGAGCGGACTGCAGATCTTCAACGCGCACCCCGCGCTCTACTGGGGCAAGTCGTCCTATACCGGCCGGCCGCCGATCCTCCAATTGGTGGCAAAGGAAACCGACGACGGAAAAGTGGTCGGCGTAACCAGGGTATTTGGCCGCGAATTCGTCACGACCGGCGTGCTCGGCGCGTCGAGAGGCCCGGACGGCGATCTGGTCGGACGGGGTTTTCCTTCCTGGGCAACCATTCCCGGGCCCCCGTGGCTGGCGCTGGGACGGCGATGGCATCTGTTCTTTGCCTGGATCTTCGTCATCAATGGTCTGGCGTACGTCATCCACGCGATCCTCAGCCGGCACCTCGTGCGCGACCTGTTGCCGACCAAGGCGGACTGGCACTCAATCGGCAAGTCGCTCAAGGACCACCTGCTGTTGCGCCATCCCAAAGGCGAAGCCGCGAAACATTACAACATTCTCCAGAAGCTTACCTACCTGATCGTCATCTTCGGCCTGCTGCCGCTCGCTATTTTGATGGGGTGGGCAATGTCGCCGTGGCTCGATTCGATCATCCCCGGGTGGGTCGATTGGTTCGGCGGACGGCAGTCCGCTCGCACGATCCATTTCGTCGTCGCTTTGGCGCTGGTCGCTTTCGTCGTCATTCATGTCTTTCAAGTCATCATCACCGGGCTCTGGAACAATCTGCGTGCAATAATTACTGGGCGCTATCGGATCCCGCCGACGGAGGACCGTCATGACACCGAGTGAGCCGAACCGCCGCCGCGTTCTTGCCCGCCTCCTGGCCGCCGGCGGCGCCCTGTTTCTCGCAAGCTGCGATCGGTTGTCGGGCACCGCGTGGTTTCCGAACCTTCTGGACAGCGGGGAAAAACTTAGCCAGGTCACGCAACATCTGGTGACATCACGCCAATCGATGGCGCAGGAATTCGCCGAGCCGGACCTCTCGCCAACGTTTCGCAGCAATGGCACCGCCAATCCGGACGACCCGCGATACCAGTTCCTTGCCGCTGGCGAATTCGCGGCGTACGGGCTCAAGGTTTCCGGCCTGGTCGAGCATCCTGCAACGTTTTCGCTGGCCGAACTGCACGAGCTGCCAGCCCGGACCCAGATTACTCGCCACGATTGCGTCGAAGGATGGAGCGCCATCGGCAAATGGAAGGGCGCACGATTGAGTGCGTTGCTGTCGCGTGTCCGCCCGAAGCCCGCAGCACGCTATGTGGTCTTTTACTGCGCCGATCCGATGGACGACGAGGGGACGAAATATTACGAGAGCATCGACATGGAAGATGCCTACCATCCACAGACCATCCTCGCCTACGAGCTCAACGGCCAGCCGTTGCCGATCGCCAATGGCGCGCCGTTGCGCGTCCGGGTGGAACGACAGCTCGGCTATAAGATGGCCAAGTACATCATGCGCATCGAGCTCGTCAGCAGCTTTGCAAATATAGGCGAGGGCAAAGGCGGTTATTGGGAAGACCAGGGGTATGAGTGGTATGCCGGCATCTGAACAAACGCTGGCTTATCCGTGGCATTGCGGTTCAGCTAACGCGCGATCTCTTCCGATTGCATCTTTGACAACCAGGAATTCTTCGATGAGCGTCGCCGAAACATCTTCTACAGGTAAGCCGCGCTTGACCCGCGTTGCATAGGGTGACCGGGCGATGAACGTGTCCTCCGGCTCACAACACATGGGTAATCGCTGACTGAAATCACTGATATGACGCATCCAGACGAACATCCGGCTGATGACAATGCCGCCAGCGTCACGGTTCGGACTGCCGCTGGCCAGTTGAGGATCATTCCGGTTTGGCAGGCCTTGGGAGCGCACGCTGCGCAAGCGAAACGGACCCGGATTCATTGCAACCAAAAGCACAACTTCGACGAAATGACGGTCACGTTCACGTCCATTTCGCCCGCGGATCTGACCGAAATAACTAGGCGGTTGAATACCCAGAAGTGGGTTGTGTCAGCTTCACTTCACACCGCACTGTCGTCATCTCCCGAAGCACAGAAAGACTGATCCGGGAGCATGAGCGCTAGCATCAAATGTCGCGCGGATTTATGGGTAGCGCTCCCGAAGGCTCAGAATTTGTCATCAGCTACCTTTCGAGGAGCGTGGCTGGTCCGCGCGGGACGACGCGGCGTCGAACGATGCGGCACCGGGTCTGACCGGGCCATCGCGCCCCGTTCGTTGAGCCGGAGCTGAGCGCCGCCGGCGTGCTCCCCCGAACCCGTTGGATGACATCGGGCGACGGGCAGTCATGAGGCCCCTCTTGCGGAGACACAGACGCCATCGGATGACCCAGCACTGACGATATGTCCGATAACCGTTCCATTGCGCCTCAACCACAAAGTCGCGGCGCTTGCACGTCGAACTCCCTTTCGCTGCGCTCTCAGCGTCGCCATTCTTCATCGCGTGGCAGCCTAAGTGACCAGAAGATGACGGACCTGTAATCTCCAGGTCATCTGTAGGACCGGTGTGACTCTCAGCACGCCCTCTGCATGAACACAAGTGAGGGAACTACGCGTAAAAACCATTTCCCCACGGTGCCTTCCGGATTTTCCCCTGCGGCAATCGCAGCGAGCGCGCTACGCACCTTGGCCCCGCCACTAAACTGCCTTGACCTTCCTACCGGAGGAAGGTTGAAAATGGGTCTGTATTGAACCGACCTGGAGTCCCATCATGAACATTGGCGAAGTGGCGAAAGCGTCGGGAGTGTCCGCGAAAATGGTGAGGCACTACGAAGAGTCGGGACTTATCCGCCCGGCGACCCGCTCCGGGTCGAACTACCGGACCTACTCCCAGAACGACGTGGAAGTCCTCCGCTTCGTCAAACGAGCGCGCACGCTCGGCTTCGCGATGAAGCAAATTGCCACGTTGCTTGCGCTATGGGAGGACCGCAGCCGTCCGAGCAGCGAGGTCAGGCAGCTAGCGAGGCAACACATTGCCGAACTGAACGCCCGCATCGCGGAGCTGACCGAGATGCGCGACACATTGGAGCACCTGGCTCAACATTGCCGTGGCGACTCCCGGCCCGAATGCCCAATTCTCGAGGGTTTGGCCGCGTCCCGGCATTAGCAGTAAGCGCCGCGAGGGCACATCGAAAAAGGCCTTGACATTCCCACCATGGGAATGTTGATACTGGATTCATCGAAGATAATCTGATGGAGAAGAAGCATGGAATTTCAAGTCAATGATATGAGCTGCGGCGGCTGCGCACGAAGCATCACCAACGCAGTGAAGCAAGTCGACCCCGCTGCTTCGGTGGACGTCGATATCGCGCAGAAAACGGTCAAGGTGAGCTCATCCATATCGCCCGAGAAAGTGCTCAACGCCATCTCAGAGGCCGGTTACAACCCGGTCCTGAAAGACTGATGTACGCCCGGGTCGCTCCAGACCCGGGCTTTTTTCGAGGTGTTGGTAATGGAAGCGACCCTGCAAAAACCCGGCAACACACCGGCATCGAAGGAATGGTCAATTCCCATCGAGGGGATGACGTGCGCCTCGTGTGTCGCTCGCGTTGAGAAGGCTCTGGCTAGAGTGCCTGGCGTCACGAATTCAGCGGTCAATCTTGCGACCGAGCGTGCGAGTGTTACGGCCGATGCCGGCGTGGCGCAAGATGCCATCGTCGACGCGGTAAATCGGGCCGGCTATGAAGTGCCCATGAATTCCACCACCCTCGACATCAAGGGGATGACGTGCGCGTCTTGCGTCTCTCGCGTAGAGAAGGCGCTCTTGCGGCTGCCTGGTGTGTCCGCAGCCGTCGTAAACCTGGCTACTGAAACCGCGACGGTGACCAGCATGGGAGTGAGCAATGACGCATTAGTCGCTGCGGTGATCAAGGCCGGATACGAAGCGGCTCAGCATGTTGACAGCCGTGCCGAGCACGCATCGTCCCGTTTTGACGCCGACATGCTCGCTGTCCTAGCATCCGCTGTCCTGACTATCCCCCTTGTCGTACCAATGTTCGCGGATCTGTTCGACGCTCACGCGATGCTTCCGGCGTCGGCCCAGTTGGCGCTGGCGACTGTCGTGCAGTTCGTTTTTGGCGCCAGATTCTACAAGGCTGCCTATAAAGCCGTGCTGGCCAAAGCTGGGAACATGGATTTGCTCGTCGCTCTGGGGACCACTGCAGCTTACGGTCTCAGTGTGTACGAGCTTATCGCTCATCCCGGACAAATGAATCACCTTTATTTCGAGGCGTCAGCCGTCGTCATTACGCTTGTCCGATTCGGGAAGTGGCTGGAAGTGCGCGCGAAGCGCAAAACCACCGATGCAATCAGAGCGCTCAACGCATTGCGGCCTGAAACGGCGCGCGTCCGCGTGGCCGGCGAAGAGAAAGATATCGCGTTGTCGGGTGTCCGTGCCGGCGACCAGGTTGTGATGCGTCCTGGCGAGCGAATCCCGGTGGACGGAACAATCCTGGAAGGCCAGAGCGATGTAGACGAGTCGCTCATAACGGGAGAAAGTTTGCCTGTTGCGAAGGGTGCTGGAGACCCGGTCGTGACAGGCTCCATCGTAGGAAACGGGTATCTGCTGCTTCAGACCACGGCGGTCGGCGCGGACACGATGCTGTCTCGCATTATCCGTCTTGTCGAGTCGGCTCAAGCCGAGAAGGCTCCGATACAACGGCTGGTGGACCGTGTCAGTGCCGTGTTCGTACCCGTCATTCTAGGCATTGCACTCGTTACATTGGTAGGGTGGCTGCTGGCAAACGGAAACGTCGAAGCAGCCATTCTGAATGCGGTTGCGGTGCTGGTCATCGCCTGCCCGTGCGCGTTAGGGTTAGCAACGCCCACGGCGATTATGGCGGGCACCGGCGTAGCGGCACAGCATGGCATTCTCATCAAAGACGCTGAAGCGTTGGAACTGGCCCACCGCCTCACCGTTATCGCGCTCGACAAGACCGGTACATTGACCGAGGGAAAGCCGAGCCTCGTGCAGTTCGAGGTGGACCAGGTCCCGCACCTCGAAGCTTTGCAACTGGCGGCATCGGTGCAACAGGCGAGCGAGCATCCGCTAGCCCGGGCGGTGGTAAATGCTGCGAAAGAGAAAGGGCTCACGCTGAGTCGCGCAAGTGATGCCACCGCTCTGACCGGCCGAGGTATCGAAGCGACGGTAGATGGGCGCAGGCTCGTTATCGCAAGCGAACGATGGTTCATGGAAAGCGCTATCGGTGTCTCTTCCGAACTCGAGCTTGTCGGAAAGCGGGCACAGGAAGCCGGCTTCTCGGTCTCGTGGCTCGTCGAGACTCAGCCGGCCACCAGGGTTCTGGCCATGATGGCGTTCGGCGACGCAATCAAGAACACATCGCCAGTCGCCATCCGCGCGCTCTCGGCGTTAGGCGTTCGGACAGTGCTCCTTACTGGGGATAACGAGGGCAGCGCGCAGCTCGTGGCAAAGGAGCTGGGGATAAAAGATGTTCGTGCGTCGTTGCTGCCTGAAGATAAGGCAACGGCGGTGGCGGGGTTGAAGAGCGACGGCGCTACTGTCGGCATGGTCGGGGACGGCATCAACGATGCACCGGCACTCGCTGCGGCTGATGTCGGTATCGCAATGTCCACTGGAACCGATGTAGCAATGCATGCATCGGGCGTGACACTTATGCGCGGAGACCCGGCACTTATCGCAGACGCTATCGACATCTCGCGCAGGACGTATAGCAAGATTCGCCAGAACCTGTTCTGGGCGTTCGTCTACAACCTGATTGGCGTGCCGTTGGCGGCGTTCGGCCTGCTGAATCCAATTGTGGCGGGAGCAGCAATGGCATTCAGTAGCGTCAGCGTTGTGAGCAATGCGCTGCTTCTTCGGACCTGGAAACCTCGCTCCCGAGGGGTATGAAGGAATAAGCGCGATGTGTCTAGATAAGCGTGTTCCCCGTACCGGATTGGAACGGTAGATGTGGATGCCTAGGACATCCACGTCTACCATTTGAACATCGGTATCGGAGCTGGATGCCCACTACGAGACCCTTGTCCGCCACGGGTTCGCCATCACGCCAGGAAAAGTCCGCTTCATGACCGAAGATGCTGAACAACACAACGCTCGCAACCGGTTCCGGATGACTCTTTCACATGGGTCCGTCGAATTATGCTTACACAATTGCACCAGGACTCGTTCCCACTTCATAGCGCCGTTCGCCGGCCCATCCTCCGAGACGGAACACTCTCTGGTCGAAAATCGCCTTTACAGCCTGCACCACGTGCTCAGACGCCGGACTGCTTTCGGTGAGTTCCGATTCGAACTTTAGCTAGGCGATTTATTCTTTGCGCCTACTGGAACAAATTTTTGCACGCGTCCTTCGTTCACGGGCCGCGGAGGTCTGTATCGGGTAATATTAGAATCTCCGAGCCCGTCGCTGTCCCGGATCGCCAGGGTAAACGCCTGTTTAGGTAGTCATGTCACGCCAATTTTTCCGTGCGATCGTTTACTTGCTATTGCTACTGCTGCCTTTGCGCGGCTGGGCGGCAGGCGATCTGGCGGACTGTCACCCCGGAATGTCAATGGAGAGCGGCGCCACCAGAGGCGCCGTCGCTTCCCAGCCGATACGAGCTGAAATCATATCGGGCACCACCGACGGACACGGACTAATTCCGGGCACCGCCAAATCGGGAAAGGCGAACGTAAACCTTTGCTCGGTTTGCCTCAGTTGCACGTTTTGCACTCCGATTGCTGTGCAGGCGTCGCTTGACGTTCCTGGTCCGATTGGCTCTCTCACCCGGTTTTTAGCTACCGATCGGATCTATTCCTCCACTGCTCCCGACGTACCCCATCCTCCACCTCAACGCCTTCGCGTCTAATTGCCGCGGGCAATTTTTGTCGTTTAACGGCGTTGAGAGTCCGGTGCCCCAATGGTGCGCCGGCAGGATGTCAATGGTTTCGGAGTAGGACGATGCATCGTCGAAATTTCTTTGCCGGCCTGGCCGGGCTGTCTGCGCTCGGCTGGACCGCCGCCCCGTTGCGCGCCAAGGGCACCATGAGCGGTGCAATGGACAACATGACGGGAATGGCGGACATGCCCGCCATGAACGGGATGGACGCACCAACGCTGCGACTCGCGTCCGCTCGTGCGATACCGATGGGTGGGCCGCTGCAGCCGCCTCGAGTTCTTCAAAATGAAACCAGTGAAGCGGGCAAATTCAGAGCGACGCTAGTCGCGGCGCCAACGCGCATGCAGCTTGTGCCCGGCCAAACCACCGAGGTCTGGAGTTACAACGATAGCTTTCCTGGACCGCTGCTTGAGCTCACTGCGGGCGACGACGTCGAGATCACCCTGCACAACCGGTTGTCACAAGCCACCACGATTCACTGGCACGGGCTGCCGGTACCGCCGGACCAGGACGGCAATCCATCAGATGCGGTACCCCCGGGCGGCAGCCGCGTTTACCGGTTCACGCTGCCGACGGATATTAGTGGGCTGTACTGGTATCACCCACACCCCCATAAGCAGTCGGCGGAACAGGTGTATCGCGGTCTCGCGGGGCCGATCCTGGTGCGAGCCAAGGACGATCCTTTGGCGGCGCTGCCTGAGAGGGTTCTGGCTATCACGGATTTGCGCCTTACCGCAGATGGTGCAATTCCCGCAAACGACATGATGGACTGGATGAACGGGCGCGAAGGCCAGTTCGTTCTGGTCAATGGTCAGCACCGACCAATGTTGGTGTTCGACGCTAACGGACAGGAACGTTGGCGGATACTGAATGCCACCAATGCCCGCTATCTTCGCCTCCAACTACCCGGCCATTCGTTGGCGCTGGTGGGCACGGACGGGGGCCCGCTCGAGCGTGCGCAGATGGGCCTGCGCGAGATTCTCGTCGCCCCCGCGCAACGCGTCGATGTGGTCGTGCACGCCACCGGCCAACGCATGTCGCCTTCGCCGCTGCTTGCTGCTCCATACAACCGCGGCAAGATGGGCGGTGCTGCTGAAGACGCACCGGTTCAACTCCTCGACGTTATTTTTAGCACCGTTCGTGCAGCCAGCCGGCCAACGTTGCCGCCGATCCTGCGCACATGGCCGCAATGGCCGGCCGCTGCCGTTCAGAAGCGCGTCGTCATGAGCGAGTCGGCATCGACAACGAAGGGACAACAGGAGATGCAATTTCTTATGAACGGGAAATTGTTTGCCATGGACCGCGTTGATCTCACCAGCGAGATGGGCGTCACGGAAGAGTGGACGATCGTCAACGACTCTGACATGGACCATCCCTTTCATATTCACGGCACACAGTTTCTCGTGGTCGAACGGGAAATCAGCGGCCGAATCCGCAAGGAATCGTTTCGCGCACTCTATGACACGGTCAACCTGAAATCCCAGGAAACGGTGCGAATCAAGATTGTGCAAACCATGAAGGGCATTCGCATGTTTCATTGCCACCTTCTCGAACACGAGGACCTGGGCATGATGGGACGACTCAATGTCATCTGAATGCCGGGCGTCATTGTGTCCGAATCCGACGCTTTCGAGTGCGGACATCGCGCAACTGGTGTCCGACGTGTCGGCTACAAAATCCTTAGTTGAGCATTTTTATCATGACTGGCATTAGCAACTTCAAGTTTTCGGTCAGCAAAGCGTTGGGGGCTCTGCTGGTTGTCATCCTCGCCATCACGGCATACATGGCTGTTGGCCGAACGAAAGCCGTTCCGGCTGCGACGTTTGTGCTGACGTCGGGCCAAAAGCTAACGACGGCGGACCTGCGTGGAAAGGTCTACCTGGTGGATTTCTGGGCGACAAGTTGCGCCACCTGCATTAAGGAAATGCCTCAGATGATTCAGACGTATAACAGGTTCAAGGGCGCGAACTTCGATTTCATCGCAATAGCGATGAATTACGATCCGCCCGCTTATGTGACCAACTACGCCAATACGAGGCATTTGCCGTTCCGGATCGTCACGGACACAGATGGAAGTCTTGCGCGCAGATTCTTTAATGTTGAAATGACGCCGACCACCTATCTGGTCGACAGGAATGGAAAGATCCTGAAACGCTTTCTCGGTGAGCCTGATTTCGCCGCGCTCGACCGCATGATCAGTGACGCTCTCACCCAATCGACGTAACAGACCGCGCCATGTTCACTTCCCTCTGGATTCAGGCGCCGCTTGCCGTGGCCGCAGGTATGCTCCTCAACCTGACACCGTGCGTGCTACCGGCCATACCGATCAAGGTCCGCGCGATCCTGCGCGAAGCCGGGGGAGGCTTCGGCGCGCGCATGCTGTCAGCCGGCCTGTTTGCCGCCGGATCGGTGCTCTTTTTTTCGGTCCTTGGACTCTCTACGGCACTCTTGCATCTGCAGTGGGGCGTTCTGTTTCAATCGCGCATTCTGCTGATCGTGCTCAGCGTGCTGCTGCTGGCGCTGGCCACGATGAATTTTTCCGGCAGGGGGCTGCCGGTCCCCGCTGCGGCCGCGTCGATGCGGGGCGCCCGCTTTCTCGAGCCATTTGTTTCGGGACTGGTCGGCGCGTTGCTCTCGACGCCTTGCACCGGTCCCCTGTTGGGCGGCGTTCTGGTGTTCGCGCTCACACAGCCGATAGCCAATATCGTGACCATTTTCGTCTCGATTGGCGTCGGCCTTGCGCTGCCCTACGCAGGCTTGATCCTTCATCCCGGATTGCTCCAGCGGCTGCCGCGCGCCGGCGCGTGGTCCGACGTGGTTCGACGTAGTTTCGGCTGGGTTCTGCTGGGCGCGGCGCTTTTCTTCGCGCAAAGCGTGTTGCCGGCCGCGATGGGTCCGTTCCTTTGGTTTGCGTTTCTCGCCGGGTTGCTGGTCTGGACTGCGCACGCGTTCTGGCGAGCTCAGGATCGCGCCGCACGCCGCGCGGTGGCGATCTTCGGGGTCATTGCAGGCGGATTGGTCTACGCGGGGGTCAGTTCCGGATCATCTGCGGCGCATGCCGTCGCGTGGCAACGTCTGGAGGCGTCCGATGCCACGAAGCTATCAGCTCTTGGCCGGCCAGCCCTGGTCGAGTTCACCGCTCAATGGTGTATCAACTGCAAGATCCTGGAAAGCACGGTTTATCGCAACAGTGACGTCATACAGGCCATCCGCTCCCATGGCGCCGTTGCGTTCCAGGTCGATCTCACGCGCCCCAATCCAGCGCTTGAGCGCCTGCTTGCCTCCTACGGCGGCGCAGGCTTGCCGTTTCTCGCGATCCTCGACAGCCGGGGTCGGGTGGTCCAGCAGTTTTCCGGCCTGTTTACGGGCGGAAGTCTTATCGATGCGCTAACGGATGTCAAATAGCAGGTGAACCATCGTGAACATGAAGTCCAGGACAATCAAAATATCTTTCGCTCTGGCGCTACTTGCAGCGGCAACCATTCTCGCGTGGAGCCGGTATCCACAATTTCGCAATGCAGTAACTCCCGGGGATGCGGTAACACAGAATTCACCTTCCCTGACCTTATCCGGTGCATCAGGTGGTGGAATTGGCGACTCCTCTCAACAGGTCACGGCGTCGTTCGAAAACGTCGGCGCCGCGGCTGCGGTGACGCTGCATATTCGCCCGAACTGGCACGTCAACGCCAATCCTGCATCGCTCGATTATCTGATCCCGACGACAATCTCCGTCGAACAGGGCGGCGACATACATCCGGTTGCCGCGCAATACCCAGCGGGCATGAACAGCGGGATTCGCGTCGATGACAAGGAACTCAACGTTTACGAGGACGGGACACGCATCCCGGTGTCAGACCTGCCCAACGGGCCAAATGTCCACCTGATAGTTCGCGTGCAAGCCTGCAGCTCTGACGGCGTGTGCTTGCCGCCCGCGAACATCCCGGCACCGATGAGTATGCGTTAGTTCGGCACCAGTTGCTTTGTACCTCAAGGATTCCTGATCAAACGAAGCCAGATTTGCGCACCCGCATCCCCTGGCGCCTGACTAGAGAAGTCCATGTTAACGATGTTCGGCATCAATATTTCTTTTGACCGGCTGATTTTTTTCGCGGCGTTTTTTTCTGCAACGTGCCTGCTCCGGATTGTCAGCCGAAAGTCAAAACATCCGTCGGTGTACAGGTACAGCGCGCTGCTCGACGAAGCCGCGGTTTGCGGGTTGCTCGTCGCGCGGCTGGGCTATGTCGTTGGACATATGGACGCGTATCGTACGCATCCGTATGAAGTCCTGTTTTTCTGGCTACCGGGGTTTGCGCCTCTATATGGCCTCGTTGGAGGGCTGGCGTGGGCGCTGCTTCGGATTTGGCGAGGCAGGAAAACACATATGCCCAGTCTGCGGGTGTTAGCCGCAGCGGCGCTACCTCTCGTTATCGCGTCGCTATATTTGAGCGTCCAGACCTCGGAGAATCCCACCGGGAAAGATTCCCAGATTGCCGATGCGCTGAACAGTCTGCCGATGACCGGTACAGACGGGCAGCCGCTCTTTCTGAAGGACCTGAAGGGGCATAGCCTCGTTGTCAATTTGTGGGCGAGCTGGTGCGTACCATGCAGGATCGAACTGCCGATCCTGCAGGATGCTTCGCAACGGCTCCAAAAATCCGGCCTGATCGTCGTCGGTCTCGATCTCTACGAGGTACGGTCGCAAGCCCTGGCGTTCGCCAAAGCACGCGGCGTAACGTACGTTATCGCCTCCCCCATCCTTTCATCGGAAACGACACGCACGCAGATCGATCGCCTGATCAATTTCATTGGCTCCAACGTGATCCCGGTTTCGATTTTCATCGATCCCTCCGGCAAGGTCCGAGCCGTATTGCCTGGAATACTTTCACCCGGAACCATTGACGACTGGTTGCGCAGGTACGCCATATAAGCCCTCGGAAGGAATGCCTCGACCTGACGCTCTGCACGAGGTTAAGTCTCCGAAGAAGGTCGTTCGCCGAAATCAGATTGCCAGATTATCCCGGAAGAAAATGGACGCTCAGTTTCAAGGAAGAGATGCGATGACGAAGAAAGCAAATCTGCCACGCAAGTACCCTCCCCATCGTGCAACGCTGGAGCCCGTATGAGTGCGACTGTTTCAGCGCGTAAGGCAAAAGTCACCAGGCGGGCATGGCGCAATACGCTGGATTTGCTAGGTTCGATGCGATTTGCCATCAGTCTGCTGGTGATTCTCTCCATCGCCAGCATCATCGGCACGGTGCTCACGCAGGACGATCCGTACAACAACTACGTCAATCAGTTCGGCCCATTCTGGGCGGATATCTTCCGTTCGCTCGGCCTGTACACCGTGTACAGCTCGTGGTGGTTCATGCTGATCCTCGGTTTTCTGATGGTGTCGGTGTCGCTGTGCGTGATCCGCAATGCGCCGAAGATGATCGCCGATGCGAAGAGCTGGAAAGACAGGGTTCGCGAAGGCAGTCTGCGCGCGTTCCATCACAAGGGCGAGTTCGCGGTGCACGGCACGCGCACGCAGACCTCGTTGGTCCTCGCGACACTCTCGGCCAAGCTCGGCTACAGGTTTGTCACACGTGAATCGGACGGCGCGACGCTGATTGCCGCGAAGCGCGGCGCGCTGACGAAGTTCGGCTACATCTCCGCGCACATTGCAATCGTCGTGATCTGTCTGGGTGGCCTGCTCGACAGCAACCTGCCGATCAGGCTGCAGATGTGGCTGTTCGACAAGTCGCCGATCCGCAGCAACACGGTGATCAACGACATTGCGCCAGAACACCGCCTGTCGCAATCGAATCCGAGTTTTCGTGGCTATGCGTGGGTGCCGGAAGGGCAGCATGTATCGACAGCGATCCTGAACCAGCCCGACGGTTCGCTGATCCAGGACCTGCCATTCTCTATCCAGTTGAACAAGTTCATCGTCGACTACTACTCGACGGGCATGCCGAAGCTGTTCGCGAGTGACATTGTCGTCATCGACCACAAGACTGGCGCGCGAATCCTGGCGCGCATCGAGGTGAACAAGCCATTCGAATATGACGGCGTGTCGATCTACCAGTCGAGCTTCCAGGACGGTGGCTCGCAGATGAAGATGACCGCGTGGCCGATGACGGGCGCAAGCGGGAAGACCACACCGTTCGGCGGTGTGATCGGCAACTCCGCGCCACTTAACGCGCCGATCGCCGGCGCCGATGGCCAGACGATTGAATTCGCCGACTTCCGCGCAATCAATGTCGAGAACGTGTCGAACGGCAGCGGCGCCAACGACGCACGCGGCGTGGCCGCGCATCGCTCGCTGGAAGAAGCGTTCGACGAGCGCCTCGGTTCCGGTGCGAAGACCTCGCAGCCGATGAACATGCATAACGTCGGCCCCTCGGTGCAATACAAGGTACGCGACAAGGAAGGTCAGGCGCGTGAGTACAACAACTACATGCTGCCGGTCGACGTGGGCGGCGACCGGATGTTCCTCGCGGGCATGCGCACCAGTCCGAATGATCCGTTCCGCTATCTGCGCATTCCGGCCGACGCTGGCGGCACCGTCAAGGAATGGATGAACCTGCGCGCCACGCTGGAAAGTCCGGCCATGCGCGCCGCGGCCGCTCACCGGTTCGCGCTGCGCTCGGTGCCGGGTTCGAATGTCGCACTGCAGCAGCATCTGGAAGAAAGCGCGCTACGTGTCCTGAACCTGTTTGCCGGCGCGGACAACAGCATCAGGATGCCGAACGGCCAGACCGTCGGCGGCTTCCAGGCGGTTGCCGCGTTCATCGACCATTCGGTGCCCAAGGGCGAGCAGGAAAAGGCCGCGGGCCTGCTGCTGCGCATGCTGGAAGGCTCGACGTGGGACCTGTGGCAGCTGTCGCGCGAGCAGCTTGGCGAGCCCGATGCGCAGGCCAACGCGGACGCGAGCCGCTTCATCCAGAGCTCAATCAATGCGATATCCGACAGCTTTCTGTACGGATCGCCGGTCTATCTGCAGCTCGACTCGTTCAACGAAGTGCAGGCTTCGGTATTCCAGCTGGCGCGTGCCCCGGGCAAAAAAATTGTGTATCTTGGCAGCCTGCTCCTCGTGTTAGGTATCTTCTCGATGTTCTACGTCCGCGAACGACGCCTCTGGTTCTGGCTCAAGGACACCGATCACGGCACGAATGTCGTGATGGCGATGTCGAGCGCACGCAAAACGCTCGACTTTGAAAAAGAGTTCACGCAAACGCGCGACGCCGTCGGCGCCGCGCTGGGCGCCAAACTCACTGAAGCATCCGACGCCGCCGGCGCCTCCGACAAACCCGGCCATGCCGGCGCGCCGTCCGCACGCTCACAAGATTCGACCCGGTAAGATCATGGACTTGACTCAGGTTTCTTCATCCTCCTCTTCACCCTCGCGGCCGCAGAAGTCGTTCGCGAACGAGGCACTCAACGTTGCTGAGTATGACGAGCGGCCGTTCCTGAAGCGCCTCGGCATCACTGACTGGCTGTTTGCAGTAGCGATGGTCGCGGGGGCCGGGTTCGCGCTGTCGCGCTATCACCCGTTCATGAATTACTACGACAAACTGGTGCTGTGCTGCGCAGTGCCGGTGTTCGTCGTGCTGGGCTGGCGCTGGAAGCCGGTGCGCCCGCTGATGGTGGGCATCGCCGCGCTGTCGCTGCTTGCGATCCAGATCTATCACGGCGATCTGACGCGCGCGGATAACGCGTTCTTCCTCAAATATTTCCTGTCGAGCCAGTCCGCAATTCTGTGGATGAGCGCGCTCTTCGTGTTCGCCACCGTCTTCTACTGGATCGGCCTGCTGTCGCGTTCACCGACCGGCGCCGCGATCGGTTCAAAAATGACGTGGGCTGCGGTGGTGATGGGCTTCGTCGGTCTGATGGTGCGCTGGTACGAGTCGTACCTGATCGGCGCGGACGTCGGCCATATTCCAATCTCGAACCTGTACGAAGTGTTCGTGCTGTTCAGCCTGATCACGGCGCTGTTCTATCTGTACTACGAGCAGCACTACAACACGCGTGCGCTCGGCGCATTCGTGCTGCTGGTGATCAGCGCGGCGGTCGGCTTCCTGATGTGGTACTCGGTCGCGCGCGACGCCCAGCAGATCCAGCCGCTCGTGCCGGCGCTGCAGAGCTGGTGGATGAAGATCCACGTGCCGGCCAACTTCATCGGCTATGGCAGCTTCGCGCTGTCGGCAATGGTCGGCGTCGCGTATCTGGCGAAAGAGCGCGGCGTGCTGGCAGACCGTCTGCCGCCGCTCGATGTGCTCGACGACCTGATGTACAAGTCGATCGCCGTCGGCTTCGCGTTCTTCACGATCGCGACGATTCTCGGCGCGCTGTGGGCTGCGGAAGCATGGGGCGGTTACTGGAGCTGGGATCCGAAGGAAACGTGGGCGCTGATTGTGTGGCTGAACTACGCGGCCTGGCTGCATATGCGCCTGATGAAGGGCCAGCGCGGCGCGGTCGCCGCCTGGTGGGCGCTGACTGGCCTGCTGGTGACGACGTTCGCGTTTCTTGGCGTCAACATGTTCTTGTCTGGATTGCATAGTTACGGAAAGCTTTGAGTGAAATTGTGGCGACTGGACGCTTGACCAAGGTCTCGAATATCAGACGCAGCGAAGCACGGCTCAATGCTATGAATGGGATGGTCCGGGCACAACAGGAGAAGAAGATGGGCGGTGCCCCACTCTCCTTCAGCTCCGAAGCAGACATCCGGCACTGTGTCATCGCTTTTCGCCAGGTAAGCGGGACAGGCGCAGTTGCTACGCAATCGAAAAGGATTCCGGGCTCGCAACCATGTTGGCGAGGACGGATACGCAGCGATTTGCAGGAAACGACATTATCTGGCGACCAGATAGGGAGAACGAAACTTGAACGTAAAATCGGGAATAACACTGGCACTCGCGATGTTGATCGCATCGGCGCCTATGGCGATCGCCGTCGCCGAAACACCCAAAGGCGTCGATCAGGCATTGAAGGCAGCAATCGACAGTTCACAGCGAACGCCTGCTTTCAGGCAGCGGGACAAATATCGACATCCGATCGACACACTCGAATTTTTTGGCATCCAGCCCGCGATGACGGTGATCGAGGTCCTGCCGGGCAGAGGATGGTACACAGAGATTCTCGCCCCCTTTCTGAAACAACGCGGACAGCTGATTGAGGCGACCCCGCCCGCAACAAGCGTCAATCCATTTTTCCGCAAAATGGCGGGCATGTACGGCGAAAAACTTTCGGGCAATCCGGCTATTTATGGGAAGGTTGCGACGACGGCCTTCGAGCCTCCGGAATACATGCCGCTCGGCGGCCCGGAATCTGCCGACATGGTGGTGACGTTCCTCAATCTCCATGACTTCGTCTACTCAAACGCGCATAACGAGACAACCGACGCGATCGTCCAACGCTTCTTCCTGTCTGCGTATCAGGTACTGAAGCCGGGCGGAGTGCTCGGCATCGTCGAGCATCGGGCCAGGGCAGGCGAAACCGTCTCCGATGCGATCGCAAAGGGACGCGTTCCGCAAGACTATGCGATCCGCGAGGCGCGGCAGGCAGGCTTCGAGCTAGCCGGCACGTCCGAAGCCAATGCCAACCCGAAAGACGACGGGAGCTATCCTGTCTGGTATTTGCCGCCAACGCTGAAGCTGGCCGACAAGGACCGGGCAAAGTATCTCGCAATCGGTGAGAGTGACGACATGACCCTGCGTTTCATAAAGCCGGGAAATTGATGTCGTTACGGACGATGGCGACATCCGAGTTGGCCGATGCAAACGTGCTTGCGTGTACGCTGTCATGTGTCGGGGACAATGACTCGCCCCCGGACATGCAGGTTTTAGCGCGATATCGTCCAGTCTATCGCGGCTGTTTTTGCCACCCGGGGTTGGTGCCGTTGAAACGCGGCCGGTTGCTCCCGATCGTCGCCTGGCGCGGCGGGTAGTCGCCATTTACCGACGGCACAATGTCGTCACATTGAACCGGGACCCACTTCTGGGGAGCCTGCTCCGGCGTCGTCATCGCCGGTCAGGCCTGACTGCCGGCCGCTCGCAATCGCGCAATCAGGCATCGGGTATTGAGCGTCGCTCACGTTGACCGGGTGAGCCAGGCCGCAGTGACGACGGCAAAGAATTCTGACTTTCATCTGTTCTAGATGCTTTCGCTGGAATCAATGGGGGTGAATTCCGACCGGCTCTCATTCTGGATCACCGCATCCGAATGCAGCGTGGCGAGGACCTGACCTTTTCGCCATCTCGGACCACCCTCCTCGGCTCGACCCTGATCAGCTTGCGCCGTATGTGAACAGGCGGGCGTGACCTGAATGCGTTCAGGCAACGCCCGATTAGCAAACGCACATCAAAGCATCCGCGCAATGGCCTCAATCGGTTTCATACCCGCGCCGAAGCGGGCGATGTTTTCGCGGTGCTCCCTGAGTGCACCGTACGGCAGATATTTGATGCCCAGTTCCGTAACGCGTGAAAACGCTGGTCGCGCAAGCTGACTTCGCACATCTGCTTCTCGCGCGTCGGGCGCTACCAGATACAGGTGACGCTGCGCCGCCGTGACCGAGCCGAGCGCGAGGTCGAGCAGACGCACGATGCCCGAGTAGATGGATGTCGTGTGCTCGACCTCGAATGCGGCGACAACCGTCTGATCGGGGTGCAGCCAGATAACGTCGATGAGCGGTACGGTGTCCGCCCCGTTGATGCAAAGTGATGCGGGCAGTTCCGATATGCAGCCGTCAACAAGCTTTCCGCCTGCGTAGGGACGCGAGCGGTCATTGGTGGCAATCCAGACCATGTACCCGAGCGAGTGACCCAGGTCACGTAACCAGCCCTGAACCTCGGTATGGGTCGCATCCTGTTGCTGATTCGCTTCGAGTTGCCTGGCAAGCGTGGCTGATTGCGCGCGGACAGCCTCCAGATCCTTCAGCCACGCGTGGCCCGACGCAGTATCGTCGATGGATGGAGGCAGCGGATACCGATCCATGCCGACATCGAACAGGAAGCCTGCAATGGCACCGAGATCGTTGGACAGAAGTGACCGGTGCTCGTGGTTCAGCTCCAGGATGCCTTGTCGCATCGACAGATAGTGGTCCCAGCGCCCCAGTTTCACGTTCGCTCGCGTCACCGCGTTGAAGCCTCGCACAATCGCGGTGTTGAAAGGACTGACATGTGTGGGATGAATGAAATACAGCAGATTGGCAACTGCCGGTCCCAGACCCTTGATCGCATGCGAATCCAGTATCCGGATTGCATCGAGGACTTCATCTGCCTCGTTACAGCAATCGCACGCGTCCAGCGCTTTCCCGAACGCACGCTGGTTCACGGGATTCTCGTAAATGTCGGGAATACGCAGCTTGGGTTTCCAAAGGAACGCGTGATCCGCGCCCCTGAAGATCTGGCGCTGTTCCGCGACGGACGCGACGACAGTTTCGAGCGAGGAGCCGCGGTACGCATTGCCGAAGGCGCCAGAATTGATTTCCTTGACTACCTGCCGTATCCCCTGGCGGATGGAACGGAAATTCTTGAGCCGTTCGGGCCAGAGAAACCATGTCTGGAACGTCCCCGCGGGGTCGGACTTCCAGTGCTCAATCAGCGTGTGGAGACTGTTCATAGGGTAACGATTTGTAGTTTGGCGACGAGTCTATCACTGTACAAACGCTGTCCACGCGTAGGCGCCTTTACCAATGCGCGAGGTCGAGGGTGGCGGGCATGCCAGTCCGACGCGGCTGCGGGAATTCAGGACGAACATTCGAGGATCTGGCGAAGGCGTTCAGCGTGGCGGCCAACGTTGATCCGATGCGACGAAGAAGCTTCAGTCCATCCAGCTTCTTCCGGGAGTATTCGCAATTTTGGCGGGGGCGGTGTCGGCCAATCCCAGTGCAGGATTGGGGAGCCTACGGATTCCCGATGGCGCCCGTCCTGATTCGAATGACCGAAGTATCCGTCGTCACGCCTGGCAAAAGTGACGTCGACACGGCTTCGCAGGGAACGCAGGTCCGGGTCTTGCTACCATACGATTCATCTGAACGTGCACCGACCAAGGCAAATGGCGCAGGCTGTAGCGAAAATGGCGCTCGTCTTGACCTTCCCGCCGTGGGAAGGCCCATGCTGGTGGTTCTGACTTGCGACTGGAGGCAAACATGGAATTCGAAATTAAACACATGTCCTGCAACGGTGTGCGTCAATTCGACTACGAATGCGCTCACGCATCTCGACCCGGCAGCGACGCTGGAATCAGACATCACCACCAGAATCGTGAGAGTCGATTCCGCCTTGCCTGAGCAAAGCCCGGTTGCTCCGATTCAAGCGGCGGGATTTCACCTGACGGTCCGTACTCGCATTCTCCAAGGGGAAGCCGGAAGGCCGCTCTCATTTCGCACGCTGTTGCTCGCCTGCGATTAAGCGTTTTGCTCATGTCGAAAACATCCACGCTCCTGGTTCGCCCAACGCGTGTGTGAACGGATTGACGAAGTCAGCCTGAAGCTGGTCAACACCATGAAGGCATGAAAATTCTCACGATGTCTCATGATGTACTTCGATAGCCCGAGGCCGCTCGTAAAGAACCTCTCGTGCAGGAGTTTGCGATGCAGATTGTTACTGCCTTAGGTCATGCCCTCTGGATGGCATTCACCATGTTGTGGCAGATTTTCTGGGGATTGAGTCTGGGCTTCCTGGTCTCGGCCGTCATCGAGGTCGTGGTCTCGAAGTCCGAGATGTCGAAGCTTCTGCCTGACGCGTCACCGCGGTCGCTGACTTTCGCGAGTCTGCTCGGCGCCGCGTCTTCCTCCTGTTCGTATGCAGCGGTCGCAATGGCGCGGTCGATCGTGCGAAAAGGTGGCGACTTCACTTCTGCAATGGCGTTCCAGTTCGCCGCTACGAATCTCGTACTTGAGCTCGGCGTATTGATGTGGGTTCTGATTTCCTGGCAATTCGCTGCCGCAGAGTTCATCGGTGGTCCGATCATGATTGTCGTGCTGGTAATTCTCTTCCGTTTCATTCTTCGCGACTCGTTGAAGAAAGAAGCCATCGACCAGGCCGACAAGGGTATCGCCGGCAGCATGGAAGGGCATGCAGCCATGTCAATGGGCGAGCAGCATGGGACGTGGAAGCAACGCCTCTCCTCCAAACACGGGTGGATAGCGATCAGCCACAGCTACGTGATGAACTGGTCGATGCTGTGGCGCGACATCGGTATTGGGTTGCTCATCGCAGGCGCGCTCGGCGCGTGGGTGCCGGACAGTTTCTGGCAGAAATTCTTCCTCGTCAGTCATCCCACAGCCGCAATGATTTGGGGTGCATTTGTCGGCCCCCTGATTGCCGTTGCGTCGTTCACCTGTTCCGTCGGAAACGTGCCGCTCGCTGCGGTGCTGTGGAACGGCGGCATAAGTTTCGGCGGTGTCGCCTCTTTCATCTTTGGCGACCTCATCATTCTTCCCATCCTCAACATCTACAGGAAATACTACGGTGGCAGGATGACGGTGTTCCTCGCTGTGACCTTCTATCTTGCGATGGTCTCGGCTGCACTCGTGGTCGAGGCGCTCTTCCAGTCGCTCGGATGGGTCCCGACAGAGCGGCATACTGCAGTCGTCGACGCGGCGATTACCTTCAACTACACCGCCATGCTCGACATCGTCTTTGGTGCCATCTTCATCATCCTGACGGCCGTATTTTTCAGAACCGGTGGCCCCGAGATGATGCGAATGATGGACGGCGGTGAGCACGACCATGCTACGCACGAACACCGCGGCTCGCGTGACCATGCACACCACCAACATCCCGGTCACTCAGAATGATCTTTTACACAAGGAGATTCAAAATGAAAAACCTTCACGCGCTTCGTACCCTTTGCCTTTGTTCTGGCGCCGCACTTGCCGTCGCCGCCGCCCCCGTCAGTGCCCAGCAGGCCGCGTCTATGCCGGGAATGAATATGTCCAGTTCCACAGATGCCGGGTCGGGTCCGTCAACGCAGGCTTTCAAGGACGCGGACCAGAAAATGATGAAGGATATGAGCGCGCCTTCGTACACGGGCGATGCCGACAAGGACTTCGTGGCCCACATGATTCCCCATCACAAGGGCGCGGTCAGCATGGCGAAGGTCGAATTAAAGTATGGCAAAGACCCGGACATGAAGCGGCTGGCCAAAAACATCATCAAGGCACAGAATGAGGAAATTGCGTACATGACGAAGTGGCAGGCAAAGCACGGCGTCAAGTAATGGAGTACGCGGGCTTCGGCGCGGTACGATTCGGCGTAGCCCAGTCCTTCGGTGGAGGATGGCTACGATGGCTACCTGGTTGCACCGCGCCCTCTGCAACTCGTAGCCCGGCTGCTGCGCGCATCGCTCCACACAGGTGTTTGGGGAGGCGCTCATCGTCGTCCGAACCAAGCGCATTGCAAGTCTGGCGATGCTCCGGCTGCGGCATGCTCTTTTGCTGAAAGTGATGCTGCGGCCGAAGTGACGGGGCGGATTTGCGTTGGACATGGCTGGAGTCGCAATGAATGGACGACCGTGCTCGTGACAAAGACGCGCGTGCGACGCTGACGAAGCGAACGACGCTGGCGATACGGGAGCGGCTCGAAGGCAGAGGCGCTCGCGTGTTTCTGCCATTTTTCGGCCCGGCGGTGGTCGTCTCAATTGCCTACATGGACCCCGGGAACTTCGCGACGAACATCCAGGCTGGCGCGAAGTACGGCTACACGCTCCTCTGGGTCGTGCTGTTGGCGAATCTGATAGCCATGCTGTTTCAGGCGCTCTCCGCAAAACTCGGGATAGTGACCGGACGAAATCTCGCGGAGCTCTGCCGCGAACACTTCCCGAAGTTCCTCGTCCTTTTCATGTGGGGCGTGAGCGAGGTGGCCGCGATGGCCACGGATCTGGCCGAGTTTCTGGGCGGAGCAATCGGCCTGTCACTGCTGTTTCACATGCCGTTGTTTGTCAGCATGGTGGTCACCGCTCTCGTGACCTATGCGCTTCTGTTGTTTGAGCGCGCAGGTTTCCGTCCACTCGAACTGGCAATTGGTGGACTAGTCGGTGTGATTGGCTTGTCGTATCTGGCCGAGCTGTTCATCGTACCGGTCGCCTGGCCAGCAGTCTTCGCGCGTATGTTTTCGCCGCAGCTTCCGGATTCAGAAGCTCTCACGATCGCTGTCGGCATTGTTGGCGCCACGGTTATGCCACATGCGTTGTTTCTCCATTCTGGGCTAACCCAAAGTCGCGTGCTCCCAAAGACAGAAGCTGAACGCACCACGCTGCTGGCATATTCGAACCTCGAGGTTGTCGTCGCGTTGGCCACCGCAGGTCTTGTTAATATGGCCATGGTCGTCATGGCTTCTGGCGCCTTCCACGAGGGTCATTCTGACGTCGCCGAAATCGGAACGGCATACCACACCCTGGCGCCTCTGTTGGGCATAGGGGCCGCGGGCATTTTTCTCCTCGCGCTAATCGCTTCCGGAATATCCAGCTCGGTCGTGGGCACCATGGCCGGCCAGATGATTATGCAGGGCTTCACTGGCTTTCGTATCCCGCTTTGGGTGCGAAGAGTCGTGACAATGGTGCCCAGTTTTGCAGTGGTCGGCTTGGGAGTGAACGCTACAAACGCGCTCGTCATCAGTCAGGTGGTGTTGAGTTTGGCGCTGCCGCTTCCGATGACGGCGCTGGTTTGGTTCAGCACTCGGCGGGATATCATGGGCATTCACAGGAACCGCGCATTCACGACCATAGTGGCCATGCTCGCAGCAACTGTGGTTCTGTCGCTTAACGCGATTCTGCTCCTCCAAACCGTCAGAGTGACGTTTCCGTTGTCGTGACATCATGCACTCTCTTCTCATCGCCATCGTTCTCGCGATCACCAGCGCACCCACGATATATGCTGACGAAAGCGGGAATCCGGGCGCGCCCTCCACTATCGAAAACGATGTGCACGTTTTCGTCGTGGCGGAAGACGACGACACGACGGTGCGCGCGAATACGGCGGCCGGCATCGAGGACATCGCGCAGCGCTATATCTCGTTCGACCAGAACGTCTCGCACGTCGACGTACTCGAAGCCTACGCGATTGACAGGAACTGGGTCCGGCATCCGGGCAGCCCGGGTAAGGTCCGCGACATGCAGGAGGCGCGCCCCGGCGGTGTGCCGACCTTCCAGGACGCCTGGCTCAGAGACGTGATCTTTCCCGACGTCGGCACCGGGCCGTGACTCGCCCCACCCTCAATACCCTCCGGGAGAGGAAAATGAGTGAAGAACTTGAGTTAGAAACCGTCGATTGCCTGGTCATCGGTGCGGGGGTGGCAGGACTAACCGCCGCGATCTATCTGGCTCGCTTTCGGCGCAACATCACAGTAGTTGATGCTGGCCAAAGCCGGGCCTCTTTGATTCCCCTTTCCCACAACTGCCCGGGATATCCGGACGGTATCGCCGGCCCGGATCTGCTTGCGCGGTTGCGCGAACAAGCTTCGCGTTATGGCGTTAGCATCGTTGCGGGAACGGTGCAAAATCTCAGCCTGCACGAGGATCGAACATTTCTGGCATTGACAGAGTCCACGCACATCCGGGCCAGAAAAGTGCTACTCGCCACAGGTGTCATCGACGTCGAGCCCGCTTTTCCCGGTCTGGACGACGCCGTTCACCGGGGCCTGGTCCGTCACTGTCCTATCTGCGATGGCTACGAGGTGATCGGCAAGAAAGTAGCAGTCATCGCGCAAGACACGGAGGCCCTGAAAGAAGCCCTGTTCATTCGCACTTATACGGCGGACCTGACGCTGTTTACCCTTGGTCACAGCGTTGCATTTTCTGAGGAAGACCGCCAGAAACTGACAACCGCCGGAATTACCGTGATCGAAGACGGAATTCCCGCGCTACGCATGGAGGGAGACAGCATTGCTGCCCTGCAAACGCGCTCTGGCAAGGAGTACGAGTTCGATACCATTTACTCCGCGCTGGGAGACACGGTAAGGTCAGAACTCGCCTTGTCCCTTGGCGCGGCCCACGCGCCTGACGGGACCCTGATTGTCGACCAACACATGGCGACATCCGTCGCCGGTCTGTATGCCGCGGGCGACGTGGTGCACAGTCTCGATCAGATCGCTGTGGCCTTCGGGGAGGCCGCCACCGCCGCCACGGCTATGCACGATTGTCTGAATGCGGAGGGTTGGGTGGCCGGAGACCGGGGGCTGCGCGCAGGTAACCCGGAGAATTAGCCACCGGATGACCGGGCGATGCGCAAAGGCACACATGACGGCAATTGCGCGTAGAACAGAACAGCACCCCCGTGGCGCGCGCGCTAATGGGGGTCTGCACGCAATCGCCGTTCGTCCCGGCGTCTCCCGGTCAGCGCATGTTGCCTGTGTGCCCGAGCGAATACCGGCCGGGCTGCGGCCACACCGTGAGTCCATGCGGTTCCATGCCCACCGGAATGGATTTAACGGTTCCGGCGGTCGTATCGATCGCATAGACGACATCGTCGTACCGGCCGGACAGCAACAGCGTCCTGCCATCGGGGCTGACATTGCCCATATCCGGACTGCCGCCACCCGGAATCGGCCAGGTCGTCACGACTTTGCGTGAAGCGAAGTCGAGCACCGACACACTGCCCTTGCCATGACGTGGACCATGAACCAGATTGGAGCCGCGGTTGGCGATGTACAGGCGGGTGCCATCGCGGCTCGGATACAGGCCGTGCGTGCCAACACCTGTCCTGATAAAGCCGATCTTCGTGAAGCTGTCGCCGTCGACCACGAAAACGCCATCGGCCTTCATGTCGGCGACATAGAACACCTTGCCATCCGGCGAGATACGGATGTCTTGCGGCATGCCCTTCTTGTCGAGTTGAAGATAGCCCACGACCTTCCGGTTGACCAGATCGATTTTTGCCAGCTTCCCGCCGAATTCACAGGTGAACAGGACGTACCTACCGTCGATCGAGAAGTCGGCGTGATTGATCCCCTTGCACTCCGGTACGGACAGGCTCGACTTTAGGGCCATCGTATGCGGATCGCGGAAGTCCAGTCGCGCGTGCGCTTCCGCCACCACGATCGCTTCCTTGCCGTCCGGTGTGAAATACATATTGTAGGGATCGTCGACCATGACCTCCTTGCCGGGCTTGCCGGTCTTAGGATCGATCGGTGTCAGACTGCCGTCGGGGCGCCCTTCGGCGTTGTTTGCCACCCACAACGTCTTCAGGTCCCACGAAGGAACCACGTGTTGCGGGCTGTAGCCGACACGAAACCGGTCCACCACCTTGAATGTGGCCGGGTCGATCACATAAACGTCATTGGAGCGGAGATTGGGCACATAAATCCGCGGCAATGCATCCTTGACCTCCGGGCTGAAATGACCAGCGCCCGCTTCACTGTACAGGTTACTGGCGTTCACCACCGGAGGCATGCCCGCGACAGTATTGGGAGTCGAGGCTGCCAATACGCTAGCCGCGATGGACAAACCGGCCAGCGCGACACCAGCAGACGGCGCGAGTCGCGAGAAGAAGCGACGGGAACGTGAGTACATGATGAGTTCCGTTATTCAGTGAAATAATGATGGAAGATGAACCTGATCCTGCCCGGAACGTCACCGGCTCGTGGTGTCTTTCCTGATGGCATTGACCGTTTTCGACACGATAGCCTCGATACCCGGCTCGCCGAGTCCGGCAGTCGAGCGGCGAGGGTCCCCGCCATAGACGCCGTCGGCAGGCCCGGGTTTCGGCGCATTCTTCAATTGGCTCTGCCGCACCATTTGCGGCGCCACCGCGAGCAGCAGCGACGTATCCGCGAGACCGGCATGCGTGCCGATCTCGTTATCGCTGTAACCGCGTTGACGCAGGATCTGTGCGTAACCGTCCGAGCTCGCGCCGTAGTATTCCGGCGGATCGAATGCGCGCGCGCCTGAGCCTGCCCAGGCCTTGTTCAACTGCGCGACCGCGCGCCGGATGTCGTTCTGATAGCCGCCGTGATCGCCGAGAAAAACAATGTTCCTGAAACCGTGAACCCTGAAGCTGTTCGCGACGGATTCCAGCGTTTTTTCGAACACATCGTCCGGCACCGTGGTGGTGCCGGGGAAACGCATGTGCGAGGTCGGTGGTGCGTAGCCGCCCTCCGGCACGTAGGCGATGACCGGCGCGACAAGCGCATTGCCGAGTTCCTCGGCAATGCGTTGCGACAGCACCTTCACGCGCGCATTGTGCTTGCCTAGTGCGACATACGGACCGCTTTGCTCGGTGCCGCCAATAGGGACAAGGATGGTCGTCTTGCCGGCCTGAACCTCGTCACGCAGTTCGGTCCACGTCAGGTCATCCAGGAATACGGTCTTTGGAGTCTGTGAGAAGACGGCATGCGAGGCAGTCAGAAAAAGGAAGGAAACGAATGCTTTTCGTAGTGTTGGGCGCATGAGGGTTCCGGGCACTTGCTGCAAACTGGCTGTAATGTAAGTCGGATTGAAACGCCGCGTTGCGCGGTCCTTCGGTCGGGCACCATGCTGCCAGATTTTGCTGGCGTTGTGCGCTCATCATTGGCATGTGCGCATCATTCTCACGACGGTTGGCAACGCCAGCCTGATCGTCCAGATGCGATTGTCATGACAGGTCACTGCCAGCACACATCAGACGGTTTCGCAATTGCAGCTGGCCATGCTTGCCCGTCCTGCGGCGCCCGGGTCGATAATGACGTGTGCCGGGAAGAAGGGAAAAAAGAACCTGAAGTCCGTCCGTCCGACATAAGGACGGATGCGATGACGCTTGCCTGAACTCCATCGACCGGCATGCGGCCGGCTGTATGAACGGCCCTGCCCCGATGTCGCACCGCTGGTGCGCCGGGGGCGCTGTTTCATGCACGGGACTAGCCTTTCGATGGGCCCCCGCTGTGAGGAGACGATGCACTCATTCGTTCGAATTTTCTGTGTGGCGTGCGCGATGGCGTACGCCGCGAGCGCATCCGCCACCATGCTGAGCGAAGACAACGAGGCGCCGTCGACACTGGAAAACGACGTGCATGTCTTCGTCGTCCAGCACGACGGTTCCGTCGAGGAGCACGACGACTCGACGCTGCGCGCAAATACCACGAGCGGCGTCGACGATATCGCGCAACGTTATATCTGGTTCAACAAGGATATCGAGAAGGTCGAACTGCTCGCGGCCGAGACTATCGGCCGCGACGGCGTCGCGCATGCGGTTGGTCCGGAAGCGATTCGCGACGTGCAGGAACCGCGCTCCGCCGGCGCGCCGACCTTCCAGGACGGCGTGCTGCGCACGGTGATCTATCCCGGTATCCAGGCCGGTTCGCGCACGCGTCTCGTATTCCGCAAGGCGCGTGCGAAGCCGCTTCAGGCGGGACTCTTCAGTTATTTCGTCGAGCCGTCGCGTGAGCCAGTCGAAAGCCAGCGCCTGATCTTCGACCTGCCCGTTGACGTGCCACTTTACGCCGACGCACGCGGCTACGTCGCGCTGGCGCCCGTCACGTCAAACGGTCGCACGCGCTACGAATTCGACTACCGCCACGGCCCTTATCCACCGATCGAAAGCGGCGCCGTCGGATACGCGACTTACGGCGACCGGCTGATGGTGTCCACCGAACCCAATTTTGCGTCGTTCGCGGCGCGCTACCGTATCGCGGCCATGGACCCGAGCGTGGGCGACCCCGCGGTCGTGCAGCTCGCGCAATCGCTGACAGCGAACGCAGCGGACCCGCGCGCGAAAGCTCGGGCAATTTATGACTGGGTACGTCTGAATGTGCGTTACGTCGCGCTCTTTCTCGGCGAGACGGCGGCGGTTCCGCACAAGGTGACCGACGTACTACGCAATCGCTATGGCGATTGCAAGGATCATGTGGCGCTCTTTGGCGCGCTGCTCGCCGCGGTCGGGATACGCAGCGAACCGGTGCTGCTGGGTCTCGGTCCTGTCTATACGTTGCCGTCCGTGCCTGGTTATGGCGCGAGCGCGATCAATCACGCGATTGTCTGGATGCCTGATCTCGCCCTGTATGCCGACACGACTGTAGGCGGCACTGAATTCGGCTACCTGCCGGCTGGCGTCATGGATCGTCCGGCGCTGCTGGCGGACGAGGGCGTGCTCTCTCGCACGCCCCCAGCGCAGCCGCGGGAGCGAGTTGCGCGCCTGCAGATCGGGGTTTCGGATAGCGGCGTGGCCGACTACACCTATCACGTCGAGGACGCGGGCTGGACCGCTGAACTGGAGCGCAACATATTCCGGCGTGCGACACGCGAGCGCGCACGACAGATTGCGACCGACCGCCTGCGGCAGACCGGACTGCACGGCACGGCGCAGATTCGTACCAGCGAACTGGACACGACGGGGGGGCCGTTTGACGCATCGATAGCAGGCTCCCTCGATCATTTCGTGTGGCCGGACGGCACGACCGCGCTGCCAGCGCTGTCAAGCCTGTCAGGCGGCATCGCGACCCAGGTGCAGGCCTGGCTCGCCGAGCCGGTACGCACGCAGCCCTATGTGTGCATCGGCGGTGACTTCGTCGAGACGGCGCAGATCGCGCTACCCGAGACCGTACGCGTGACCGTGCTGCCTGAGGATACCAGGGTGCAGGATCGCTTCTTCGATTTCGAATCGCACTATGTCTTCGATCCGGGTACGCAGGTCGTGCAGATCACGCGCCGGCTGCACGCGCGCTTCGCGCGTCAGATGTGTTCGCCGGACGATTCTGGCGCCGCGCATGCGTCGCTTGAGCGCATTGAGCGCGACACGCGGGCGCAGATCGTTGTGCGGGCAAAGAACCGTTGAAATGGGCCGCGCAAGGGACCCGGGAGCCAGCTTGCGTTCATTCAGCCATGACCCATGGGGTAACCGTCTGGCCCGTCCAGAGACTGACGGTTTGATTGCAACAAACCTTATCAATTAAAGGTTCGCTCACCCACCGATGGCGCGAAAGCCAACGAGCCGCAAGGTCTAGCTGCAGGCGGCCCTGAATGCGGAGACCGATGGTTCCGGCATGATCGCACGATCCACCTGGGGCCCCCGCGCCGGTCACACCTATCGGGGCGGGCAGTTCGTTTTCACATGCAAGCTTTGGCAAGGATATGTTTTGGGTAGTTGCACCGCCGTCGCTGCACTCGGACTGGAGTCATCGCTACTCACGGCGCTCGACGCTTTTGTCGCGACGGAATTCGCGCAGCCTGCAAGCACCACAGCCAGACCCGATATCACGGCGACTTTACTCCACGCAAGAGATGGCATATGTACTCGACAAAAAGGAGAATGGGTTGCAGCACGGCTATCAACGTTGACTAGCCCGCCGCGCGTTAGTGCGCCGCTGACGCGCGCGGTTGCGCTTCGTCAACGCCTGACCGGGAGGGTCAGTTTGCGTTCCCTGGCAGCACAACGTCGTCACGTTGAGACTGATTCGCCTCCTGTTGCACCCGCTCGCGCGTCTTTCCCCCGGGCGATTCCCGACCTCCCGGCGGGCGCCATCTCGATGTCGGATATCTGCGTCAGGTTTCACGACGGAGAAACCGGCCGCTGCAGCCCTCAGGTAGTCGTGGTCAGCGGCAGCAGGAACGCACGAGGCAAGCGGCGCAAGAATAGAGGCGCTAGCGGTAAGTTGAAGTTTCATGTCTCCCCTCCACTACAGCGTCGGAATCGGCGATAGCGATTCCGACTGGCTTTCATTCTGGCTGGCGGCATATGAACGGGACATGGCGTGAAAATGACCTTTTGGTCATCTTCATCTCGGACGAGTCGGCCCTGCCGCTTTCGACTCCGGCCCACGGCAACCGACCAACGAACGGCCAGATACCGCCCTCAGGCGCCGAAACCAGTGGCTGCTGAACACCAAAACAAAAATGTAACCGTTCGCGGAACCCGCCGAATCGGTAATGTCCCGCGAGCGGTTATGCTTCAACTCGATGTCTCGCTCTACACGTTGCTACAGATTCTTTCGGTCTCCGTATTCGAGAAAACCGGGATTTCATGTGCCTTGCGGCCCGATCCATCACCCCGGATATCGTCCCGCGCATATCGAGAAGATTCCGAGGGTGCTCGGGTCTACTACAACTACGCCCTCAAGGGTAAGGACGGAAAGACGCCGGCAATGCGATTGGGCCTTTCGATTCACGTCGTGAAGCTCGATGAACTACTCGGCGTTCACGAGGCAAGAAAACGCCCCTCGGAACCACGTTCCAAGGGGCTTTGAAACAGCACCCGCGTCGGTCAGCCCGACGCAAAATCATCAACAGATTAAGCGATAGGCTTGTTCGTGCTTACCCCCTTGTACTCGATAGCGGGTGCGTTAGCGCGCCGCGATTTCCTTATCGGTTGGTCCGCCTTCACGAACGGCAATCCTCCCGACCATCCCCGCTTCGTAGTGACCAGGCTCAAGACACGCAAAATCCACCACTCCGGTCTTGCTGAACTGCCAGATCACCTGTGCGGATTTGCCTGCATTGACGGTGACCGCGTTGGCTTCCGCATGCTCCATTTCCGGAAATTTGCGCATGAGAGCTGCGTGCTCCTTGAGTCCCGCTTCAGTGCCGAGCATCATCTCGTGCCGGATTTTCCCAGTGTTCTTTACAACGAACTTGACCGTTTCGCCGCGCTTGACCGTCAACTGACTCGGACTGAAACGCATCAAGTCACTCATTTCGACGTTGACCGTCCGTGTGACGTTTGCGGCGTTGCCGGGTTTGCCGACGGGAAACGTTTCATCATCGCCGTGCGAATAGGCGGCGGAGGACGCGACGCAGAGAAACATCGCTGAAGTAAGCAATACGAATTTCATGTTATTCCTTCAAAAAATTGAGAAGTCACAAGGTGCTGCCGACAAGGCGAGTGAATTTCCCTGCGTCATCTCTAGCGATCACGAGCAGGACGGAGCCCTTCCACCACGAATTCGTGGCCATGCGGCTGAATGGGGTGATTGGTCATGTTCCGATTCCGCGGCCTGCGGGAAAGCACCGATGCCGCGCGATCCTGAACCTCCACTGTCGGCGATTCGCCTTCAGCAGCGAGCCAGACCCTGCTCCCCGGCCTCCGTTACCCGTCACCCCTCTCACGACACGAGTAACGGGTGGGACGTACGCCAGACTGCTAGACCGCCGTTTCCCATCCTGCTGCGCGAACTTACCGTCCGCTTGCAGTCATCTGATCGCTCCCGCGCCACGCCTGCTCAATCTGCTGGAACCGGGCTTGATTACGCGCGATGGTTGTGGCGCTGGGCGGATAATCGTTTTTGTTAGCCGGCGCGAAGCCCGCGCGCTCCGCCTGCAATAACTCCGCTCGAACCTGTGCCCGCGTCTTGCCGTCCGGATTTGGCGTATCGGCCGAGACAGAAGCTGGCTCCGCCGACTGGGGACCGGTTACGGGGTTCATGTGCGGGTACTGGTTACGCCCGGATCCGTTATGACCACCACCGCCGCCGGCGAACGCCGTGACGGCCGCCGACAGGAGCAAGGTTCCGAATACCGAGTGTTTGATCAGAATGAGATGTTTCATGATTGACTCCTTGAATAGGCAAAATCGCAATGCGCAGCGCGCATCGACGCACAAGCGACCGAGGTGCCAATGCGCGGACGAAAGCCCTGCGGCTACGACCTCAGCGTCTTATGAAAAATCGCGAAGTGTTTCAGCCGGATCCAGATGGCGCGGCTGTGCGATGCAGGCGGAGCTGGCGTCAATCGTAGGTAAGACGGCGGTCCCGTCCTGTGAACGAGGCCAACCTGAACGGATGGAATCGTCCGTCCGCAACCATCAATCGAAAACACGTCCGACGTCAGCAGCCAGGGGTCAATTGCGAAATACCTGAAACAGGATGCGAGCGGGGGGAGAAGCGGAAAGGAGAAGGGGCTGCTGCCGCGTCGGCAAGCGCGGGTGAACGGCTAGCGCAGGTATCGTGGAGCCGCCCCAAATCAGCGGTATCCAGACGAGCGGCGACGGCTTTGATCGTGTGACACGACCGGGCTGTGCCGGATTGTCGCAGTGGCCGTGCCAGACTGCGGCGGTCTGGTGATCGTGCAGGTCGCCATGTCCATCAGAGGCGATGGCCAGCACCGCTTGATTCGTTGGGGTGGAATGCCGCGTCATCGCACAGGCATACGCGGCCACCCACAGTTGGCTGAAGAACACCACAACGAGTAGCGTTACAGCACAAAACGTACGTGTGGCGTCGCGGCGCATGATAGGCTGTCAACCCGCTTGATTCGCGTTGAGTGACGCGCGCTGCAAGTCAGAGAGTGACAAAGTCGCATCCCCGAACTCGCTCGCAGCCGGCGCGCCAGACGGTTCCGTCGGGTACCCGGTTTGCCTTGCTGCCTTGTTCGTTGCTGTTGCGCACCACATTTCTTCACCTCGACTCACCGATGGAACGGAGTCCTGTCACTCCCGCGACATGCCTGTCAAAGGAGAAGCTGTCAGGTTCTTCCTGACCGCACTCGCATTGTGCTGACGGGCGACGACACGTGGCATGGGTCAACACCCTATCGATGCGGTAGGAAACCCCATCGAAGTTTGCTTGATCCTGCGGCGTTCGGACTCGGCGTCAGCCAATGGTTTGTTAATGCGGCAGCGGCTTGCAATGCCCCGAAGCAGATTGGGATAGTCGTAGCTTTTCCGTGATGCGGGAACGGCAAACAGAAGCGTGCGACTCGACGCGCAACGGCATCGCTTCAAGGCTGCATCTGGCTGGCCAGATGCAGCCGAAGTCATGTCACTCAGTGTGACAGCCGGTACAGTTCCTGATTGCGCCGAATCGTTTCGGCGCCCGGCGGATAGTCGTTCCTCCGGAATGGCAGAAGGCCGTCTTTCTGTGCCTGAATCAGTTCGGCATGAACTTCGGCACGTGTTTTACCACGCGCGCCGGAGGAATAGGTGCCGTCCGCGACGCCACCCACAGCGGTATCGTTGCCGGTCGCACCAGCAGATTGGTAGTTGGCGTCTGCAAAGGCCGGCACAGCCGCGGCGATACCGATAACAGCAAGAAGGACGGTAAGCAGCTTCATTCAATTACTCCGTTTCAGTGTTGACGGAGTCAGTTTAGGTATCGGTCTCTGACAGGACCGTGGCCACCACATGAACATTTCGTCAGATACCCACGACATGCACGACAGCGTTGCCCCCTGAGGTGAGACGTCTTCACACAGGACTCCAAAAGGATGCTGCCACGAACCTCATTGAAGTGCAGAGTGAATGGGCATAAAAAAAGGACCCGGACACAGATCCGGATCCTGTAAAAGATGGTCGTTGCCTAAAGCCAATCAAGGCCAGGTGGCGCCTTCATCGAGCTGGCGGCGGTGACCATCTGCGTGGACTGAAGAGCTTCTCGGTGCGAACTAGGACGTACCGGGCAAAGGACTGGAAACCAGGATCGCAGCCGCAACCAGCACGCTGACCAGCACCACCGACTCGACGTGCAGGACGGTGGCGAAACGCTTCAGCGGTCGCCCGGGTGACGCCGATGCAGTGTCCGTCAACGACGTCATCAGCCCGGGCATTTCAAAGAAACGGTTGTGTCCGCCAAGCGCAGCGGCGATGAATACGAAGGCAAGCTTCAGCAGCAGCACCTGCCCGTATGCCGAGTCCAGCAGATTGCCAGGCGAGTTGACGCCGCGCCAGCCGTTGTATGCACCGGTGATGAACAGGGCGATCAGCGCGAATGTCGCCGTGTCCGATAGCGACTGGATGAACGCTGCGCCATTCGTGCGCTCGTTTCCCGGCACCCTGAAGAAACGTGGCACAACCACGTAGGTCGCGACCAGCACGAGGCCGACCCACGCACTGATGGCCAGCAGGTGAATCCAGTCCGCCCACACCGGCACACTGAACACGCCGGCGTCCACCGGGTGCCCTGCGTTGCTTCGCGTCATCGCAAAGCCCGCGAGTGCGAGCCACAGCACCGGCTGCAAGCGGATGCTGCCCGCTCGCGGCGGCATCAGTGAGATGCCAGCTACGCATAACAGGAACGCTGCGCCAGCCGCCCAGGTGTGGCCATAACCGGTTCCCTCAATCATCGAGCGTACGGCTGGCCACGCGTCGGCAAGTGTCGAGTCGCTCATCAACGCGCAATGAATCCAGAACTCAAACACCGATGCCAGAAGCGCAACGATCGCTGCAACGCGAAACGCCCGCGTCAACCGGCGACTGACGCCCGCCTGCCAGGCGGACGGCGAACGGGCCAGCCACCGTTCGCTCAGCAACGCACCGACGAGTACCGCAAAGCCGAGGTTGTGCAGCGCAACGGATGCGAGCCGCAAAACGCCGAGGAAACCGTCGTTCATCACTTCACCTTGAAGGTGTATGTGCCCTTGGTCTTATGGGCATCCTTTGTCATGACGGCCCACTGCACCGAATAGGAACCGGACGACAGCTTCGGAACGGCAAGCGTCAGAACGCGCCGATTCGACGGATCGACCTTCGCTTTTTCCTTACCGACCGGTGCGCCACTTGCGTCGGTCACCTTGATCGTGCTGAAAGTGGACTCCAGGTCTTCATTGAAGGTGAGCCGCAGCGCGTCGGGTGCCACGTCAACAGTGCTGCCAGAGGCCGGGACGGCACTCTCGAGCTTGCCGTGTGCGAACGCGGCAGCCGGCACGAGCGCGATGGCGACTGCAGTGGCCAGACCCGTGAGTTGCTTGCGAGTGAATGTTTTCATGTTCTTGCGCATCCTGAATAGTCAAATTGGGTGTTGCTTGCGATTGGTCACAACACCCAGCGAATCCTTACTTCTTCTGCAGCTTCGTCACCGTCAGTGCGCCGTCCACTTCTTCGGCCACGAAATCAATCTTGTCGCCGACCTTGACCTGCGAAATCATTGCCGGGTCCTTGACCTTGAACACCATCGTCATAGCGTCCATGCCCAGGTTTTCCAGCGGACCATGCTTGATGGTCAGCTTGCCGGCAGCCGTGTCGACCTTCTTGATCTCTCCGTGCGACATGCTGTTCTTCGCGTCGCCCGCCTGTTTCGCGCTGCCTCCGCTCATGTCCGTGTTGCCCATTTCGCCAGCCGCATAGGCCGATGCCGAGATTGCCAATACGCAGCCAACTGCAATCGATACAAATGCGTTCTTCATCACTATTTCTCCGAGGGTTAAAAGACAAAACTGCACCGGACAGCGTGCCCGGCGGAATCAAAATCAGCTGTCCGGCAGCTCGCCGGTGTATTCGTAGGCGACCGTTCCCTTGGGATGCTTGAACCAGCCCGGGTCGCGATAGTCCTTGCGCCCCAATCCCTCACGAACCTTCACAACGGTGAACATGCCGCCCATTTCGAGCGCGCCAAACGGACCTTTACCGGTCATCATTGGTAGCGTGTTGTCGGGCAGTGGCATTTCCATCTCGCCCATCGCGCCACCGGTGCTGCCCATCGCCATGTAGTCAGGCACGAGCTTGTTGATGCGTTTCGCGAGGTCCTTCTGCGGCACGCCAATGAGGTTCGGTACGGAGTGCCCCATCGCATTCATCGTGTGGTGGGACTTGTGGCAGTGAAACGCCCAGTCTCCGGGCCGGTTTGCCGTGAATTCGATGGCACGCATCTGGCCGACCGCGACGTCGGCGGTCACCTCAGGCCAGCGAGCAGCCGGTGGAATCCATCCGCCGTCCGTGCCGGCGACCTCGAAGTGATAGCCGTGCAGATGGATAGGGTGATTCGTCATCGTCAGGTTGCCGAAGCGGATGCGCACACGGTCCCCGGCGCGTACCGGCAATGGGTCGATGCCCGGAAAGACCCGCGAATTCCACGTCCACATGTTGAAATCGGTCATCTCGTTGACGCGCGGCGTAAAACTGCCCGGGTCGATGTCGTACGCGGACATGATGAACACGAAGTCGCGGTCGACCTGCATGACACCGGGATCCTTCGGATGGACGATGAACGTGCCCATCATCCCCATCGCCATCTGCACCATCTCGTCGGCGTGCGGGTGATACATGAAGGTGCCGTGCTTCTCGAGCTGGAATTCGTAGACGAACGTCTTGCCCGGGGGGATATGCGGTTGCGTCAGGCCGCCGACGCCGTCCATGCCGGGCGGCAACAGCATCCCGTGCCAGTGGACCGTGGTGTGCTCCGGCAACTTGTTGGTCACGAAGATGCGAACCTTGTCGCCTTCGACCGCCTCGATGGTTGGGCCTGGGGCCTGGCCGTTGTAACCCCAGAGATTCGCGTTCATGCCCGGCGCCATTTCGCGCACGACCGGTTCGGCAATCAGGTGAAATTCCTTCCAGCCGTTTTTCATGCGCCACGGCAGCGACCAGCCATTCAATGTGGCAACGGGCGTGTATGGACGACCATTGGGAGGCGCGAGCGGCGGTTGCATCGTGGCCTTGGCCATCGTAGGCGCCTCAGGCAGCGACGCAGCACCCGCCTTGCTGACCAGGGCCGCCCCCAACAATGCGGCTCCCGAGCCGCCGAGAAAATTTCGACGTGACACCATTTCATTTACCTTCGGAATCTGTAGGCGACGCGGGTTGCATCGTGGATTGCGTCGTGGGCGCGGATGGCGCTGAAGTCATCGCGAGCGGCGGCAGGCGGCCACCG
>Ga0209015_10053_pt1 | contig 40792 bp, 38 predicted proteins | sample EPASupsiteSAE300_FD_187264 | JGI IMG/M metagenome (GOLD analysis project Ga0209015, IMG submission 187264) | Bioremediated contaminated groundwater from EPA Superfund site, New Mexico - Sample SAE3-00 (SPAdes) (version 2) | ecosystem: Environmental > Aquatic > Deep subsurface > Groundwater >...
GGAGCCGTATTGCTTCGCATCGCGCATCAGGCGAATGTCGAAGAATTCGCGGCCCGGACGCGGCTCGAATCGCAGCACGTCGATCTGATAGCGCCCACCCTTCGCGGCCCCTTCCCAACGTTCAACCAGTTGCGCGCTCATGCTGCCTCCACACGCTTGCCGAACATGGTCAACGCGATCTTTTCCAATCGTCCGATTGCATCCAGTACGTCGCCTCCGTTTGCCGTGCTTACGACGATGTGATGCGCGGCGTTGCGAGGGCGGCCCGCGAGATCACGGGCTACATGCACCATCGCTACGCCGGCGGCGACGAGCGCACGACGCGCGAATTCCGCAAAGTTCGGGGCCTCGCCCAGCGCTTTGTCATCCTTCATCATCCGGCTGCGGATGCGCTCGATCTTCCGAACCGCCGCACGCATCTCGTCCAGTTCTGCGCCGCAGACATTGCTGAACGCGACGCGACGCCCGAACGATTCCGCGCTGTGGTCACTCACGTTCGCGCGGAATTCGATATTGCCCGCATGTACATAGCCGGTCGCACCGATGACGGCGTGACTCAGTTCGACAATCAATTCCGTTACACAGTGTTCGTGCTGCGCAAAAACAATGGCGTGAATCTCGGGCTTCGGGTGGCGGCGTCGTGTCATTGCATAAGCTCCTGTTTTTTGCTGACCGGGCCCCAAGATTCGGAGCCCATCGTAGGGGTTTCCTTTCGGCGGGCGCTTGTCAGGTTCCAGCGTTGCCGCCGTTCCCCTGAGTTCATCGCCCTGCGACGACGCAAGCCGGTTGAGGCCGTGCGTCAAGGAGGCAAGTGCGGGGTGTTGGGGCGGGCAGGCGCGCAGCGACAACACGGCCCCGCACGCCTTGACGTCAGGCCGAGGCCGGCTAAGGTCGCGGGTATGGGCGATAAGGGGGAATGGACGGCATGCGACCTATGCGATCGCGCGAAAGGCCCGCGCGGGTAGCGCCCCTTCGCGGAGCATCGCGACGCGACTGGATTGGGTGGCCCGCGCCGGGCGAAGCCCTAGAGCGGTCCGCTTCTGTTCACCGGGGCGGGGAATCTGCGAGCGGCGCGTCAGGCGAAGCCTGGCGGGCGGCTCGCCCCGGCCCGGCTGACTGCGGGCGCGGTATCCGGTTTCGCATGCGAAAGAGCGAAGAGCCCTGCAGCTCCTCGCGGCTTGCGATACGGACTATTCGGCGCGCTGCTCGATCAGGTCGAACAGGTTGGCGCCGTCCAGTTCAATGGTCTGCGTACCGGTGAAAAGAGAGTGCGAGACCCGGATTACTTCCGATGGCCCGATCTGTGCGAGTGCTACCAGATCTTCATGGCTGAGCGGCACGTCCAGCGACCCGAATCGGACGATGCCTTGTGGGGGTTTCGCGTGGGTCCACGGCGTCATACTGACGTCCATGGTTGCGATGGTCCGGCCGTTCTTTGCCACGGTATGCGGGCCGGTAACGTAATTGAAGCGCGCCATTTCCTCGCGCAGCTTGCCTTCCGTTACTGCCTTCACTGTCGCGTTGCGCGCGTCGATCAGATAACAGTCGCGACTCGGGCCAGTGTGGAGCGCTGCGTCCAGTTCCTCGTTCATGCGCGGATGTCTGCCGAGCTGCACAAGATGGGTTCCGCTATCGCGAATAACCCAGCCGTACATGCCTGTCGCGTAGGTACGCTGCAGATATGCGCGATCATGCTCATAAAAGTCCACTGTGTAATGTCGCAGGCGCGCGTCCGGCTTTTCGACAATGGCGCGCATGGCGTCGAAAACTCGCGCCACGCGCGACATATGCGCGGAGTTTTTCTTCGCTGCCGTGATGGCTTCGGCGGCGATGGTTTCAGCGGACAACGAAAGTTCGATCTGCATGATGCGCTCCTGTTACGCGAAAAGAGGAAGTTGTGTGCTGACGACGTCTTGCACGTCAGCCGCAAGAACACTGTTGACCCAATCCGGCTTGGTTTTTTCACCGGCCCATGCCTGGGCGAATTCCTTCAAGCAGGCAACGCAGCACTGCGCGCGATATTCATCGCGCTCAACGGGCGCATACACCGCATGGTGAGCGACGCTGCCGTCGCGCGGTGCGCCGCACAGCGTTGCGCCGGCAGCGGGGCCGGTGTGCGTCAGATGGATACGGGACGGCTTTCGCGCTTCGATTGCGTCCTGCTCGACGATCGGCGTCGGCGCAGCGGCGTCCACCTGCTGGTGTCGGTCATACCCTGCGCGCTCTGCCTGCAAGCGCTTCGGGAAACAGACGCCTGGGGCATGCTGGTGGGCATAGAAGTACTCGCCAACTGCGATGCGCTTGTTGTGTCCGAGCCGGTGGCTCGACGCGTGGTTCGCGCGCTGCTCGCTTGTGTAGCGCTGAAAGCCGCGTGTGGCCGGAAAGCGTTTCCTGTATTCCTCAAACGTCATATGCACCCCTCTGGTGGTTTGCGCTGACCGGGCCCCTAGATTCCGAAGTCCCGGCGTAAAAGATGTTTCTGCTGAGTCGGCGGCGTCTCTCGCCGTTGCCGCCGTTCCCCTGAGTTCGTCGTCCCGCGATCAAAGGAGACGCGGCCGTAGCTGGGTCAAGGATTCAAGCGCGGGGTGTGGGGCGGGATGGAGCGACTAGCGACTGACACGGCCCCGCGCGCCTTGACGCAGCGCAGGACGAGGCTACGATCGCGAGAAAAGGACGGCGAAACGAGGGGGACGGGAATTCGGCACTGAGAGCCGTGGCGAAGCGAAACGCCGCGCGGCGAGCGCAACCTCGCGTAGCAAGCGATAGCGCCGCGGAGCGACATTTCGTCGGGGTGCTCGCGAAGAAGAGCGCAGCTCAAGGCGCGTGTTCTACTGTTCCGGGGCGACGATGTGCAACTGGCGTGACAGGCGATCGCCTGGCTCGCGAGTTGCGGCGTCCCGGCTGGATGGCAGTGGATCCAATGGCAAGGTGAGCTTTTTCAGGATCACAAAGTAAAAGGCCCCTGCCCGTCTGCCTGCAGGGGCCTCAAACATCATCGCGCGGTCAGTGTCGGGTCCGCACGTGCGCCGCGTTCAGGATGTCGATCTTCTCCCGCCACCTGCCGGCGGCGTCTGCCGAGTCTGAGCGTCCGGACACAGCTGCGTCTGCGGCACGCAACCGGTAGGTGAGGTAGGAGGTCAGTGGACTGTCACTGTCCAGATGCCCAGCACGTTCAAGATGGTCATGCAGGGCGCCGACGGCATGATGGAGATCCATGAACACGCCGCGACGAGCCAGCTCCATCAGCAACTGCTCGGCCGAAGCAGATCGGAGTACGTTGGCCTGAGCATCCGGCGAGGCGGACACCGCACCGTCCGGCACCGGTCCATTCTGCGCGTCGACCAGCTGCGCCGCCTCCGGAAAACGCCGCCGTAAGTGCGGATACTCGGCAAGAGCCGCGGCGCTCGGCAGCTCGTCATCAAACGGCAGGCCGGTCGGCGAATGCGAATAGAGGGCGTTGTTTAGCTCCCTTTCATGGGCCTGCATCAGTCCAGCTACGCCCAGGTGATCAACAAAGCCCAGCCTGGCCCCTCGAAAGAACACTTCGGCCGCCCTGCCGTGATTTTCCAGCGGCTTGAGAAAGGCCTCCCGGCAGAAGGCTTCGAAGATCATCTGTTGCGGCCGCAGCTCTTGCGGCGCGGCGTTGATATATTTCGACATCGGCAGTTCTCCTGTTAAAAATCCCGATTCACTTTCAATGGCGCGTGGGTCTCCGTCATGCCGCTGCAGCCAATTCGATTGAGGGCGAGTCAGTCATACGGGCGCGCTTCATCACATACGAGTGAAGTTGACCCGCAAAAACGGACGCCTATCCTTTTGAAGAGGAGGTGCCGAAATGGGCAAACATCGTACCCCGTACCCGGCGGAATTCCGGGCACAGATGGTCGAGCTGGTAAAGGCCGGGCGAACACCCGAGGAGCTGGAGAAGGAGTTCGAGCCGACCGCGCAGACCATCTACAACTGGCTGGCACAGGCCGGCCGCGATGCGGGCGTGCGCCATGACGGACTGACCACCGCCGAGCGGCAGGAGCTTTCGCGGCTGCGTCGTGAGAATCGTCAGTTGAAGATGGAAAGAGACATCCTCTCTCACGCAGCGGCCTGGTTTGCCCGGGAGACGGGAGCCGTATCGCCGAAGGATACGGATTCATGAGAGCGAACCGGGCCCGCTGGCCCATCGCCACGATGGCGCGGCTGCTCAGGGTCTCCACGAGCGGCTATTACGGGTGGCTGACAAGAGAGCCATCGGCGCATGCATGCAGTGACGCGCAGTTGCTGGCGCGCATCCGCACCCTGCATGCAAGCTCGCGTGGCACATACGGGGCGCCACGTATCCATGTGCAGCTGCGGCGTGATGGAGTGCACGTGGGGCGCAAACGGGTGGCGCGTCTGATGCGTATGGATGGTCTGTGCGGGGCCACCCGCCGGCGCTGGAAGCTCACCACACACCAGCGCGCGGGAGCGCGGCGCGCGCCCGATCTGGTGCGCCGCCACTTCAGCGCCGCCGCGCCGAACGTGCTATGGGTGGCTGATGCCACCTACATTCCGACCGGCGAGGGTTTCCTCTATCTGGCCGTAGTGCTGGATGTATTCAGTCGGCGTATTGTCGGCTGGGCGATGTCGAACCATCTGTACACCGAACTGATGCTACGCGCACTGGACATGGCACTATCGCAGCGGCGGCCCGTGGGCGTGATCCATCATTCGGATCAGGGGTGCCAATATACGTCGATTGCCTTCGGACGCCGCTGCCGCGAGGCAGGCGTGCAGCCATCGATGGGGACGGCCGGCGACGCCTATGACAACGCGATGTGCGAGTCGTTCTTCGGCACGCTCGAAGCCGAACTGCTGATGCGTGAACACTTCGATACCCATGAGCAGGCGAGGCGGCGCATCTTCTCATTCCTGGAGGGCTGGTACAACGTACGGCGCCTGCACAGCGGTATCGGTTATCGCACACCGCTCGAATTCGAAAGCCTGCATGCGCAGGAGCAAACGCCATCGCAGCGCGGGTTGCCCACCGCCGGGCAGCGTCATGGTCGTGACAGGCGACCCGCCGCCCGGCCGTGGACAACCCGCGACCCAACAGTTCATGGAGGATCAACAACACATTAAACCCAACTGCAAATCTGTCCGTCCAACCGGGTCAACCTCAGAGTAGGCGTCACTAGCTCGGCTCGCCGCCGTGAATAGCGCGTTCTTGTCTTTCTTTAGCACTCGGAGCCATGAGTCGAGATGGGACGCGTGATGCTCGAGCTGGCCGTCTTGCATGCCGATGCGGGCAAGGCAAAAAGCCGCACCGAATTCAGCGACTAGTTCCTCGAACGCGTCTCCGTCGTCGCCAAAGCGCGCGCTGAAGTCACGGGCCAAACGCGAAGAGTGCGCGGTCCAGTGCATCAGTCCGTGGGTGGCAGCGCGATAGAAACTGGACAGATCGGCGAAACGACCGCGTTCCGGCAGGAAACACTCATCAGTGCTCGCCCGGTAGAAAGCGTGTTCTCCTGTTTCTACGACCCGGGCGCCGGTCTGCTTGAGGATATGTTCCGCTACGTCGACCGGTGCGAACTCCTCACAACGCGAGACCGACACAACGCCGTCGATTTCCTCGACGTTAAACACGCTGAACGCCACCGGATCCGGAAAGAACTCAATCTCCCCCGTCTCCGGATCGATGTGCTCCTCCTTGTCGAACCGGACAAGCCGACAGCCCTTCGCACCGCGGCGCACCTGCGCACCGATTGCCTGCGCCTGGTTGTAGGTCATCCACTCGTTGCGGGCAAAGCCCCTCTCTGCCGCTTCGAGCCACAACAGCAGCAAGTTCGCGCCGTTGAACATGTTCTTGGTGGCGTAGTTGACAGGCAGGCCTCCAGACGCGCTGCAGGCCCATAGATTCGCCGGCGACATCCGCCCCGCTTCCATGGCATTCACAAGACGGTCGGTGACTTCCTGCTTCAAGTCGCGCTTGATGGTTTGCTTCAGAGCTTTCATGATTGATGTCGTCCCTTCAGTTCGTGGATCAGGTGGTAGTTCTGGCTACGCATGGACCGGCTTGAGATCAGACAATGAGATCCACGTCTGCGCCGGCGCCCCCGGTTTCACGTCCAGCATGGCAATGCTCGCGGTGTCACCGCTTGGACCGTCGAACAGCTCTTCGATCCGCGCCGGTCGCGCCGGCAGATCAGGCCGCGCCCGGTAGGCAATCTGGACGCTGTCGCCAATGGCGTACACGCCGAGCCGGCGATACAGCGGCGTGCCGTTCGGCTGGAACCCAACCACGTTGTCATCCGGCTTCGCGATTGCCCGGAGATATGCGCCGAGTTGGGACCGCTGATAACCGATACCGCCGTTGGTTTCTTCAACGCACGTGTCCGGAGCCAGACATCCGCTGGTGGACAGGTGCGAGACCGCGGCACGCATAACGCGGCGATATTCTTTGCCGCCGACCAGCAACACACTGCGCGCTTGCGCTGGCCAACCGTCGCACAGGTAGCTGGGAAGATCGCTCAGCATCGCGTCAGCGCGCTCGGTCGACATGCGGTGTTCGTACGGCGCGATAATGGTATCGGCCCGCAGAAAGCCGTGACGTGCCGACAGGATCATGACTTCCGGGCTTGCCTCGTGCCGCACGTTCGCACGGTAAGTGCTATACATCACGCCCCGATAGAGATCGAGCGCTGGTGCCGGCTGCTCCAGCTTCGTCGCGGAACAGGCCATGATGATGAGATGCTTGCTGGTGTGAGTCATTAGAATCCTGACGGATAGTTATGTATCGAATCTGCGTGTACAACGTGCGGCCCGTTCACTCCCACGCCAACTGCATCTGCGTAGAGACCGGGACTGGAACAATGGGGATGCCGGCGCTGCGCGAGTCGAGTGCGTTGTCTTCGTCCCGGAGCGTGTCGGACAGCAGCGCAAACCGGGCACGGTCGGCATCGCTGCGCTTCACTCGAAAATCGGCATCAACAACGTCGTTCACGCGAGCCCACTGGTTCCACGAAAAGTTGCGGCCAAGGCCTACTGTTGTCGAAGTACTCGGGAAGCGGTCCGCGTTGCGTACCAGCTCGTCCCAACTCGCGCCGAATTCAACAGCGTCGAACCGGCTGTGTCGGCCAGTCAGCGCGGTTCGCTCCAGGAGCAACGCGCGCTCGAGGAGGTCGGGATGATTTGCGGCCAGCCAGTACAGCTCCCATCGTTTTGAAGCCGGACAAAAGAAGCACGCTGACTTGACCGGCACCATCTCGGCGCCGAGTGCTTCGGTGATGGCGCGAACGCAGTCGCGGCGAGCCCAGCGCACAAGCTGCAACGGGTAGACGTACTCGAAATCCGCGTCGGATGGCTTCAGCCCTTTCGACCTGCGCATATCGGCGGGGCCGCAGTCGTAGCCGATCAGCTTGATGATTCGCTGGCCCTTGGCTTGAGCCGATACCCACACTGGGTGCGGCGGCCTTGCGTTCGGGCCGGACTTCGCGCCTTTCAGAAACTGGTCCTGTGGGGACTGCTTCCACTTGATGCTGCAGGACTTCATGCCGAATGCCAGCGATGGCAGAGTCTCATTGGCGAGGCAATTTCCATACAGGTCGGAGTAGCCGGTGGACGCGAGAGGAACCTTGCGGCACACGTCGATCAGTGGCCAGTCCCAGGAGCGCAGAACCGCGTTCATGTTGTCGACGTGCGCAATGGTTTCCTCTTTTTCGCCGCCGGTGTCTGCGAAGGTAATGACATCAGGACGAAGGTCAGCGGCACGGAGCGCGACAAGCATCGCGGTGGAGTCAACGCCAGAACCGAAGCACACAGCCAGCGACCGACCGGCCAACGCGTCGTGGAGAGCTTGTCTCTGCGACGGCGACAGCATCGTGTGCAGATTAGCCGTCAGTCCACCGTACCGATGACGCGCCCCGCGCTGCTTGCCAATGTTGTTTTCCATCCTGCCCTCACATTCGTTCAAAGCTGACCGGGCCCCTAGATTCCGAGTCCCGGCGTGAAAGATGTTTCTGCTGAGTCGGCGGCGTCTCTCGCCGTTGCCGCCGTTCCCCTGAGTTCGTCGTCCCGCGATCAAAGGAGACACGGCCGCAGCTGGGTCAAGGATTCAAGCGCGGGGTGTGGGGCGGGATGGAGCGATAGCGACTGACACGGCCCCGCGCGCCTTGACGCAGCGCAGGACGCGGCTACGATCGCGAGAAAAGGACGGCGAAACGAGGGGGACGGGAATTCGGCACTGAGAGCCGTGGCGAAGCGAAACGCCGCGCGGCGAGCGCAACCTCGCGTAGCAAGCGATAGCGCCGCGGAGCGACATTTCGTCGGGGTGGACTGCGCGAAAAGGGCAACGCCCGACTCGCGCTCAAACGATCACCGCCTCGCGAATGCGGGGCGGCTGTAGTGCGCTGATCGGACCCACTGCGTTTTGCCGTCGGTGGATGCAACGTCGTGCGACGCTGCTGATATACAGCGGCACTTCGGATGAAGCGCATCTCTCAATATCAGTTCGCGATCTGTGCAGCGGCGACGCTATACTGTTTCGCTATCTTTCGACATTCACATGACCCAGCAGCTGCCCTATCCCTTCACCGACGCGATCGAGGCGATCCTTCTCGATAAGACTGGCGCACGTGCGCTGCTTCTCGACGTACTCGCTTCGATAGTCCATCCCGACATGGTCTGCAGTCTCTTCGCGCTCCGCTCGATGGCCGAGGCTGACAAGCTGCTCGCACAGCGCTGCATTGAGTACGCGCTCGTCGCCGGCTTAACGCCGCAGGAATCTGCGGCCGTTTATCGATTCATTGAGCCGCGGATCGCGGCCAGGTTCTGATGTCGATATTCGCGTAAGTGAGCGGAAGAAAACTGAAATAAAAATCCTCTGAATAATCCTTGCGTTCAGGGTTTCACCTGGGGTTAAATAACAGTGCTTCGACGCTAATTGCAGCGCACGAAAGCAAAGTTTGTTTCTTCCGAAAAGGCAGTCGGAGGCCCGCTCTAACCAGCGGGCTTTTGGCTTTTTAGGGCGCGTAATTTATGGGCCGTGCGCTGGCACGCGATCTTGTCGCGGCAGCGACGGTCATGATAAATTCACGCTCAGCGCGGCGGTGGCCCGCGCGTATTAGGTCCATCGGCCTCTAGTGGGCGCTACGAACCAGGAGAGCCATCGCGGTAAAAGTTGTGTGGGGATTGCGGACCGAGTCTCACCCGAGCTTTTGATCGGGTTAAAACGGCTTGCCTGAAAGGGCAGGCCGTTTTTCATTGTGGCCGCTGAGATTCGGTCGACCTGCCAGCTACGAATGCAGCTCTGGCCAGCACGTGGTCCGATAGACGCTGATACCTGTTCTCAATGACCCTCTCGCGCCTCAGCTCCCAGGAGCGGCCGGCGACATGCAACCTACCCGTCCCCTTCCGCAATGGTCGCGAAGCCCTCTGTGGCTGTTTGGGCTGGCCGGACACGCCGAAAATCAGCCGGACTCCCCCCTTTCCTGCAAAACTCGGTTTTTTAGCCGTGGTGAAACGTTTCGGTTGCACGGCAAAAGGCGAGCACACGAGCGCGTGGAGCCGGGGTCCGACTTGTCGGGCGCCGGCGATTATCGCGCACTTAGGGGTGCGGGGTGCCGTAGGCGCCCCGTAGCCCTTAGTGCCTGCCGCTCGATGTCCTTGGCTATTGGTCGGTGTTCTTCCAGGCCTGCCCCTGTGGGGCCACGATTTGCTTTTGGGGGGTGTGGCCGGGGGGGTGGGGACGGCTTTAGCCGTCGAACCCGGCCGGGGGGTGCTTGCACCCCCCTCACTGAGGGTGGAGCCTTGTTCAAATCGCAGTTAAAAACAGTTAAAAGAGAAGAAGTTAACCGCGCGCGCGTTTACGGTTCGCGAGACGCCCGCGGGGCGTGGGTTTGCGGGGCGTTCGGTGGCTCGATAGACGCGTCGGCGGTGGTGGGATAGACGTAGTCTAGGTGGTGCGATAGACGCGGGCGGTGGTGTGATAGACGCGAAGGCCACAATGTTATCCACAAAAATGGGGTGGGTGGTGCGATAGACGCGTCGAAAAAACAGCTTTTCCCCGATCTATGCCAATTGAATATTCACTCTAATCAAGGGCATAGCCCTGTCAGAGCGGGCGTTTAGCGATTCAAGGTCCGTTTCGCGGTGGTGGGATAGACGCGCGGGGTGGTGGTGCGATCGACACATTCCAAGGGGGGCCGTGTGTTGCATCTGGTGGTGCGATAGACGCGGGCGCGTGAGTGGTGCGATAGACGCATTATTGGGAGTTTTTTTGCATCGCGTGGCAGGAGTTGAGACGCCATCCCGAAAAGCTGTCGCTGGCTCCGGGTGGTGCGATAGACGCGCTTTCGGGTCGGGCTCGTCTGTCACTTGCGCGCCGGCTGCCGGGTACCGCTGAAAGTGAATACAGTGGTCAGCTCGACCAAAACGAACGCACGACGAAAAAGAGGATGGCGCCCACTACTGCGGCGATCATGTACTTCTGTGCTCTCGTCAGCCCGGGGCGTTTCTGGAAGGCACTTAGCAGGTTTGACACATCCGCATCAAGCTTTCGCAACTGTTCCTGCGACAAGATCTGCCATTCAATCAACATCGGCCGGAGTCGGTTGAGCCATACATCGCGAAGTTCCGGCGCGGGCATATCGTGCAGGATCTGCCGCAGGGTTCCATCGAGCGCGTCATCGCTGCCCGGCACTGACGCGAGATACTTCGCAGTCAATCCTAGCTGCTCCTCCGTTCCGTGAAGGAGAAGATCCCGCATCGCCGCACTAGGATTCTCCGCACTGGAAAGTAACGCACTAAGCCGCTCAGCCGGACCTCCAAGGCCATCCTGAATCCTTTTCGCCTCGAGTTCGGCCTGCCGCAGAATCCTTTGCTGCTCGATCTCGGAATGCGCCATGAAAGTCTGTGCATCCTCCGCGGCTTCGGCCATCACTTGCTCAGCTTTCGCGTCAGCACGCCCGATAATGCGCCCGGATACCTCGTCAAGCGACAGGTCACCGCGCGCGTACGCTTCGAGATAGGCGACTTCGAGCTTATCCAAGCCTCCGGCCGCCATCATCTCGTCGACGATCTGACGGCGTTCCGCGCGTTCCTGCTCGCTTAGCTCTCTGTTCATTATCGCGATCCCATTGTTTGTCTCTGGTCCTGAGCAAGCTCAAGTGTAGCTCCCGCCACTCCACGCGGACATCGCGAGCGTCACATAAGGGCTGGAAAAGCCTAGCGAAAGCAGATGGTGAGTTTTCACTACCTGCGACACGGGACACCGGCCGGATCCGAGTAGCCAGCCTGCGCTGCCTACTGGTTTTCTCTTCCCGCCGAGCCTCCCTTGCGCTTATGCTGTCCATCCCGGAACTCGGCACGCGGCGCATCTCGTGCGCTGCCCGTTGCGACATGGCGAAATACGACTCCCTCGAAACTCATCTACGAAACCTGAGCGGCAATTTCGTACGGCTCACGTTTGCTGAGATCAACGAGATCCTACCGTCGCCATTGCCGCGCTCGGCTTACGAGCATCCGCCGTTCTGGAGCAACACCACTGAAGGGCGCACGCATGTCTGGGCGGACGCATGGCAGCGAGCCGGATGGCGAGTGACGGGCTATAGCCTTGAGCAGCAACACGTTGATTTTCGTCGCTTCCAGGCGGCGTCAGCTGACACTCCGCAAGGCCGCGAGGACAATGCTGGCGAGACCCGCGGTGTCGAGCCGGGCCAGCGCGATGCGGCGCCGGCAGCCAGTGACGGCGATGGTAGGCAGGAGAGCGAGGAGCGACAGCTCGTCGCAATCAAGACACGCCGTGGCCAGCCGGATTTCCGTGAGAGGCTTCTGCGGGCGTACGGCACCGCCTGCGCAGTTAGCGGCTCATCGGTCGAAGCGCTGCTGGAAGCTGCGCACATTGTCCCGCACGCGCTCGCAACTAACTACGCCACCACCAACGGAATGCTGTTGCGTTCGGACATACACACGCTCTTTGACCTTTACCTGATTTCGGTTGACTCTGACTATCGCGTGACCATTTCGCGGTCCCTGGAGTGGACGGAATATGCGCAGTATCGCGGCCGGCGCCTCGTCGCGCTTCCCGTGGACATGCAGGAACGCCCTTCAACGGATTCCCTGAAGCTCCATCACGACCTGTTCATCGCGCGCGAAGAAGCGCTAGACGATTGAGCACAACCATCTGCGAGGCCCAACGATGAACGTGCAGCCCGTGTCCGTACGGACCGAAACCCTCTTTCTCCTCGATCGCAATGTTGTCTCGATAATTAAGACCGCGGTGTCGGGCAACGAACAGCCGGACGATAAAAAACAAGCGGCCCTTGAGGCATTAAGGGCAATTGATTTACCGCAGAACAGCATCAGCCCCATCCTTTCGATTATGGAGGGCGAAAAGGGACGTGAAGACGATGTCGATCAAAAGGCCCTGTGTCTGGACACAGAGGCAGATGCGATCGGTCAGTTTTTCAAGCTGGCCAACACGGACGCTGCGCATCTTAGCGGACTGAAAGGCCTTGCGGCCGAGCTTTTTGCTGGCATGAAAGAAAGCCAGTGGGACAATCGAGCGGGCTTCCTCACGAAGGCCGCACCGCTCGTCGTACAGAAGGTGGCAACGCAAGACCGCAGGGACGTCGAAGACAAACTTGTCGAACTCGCGGCCGCAACCGGGCTGGCCGCCAACGATGCGATCGTGATGCTATTCCTGGCCTGCCTTCACGGCAGCAACGACGCACGCAAGGTGATCAAGCCAGCAAAACCGAACCCTTATAACGTGCTGTCGGATCTCCATGTTATCCCTCGCGTCGGCTTGATCAGGGCAGTCGCACGGCAGTTCCCTACGCCGATCAACGTCCTGTTCCGGACATTGGACGAAGGCTTGTTTGGCGTACTGTCTCAGGTGGACATTGTGCTTAGCCACCTCACTGACGAGGGCGAGCTACAAATGCAGATCCGGTACAAGCCTGAGCTATTTCCCGACCTGGCCCGAACCGACGCGATCGCCATGCTGCAGCGGTTGGCGGACACCACCGCGGCAGCGTCTGGCGGGCAACCTGAAGCGACGAACGCCACCGGTTAGTGCAGGAGGTAAAGGATGGGGAAGACCACGGTCGGCAGCGCATCCTGACGGGTGGAATGCGCTGTGCGGCCCGGGCGGCCGCTACCGACACGTGTGTGAAGCGGACTGAGCTAAGCTGGCAACAGATCCATTTGCGCTTTCGGGTCCGACTTTGAATCCCATCTGCGCAATGTGTAATACCAGTTCAGCAGCTTCTTGGACAGCAGCTCCCTGTGAATGCCGGCGATGAGCTGGGCGTTCTGCTTCTGGTTGTCACGATCGCACCGGAAGAAAATGACCATCGCCTTGTCGTCGTCCAGGGCTATATGGAACTCGGGCATCTTATCGGCCACCATAGCGGCGACGACGTCGCGCCGGAAGTATTTCTGAGCCTGTGCCGATCCCGACTTGGCGTAGAGCTTGTCGAGCCCGATCTTGAACCACAGCTTTTCGCCGCAATGCTTCTTCGCAAGGTCGTACAGCCGGCGTTCGAGTCCTTGCGCCAGATCGAAATACCCAGGATGGATCGTGAGTACTTTGCGATTGATCAATGAGTCGAAGGTCCACGTCGACAGGATCAATTCGACTTCAAGCGCGCCCTTCTTGTTGCCCGTGTACGTGATGATCTTGTAATTTTCGATCAGGCCGTATCCGTAAAGGCTCTCGTGGATGCCCTCTTCATTGGCGCCTAGCCGCGACGCATCGAAGTTGGTCTCAACGATCGTCCCCTTCAAACGGCGGCAACTGTCGACGATGCGGGTGTATGACGCTCCGCCTGTACTGCGGCCCGTGTAGACGAGAAAGTCCCGCACCTTGAAGCGGATGCGGCGGGAAACCGGAAGGTTTGCGTCCGCGGCCTTGCAGATCTGAGTCGCTGCGTAGACAAGAACGTCCTTGTCGAAGATGTTGGCGGCGCCGACGACGCTCGGGATGATTCGCACGATCTGTTCACCGTTGCGATACACCCTGACACGTGTGTCTTTGCCCTTTTGCAAAGAAAACAGCGGGAATTCGAGAGAATGAAGATCCTCACGCGGCTTCCACGTTGCGAGCAAGCGCTCGGCCGCGAACAGCTCGAGTTGCTCGGCGTCATGAAACGCCTCTTCCTGTGAAACAGACATCTCGGCGTCCTGCGTGTCACTGGTCATGTTGACAACGCGTTCGACGGATCGCCGATAGTCCTTCTTTGTTTTGCTATGCCCCGGTATTGGCCTGCGCAGTGAGTGACTGCTTTGTTGTTCGATGGTGCTCATTTATCGCACTAACCCCTCATTTCATTCCAGCTTGCTCTTTTCTATCTCGAGCGCTTCCATGACGGCGGCGATGGCAGACTGGATTTTATTAGCGTCCTTGCTGCGTCTCGCTGTGGCAAGAAACGTTTCGAGCGGCTTCACTAGGTTAATCGGCAATTCGAAGCCATGCTTTAGCCATAAAGCCGCAATATCGCCCTTGGAGTCATTCATCGTCAGGTACGCCTGGTAGTAACGACCAACAATCGAGCTGACTCGTTGCTTCGTCACTTCAAACCGCGTTTGCACGTCTATCGACGCTTCACCGTCGACGATCACCGCCCGTGCAATGTCCCGTGTTTTTTCGGCAAAAGGCTTGGTGCCCTGCAGCTCGACCTGCTTGCGCATGAACGAATCAAGTGCCGTAAATTTTCTCGCAGTAAGACGGAACGTTGCCAAAGTAAATATCCGACACGATATGGTTGACGGGCTATGAAAAAAGGGGCTTATCTGCCCCTTTTTCCTGTGCATTAGAGAGCCCAATTGTTCGGCGCGAGAGGATGAATCTCACGGTCCGTATCGTACCTGAAATCGTCTGGCAAAACGCCCGCCCTGCGGCTCGGATGCAACGTATTCAGTAGCTCTATTGCGCTCTTAGAATTTAACTCATCATTCAACCTGTTTATCATTTTCCCTGCCCGCGGCTGTCCGACGCCGACCAACGCAGAACAAGCCAGCTGGACAAATGCGACCCAAAGCCTCCAGTCCGCGTCTTCCTCTGGCACGCCAGCGGCCGCCAGATCTGCCTGTAGCTGACGCAGGCGATGGATTGATCCGGTCGATTCCTGGAACAGTTCCTCCGCCCGCCAGATGACGGTCTTCATGGGGTCGGTGCCGCCCGCCCTCTCCTGCTTCGGTCGCGGTGCGGCCGCTGCTTCGCGGGGAGCTTTTTGCGACTGCAATGCCTGCTGGACAGCCTGTGCGACCGAAGGCGCGGACACCGAGTGCTCACTATCGTCAGCCGGTCCCTCATTATGGGATGACGGCAGGCCGGCGGCGTCATCGGCCGTGGAGTCGGCGGGGTCGCCGCGTTCATCGGCCGAGTGTTTCGCGGGGCTGTTCGGCCTATCGGCCGCTGCCGGCAAGGCTGCCACAATATGCGCGTCACTCTGCGCCGTACCTTTCAATTGCGAAAGCCGGGCGTCAAGCGTCACCCGGCCCAATTTCTCGCCTGCTTTTATCGCGGCGGCCAGTTCGTGTGCGAGTTCTGTGCTCTCGGCCTCAATGTCGTCCATCTTGTTCGCGGCCTCGATGTCGTCGAACATGCCGGCGTCGAACAGTTCCCGCGTGATTGGGCCGTACTTCCGGAACCGAAGGTGTTTGGATATCCACGACTCGCTACGCTGCTTGCCCTTCGGGTTAGTCCACAGGCGTGCGGCTTCCTCGCGTCCAAATCTGTCGATGTCGCTCGCCAAACCCAGGGCCGTCTCTTTGGCAGAAAGCGGTTTGCGATCGACGTTCTCTGAGATCTGGTACATCCGGATGACGATGTCCGGGGTGCTTGCTGGAAAGACCTTTGCCGGGATTTTCTGCCATCCGTTGAAGATGCTGCCGCGCACGCGTCGCTCACCGCCGATCAGTTCGAACTGGTCGTCTTCCAGTGCGCGTACGAGAATCGCGGTGTGGACATGGCCAACCGTCTTCAGGCGCTCGGCGAACGCCTCGATGTCGCTAAAGTCTACGCGGTCCTGCGGCTTGGTTACGATCTTCGAAATCGCAATTTCAGTAGTGATCGCGCCTGTTGCTTCCTCGATCGCCGCGGCCATTGCGCTGCCGGGCTTCATCTTCGATAGCTGAGCGAGACTCGTCAGCTGTTGGCCATTTTTGAGCTGCATAATCATTTTCCCTTACAGACCAATACGTTTGAACAGCGACTCACACACGGAACGCATTTCCGCTGCTGCGCGCCGGTCGCTGTCACCGCGTGGGCTTTTCCAGACTGGATGTTCCTTCGCGAGTTTTGTTGCAGAACGTTCCTGCAGCTCAACATCCAGCACGGCGTCACCCCATTTCTGGCGCAGCGTGATCCGTTCCGTCTGGTCGTAGGCCCGGCGTTTGTTGACCTTGTTGAGAAGCACGCCGAGTAGTTCGAGATCCGGATTGAAGTTCTCAGCGATGATCTGAGCCTTCTGCGTGAGATCGAGCAGCCCGCTGGTCGCGTCCTTGTCCAGGTCACACGGCATCAGCAGGTAATCCGCGCAGATCATTCCGGCAAAGAGCAGGTTACTCATCGTCGGGGGCGTGTCGATCACACAGATGTCGTACTGATCGTCCAGCCGGTTCAGCGCAGACCGTGCGTGTTGGGTGCAATCGAGTGGCCACCCTAGTACTTCTATGAGGTCGTCCGACCCGGCGAACAGATCGACACCGGGCGCGATCGACATAGGCCGAGGTTCCTGCCCACTCATGAACAGTAAGTGAGCACTGCTGTCCGGCGCGATGGCTGGGAGCTGAATGCTGTCCCAATTTACGGATCGGGCACGCATCAGCGTTTCGTCCGCATTCATCATCAACCGGTACAGCATGGTTCGGGTGAGGTTCGCCTGCGGATCGAGATCAATCACGAGGGTGCGCAATCCCCTTTCCATAGCCGTGAATGACAGGTGTCGCGCGGTGGTGGTCTTTCCTACACCGCCCTTCTGGTTCGCAATTCCAACCTTGTGCATGTTTCTCCCCGCCTTACGCGTAGATGGCCTGCTCGATCGGCTCGAACACGCGGCCCAACGTATTGAAGACAGCCAGCCAGTTGGCCGCGTAAAGATTGACTCGCGCCGATTGCGCATCGGTGTGTTGGCCCGCAATGCTGTAGTGACAGCCTTCCTGAAAGCACGTAACACGAGCGACAGCCCGAGCCGGGTCGACGTCGAAGCAGATCCATGACGCCGGATTGGTGCTCCCGCGCGCGGGCCGGTCGTGGGCGATCTCGACGGTGAGATGACCGTCTCTGGTCTCGTCAACAGTGCAGTGGACGGCCATATCACCGGCCACTCGCGGCGGAGCAAAGTGCGTGCGGCTCGATGTCTTTCCAAGATTCGGAATCAGTTCGGTAAGGGCCTGGTAGATGCGCGATTGCACGGTGTTGGACATGAGACGCTCCGGTTATTGACGGTCCATTGATTTTTGATGGGTGACGTGTGGTCACGTGCAACGGATATTATTATTAGAAATGTTGACGGTCAATAGATGGTGCGAAATAAGTCCGATATCCCCCTGGATCGGGCTACGTGGTTCGGCTAGAATCGCTCGTGTTTGAGTGCGTTCGAAGTGCCCGAAAGGCGAGGTTTCGTGGCTGCTGACGCCGCGAGTCAGGCCCGGCTTGGTCAAGTAGAGTCGAGCGGGAACGACGGCCCTTCTGGTCCGGATGGACAGGACTGCTGCAGTCGGAAGGTCTTTCATATCTGCGCCGCTGCGCGCACTCCGTACAAAATTACAGTACGGTCGAACAGTGAGTAAAATTTCGCATGCGAAAGTGTGAATCGGACGGCGTCATAACAACGGATCAGGAGCTGATCGTCTCGCTGCTGGACTCCGGATGTACGAGAGCTGAAGTTGGCGACCGGCTGAACATGTCTGCCGCTGTGATCGGCCGGCAGATATCCCGGATCAGAGAGAAAGTGAAACTAGGCACATATGATCCTCCACCCTTACCTATCGAAGCCGCTTTGACGCGGTGATACACCGACATGATCCGTTTCGTTCTCTGCCTGCTCGGCGCCCTGTTCATCCAAGCCGCGGTCATGGCCCACACGGCTAATGGCGGCTCAACTGACTTCTTCACCAGCTTTGGCGAAGGCCTCCGCGCGTCGGTGAACTTCGACATCGGAATTGTCCGTAACGCGGCCACACTGGTTGGAGCCAAGCTCAACTAGTTTCGTCGTACGTTTGCCCGCAGGACGATCATATCGCGAATAGGTCAAAATGGCATATTTGATGATAGTAGGGAGCATACGCGTATGCCCCCTACGATCAACATCAATGACGAGCGTTACAAGCGTCTGCGTTTCCATATGCGCAGGCTTCGACTTGCTGCCGACCTCACGCAGGTGCAACTCGCTCAGCGGCTGCACGTAGACCAGCCGAACGTTTCTAAAATCGAGCGCGGAGAGCGATATGTCGATGTTTTGTTTTACCTCGACTGGTGTCGCGCCTGTGGCATTGATCCGGGTACCGCGTTCTCGAAACTTGCCTCCCTGGACAAGCAGTGAGCTATGAGGCGGCGTTCGCGGGACGGCTCTGCGCCTGTCCTGACCAGACCGTCGCAAACTTCCCCTTCCCCGCCGCACGCAGCGCGTTTTTGATAGCGTCGAGCTGTCCCGCAATGCCGCCCGTGAGCTGTCGAGGTTGTCCAGCCGACTCAGTCTTGGCTGCAGCGGTCTGCATCGGGGCATTGCTCGCGAATCCGTCGAACGTGGCGTCACGCGCTTCGGTCGCCGGTTGCAAGTCCCCTTTCCGGATGCCTTTGGCAAACGCCGATTGCCATCCATTCAGTACGGTCCGCGGGATGCCTTCGACCGCATCAACCACGGTCAACGTGCTTCCGTCCACGCTGAGGGTTATTCGTCGGGTTCCGATCGCGTCGTAAAAGCTTTGGCCAACACAGCGCGCTACCGTGGCCGTCACTTCCGCATTTTCGGTTGCTTCTCGTTGCTGCAGAACGGTTTGGTTCCGAAGCTGCCGGGCACGATACGCGAAGTCAACAGGCTTGCGAAGAAGGGCGCGGAGGTAGTTGATTGGCGCGTGCGCTTTTTTGAGTCCAGCCCAGCTGACGTCGACGACGTCGGAGAGGAATTTGCCGTTTGCTTTGGCTTCGGTCATGAGTTTGAAGACCAGAAATTCATGAAATCCCAGCGAAGTGAGGCGTTTGAGATCCTCGGGGAGGGTGCCTGGTTGTCTCTTTTGAGAAGCAGGGAAAAGATCCTTATATATAGCTCCGTCTGCCACGTTGGCAGACCGACTATTCAGCGACTCGCCCCGGGCTTGCTGCGCACCTTCGGCCTTGGCATCTGGTGACGCCGTGTGACTGGCTGGAGCTTCCTTGACGACGAGACCAAGCAGCAAGGCCGCGCTTTCGGTGAGATGGAGGTAGGCGCGACCAAACAGGCCAGCTTGGCCATATCGGCTTTGGGGGGGGCGCGTGATGAGGCCTGCAGCTTCGAGATCATCGAGACTGCGATAGAAGGTCCGCATGGATTGCATGGCACGGCCGGTAAGCAGCTCACGGCGCGCGAATATGGCGGCGTAGGGGCGTTTGGCGTCCACGGTGCGGGCGAGAGCGGCGAGCAGGGCGCGGGAGCGTGCGCTGACGCCTTGTAGTTGCGCGGCACGATGGACGGCCCGGAATATCACCCAAGGCAAGTTGGTTGTGTCGCAGGTGAATTCGGCGCGAGCTTGTGCGTCGCCTTCTGCGGTTAATGTTTCTGCTTCGCAAGGATGAGCTTCACCCTCGCCAGCAACAGAGCGTTGCGCGATAGACATGTCGAGCGACCATTTTCAGAAAATGGAAGACACATGCTTGACTGCCGATCGCTTTCCGCTACACTCCGAAGTGTCAGTGCTTCGCCCGATTAGCCGTCGGGGGAGTGCAGCAGGAGGGGCGAGCGACAGCAAGCCCAATATTCAAAAGCCTTCGGAATTAGCCGTTCCGAAGGCTTTTGTCTTTCTAGCGTTAGAGCGTCATCGACTGCATCTAAGCTCCTTTCTTTTCCAGTAAGTCATTGATTTATAAGTATGTACGACTCGTACATCACTCCTTGCTCGTGATCTGGTCGGCGATGAACTCTCGAATCCGCTGCGCCCAATCGCTTGCAGACTCTGCGTCCTCGCCCTTGAATTGAACCCCTACGACCCCTTTGCGAACCGAAATTTCGCAGATGTGGCGCTTGCCGCTTTTGACGAACAATTTTTCCGGCGCGGCAGTCTTTGGTCGCTGTGCGCGAGCCATGCTCACAGCCTGCTCTTGCGTCATGGTCTCGTCGTTGACGAGCTTTTCGATGGCCGCAATGACTGCCTCGGTCCGCCCCGATTCTGCTATCTGAGAAAGGGCCTGCGCCGCAGTACTGCCTAGTCGCTCAGGCCGTCGAAAGAGGATCTCTTTCGCTTTCTCAGGCAGCGCGTCGTAGCGCATGATCCGAGTCACATGCACGCGGCTAATGCCCGCAATCTCTGCCAATGCCGCGTGGTCCAGTCCCGTTTCGGTCTGCAGTTGAAGGAAATTCCAATACTTCTCGAAGTCCGAAAGGGAGGGGGCCAACAGGTTGCTGAAAAACGCGAACTTGCTGACATCCTCATCGGCGATATCTTGGGTCACGGCACGAATGCGTGGCCGGCCCAGCTCGCGATAAATGGCAGTGCGGTTGTGGCCGGCGACCAATTCACGTCGGCCATTTGGCCGGCGGCGTAATACCACCGGTGTAATCAGCGGGTTACGTTCGAGGTTGGCTTTGAGTTCAGCGTATTCTTCCGGACTCAGTTTTCGGCGCCTGCCTTCTACCTCGTCGATGAGGTCGAGATCGACTTCTTCCTCGGCTGTGCGTTCGGCGAGCGCGCGCTTCAAGCGCTCAATTTCATCATGTTGTTGCTCGGCGGTGGCCTGCAAGTGCATGAGCTGGCCCGGAGCGGTCCGGGGGGAGCCGACCGGACGACTCCCAGCCGCGGCCACCTCTTCGCTCGTGAGCTTGATGCCAGCCGCCTTAGATGCAAAATTCTTCATCGTCGCCATGGTCGTCTATCCTTTTTGCCAGAGACTCGAGATCTTGTCGTCCACCCGGTCGACGAACTGGTCGCACGGGGTTCGGATTCGCCGGAGAGTCTCTGCGCCGCCCTCATAGACCGTGAGGTCGTAGACGGTCGCGAACCGCATATTGGTGTTTCGCGCAACGTCGGTTTCGGGTATCTCGACAGGTATCACCCTCGAGCCGTAGAGTTGGGAAATCCAAGACTGAACGGCTTTCGCCGCGGGCTTTGGCGTCATCCGGGTCACCAAGATATCGATGAAATCGAATTCCTTCCTCGACTCATCCCCTCTAGCGGCCATGCCGGTCACCAAGTCCGAGAAGAGGTGCCAGAACTGAACCATAGACGCGAACGCCAGTACGTCCGGAACGACTGGCACAATCACACCGTCAGCCGCGAAAATGGCATTGATCGTCAGGTAGCTAAGCGTGGGGGCCGTATCGAGGATGATGTAGTCGTATTCATCGCGCAGAGCCTCAAGGCCCTTGTGCAGCACGTTCTCAAAGCGCTCGCCACGGGCACCTGCGGAAGCGCGAGCGGGCAGCATGAACTCCGCGTTGAACAATTCCGTCGACGAAGGGATCAGATCGAGGTTTGGCCAGTAAGTGGACTGAGGAAGCGCCGACATGTCGAACGGCTCTCCCTTCAAGAACGCTTCCACCAAAGGCATGATCGTCTGCGACGCGTCAACCTCAGCGTGCGGATTTATCCCATAAAGCGTCGTGGCGCTTCCTTGCGGGTCTAGGTCGATATGGCAGACTCGTCGACCCCGCCGCAACGCGAGCCCCTGTGCCAGGATGGTCGACATCGTAGTTTTCGTGACGCCGCCCTTGAAGTTGGCTACGGCAATGACTTTGCCCGGGCCGCTACGTGGGGCAGGGTTCAATTCGGCCTTGACCCACTGGACCGCCTCCTCCACGGTAAACTGTCGTGGAGCGCCTCGACGGGACTGCGTGCCTTGCGGAAGCTCGCCTTTCTTCATGGCGTACGCCATCCGCTGCGTGTCTATGCCACACATCTCTTGCACCCGGGCGGAACTGATCATCGGCGGGACTTTCCGCGGGAACGGTTCAAGCAGCTCGTCGCGAATCTTCTGAAGCATGAAGTCAGATAGGCCGGCGAGCTTGATAAGGTCTTCGGGCGTCGTCTTTCCGGGATTCGCGAGGTCGAGATCCATAGCGTTCTTAGGGCGTTCCATTCCGGTGGTTGTGTTCTATCGTTTGGGCGAAAATACGGCCAGCCGATAGAATTTCCCGAAGCGTAGCTGTCGCCTTGGGTAAACGCAAGTTAACTTTTACGGGGATGTATCGCCTGGGAGCCCTGTAAATGCTGGGTTCGGCGGATTTTCGTGAGAAATTACGTGAGGAAAAGCGCAGGCGGACCAGGCTGCAACTGGCGCTTTCGCATGCGAAAAAACTAGCTTTGCGCGTCGAGAAGCGCGTCCTCGAAGAACGCATTGACTGCTCTGTAACGCCGCGCGCTGTCCCCTTTTGTATAGATCGTCGTCGTGGCCAGGCTGGCGTGCCCGAGGTTCGTCTGCACGTCGCGCACGTCTGCGCCGCTGTCGAGGGTGTGGTTGACGTGGGTATGGCGCAGCCAGTGGGTACTAGCGTTGCGCAGATCGGCCGCGGCACCGGGGTAGCGGGTCTCCAGCTGATCCGCCGCGCGCTCGAAGATCCGCTTGAACAGGCGGGCAACGGCGTCCGGCGTCAGTCGCCTGCCGGTCTGCAGATGCCCAATCAGCGGTGTTTCTTTCGGGCATTCCAGCAGCGCAGGCATGCCGTGGGACGTAAGGGTGCGCTCCAGCTCGGCCATCAGTTTTTCCGGCATGGGCACGCGCCGGTTACGGCGCCCCTTGCCCCGTACCTTTAGCTCCCAGGCGTCGTCCAGTGCGCCGTCCAGCGCCGCACGCGTCAGATCACCCGTCATTGCCCCGGCCAGTTCCGCCCGGCGCAGGCCGGTGGCGTACGCAAATAGCAGGGTGAAGTGGTCGCGCTGCTCCTCCGGCGTGTATTCGATCCGCCGCGTCGTCTGCAGCACGTATTTCCATTGGGCGTGCGTGAGGGTGCGCCCGGTGGTATTGACGGCCTCGACCTCGCTGGACCTTGGCAAGCCGTCAAACGGGTTGCTGGCCAGATACCTCTGGCCGACCAGCCAGCTGAACATGGCACGCAGGATCTTGCGCGCGTCCTCGCGACTGCGGTCTTTCAGCGGGCCAGCGAACGGTCGCCAGGCGGGCTCGAAGCGCTCGACGCGGCCGCGGCCAACCCAGCGCGCGGCTGGCTGGGGGTCCATCAGGAACACATAAATGTATTCCGCGCAGTCCAGCGTGTTCAGTGACGACAGGGGTTTTCCCTTCTGCACGATCGCCCACAGCAGCAGGCGCTCGCCCTCGCGCCGGTACGTCCGCGCGGTGTCGGGGCTGCGGGCGCCCCGAATCCTCACCCAGGCGGAGACTGCCGCCAGATCCGTGTTCAGTTCGGCCTGGTGGGCGGGAACGGGCGCGCGGTTCAGGCCTTGCGAGCCGTCGAGTTCGGCGGACACGCGCAGTGCCTCCATCGGCACGATGTCCGGCACCGTGCCACCGATCGGCGACCGTAACAGCGCGGGATGTCCGGCCTGCAGCTGCCGGCGCGGTGTGGTGGCCAGCGGTGACAGTACCTGTCCGAGCGATCCGGCGTGCAGCGACAGCCAGTCCATGATGCGCTGCGCGCCCTTCGGACCGAGTTTCGGCACCTCGGCGTGCCAGCGGTTGCGGCGTCGGCCGATAAGGGCCAGCAGGTCCGCGAGCGTCGCCAGGCCCGCGGCCGTGAGGCGCGCTACGACGGCGGGCTCGAACCAGCCTTCCAGCGGGTGATGCGGCACGGGATCGTGAACCAGCGCCTTTTCCATGCGTGCCAGCGCGTCGGCCTGCCGGCGCCGCAGCCGGGCGTTGCGGGCAATGCGCCGGTCAACGCGAGGCGAGGCCTCGGGCGGAAAGTCCGCGCGATACAGCTCCAGCAGTTCGGCCTCGCTGTAGACGCCGTCCGGATCGACGCTATCGCGGTACGCGTCGAGCGTCGGCACGGAGTCCTGCGCGTGCAGCTCGGTCGGCGGAATACTGCCCGGTTTCAGCCGCAGCAGGTGCGCCGCCTCGATGTCGCGGGCACGGCGCGCGGCCACCGTCGGGTGAAGCAAAAGTGATAGCACCGCCGGAAGCGCAACTCCTTGAATTCTCGGCCTCCGCCGCCCGACCGCTTCCAGATTCACTTCCGACCACGGAGAAGTGAAAGTTGGAATCTTCGGACTACTGAACTGAATGTTGGAAACTTCGGTGATGGCCATGCTGCGAGTCCCGCATTCGAGCTTTGCGACGGCTGATATTAGCGCAGGGAGGCAAGACGACCGTGAAACATCCGGCGTTGAACTGGCCTCGCCCGGAAGTCCATGTGTGGTATGGACTTCCGGCAATTTAAAAGGGAATGTTTCACAAAAATGGGCGGGTCCGCCGGCGAGATGCATTTCTTAAGCCCGTTTTTCGTTTGCAGCGGGTCATTTACCGAGCTCAACACATAGTTTGTATTGATTCGAACGTAAAACGTATCAATCGTTACGAAGCGGGTTGGGCGCGTGCTGGCTTTGGCATCAAGCGGAGGTCCGTAGAGGATGCTCCATCCCGTCGTGTTCTGCCGGCGCTCCGGCGCGGCCGTCGCCCGGGCAGTGTCCGCGTCGCGTCTTCCGTTTTTGTACTACAACTGGGTAATTGTGTTTGAAGACTGAGGGCGGCGATGACCAACCTGCGGTTCGTCCGTGCGATCGACGATGTGCGCCCTTATGGGACGCATCGCTACGATGTCTATGGACCCAAAGTCGACCGCCGACTCACCCTGTTCGGTCATCGGACTTTGAACGCCTGGCTGCAGCTCGAGTTCAATCCCGATGTCGTCGCTTACTGCGAACGCCCGCTTCGCGTTCCCGATATCCGGCCTGCACGGATGGTCGATTTCTGGGTGCATCGAGGTAATGACGGCGAACGCTTCCTGATCGTACTACGCGGTTCAGAACTGAAGTCGTTCGCGGCACAACCCCTGCGATTCGCGGCATTCGATGCGTGGGCACGGAAAACCGGGATACAGATTTGCATGGTCGGTGCGGAAGAAGGTGCGCCAGTGGATGTCCTGAGGCGGAATCAGGCCACCATACTTCATCACGTTGCAACCGATCACACTTTCGTAACCGCCGAAATGAAGCAGCGTGCGTTCGCCGCATGCGGGGAGGGCGCAACGGTGGGCGAACTCGAAAAGCGGTTATTGCCGCTGGGCGGGACGCTGGTGCGGTCTGCCGCCTTCATGCTGGTGCTGGATGGCAGCCTCCTGTGTCCGACGCTTGCCCGCAAGCCACTCAGCCGACAGACCCAACTGGTGTGCGCATGAAGACGATGACCTTTGGCGAACTCAGGTTCGACCGGGACTCGATCCCGGCCGAACTGCGCGATGTCGCCAGCTGGCCGGGCGCCGATGACGGTGCGTTGTCGAGCGAGGCGCGCGATGTGTTGCATCGACGTATTCAGGCCATGGCGCTGTTTGCCGATGGCCGCACGTCCTTACGCGAAATCGGTCGCGTGACAGGACTGCGGTTCAACGATCTGTACAGGCTGTTCGAGCGCTGCGTCACGATGCACGAGGACGGCCGGATCTTCGGCGTGCGTGCGCTGATACCGTACAGGCATACGCGCGCTTATCAGCGTAGCGCTGCCGTCACGCTTTCCCGTGACGGCAGCAAGGGTGGAACAAGCGGTGCGTTCACCCAGCTTCTGTTCCGCTACCCGGAGATCGCGCACTGGATCGAACGAAAGGTCGACGAACGGCGGCGAAAAAACGGCGGACAACGCGAGGTATTGCGCGGCCTTCGCCGCCTGCATCGCGACTTCCTCGATCAATGCCGGCGGGCCGGCGTCGAGGCGCACGACTATCCGTTCAACCAGCAGTATCTAGGTGAGCGATCGCTGGCGACGCATGTGCGGCGTCTTGCAACCCGGCACTTTGATGCAGCGGCGCAGGCGGCCGGCGCGACGCAGATCGCGCATGCTTGGGAAGATGCCGGCGAACATGTGCGCAAGCCGGCCGTCGACCCGTTGGACGTCGTCGAATTCGACGGTCACAAGATCGACCTGCGTCTCACGCTCAGAATCGATGATCCGCTTGGCTTCGAAACCCTTCTCTCACTGCACCGGATCTGGATACTGGTGCTGCTGGATGTCGCGACGCGCGCGGTGCTAGGCTACAGCCTCGCCGTGGGCCGGGAATACAACAAGGACGATATCGCCGAAGCATTGCAGGCGACACTGACCCCGCACGCGACGCGCGCCTTCCGGATTCCCGGACTGCGCGTGCGTTCGGGCGGTGGGTTTCCGTCGGAGGCCATGCCAGAGACCGCGTGGGCGTGCTGGAATACGCTGCGCTTCGACGCCGCAAAGGCACACTTCGCGCAGGCAACGCTCGAGCGCCTGACCGGCATCGTCGGCTGCTGGTGCGATAACGGACCGTTGTGTGAAAAGAATGAACGTGCATTCGTCGAACGGTTCTTTGGTCAGCTCGCGGCGCATTTCGCCCATCGCCTGCCCGGGACGACTGGCGCGGCGCCGCAGTCCGTGGAACGCGCACTCAACGATGTGGGCGGAGATCTGTCGCTGCTGATGAGCCTTGATGAGCTCGAGGACGTGATTGATGTGGTCCTCGCCGACTACAACGGCGAACCGCATACCGGACTGGGAGGGCGTACCCCGCTCGAAGCGATGCGCTTTTTCCTTGCGCGCGACTCAAGCCTCCTCCGCACGTTACCTGCCGAACGACGCGGCACGTTGTGCCTGCTGCAGGACGCGCGGGTAGTGACGATACGCGGCAGCGTCAAACGCGGCGAGCGGCCCCACGTCAACTTCGAATACGTGCGCTACACCGGCAGCATCCTGTCGAGCAATGCGTCGCTGATTGGCCAGCAGCTGCGCATCTACTTCAATGTCAAGGACATCCGGCACGTGCATGCCTTCTTCATGGACGGCTCTGAACTCGGCGTGCTGACCGCTGTACGGCCGTGGTGTTTTTCGCAGCACTCATTGCGGGTGCGGCAGGAGATCTTCAGACTGATCCACCAGCGCAAAATTACGTATCGGGACGGCGAAGATCCGGTCGAGGCATGGTTTGCGTACAAGAAGACCGAAGCGGCGAGACATCAGCGCAGTGCGAACGACCTCGCCCGCATGCTGACGGATCGGGCGAAATCCCACGAGAGCCCACCGGCGGTACCCGGGCGGATGTCGCCGCAAGCGCAATCACAACCCGCGACCCGGGCCGCGACGCAACCCGGTAGTCCGCGGCCGTCGATCCGGCTGACGCGGATCTTCACGTTTTCCTGACGCGATGCTCCGCCCGACGACGCGACCGCTGGCGCCCGATGCCCATCCCCTGCTCAACAAGGGCTACATGGTGCCCACACCCTCGATAGGCGCGATGTACATGCGCATTCTCCGGTGCGTCAGACACGGCGTATCAGGGGCGATCATCTATGGCCATACGAGATGGGGCAAGACATACGCGATCCGCTATTGCGTTCGCCTGCTTCGCGAGGAACTGCCCCGTTCCGCCATCCTTCATGTCGGCATGCCGCAAAATCCGTCCCGCTCGGAAGGCCTCTTCTTCGGCATGCTGCTGGCAGCCGCGAGGCATGATCGGCCTGACAGCGGCTCGGCCTTGCAGCGGCGCTTCCGTCTGTATAACAGGCTGGCCGAAATGGTGGAGCGCGTGTCTGGCAAATCGCTGATCGTATTTGTCGATGAAGCACAGCGTCTCGAGATTGAACACTACGAATGGCTGCGCGATGTGCAGGACGAGCTGGAACGTCGCGGCGTCCGGATGTATACGTTTCTGATCGGTCAGCCGGGCATCCTGAACCGCAAGACGTCGTTCAGACAAAGCATCGATACCTCACAGATCGTGTCGCGCTTCATGATTGAGGAAATGCGTTTCGAGGGATTCCGTTCGGCCGCAGACCTGGAGGTGCCGCTTAGCGCGTACGACGAGTCGGTTTTTCCGGAAGGAAGCGACTGGACCTTTACGCGTTTCTTCTTCCAGCGGGCATATGACGCAGGATTCCGGCTCGGCGGGCAGAATGAGCTGGTGTGGGACGCATTCAGCGAGGCGCATCGGCGTGCACGCTTCGACTTCACGATGGAACTTCCGATGGAGTTTGTCGCGCGTGCCGTGGAATTCGCGCTGGGCGAGAACATGCTGCATGATGCGCCGGATTTTGCGCTCAGCCCGGCATTGTGGGCACAGGCGGTTGACGAATCGGATTACATCGCAGCGCTCGAAGATCTGCGTATCGTCTTTGTCGACGACGTCCCTGGTGGATCATGAGACGCCGCTTCGACATCCTGCTTCCTCTCGCCGACGACGCACCGATGGGTGAATCCTGCTGGCGCGACGACTGGAATGTACCCGGGCAGTCAGCGTTCATGCTGCTTGCCAAGTTCCAGCAACTCAATGCTATGTCGTGTACCTCACTGGCAAAGGCGTTCCTGCGCAAACCGGGCCCGTGGGCGCTACAGCGGGACATCGATTTGCGCGATGCGCGGCAGTTCGACCTGCTCCGCATGACGTACCTGCTACACATGTCGCTGCCCGATGTCGCCGCCGCCTTTCTGGCGCCCTGGGATCTGTCCGAAGTCGAAAGTGATCCGACGCTACGCTGGTGTTCGCAGTGTGCGGGGCGGGGCGTTCACCTCACAGCATTCCAGTTTGCAGGCTGCGACACGTGTCCGGTTCACGCTTGCAAACTTCGCGACCGCTGTGCGCAATGCGGTCGGACGATGGTCGCCTATCGGCTGCGGGCTGGTATTTTCCGCTCGCCGTTCAGTTGTCCGGCATGCGGGCATGACTGGGCGCCAGCGCTTCGTAGCACTGACGATCGCGCACTGCGGTTATCTTCCGTCTACCGGTATACCGTGGCGCAGAGTTTAGCCCGTGGCTGGTTTGGGCGCAGAGCGCCCAATGTTCGGCGACTTCTGCGTCCGCCCGACCTGACCGGGGAGCAGGTGACCTGGCTGGGTTCGGCACCGCGCCGGGGGAGCGGTACCGATGTGGCGAAAGCTTCCAGCCAATGGCTTGCACGGGGGCATACTGATGGCGATCAGTGGGGGATGGTTTTTCACCGCGACAGTAGTCATGCGGTTCGAGGACCGGATGATGCGTTGCGAGCAAACCCTGCAACGCAGTTCCCCGCACCCGGGGGGAAGAGCGGCGACGACATGCTGACGGATTCCGTCGCATGCTACAAGGCGATCAAACGATACGTCCTGCGTTGCATCGGGAGCAGGCATCGCGCCTGCGTCGTCACCGCAGCCTCGCACCTGACGTGGCGACTCGATGCGCTCACAACGACGCCTTTCTGTCCGGTAGCACAAGCGGTCCTCCGGTGGCGCACCAAATGGGAGGGTGTCGGTGTGCCGTCCCATCTGCTGGTCAAAGGGGACCATGGATTCCTCGGGATCCTTGTCTGGCTTTCGCTGTTTGCGCCAGTGGGTCTCCCGCAGTGGAGCAGGGCGACTGACCGCTGGGTGATCCTGCACATATTCGCTCAGGCGTGTCTCGACAGCTTTGATCGCTATCTGCAGGAAGCGGTGGATGCGACCGTCAGATCGGCGCCCGTATGGATGCCGTTTCCCGTCGTGGACTTTCCGGAACGTTCATGGGCGGTGCTGGACGGAGATCCGGAGCGATGCCTGGTTCGCCTGCTGATTGCTCCGGCTCCGGCCCGTCGTGCTGCACAAAAGGGAGAACTGCAGATCAGCGGCAAACACTTCCAGCAGCATTGTGGCAACCTGAACCGGAATGCCGCGCCGGCCGACCGGCCGATGGTACGTGCGGGGCGCAGACGCGCGATGAATTACGACGGTGCCCGCAAATCGACTGACCCGTTGACCATAGATCATAAAGGAAACATCGGTGTGACGGCGATGGTGCTGGCGGTCCTTGCCGCATCAGATGCCGCATAGGCGTGCTGTGCACGCCGCTTAGGTGCGGTCCAGCCAGGGACGAAACGGCAAATGCAAGGATACACTCCCACGATCCGTCGCAGCGCGAGTACGCGAAACTGTTCGGGCCAACCGGCCGCCAGCTGGCATGCCGCCTCCTGCGTCCGTAGCAGTCGGATGCGGTGTCGCGCCACGCGTGGACCGCTTTAAATGTTTCACAACTTCGCTATTAAAACCGTCACTGCAACGGCGTGCCGGCCCGACATTTCGAATTTTCGTCGGTGAAACATTTAAAGTGGCCTGCGGTTGCGCGCCGGTCAAAGTACCCCGCGAAGGCGCTTCGGGCAATGCAAGCGGTGCGTTTGGGCAACTGCTGCAGCGTTATCCGGAAATTGGTCGTTGGCTCGAGCGGGAGGATTGCAGAGCGAAGTCGGCCGCACGCAGAGTTGGCTGAAGTGCATCGTCAACTATGGCGCTTGCACGGCGCGTTCATTGACCAGTGTCGGAAGGCGGCCATTCAGGCAAGTGAGTAGCCGTTCAACCAGAAGCACCTGGTTGAGCGGACACTCGCAAGTTGCACCCGCTAGCTGGCCAACGGAGCTTCGACGCAGTAGCACGAGCTGTCGGCGCGGGGCAAATCGCTCTCCCATGGAGTGAAGAGCCTGAAACCCTACGAAAGCCCGCGACGCGACCGTATGAAGCCGTCGAATTTGACGGACACAAGATGGATGTGCGTCTGACGCTACGTATCGATGCCCCGTTCGGCTTTGAGACGCTGCTCGGGTATTGTCAACATGTTGACAATACCCTCTTTAGAACATATGCCGGATGCCCAGACGCGCCATGATCTGATTCGTCGTCGAGGACGGCGCATCGGCGCCTGTGATGTACGCAGTATTGAGCGGCGCCGCGCTCGCTGCGGCTCCCGACACGTGCTGGTACATGCCCTGCACGTAGACGTCGGTCCGGCTCGACAGCTTGTAGTCGCCCATCAGGCCGACCTGTTGCCACTTCGGCTTCGAGTTACCCGCTGTGCTGTCAAAGTGACCGATCGTGTAGTTGTACATCGCACCGGCGAAGATGCTCGGGGTGAACTGGTACTTGACGTTCAGTTCGAAGTTATCGAACTTCAGCGAACTCGCCTCATTGGCAAAATTGCCGACGTAGACCGATCCTGTCGCGTTCGTCAGGTCGGTGTGCGAGTAGACGAAGCCGACAATCGCTGCTTCGGCGATCGTGTAATTGATGCCTGCGCCCCACACTCGCTCACGCCCCGCGAAGAACGCAGTATCGTCGGCGGCCAGCGATCCGGTATTCGTTCCGCCCGGGTTGTTGATCTGCATGTAGGCTGCGGCGATCGCGACCGGCCCACCGACGTATTGAGTACCGACGCTATACGAGCGGTTGTTCGCAAAGCCGCCGGCCTGGTTGCTGAATCCATACAGGCCGCCAAACGAAAAGCCGCCATACGTGTTGCTGGCGAACTTCACGGAGTTGTTCAGACGGAACGAATTGTCGGTGTTGTCGTTGTCGAACGGGTGTGACAGCAGGTAGCCGGCCCAGTTGCCGTTGGCTGTGAGCGGCGCAAGATAGTCCACCACCGAATCGTATTGCCGCCCGAGAGTCACCGTGCCGAGGGTCGCCGACTGCATGCCGACCCAGGCCTGGCGACCAAACATCCGATGTGCCTGGCCCAGTGCCCCCGAATTGACATCAAAGCCATTTTCCAACTGGAAGACCGCCTTGAGTCCGCCGCCAAGATCTTCCGTGCCCCGCAGACCCCAGCGGCTACCCTGCGCGAAGCCGCTTTGCATTTCCACGTTGCTATGGCCGCCTACGCTGTTCGTGTAGTTCAGGCCTTCGTCGATGAGGCCATACAGCGTTACGCTGCTTTGCGCCAATGCGTGGAGCGGAAACACGACCGCGCCCAACGAAGCGCCTGCGACAAGCAATCTTTTCATATTAGTCAATCCTGAGAGTGTGAACATATCCGTGCTGTGCCGCGCATATTGCGTTGTCTAGATACGGGGCCGACAACAGGCAGGCACAGGGCGAGCACACTTTAGGGCAGCAGAAAAGCCGTTCCGGTGCAATTCTGTATTGACCAAAAGATGTTGCAGTCACCCAACTCGCATCTTGCGATGAGAGTCCGATTCGTGGATCGATATGTCGGGTTGCCGATAACGGGCCACGGTGAAGTCGACGAAGCTGCGTACGCACCGTGTCATATAGCGTTTTCCTGAATAAAGCATCCACACGGTGCGCTCGTCGCCTTCGACATCAAAGCCACCAAGCACGGGCTGCAGTGAACCGTCCTGCAGTTCGGAAAGGATCAGGGATCTGGGCAGGCGTGCAATCCCGAGGCCTGCCACGACGGCCCGCTTCACGGCAACCAAATTCGACGAGCTGAAGATGGGGCGGAGCGCGACGCGATGTGAACCGTGAGCGTCGCAGAACTCCCAGTAACGGCCGAGCATGTCCGATGCGAGCAGCACATCGTGACTGGACAGATCCTGCGGGATGAGGGGCGGACCGCGTCTTGTCAGATAGTCCGGCGACGCGACGATCACGTCCCGGACCGGTGTCAGCGACCGGCATACAAGTGACGAATCGCGCAAGCGACGTTCCGCGCTGAACCACACGTCGTAGTCGTTGACGATGAATTCCTGGGCGCCTTCGATGACGGTCAATTCGAAGCTGACACGTGGCTCGATCAAATGATACGCAGCTACCAGTTCACCAAGGTCCGTTGCTGCGAAGGACTCGGGTGCCGCAATCTTGAGTGAGCCAATCGACTCATGCGTTACGGACGAGATATTTCCTTCCAGCAGGTCTAGCTGGTTGAGCAGTTCGGCACACCCCTGCCAGTACGCGTGTCCTGCGTCGGTTAGCGATACGTGCCGCGTTGTACGGTTAAGCAGGCGCACATTGAGGTAGGCTTCCAGCGTGGCAATGCCCCGTGTCACCACCGCACTTGAGACGCCAAGCTGTTTTGCGGCGACGGAGAAGCTCAGCGCCTCGGCAACCTTGGTGAACATACGCATTGTGGCAAGCTGGTTCATGGCGACTGGGGGAAAATGTCGCATGAGATTGGCATTTGCACGATGACGGGACTCTGACGAGCAGGTGACCGTTTCGTCATGTTGCACCGGTCTGCATACGTGGCCGATTTCAGAAATCGATGCGCCGCAGTGACGCCAGGCCAGCCCGGTCTGCGTCCGGCAATCTGGCCACGGAGTTGTGATGACCGGACATAGCTTTTCTGGACGGTGCGGTTCCAGAAAGCAGAGGAAGGAGAACCTTGACCTTCCCCTCATGGAAAGGTTTACTGTTCCTTCTGTCATCTCATGATTGAGGCGGGCAGCATGAAAAAGTCGTCCAGATTGCAGGCCCCGGAAACGCACGGTGCGCACCACGTGCATGATTTGCATCCGGAAATGGAGCATCGCCAACATCACGACGCACATCACCACGATGCCGGTTCAGACGCCGAGCCACGGGCGACAGTGCAGGGGCAGCGAGTCGATCCGGCCAGTGTCGAATACACGTGCCCGATGCACCCACAGGTGCGTCAATTGGGGCCCGGGAATTGCACGATTTGCGGCATGTCCCTCGAACCGGTCGCCGTTACGGCGGACGCCCAGGAAAGCCACGAACTCCGCGACTTCACGAGACGCTTCTGGATTGGCGTAATCTTGACCGTGCCCGTCGTGATTCTGGAAATGGGCACTCATCTGCTCAGGCTCGACCGTCTCGTTGCGCCACAGGTATCGAACTGGCTGCAACTCATGCTGGCAACCCCGGTGGTTCTCTGGTCTGGCTGGCCTTTTTTTCTGCGCGCCGTGACGTCTGTTGTGAACCGCAGTCTGAACATGTTCACACTGATTGCGCTTGGTACCGGGGTGGCCTGGTCATACAGTGTCGTGGCGACTGTGGCGCCACAGCTATTTCCGATGGCCTTTCGTACGAGCGGGGCAGCGGCCGTGTACTTTGAGGCCGCGGCGGTCATTACCGTGCTTGTGCTGGTGGGCCAGTTGCTCGAGTTGCGCGCACGCGAGCGGACATCCGGCGCGATCAAGGCGCTGCTGAATCTCGCTCCCAAGAGGGGCACTAGAGTCGGTCCCGATGGAACAGACGAAACGGTTGCCCTGGAATCGGTGCAGGTTGGTGATCTGCTTCGCGTCCGGCCGGGTGAGAAAGTGCCGGTGGATGGCGTTGTCACCGAGGGGCGATGCACCGTCGACGAATCGATGGTGACAGGTGAACCGATTCCCGTAGCCAAGGCGCCTGGATCGAAGGTCACTGCCGGCACCTTGAACCAGACGGGCAGTTTCGTCATGCAGGCGGAAAGAGTCGGTGCCGATACGCTGCTTGCACAGATTGTCCAGATGGTCGCGTCAGCACAGCGAACCCGGGCGCCCATCCAGCGCCTGGCGGATCAGGTGGCTGGCTGGTTCGTGCCAGGCGTAATTCTCGTGGCACTTGCTGCGTTTATCGCGTGGTTTGGATGGGGGCCCAGCCCCGCGCTGTCCTACGCCATCATTGCAGCCGTTGCAGTATTGATCATCGCGTGTCCTTGCGCCTTGGGCCTCGCGACTCCCATGTCCATCATGGTCGGCGTCGGTCGCGCGGCCCAGCGCGGCGTGCTGATCCGGAATGCCGAAGCGCTTGAGCAGATGCAGAAGGTCGACACGCTCTTGGTCGACAAAACCGGCACCCTGACCGAAGGCCGCCCCAAGGTCGTGGCCGTTCAGCCAGACGGGACGCGGGATGAAGGCGAGCTTTTGCAGCTGTTGGCGAGCGTGGAACGCGCCAGCGAACACCCACTGGCGGCAGCTATTGTCTCGGCGGCACAGGAAAGAGGCCTGGCGCTGCTGCCGGCAACGGATTTTGATTCTCCCGTTGGCAAGGGTGTTCTCGGGACTGTCGACGGCAGGAAGATTGTCTGCGGCAGCGCAAAATTTCTCCTCGAACAACACGTCGTAATTCCATCCGGTGAACCAGGTGAGACGCTTCGGTCTGAAGGCGCGACGGTCATTTATATTGGCGTCGACGGGCGTTATGCTGGCCTTGCGGGAATCGCGGATCCCGTAAAGGAATCGACGCCGGAGGCAATCCGCGCGCTACATCGCGAAGGAATCAGAATCATCATGCTGACCGGTGACAACAAGGTGACCGCGGAGGCTGTTGCACGAAAACTCGGCATTGACGAAGTCGTCGCGGAAGTGTTGCCGCACGACAAAGGGGCTGTTGTTGAGCGCCTTCAGGCGCAGGGGCGGGTAGTGGCAATGGCCGGAGACGGCGTCAACGACGCACCTGCGCTCGCTGCGGCAAACGTTGGCATTGCGATGGGAACAGGAACTGACATTGCGATGGAAAGCGCTGGAATTACCTTGCTTAAGGGCGATCTGTTGGGCATCGTGCGCGCGAGACGAGCTTCGAAGGCAACGATGCGCAATATCAGGGAGAACCTGTTTTTTGCCTTCGTCTACAACGCGGTTGGTGTGCCGATTGCGGCTGGCGTGCTCTACCCGTTCTTCGGTATCCTGCTGTCGCCCGTCATTGCAGCTGCTGCGATGGCGCTGTCCTCCGTAAGTGTGGTTGCCAATGCCCTTCGGCTGCGGGCAGTTCAGATTGACCGGTAGCTCCCATGCCGGAAAGCATGACGTGCGACGGCCCCGAACTTGTGTCAGGCAAATTCAGGGTCGTGATTGTTTAGGATCGGGACGGAGCGGGGAGCAGGGCGCCGCGGAGAGCGATTGTTTTTCACAGTTTGCGCTGCAACGCTGTCATGCGTGCAGCACATGCGGAAAATAGAGGGTGAAGGTTGTTCGCTGGCCATCACTCACGACATCCACCTTGCCCCGATGCAGTTCCATGATCGATTTCACGATAGCGAGGCCCAGGCCCGAATTCTTGGCCGCGCCATGCCGTGACGCGTCGACGCGGTAGAACCGTTCAAATATCTTCTCGATGTGCTCCGGTGCTATCGGCTCTCCCCGATTGGTGACCTCGATAATCGCGAACTGTGGCGAGTCAAACGCGAATAGCTCGACGGCGGATCCAACGGTCGCATGGGCAAGGGCATTCGACATCAGGTTGCCGACGGCGCGCCGGAACATCGTTGAATCGGCAAGGATCTTCACATTCCCTTCAACTGCAATGCGTACACCATTTTCCTCAGCTGGTCCCTGAAAGTAGGATGCCAGCCGGCGGAACTCGCTTTCAGTATCGAGATCGGCGAACTTGATGTGTTGCGTCGCGTTGTCCGTGCGCGCGAGGAACAGCATGTTTTCGATCATACGCTGGAGCCGCTCGCACTCTTCGATATTCGAGTCGATGAGCACTTCGTATTCCTCGTTCGTTCTCGCTCGGGACAGTGTGATCTGCGACGAACTGATGACGTTGGCAAGCGGGGTGCGCATGTCGTGCGCCAGATCGGAGGAAAACTGCGAGAGACGGACAAACGCACGCTCGAGCCGGTCGAGCATGCGATTGACCGAGACTGCAATTTCCTGAAGCTCGATAGGCCCTCCCCTGAGGTTCAGCCGTTCGCTCAGATTGTGCGCCTCGATACGGGAGGTCTGACGTCCGATACTCTTTACGGGGACAAGTCCGCGCCGGGCGACAGCGTAGCCCAATGTGCCCACCAGTGCGGCGCCGACGGCCGCTGCCAGCCAGATGTCGATCCGGTAACTTTTGAGCAGCGAATGCCGGTCATTAGCGGACCTGACGAGCAAAACCCGAACCGGCTCGCCGGACGGCAGTTTCTCTTCGGCAAAGATACAGCGGGACCGGCCGATGCCGAAGGGTTCGCACGTGTATGGCTCCAGCGGCGTGGGATTTCTTGCAGCGAGGGACGACAGGTCGACTGACGATTTGTCTGAGTGCTGGACCAGGGCAGCGCCCCGCCGGTCGAAGATCGCAAGATAGACGCCGGGATGTGAAAGCAACACTTCGTGGAACATGTCCGCGTTAGCCCGCACCGCCTCGTTCGAACCGGAATCGCGGGCCATCTGCAGAAACTGGTTCAGCTTGCCGCCAATTTCAATGTCGTCGCGCCGCTGCAGTTCAGTCGACAGCGAGTCGTACAGGAAGGTTCCCATCATGGCGAAGACCACAATGGCGACTGTCGAGAACGCGGCCGTAAGACGCCTGAGTAGTGAATACGTGGAACTAGCTGTCATGACTGATCGTCAAGCACGTAACCCATTCCCCGAACCGTGCGCAACAGCTTTCTGTCGAACGAATTGTCGATTTTCGAACGTAGTCGCTTGATGGCCACATCAACCACGTTGGTGTCGCTGTCGAAATTCATGTCCCAGATTTGCGAAGTGATGAACGTTCGCGTCAACACCTCTCCCTGGCGCTCAGCTAACAGTTGCAGCAACGAGAACTCCTGTGCGGTCAGATCGATGCGGGTGTTTGCGCGCCGCACACGCCGCTTGATAAGGTCAATTTCCAGATCGGCGATAACCAGCATATCCCGTACCCCACGCGGCGAGCGCCGCAGCAGGGACCGGATGCGCGCGAGGAACTCGGCGTAGGCGAAGGGCTTGGCCAGGTAGTCATCGGCGCCTAGTTCGAGGCCTTCGACCTTGTCTTCGACCGTGTCCCGGGCCGTGAGTAGAAGAACAGGGGTCTGCTTCTGTTCCCGGAGACGTTTTAGCACCTCGAAGCCGTCGAGTCCCGGTAGCATCACGTCGAGCACAATCAGATCGAACTCCTCGTGCAGCGCGAGAAAAAGTCCGTCCTTGCCGTTGTCAGCTGTATCGACGGTATAGCTTGCCTCCATCAGCCCCTTCCTGAGGTAGGAGGCCATCTTTGGCTCGTCTTCGACTATGAGTATCCGCATAAAAAAGTGATTGACGTTATATAGCGGGCGAAGCCGAACGAGTCTGACCACGCCAGACTAGCGCGCCGATCGGGTCCCCAGGATGACGGCAAAATGACATTTTTTTCATCTTGGGCATGTCTGAAAAAATGGTCATTTTGCCGCCATCTCATCGTCACTCGCCCGCAGATAAGCTTCGGGCCGTGGTCGTGCATGGATGTATGCCGAAAAAGCCTGTCGCTCGCCCGCAAAGTTAGCTCCGCCAGTATACGGCGGGTGCGCCCGCATGCTTACAGTCGTCTTAAATCGCCTGCTAGACTCCGTCACCATGTCGTACTGGCGCAAACTCTTCGTTATCGTGCTGCTGCTCCTGAGCCTTCCGGTTCAGTTGTTCACGGCCATCTCCATGCAGTGCGGATCGCCGCATGCTGCAGGACACGTGGCATCGGTGCAACGCGCAGATATGGTCGGGGTGGGGCAGGTGCATCCTCAACTGCGGACGGCGAGTGTCAGTGATATCGCTCCTGAGCACCACCACGGTGACGTGCGCTGCCCCGATGCCTGTTCGACATGCGTGTCCTGCTGTCCCGGTGCAGGAGCGCCATTGTCCGCGCCCGTGCATGAATCGGTCGACACAATTCGCGCGTCCGCACCGCGACCTGCCCCTGCGGAGCCGATCCGGTTTCTGACTGATGGCATTGAACGTCCCCCACGTATTTCCCTTGCCTGATCAGACCGCTGCGGCTGCGCGCCGTGACGTTTCCGATTCGTGCCGGTGATCTCGGATCGACTGGCCAACCAGTTTAATGACAAGGAGAAAGATTCAATGCGAAGGTTTTCTGTGGCGCTGCTGGGCGTGGCGGCAGCTTTGCCGATGATTGCGCATGCAGCGCCACCACCAGCAGATCCGGCGGATCCCGCTGCGTCGGTGGGGGCTGCGTCGGACGTCCCGTCCGCATTTGCCGACTACGTGCCATATCAGGACAAGGGGCCAGGTTCATGGCGCGATCTGAATAAGGCGGTCGTGAGTGCCTCTGGCATGGCCGGTATGAATCACGGTCAGATGCCTGCCGGCGGAGTGACCACCAGCACGAAAGAACATTCAACAGAACGCGGGGGAGTATCCAGATGACCCGGTATCTCGGCACAACGAGCCGATTGGTCACGGCTGCTGGCGTGATAGTGATTCTTGCAGGCTGTACGACCTTTTCGAAGGACGGCGGCTTCAACACCGTTTCCACGACCGCCTCCGAGCGTCTTGGGAAAGACGCCGTACTGGTGAAGACCGACGAAGACAGGGACACGGTTGCAAAACGTACTCAGGAACTGCTTTCCAGGCCGCTTGGCATGGACGACGCCGTGCAAATCGCTTTGCTGAACAACCGAGGCCTGCAGGCCTCATACGGCGAACTCGGCATCTCCGAGGCGGACCTTGTGCAAGCGGGACGACTACCCAACCCAGGTTTCATGTTCAGTCGCACCCATGGGAGCAACGATCTGAGCATCAGTCGCACCTTCACGCTCGGCTTGTTGAATGTCCTGACGCTGCCGCTGGCGACGCGTATCGAGAGCCGCCGCTTCGAGCAGACCAAGCTCCTGGCCGCAGACGCGATGCTCAAGGTGGCCGCTGACGCGCGACGGGCCTATGTCAGCGCGGTCGCCGCCGAGCAGGTCTCGGCATATGCCGAGCAGGTCAAGGATTCGGCAGAGGCCGGTGCCGAAATCTCGCTACGGATGCAGCAGGCCGGCAACTTCAGCAAGCTCGACTACGCGCGTGAGCAGGCTTTCTATGCAGACGCCGTGGCGCAGCTGGCGAAAACGCGGCAGCAGTCCGTGTCGGCTCGGGAGAAACTTACTCGTGCAATGGGCGTGTGGGGTGCCGGGACGCAATACAAGCTGCCCGAGCGCCTGCCGGATCTTCCCAAGACCAGGCCTGAGCTGAACGACCTTGAGAGCTTTGCGATGCAGAACCGGCTGGACATCCAGGCGGCGAAGCTGCAGACGCAGAGTGTCGCAAGCTCGTTGGGTCTCAGCAAGGCGACGCGCTTCATCAACGCGCTGGACGTCGGGTATCAGAACAATTTCACGACCGCCGACGGCCATGAACAGGGCTATGAAATCAGCGTCGAGATTCCCATTTTTAACTGGGGCGGCTCAAAGGTTGCGCGCGCCGAAGCGATTTACATGCAATCGGTCAATCGCGTTGCCGAGACGGCGATTAACGCAAGGTCCGAGGTTCGCGAATCGTACTCGGCCTATGTCACCGACTACGACGTGGCGAAGCACTACCGCGACGAAGTCGTACCCATCCGCAAAACGATTTCCGACGAGCTGCTGCTTCGCTACAACGGCATGCTCGCGAGCGTGTTCGAACTGCTCGCCGATTCGCGCGACCAGGTTGGCGCGGTGAACAGCTATATCGACGCGCTGAAGGACTACTGGCTCCCGGAAACCGACCTGCAACAGGCAGTTGGTGGCCGTATACCGCCACTTGCGGTGGCTTCAGCGCCATCCGCACCCACGACGCAACCGGCGTCGCCTACAGATTCCGAAGGTAAATGAAATGGTGTCACGTCGAAAATTTCTTGGCGGCTCGGGGGCCGCGTTGCTGGGGGCGGCTCTCGTCAGCAAGGCTGGTGCTGCGTCACTGCCCGAGGCGCCTACGATGGCCAAGGCCACGATGCAACCCCCACTCGCGCCTCCCAATGGCCGTCCCTACACGCCCGTCGCCACGCTGAATGGCTGGTCGCTGCCGTGGCGCATGAAGAACGGCTGGAAGCGTAGACCGCAATAAATTTGTCACTACTTCGCGAGTAAATCTGTCACTTTACGGCCCGTCGGCCAGACGGCTAACTAAATCACCTTAAATTCAATAGCTTGCCAAAAACGAATTAATTGTGTCACCG
>Ga0209015_10061_pt1 | contig 28751 bp, 37 predicted proteins | sample EPASupsiteSAE300_FD_187264 | JGI IMG/M metagenome (GOLD analysis project Ga0209015, IMG submission 187264) | Bioremediated contaminated groundwater from EPA Superfund site, New Mexico - Sample SAE3-00 (SPAdes) (version 2) | ecosystem: Environmental > Aquatic > Deep subsurface > Groundwater >...
ACCATTATGGATATAGCAAAGAGCCAACCCAATTGGCTGCAAAACATCAGTCAGGTAGGGCTCAACAATCTTGACGAAATGCACGTCCTCAATAATCAGCCCATTCACATCTTTCAGGCTTGCCTGTTTCGCACCATAGGCAACAGCAGATGATGTTCCACGAGGAAGCGATGCTATGTATCCTTGAAACCTGGACTTTCTCTCTAGCTCGGTTTCTGCCTCTCGCCCATTGGTAAAGGCTACCGGGTTCGCCACCGAATCAATCCCGCTGATCGGAGACACCATTTCTGTCAGCGTATTGGCAAGTGCATTGGTAATACTACCTGCAACTTCGCAATACACCATCACATCAACAGATGTCTGTCCAGACAGCAATGTCGCATCAATCAAAGTCGCGTACTTGTATGTCCCAGATGAGGCGCGTATTGCTGTGCCAGCCGGAATCAACACATTCGCCGGCGCAGCCGCCAAACAGGAAAATCGTGCCGCACCACTCCCAGCCTCCGCAGGTAGAGCGCCAAATCCGAATGAGTTATAGACAGATACCGGGATTGCTTCGCGCAGCCCAATAAACATTTGCTGGTACAGTTCATCGAGTTCCACAGCAGGGGCTTCAACCAATGTACGAGCAACACTGCCAACATTGAAGTCGGTTATTTTTTCCTGCGTTGCGCGCATGTAGTTAATCATGCCCGCTGCAATTGACGCGAAATCGCGGATCTGAAATGCCATTAAAAATACCCCCCAAACTGAATGCGGCGCTTGTCGATTGGAACGACATCAGCATCGACATATAATTGATCGCCAGTCGTCGTTGCGACGATCTTCGTAACATCGCTCACTCGCGGGTCGCTGCGCAATGCGGCTGACACATACGATGCAGCAAGCAGGTCAGCAACAGGCCCATTTATTCCGCCTATCAGGCGTCGAACATCACACCCGTACTGAGGGTGATAAAGCAGTTCCGACTTATCGGTCATTACGCGATGACGCATAGCCTGCATAAGATTTTGGATACCGAAAGAAATATCGAAATCGCCGCTATTGGCCGTTAATTTTCCATCAGTCAGCATCACATCCTGCTCAAATAGCAAGTTCGCCGACGAGCGCGCAGATACCACCGATGTCGCTGATGGAACCCATAGCACATCCCCGTACAGAGCGACCGTATCCGATGCCAGTAGATCATCACCGGTGACATACGGCGGCATCAAACCATTCAGATTCGCAATATCAACCCAGCGCGCAGCGTCGCCGAGTTCGCGGGCTGCCAAACGCTGAAGCGTATCCTCCCAAAGCAGTTCGACTTGCCGAAGCCCTGATAATTGCGTTTCAAACTGGCTCATACTTGCCCGTCCACAGCAATACCATCGGCAATGGTGTTGGCCAGCGCAAGTAGAGTCGTCAAGTCCAGCGGCGCAAGAACCGGATCAGTATTGGCGAGCGTATCCAGCGCAGCCTGTGCCTCTGCACTTATGGTGATTGGATTTTCATTAGCCGTTGCCATTTATTAAAATACCAATGGAGTAGCAAGCAGGGGTTTGCGCGGTTTTGGGTATGGCTCCTGAACCTTGGGCGGCCTTGCGATTCTTGGCGGCTTCGGATATGGCAATAAAGTGAGCCCGTTCACGTTATGCAATGGCGATAGCGGGCTCCCGCCATTTGTGGATGAGCAGTTGGCCGAGCCATTGAAGTCGTCATATTTTTCCAGCTTCCAAGCATCCTTAAATCCATTCTTGAACAAGCATTGCAGATTGCGAAACAAACCCATTGCCTGTTTCCACATTGATGTCAGCTTTCCGGGGAAATTTCGTAGTGCCGCAAGCATGGCAAAGAAGTTATTCAGTGCCTGCGCGACCTTCTTGATGATGGAACTGATTGCAGAGATTATGCTTCCCACTGCCTTCATAATGTTCTGCACGGCAGCCATCATCTTGTTAATTTTATTCAGCAGCTTGGTAACTGCTTGCAGCGCAGAAGTTACAGCCGCTGTTATTGCCGCCGCCATTTTCTCCATGTCAGTGACCGTTTGATCGAATGAATCCAGCGCTGCCTTTGCATCAAGCCCCACCTCTTGAACTGGGAACGAATACCCAATGTCCGCCGTCGCCATCATGCCAATGTTGTACTGCACCAATAAAGGACGCGACTTGCTGCGCTTGAGAACGAATTGCTGCGGAACGACATAGACGGCGATTCCATCTAGGGTATCAACGAATTCAAGCTGCACATCTTCTGGGTCTAGGCCGTCTTTCGCGTGTGCCTCACGCTCCTGATGCCACAACTTAAATGCCTCGTTGTGCAGCGATTTAAGCTCTTCTTCCCAATCTCGCCCACCAGCGTGCTTTGCGCGCCATCCAGTCGTGCCAGATATATTGATCGTGCGCAGACCGGGGCCGAAGCTGTCCACCCACGCAGAGCCTAGAGTTTGCTGTACGGATACACGCGATGGCTGTGTTACGGTCAACTCTTCAGGATTAATCGAAAGCGTGTGTCCGTTTAACTCGCCCAATCCTTTGGGGATGCTTGGCCCAGACAACTCGCCCGCCCCTTTCTTTACCAGACGAAAGAAAACAGTCCGCTCTTTCTGACTTGCAGGGGAAGGTAAACCGCTAGAGTTTGTTGGAATGGAGGCCATAACAGCATCATGGCGTCACGACAATGCGCAGGATGTTATGATCCAAACCATCCAATAGTTAGGGGCTCGCCATGAAAGTGTTATTCGTTTTGCTGACATTGCTGTTGAGTTTTGGTGTGCAGGCCGGGGAGCCTATTGATGCAGCGCCAAAACAATCCGCTTGGGAAGCATTTCAAACCAAACAACAGAAAGAGCGAGAAGCAACCACTCCAAAATGCACCGATATTCTATTCACTGGAATTGCCATGACAGGATATAGTCGTGGCGAAATTGACAAGGTACTTGAGTTGCGCGATGTCGGTGATTTTCTTGCTAGAAATCCTCTTTCGTGTAACGGAATAGAAACTGGACGCCCGACATGTACTGGATTTGCCTACTTAAAGCGCCATAAAGGGTGGATAGCTGACTGGAATAAGGACTACTATTTCATGCGCACCGCATTAGATTTCAACGAAGGACGTAAAGATATTGAACTAACAATCCGCCGAAAAGATGCCCGCTGCGCCAAGTAGCGGAATCAGATGCGTATCAGCGCTACGATATTGTTCCAGTTCCAGCCTGTGCAGTTGGCCCACCTACTGTTGCTACCGTCACTAATGCATTGCTGGTAATCTCCTGAAAAATTGTCTCTGCAATGGCTTTGGCTAATTTTTTTCCCTGAGCGTGGTCGCCAGTTATAATTAACCCGTTTGCAATCATTTTTTCTTCAAGCGTTGCTTGAATTCCTGATACTGACAATGGCATTACATCCCCGCTTTCACTGTTGTCGATATGGATGAATGTGGCGCTCCGGTGAATGCGCACACACAATCGCCGGTGACAACCCCTTTCATTGCCCCCGTGTTTAAATCTATTGCCGTACCTTTTACGGTAACTTTCCCGCCCGCGATCACCTTTGCCGTGCCTGTTGCATTGACCTCGACATTACCGCCAGAAGTCACCGTGGCATTGCCCGTGGCATTGACCGATACGGTGGTCGCCGTGGTGATGGTGATCGCGCCGTCCGGCGCAATATCCACAACAGCCTTGCCATTCGCCTGCTCGATGTGAAGGTGAATTTGCTTATCGGTATTCTTGGCGATCTTCCACTTTTTGTTAAAGTCCTTCCCGGTCAAGTCCTCATGTGCGGCGCTTGTGCCAAAGCGAACATAAGCCCCGCCTGGATGCCGAATCTCAATATTTCCGTCCTTATCGATGGTCTTGTACACATCGGATGCATGACGGTAGATCATGCGCTCTTCATCGACAAACCTAAGTTGGGTTGCAATGGGAGGCAAAAACCCGACGACGACTGGTTGGTCATGGAAATACTGCACGCAAGCAATAATGTTGCGCCCGTTTGCAGATATACCGGCTTTATCGAAGTTGCCAGATGCGTCAGGTGATTGGAGATCGTTTAAGCCAGTGTTGGAAGAGGCCGTTGGCGACATCACACGAACATCACGCACAGGCCGACCAGTCCGCATAAATACCAAGTCAACCGTATTGTCTCCCCAGTTCACTTTGACGACTTTTGCAAGTTCACCGTTCATCCCTCAATTCCTTTGCCGCTCATTTCTTCCCAGTATTGAGTTTTCGTTTTTTGTCGATCAACAAATCCTGTTCCGCGCTCGTAGGCTACCGTTGTCCAAAACCCTTGGAACGGCATAAATTCATGCTCCACGCGCACGACATAACAGGTTGGCAACATCTTCCCGCGCTGAATTTCAAGCTGGATACCGGCCCTGATTTTTTCATTACCGCGAATTTTCATCATGCCAGACTCATACACAACGTTGTCTTTGTTCATTGTGCCAAGCAGCGCAACTCTTGAATTTAGGTATTGCCTATCAAATGCGGATACTTTCTCAAGGTCGTCCGCATCCTTTGCGCCGCTCGCCTTCGATGGATCGGTTGATGCGCCAAGCGCAATGGATGCGGTCATTTTTCTAAATCCGTACACATCAACCGCACTATTTTCATAGCGAAGCTTGGAGATGTACGCAATCTCGGTTTGGGCCATATTGATGCGGTAATCCATGTCGCGCAGCAAGTTCCAGTGCGGCGTTTCTACCCAAAACCAGTTGGCCACATGGCTATCAGTACGTGCGGCTGAGATCGACTGAATATCATCCCCACTGATCGTCTGCTTTTTCATGTGTGGCGCATCATCTTGAGCTTGGATTAAATCACCGTTTTTTTCCAAGTCGCAAAACTGGTTCGGTCGTAGGACGATATTTACGGCATCTTCTACATCCTCAATATACAGTTCGTTGAATGCGCCAACATCCAGCAATGACGTGAGCATCTGGTGTAGAGAAAATTCGTTGAAGTTGCTTAACAGGTACGGATTAACCGTGCCGGATGAGACGATTCTGGTCTTGAACTCATTGACGAAGCGGCGCGAAGGATCTGCCACTTTTGCCCAAGACAACCTACCTAAGTAGGTATTCAGCAGGTCTTTGGTGATCTCGGCTAAAAAATCAGATACCGGCATGAGCGTTGAATACTTGACGCCCTCCCCGTATTTTTGAAGGAAAGCGTATTCCTGAGTGAGGTTTTCAAGTCCGGCTGGCACGTTTCGCAGATAGTAAATCTGGAACAGTTGCCACAGTTTTCCGTAATCATGCCCAGCGATACTCACCGACCGCGCAGGCTTGCCATCCTGTCCGATTGCTTCGTCTCTACGCACCTCAGATACCAGCCCGCGCATCACGATAGGCGGGCGGCCACCATTCTTGTCTTTGTAGAGCTTGTCCGCCGCATCGTGACAAAACCGAATCTCGATCAAATCCATCGGCTCGATCAGGCCATACAAAGAGTCCAGTGCTTCGGGATAGATTTGGTCAGCGAGCACGATGGAAAAGCTGCCGGCTGGCTCGCGGATGCTTTTACTTGTCTTGACGCCGCCGCGCTCCCCCAGATAAGGCGTTAGGTCTATTGTGCTGGCCTTCACTTTTTTTCCAACCTTGCCCACTTTGACCAAATTCAGCTCAATTTTGGGGTGATAGGTCTTCATGATCGCGCACCTGCTGGAATTGGCGCAGCGAGACTTGCCGGAGTTGTTCCGAGCGTGATCTTGCCACCTACACGTCCATCTGGGTATTGAAGTTGCAACGTATGGACAACCTCTGTGCGACTTGATTGCCGCGTCTTTTCACCCACAGATTTTGGTGTTTCACCGCCATATAATTCAGAAACAATACCAACATAATCGTCATTCTCTTTTCGATTTTCCGCTGATTTATTTCCTCCTGGGTATCCGCCGTTGTACCAAGCTGCCAGTTTGGTCGGGTCGCCATCCTTTACCTTGTTCTTTTTCAGCCAGTCATATTGAGCTGCAGCAATTTTTGCGCTATGTGAAAAATTACTTGGGTCATACTTCTCAGAACCAAGAGCGCCATCGGCAATTCTGTCTTGTGCTGTTGAATCTAAAATCTGGAATGCACCTTTCGCCCCAGCACCGCTAACCGCGTTGTTATTTACTGCGCCAAAGCCACGATTCTCCGTTTTTACCACCGCTGCCAACCAGCGTGCTTTTTCTGCATCGGTGCCAGATACATCGTTGATAACTTTTTCTTGCTCTGGCGTAAGCCGTACTTGTTGAGCGGCTTTTATCTGCCCAACCAAATTGCTACCTAGCATTGCCTGCAAATTTCCACCATTGCCTGCGCCTCCGCGCACCTGATCGTATCCTCGCTCCTTCAACAGCATCTGCTCACGCTCACGCCTTGACACCTTGGCCGCCTCAATCTCTCCATCCAATTCTTTTTGCTTGTCATCCCATGCTGCTTTTGCGGCCAGCATCTGCTCTGGTGTTTTAGCGCCACTTTTTGCCCATGCGCCGAATGTTTTTCTGTGCGCCTTGGCACGCGATTCCGCCTCGGTCAGCGTTGTATCTTCCGGCTCGAGCATCTGCGCAACGTCAAGCTCAATCCTGCTGCGCTCTTTTGCCTCAAACGCTTTTAGGTCTTTCCCTGATGCGAACAACACAGCATCCTTTACAGCGTTCACTGCTGGTAATAGCTTGCTTGAAAGATCATTGATTGATTGAGCCACATTGGCGACTGTTTCGCGCAGCTCAGACCCCTGATCGCTCACATCGGTTTTTTTCAATATCTCAATGAGGGATCGTTTTATTTCATCCGCCCGCCCACTGTCGATCTGGCTATTGAGAACCGACTTGTCGCTATCTGCCAAATTACCCTTGATGGCGGTTCCGGCAATGAATTGCCGCGCGAGGTCTTTGAGCTTCTTTGGGTCTGTCTCAGCCATAATCTGCAATGCCATTGGCTGATTGCGCGCATCGAGATTCTGAATCTCTTTGATCTTGCCCAGAGAATGCTTGTCGCCATCGATTGCCGATGAGCCAAGCATGAAACTCTGTTCATTCCCGCCGAACAGCGCCACACCAGCCTTGCGGTACATCGCACTATCGGTCTTCCCATCTTTTCCTGTTGCCCACGCCTTTACTGCTTTTAGCACCTCAAGTCCAACCGGGTCATCCAAGTGCTTGCCTCTCAAAAGTTCGTCGTATTTTTTCACTCCCTCAATGTCATTGTTTTTCACGGCGAACTCTCTCGCCTGATTGAAGGCACCGCGCGCATTGCCAAACATACCCTGCTGGGTAACTAAATCAGCATCCAGCATGTTGAACTTTGGCCCGTACAAGTTGCTGTAGGTTGCAAGTTTGAACGTCTTCCCTGCCTCTGATTCACCCCCCTTGAAGCTCGCATCCATTGTGTTGAGCACATTGGCCGCACCCTGCACATCAAGCCCAGGCATTCTCTTGCTGGTTAGCGCTGTTAGTGCCGATGCGAACCCTTCCACGTTTGGCGCATTGAATGAGTTGCGAGCGGTAGTAGTGGCAAAATTCCCGATTGCAGCGATTACCTCGTCAGCCTTTGCCATGCTACCGCCCTTAACGATGGACTCCGCAATGACGGATCCCAAGCGGCGATTGTCTTCGTTGTTTTTTGATGCGCCGCTCATGCGCATCGTGGCGAAGAAACTGGTTGCTTGGCTTGGGTCTAAACCAAATCCGCGAGCAAATCCGATAGAGTTGTGAACTTCCGAACCTAGCTGCCCGACATCTTTTGATGCCATGCCGGAAATATGCGCAAAGTTCTTGGCGAGATGAACTGTTTCTGTCGAGACAATACCAAGATTTAGGCCGGCAGTTTTGATCTGCCCAGAAAGCGCGGAGAAACTAACTGATAATCCACCCACGCTTGATCGAAGGTCGCTAGTAGCAATCGACTCGTTTTGAGCGCCTTCCATGCCGCCGCCAACTACGCCGCCCGCTGCGCTACCTAGCGTTTGCCCGATGAATCCGCCAATAGCTGTGCCAACACCAGGAATAACGCTGCCGAGCATCGCGCCAATACCACCACCCACCAAACCGCCAGCCGACGCGACCGCACTTCCGCCAGCGTTGTTTGCCATCATCCCTGCGCCAATACCTACTCCAGCACCGACAAGACCTTTCCCGTATTGCGCAAGAGCACCGCCCTTTTTTTCTTCTCCAGACTCAACCGATGCCAGCCCGGCTGTTTCATTAACTCGTTTCCATGCAGCAGGGTTTCGGTTTTTATCGCCAATGAACTCTGCGGCGTTACCATATTTCTGTAGGTGCGCAGCTATGGCGCTTCCACCGTCTTTCGTGTGCTCGAATGCTCGATGGAATGCGCGGGCCCCGCTCTCATCTACATCACGAAAAAATCGCTTGTACGTTTCTCTAGTTTTATCAACCCATTGATTCTCGCGTTCAAGCGACTGCTCTCGTTTGCTCTTCCCGCTCCCTGTCTTTGTTGATTCGCCTGTTGTCTGCTTTTGAACATCATCGACCTGCTGGCCAAGCTTGGTGACATCACTGGCAGCTTTTGACGTGTCGATGTTTATTGACGTGCTCTTTCCAGCCTTGGCAAGCACTACATCCATTGCATTGGATAGTTGCTCTGCTTTTTTGGTGGCATCGTCGAATCCAGACGACACCCCGCCAAGGTCTGCATTAGCCTTGACATTGATTTTGATGTCGTTACTCATTGATGATGTCCTCCCACTCGCCGTCTTCTATTGCCTGCACCAGCTTGTCGGTATCGAATTCTTCGTCCTCACCACTTTCAGTGACTGGATTCTCGTCATAGTGGTGAGCCCAAAAGTCGGCCTCAATATCATCCGGGAGCATCGATAGATACCTCGGGTCAGTTGGTGGTAGGTTGTACTTTTTTCGAAACCAAAATGCGTAAGATGTAGAAAGTTCTCGCCCTTTTTTTCGAGCTCTAAACTTTCGCGACTCGACGAAAAGAGGATTCCTTTTCTAGGAGTAGCGATGCCAGTTCTTGAACCTTGTCAAAGCCGACTGCGTTCATATCAATGGCCGATATATCGGCCCAACCATTTGGCGCATCAACTATCAAGGCTTGGTATGCTGCGGTAAATCCGCACAGCAGAACCATCTGATCGTCATCTTCGCTTCCGTCAATAAGTTTCAGATAGGTAGAACGGATTTTTATCATGTCACCCATCGTGCGGCGGGCGAAAGTGAATTCGCCAACGTCTGGCAAGGCAATAATGAAGTCGGAATCTGATGGAGTTCTCATTTTGTTAACCTATAGGTTGATTAAAGATATGCGCCGCACCAAAAACAGCGGCGGTGGGGGCGTTGCCAAACCATGCAGTTTGCGCACTGCACCACGCCTACTGTGCAGTGATACCTTGTCCGGCAGCCCATTTCCTTGTCGCCTTTCTATCCAGAGCATCCCCTATTGCTTGCTCAAAGAACTCGCGGCTGGTGTGGCATGGGTCTGATCCAGAATCTTCGCAGCTACCGATTCGTTTTTCGATTCTGATACCAACTGTGCTGGGATGGTCGGCCACGCCGGACATTGCCGAGCATCCACCTCCTGCCATTGACAAACCTTCGCCCCCTGACATATCTGGAAGGTCTCGCAGCCGCTCAAGAGCAGCGTTGAGATTGTTGCGAGTATCACGAATCGTAGCTTTTGAATTGTTGAGCGCATTTTGATGCTCCTGGTTAGTTGCTTTGGTTTCTTCTGCCTGTTTATCAGCCTTGATCTTGCGTGCAGCTTTGTCGGCATCCCAAAGCGCCTGTACCTCAGCTTTTCCTTCGTTGTAACGCTGGTGCCCGTGATACCACCACCCAAATATAACACCGGCGATTAACGCCGCAATTAGCGCAAAATTAATGGCGGATGCGTAGGCTTTGATTGTGTCTATGAGTCCCATTTATTCCTCCTATTTGTAGATCGTAGATGTCTGCTTGCCGCAGTACACTTTGCGTTCCCAGCGATCTTTGCACAGCGAGGGCAATGCGCATGTTTTGATCGAAATAGGCAGCCATTGCATATTTGCCGCTCTATCGCATCCCCCGCAATCAAGCGGAATGATGTGATCTACCTGCCAGCCTGTAGAACAAGTTGCAGATGCCGGGTTGAGCGCCCTGTTTGGGCACGGCCACTCTTTTTTGAATGCCGCAACGGGTGTTGCACTCCGAATAATGTCGTGCGTTACTTTGTCTCGATACACTATTCCGCAGAACCTAATATCTTCTGCATAAGTGAATTGAGCGAACAGAACGAACCAGATTGATAGCGCAATTTTCATTGTTTATCCTGTTCAATCAGATGCCACGGCTCCCCGCCAACATACCCAGATATTGAAATCCATTTGTACGGCAGTTCGTCACGTGACATGACGAATTTATGGCGATTATCTAAAACCCATCCCTCAATTTCGCAGACCAAGTGAAACCCGCCAGTTTCCACAGAACAAAATACTAGGCGGCTGCGTAGCCCGAACTTTTTCAGTTCATCGCGGCACAAAATGGCGAAGTCGTCGCAATCACCGTGCACGAAGCCATCTGCATCGGCATGGGCCGCCATTTCTTTTGGTGATGCCCAATATTCAGCATTGCCCCATGCCTCTGTGTCTGGTGTATAAATAAAACGATTTAGGACGTTATAGAACGCACGATCAATGTCTGAGTCTGTATCTGTACTTAACATTCCACACCGCGCTCTCTTGCCATCGTGCATCCGCTAGGCTCTGATACTTCGACCCCAGCACGAAATGGAGTTGGCGCAGGAGTCGAGCACCCAGCCAACAGCAGAGCAAATATTAGGAATCGCTTCATTTCCAGCCCTCTTGGCTTTCAAGATCATCATTTGCCATCGGCTGTCCGCCGCCATGCGGCGATTGAAAGTGGCTGGCGATGGCCAGCACGGCACAAGCGAACATAAATACCCCGAGCACCAAATAGACTTGAGGGTCTTCTGGCACCATCACTTTTCGCCTTTATTGATTGCGCTATCTACGGCCCACCCAAGCGTGAATGCTCCGGCCAATGCATTGAATGTAGGCAGGTAGAGACTCCCCTGTTTAAGCGTGGCCCAGATCAGGCGCATATCGATTGCGTCTGCCGCTCCGGTCTGAACGGCGGTGAACGCAGCGCCCATCAACACGAAGCCTGTACCAAGCGATCTACCCGGATAGTCTGCGATCAAATAGTCGATGAATTTACCTGTGACTTCCTTGCGTGCGCGCTTTTTAAGCCAGTGTGCCCACAGCCCAAGTAGAGATGCCAACAAAAAAACTGACAGTGAGTAGAGATTGAGAGTCATGGTCATGCCTCCATAGTTATTGCAAATAGCCGCTTGAACCAGCCCTTGCCATAACGGTCAAAGTTTCTGGTGCCTATGTAGCGCATTGCCCGTGCAGCCATAAACTGCGCCGGCAATTCCCCGCCTTTAGCTTGTGCAGCAGCCTTCAATGTCTGCACGCCGAGTACGCCATCTTGAGCAACGCTTAATGCTGCCTGCAGCATCTTGATCGCCGGATCGACTCCTTGATTCACTGCCGCATCAAACATGAACAAGTTGAGTGGGAATGGCAATTCATCACCCTTTACTTTGTCCCAATAGTCGCGCTTGTATATGGCTTTTGCTTGCTCAATTGTCAGTGCCTTGATGTCAATGGCCGGATAGGAACGCTTGCAAATTCCATATTTCGTTTCACCGCCTGGGTCTTTTGGGTCATTTACATACCCCCCCTCAATTCCAAGAACATGTTCGAATGCTTTGTCGAAATCGCTCATTAGAAAATCCCCACTTTTCTCGCCCATGCGTAGGCGGCCACAGTGCCAATCCCAATGAATACGAACCACTTTGAAACTACCGACTTGCCAACATCTTTATAGAAATTGTCTCTGGCGATTGCTACTGCCCGCTGAGCTGCGGCTTCGGCTATTTGCGCTATCTGCTCTTCCGATAACTCATGCTTGTCGTAGCGAGGACAAAGATTGAACGGCTTTTCATCACCATTAGTCCCTGCTGAAGTATTTTCTGACTGCCCCATAGATCACCCAAATATCAAGAAAAAAGCAGCACCCAATAGACCGCCTAGAGACGTTGCAATAAGGTCGTAAATATCCGCCGTGTGTGAATCAGGATGCTGCTTGTCGTAAACCTCTTTACCAATCCCAGCCACTACCGCACCACCAAGCCCAAAAACGGCTGACATTAAATGTGGCAATGAATGGGAAGCGACCAACGCCGCAGACAGCGCTAGGCAGTAGCCGCTGTAAAAATGGGCCTGTTTGTCCAAGGGAGGATTGCCGATCAAGAGCATCACGGCTTAGCCGCCGATCTTGCCGGTTACGTCGAGGGCATTGAACGTCGCATTCGAGACGACAATGGCATGCTTGCGGACTTGAATACCGCCAGATGCGTATGAGCAGCTTGTGTATTTGCGTAGCTCTTCGCCAGTGTCCTTGTCAGTTACAACGATGTCGAACACATTTGCATTCAATGCATCGTCACCATTTTCAAATGCAATACCGGCAGCCAGCATAGACTGAGTATTGAGCACCATTTCCTCAACACTCAGGTTATGTCGCGCCATTGTTGGAACATATTCTTGCGCGTGAATGTTGCCGATACCGCTTGCTGGTTCGGGCGCATAATCATCGCGCATATCAACAGACTGGCACAGACCAATAGTCTTGCCGTCGAACTTAACAATGAATCTGTTGCCGGTTCTTACATTCTGGTTTGTACTAGCCATGCCGCTCTCCTTAGAAGGGTTGTTCGATTTACGAAATTAGTTTCGTGTCACGACCAATACAGAGCTAAAAAAAACGCCCGGCGAACCGGGCGTAAAGCAGCAGCAACACACCAGCAAAAGGTTTAAGCCTTCGCGCTTCCAGAATAAGGAACCGCGTGAATCACAACAGGAATATAGTTGACTGGAATTACGGGTGAGCATTGGAATTCAATGCGCATCACGTCCCCTTCAAGGCTGGCAGTCAATCCCTTGTAGGCCGGATTGGCCTTGTCCCCGACAATCACACCTGGGCCCATTGGTTCCGGCATGGCCAACGCACGAAGCGCCGAGTCTGCGCGGGAAACAGCTTCCGACAATGTGGCTGGAGAACCTTTTGCGCCACGCAATGCATCAACCGCATTGCGGACATTTCGAGCCACGAAGTCACATGCAACGCCAACCGATACTTCAACCCGGTTGTAGTTGGTGTTGTTGAGCCATGTGGTGATCGACTTAACGACCTTGTATCCAGTTGGAGTGTCTTCAACGCACAGAACGCCACCTTGAATCAGCTTGTCGGTATCTGTTGGATTGCGCAACTTGCGCTCAAGTCCGCGAACCTTGATCGACTTATTGGTCAAGGCTGTCCCAGGATTTACACCAGAGAACATACCCGCCAGTAAGGCCGCCAAGATGTATGGCTCGAACAAGACGAGCTTTCCTGTAGTGTCGTAGTCATAGAATCCAAGATGCACATACGATGTGCGATCAGAATTCAACGCCTTCGCAGCGGCAATGGCAGCATCGTCAGTGTCGCCAGATGCGCCCCCAACAATCGAACGACGCTCCATGCGAGCAACATTCGACATAAACGCGCAATGTGCATCTGCCATTGCATGAATGGATGCTGAATTGCTGGCCGGAACTACCCACTGCACATCTTCACTTTGCAATACGGTGAATGCATTGCTCCACTCTGTATTGGTTACAGAGCCATCGGTTGCGCCAGCCAAGTAAGTGAATGCGATATTGGCAGGGATCGTTCCAGCATTGGCCGCGCGTGTCGCTGTAACGTAACCCTCGCCAGTGCTGTTAAACCAATCCACAATTGCTTGTAGGTTAGCAGTTGCCGTATAGGCGGTAGTTTTAACGCTCTGCGCAGTTACGGTATCCAAGCCGTTCAATGTCGGCTTTTCTCCATTATTGTCCAGCACAGTAGCCGCGAAGTCTGCGACTGCATTGATGCGGTCAACAACTTGCTGCACGGTCGCGTAAGCGGCAAGATCAATTGTCGCAACAGTAGAGCCGGCAGGCGCTGCCAAAGTCAGAGTGCTGTTGTTGATAGTCATGGTTGCGGTCACTTGCGCACCACCATACAACACGCTGAATGCATCTCGCGCCACGTTGTCTTGGCTGAAATAACTGTTACCAACTTGAGTGGTTAGCTTCTTGCCGGAAACAGAACCAGATTCGATCTTTACCTTGATCTGGTTTGTATGCAGACCATAGTCAGTTGACAACAAATCGATCACGGTCGATACCGCGACATCCTTGATTGCAAGAGCAGCCTGTGTGGCCGGATTAACGCGCACTGCGACCACCTGAGATGGGCCAGTTGTTTGCGACGATGGGTCAAAAGCTTTTTCGATTGCACGGAGCAGATCGCCATCGATCAGCGCTGCGCGTGCTTCGGATGCAGAACCAAATCGCAACGGGGTGTTTGGCTTACCGCCAACAGAACGACCGATCACGCCCAGCACATTGCCGACGGACAGGTTTTTGTTATACATGCCAGAGTCGTCAACGACGCTCATGGTCGCAGGACTTACCCACAATCTACCGTTAAAAAATACGCCCATAGCAGTCTCCTAAATTAAGCTGGTTGGTTGGCGAATTCAGCAAATCGCTTTGCGAAATTCACTTCTAAATCACTCACTCGGCCCAACACGCGCTCGGAGTGCTCGAATCCGCCGATCAGTTCGACACGGCGGTCAGATACCGATAGGCGGGTACAAAATTCGGTCAATGTCAGAGGGAATGCATCTGCCGTGGCAGAAGTTGCCGAAACAGGTGTATCAACCGGCGTGCTTTGGGTGGTTTCTTTTGCCATTATTTCGCTCCTTGCGATGTGTTAAGTTTCATTGCAGCATACTGGTGTCACGACTCGGCGCGCGATGCGCTAGACGACTGCCGGCGGCATGACTACACTGCCGATGTTCACCAGATAATCGGTTCCACCAACAATTGATGGGGCGATGCAAGATAGCGTTGTCATGGTCTGATAGACCGGCGCGCTGAAACTTTGGAAATCCTCTGTGTCGGATTGCGTTACATCAATCTGAACCATGCCCGCCCCGTCAAAGATAGGAAGATTGGCGATCAGCAGGTTCTTGACGGCACGGCGCAGAATGTTTCTCTCATCCGGGTTCAGGCACCATACGACGATCAATAGTTGGTATTTGGATAGCCAGCCTTCGTAATCTACAGTCAGCCCGGCATCGTTTATTGAGGATCCAAAATCCTCTCCAATCGCACGTTCTGCAGAAGAATCTGATTGCAAGTGGACGGTGACGACAGGCCATATCGTGTCCTCGAATAGCGGCGGCGCAGTAAGCACCTGAATGTGCCCCTGCTTATGGTGCAACTCACCGCGACCGACAAATACCGCCAAGCCTTCATCAAGACGATCTCGAATCAAACTCAATACGTCCGGCCCGAGTTGCGCTATTGTCGGGTTTGGCGTTGCGTAATTAGTACCGTCGGCAGCCCAAGCTGTACCGTTGAACCAAAACAGGCCGTAGTGATAGACCTGTCCGTTTGTGAGCGCACTACTATCCAGTACGATCAGGTCATTGCCTTCGTGGATTACAGATGCGCCGAGATCGTTGTACCCAGAAAAAACGCCGTTTGCATTGCGCAGCAAGCGCCATTTCTTCGCGCCGAACGGCGGCGTAACGAATATGCGCAGGGCGTTCCCGACTGGGATTGGTTGTATAAAGGTGATTGGCATTGTGTCGTGATGGTAAGCTTCAACGAATTGCGAATAGACATAGACTGACATCACGACAGCATAGGAATTACCATGAGTGGCAAACCAATTGAAATGGCTGGGCTGAAATTTGGCAGCTTCACGATTATTGGAAAAGTGCAACCATCTGATGAATTCCAGAGCGCACGAGGTACGTACTGGCAAGTTGAATGCAATTGCGGAACCTCCAGAATAGTCTTGGGTGGGAACCTTCGATCAGGAAAGTATTCGAGCTGCGGATGTCAAAGAAAGGGCGGCGGCTGGATTGATATAACCGGGAAACGGTTTGACCGTCTTGTCGTACTTCGTCAAAAAATTATTGGCAGCACAAACAAAAATTCCAAATGGATAGTGGCGTGCGACTGCGGAACTGAAAAAGCCGTAGATGGCGCATCATTAAGGGCTGGAAGAATAAAAAGCTGTGGCTGCGCTCGTAAGGGTAGCAATTCCATAAACCTTATCGGAAAGCGCTTTGGGAAAATAGTGATTTCATGTGCGGCTGTCCAAAAAGGAAAATCTAGGGCATCAAGATGGGTCGGGATATGCGATTGTGGTACCCAGAAAGAATTTGCAGGTCAGTCACTGCGCGCCGGGATTACAAAAGATTGCGGATGTGAAAGAAAGCTCAAAAACTCCAATAAAAAGACACCAAAAGCGCATCCCAACATGATCGGCAAGCGCTTTGGGCTGCTAACGGTTATTTCTCAGGCTCCAACTGCTAAAAGGCAGCGCCGCTGGACGTGCGCCTGCGATTGCGGTGGAGAAAAGATTGCATCAACAGCCGCGCTCAATTACGGCAGCATTGGATCATGCGGATGTGCAAGGCATACAGGGAGCGTAGTTCGCCCTGAATTTGCAAGAAAAAAACAAACCGAGCACGCCATATTTCGCAGAAAAAACGATATAAGGTTTGCATTGAACAAGAGGATGCGCGACTTGATGAGAAAGTCCATAAAAACTCGCGGCGGGGTTAAATCTAACAAATGGGAACTCCTTGCTGGATACTCTGTTGAATTGCTAAAGGAGCATCTTGAAAGCACCTTACCAGAGGGCAGTACGTGGAGTGACTTTTTAAGCGGGCATCTACACATAGATCACATTATTCCTCTCGTTGCCTTTAATTTTAGTAAGGATTCCGACATTGACTTCAAGCGCGCCTGGTCAATCACAAATCTGCGGTTACTCCCAGCGGCTGAGAATTGCATAAAGAATGGAACACTTGAGCACCCATTCCAGCCGTCGCTGGCAATGTAGGGTCGTTCGTGATGCCAAACTAAGCCATGCCGAACTACAACATAACCGTCGATCTCGCCCCGCTCGCACACGCCCTCACCATTGCAGGCAATGAAGTTGCCATGCGCGTTTCGCAAGCGGTCGCGGCTACCGCTCAAGCCGGGTACGAACGCTGGACGGACAGCATCATGAAGGCGCGCGGAGTCTGGTATCAGGAAAAGCAGGATTACGCGGCATCGATAAAGGTGCGCTCGATCACCCCTTTCGAGGCGGAAATATGGTCTGACTATAAGAATGCAGCCGAGATCGAAACTGGCCGTCCGGCAAAAGACCTGAAGCGGATGCTTGATACCTCAACGCGAGTTCGTATTTCAGCAAAAGGCGCGCGGTACCTGATTATCCCAATGCGGCACAATACGCCCGGCAGCGATGCTCACGCGAACCCAATGCCGCCGGACGTTTATGCGGCAGTGAAGAATATGAAGTCGTCTTCTGTTGTTGGGCAAGGAGCCCGTCTCAGCGGATTGAATGCATACAACACCAAGTCAAGGACGCCAATCATCGTTCCACAGAACGTGTACCAGTGGGGGGGGAAGCTTGGTGCTGTTGCATCAAAGAACCATTCCGGGATGGTGAAGATGAAAGAATCATCCGGCGGAAGCTCATATTTGACGTTCAGGGTGATGACCGAGCGATCACAGGGATGGATTATCGGAGCCAAGCCGGGATTGCATATTGCACAGAATGTGACGGATGAATTGCGCCCGCTGTTTGAACTTGCTATTGAAGAAGCGGTGAAGAGCGCACTACCTCTTTAGAGACCCAGTCGATCAACCATCTTTGAATTCACCAGTTTTGGTTAATTTTCGGTAGCATGTCCATCGTCGCCCATACCCGTTATCCAATGCCCAATTCATCACGCGCATTTGGTGTATCGGATTTTTCCAGCGCATCCCTTTCATTTTTGCCAAACTTGCCAACTCATAAAAGGTATCGCGGCGAAACTGGGCAATGCCATGCGAAAGACCTCCATCACCAATCGCATCAAATCGGCCAGACGACTCGCATTCGAGGATAGAGATCATCAGTTTTGCATCGACGGCATGAGAAAATGACGGCAGCAAAAGAAGAAGCGCGAAAAGTTTTAGTCGCATAGTGAACCTCCTTATTTGTATCGGACGCACTCCCGGTGCTGTATCGGCACAACTTGAATCATCTTTCCAGTCAGAATGGGTTGATTCCGCACCCAGACTCTGTATTCCAAGCAGCCACTGCCAGCATCATCTTCGCAACTTGCAAGCCATATTCCACCGCCGATCACCACTATAATTGCGGCAAACAAGCCAGATGCCAATTTCAACTGATCGCACTTCGTCATTCCGAATCCAACGGCCAATCAGGTAGCTCAACTGTTTTACCGGCCAAATCATGGGTACAGTCTGACAAATACTGAATCCTCCCATCGGTCACATACGAATGGCAGACCATATCTATGTGATCGAACGAAAACCCGTCAGGATGCTTTGGGTGTCCAGCCTCTCGCCACGCCTCTATGTCAGCATTGCCCTTGTCCGTGAGCTTGGTGAAGCGCGTCAATATCGATGGGGTAAATGTCGGCAAATCAACATTGCCATTCCATCCCCAGACTGGATGCGATGCATGTTCTACTGTTACCGCGTGAATACCGTCGCACCCAGGACACCAGAAAGCAATCCGGCGTCCGTGCTCCGAACCTTCGCTAGTGATATTGCGCAGCTTCTTGGAAAGAACGTAGCCCATATCAACGCCCGAACAGGTCGAACTTACGCAGGATTACTTTCTTCGGCAACGCCTCGCCATGATGTATCCCACGATTCGACGGGAACATGCCATAGCAGAAATACTCGTTCATTCGCGTGCCTTCGACGGTGTAGGTTGCCCCAGCAGCAGGCTCGCCAGTTGTCCACGTCATTACCCCAGCAGATGATACCGATGGGATGCCACCTTCAACTATGGCAGTGCCACCTGAATTCAGCCAAAAGCAGCGGGTGACAGTCAGAAAGGGGAAGCGCAACGTGTCGTTATTGCCGCGCGTCAGAACGATTGAGAAGCGCTCAGAGGTGTTTACCAGAATGGCGCGATCAAACTGCCCCATCGCGTAGATGGCGGAATCAGACGGCAGTGAGATCACCACATCGCCGGATTCGTACAGGCCGCTTTGCGCCCACTCGCGCTGCGTCTTTTGTCCGGTTATCCCGGCATCGCAATCAACAGGCGAGCCCCAGCCCCTGCCATTCCCGCCACAAATTGGGCAACCGGGCTTTGCGGCACCCGAATGCGGATTAGTGCATGGACACGCGAATGATTGTCTCCAGCGCACGGTTTGCCCCATGTCGGCGATCAAGCTGTTAAAGTCGGCAGAATTTAATTGCACGCTACATCACCATGACGCGCACCCCGTGCAGGGATTCGCGCAAATGATCCAGTTCCGCATCTATCTGAGCGCTGTGCTTGTCCAAGTCTTGCGAGAACGACCTAGACAATCCGTCTGCTGATATAGAGCCGGACGGAGCCACAAAGGCGTCCTTGAAAATCCCGAACACAGCCATTTTCTTGATGGTGCCGATCAGATCAGGATAATCGCGAGCCGCATTTACCATACCGGCGACATACCTGATTTTCAGCATTTGTGGGACATGCCGCCCACCCGCCATCATCGTCAATATCATCGAGCCGAAAGACCCAACGGACATATTTGAGCCGGCGGGAACAAAGCGAATGTGCCCGGCCTTCTTGTCAAGGCGGATCCAGTTATCCGGCATCCTGAATACCCCGGCGACCGGAGAAGGATAGACAAATTCGACGGATGCCACACTGGACACTAGCTTGTTGCGCAGAACCAAGTATCCCCAGTCCTCGGTATTCCAAAGCTCTGGCTCATAGTCATAACCAGACTCTTCTGCCCACGGTGCAGAGCCAACTGCAGTAATCTCTTCTGCCGTTGGCTCCCCGGCGAAAACGGTTGTTGGCTCAAGATAGACGCGCAGACGACGCGCAGCCTCGGCCTCGGCAGCTAAAACTTTCCCATAAATGTAATCATCGGAAAGTGCGCTTGATTTGAAATATGTCCCGCCAGCCAGAACAAGGCGATCTGCGCGCAGTTCGGCAACAATTGTCGCTTTGACGGGAAACAGGGACATGGCTTAGCTCGGGGTGATGATCTGGAATTCGGTTGTGTTTGGCACAACGGCAACTTTTACGCCTTCTGGCACAAGGCGCTGCATTTGCTGATAAATCTCACTCAATGCATCTTGTTGAATATCTTCGGCAACGCGAAGCGCGAGAATATCGCCCGGCTTCATAGAAAGCTTGGACACTTCGACAATGGCAATTTCAAATGGCGTCATTTTTTACTCCTAGTTAGTGATGTTGTAGATTAAAGTCACGACAACAAAAAACCCGCATAAGCGGGTTCTCTGTTTTGGTTTTCCTATATCAAGCAGCACGTTCGGCCAGTGTTTGCACCTTCAGCGTAGCAACGTAGTCGGTATCGGTGACGCCGGCATCTGCATCCAACTTGACACACAGGGCGTTGTGCTTCGTAATCAGGTCATCGGTAATATCGCCCAACTTGGCACGATTAGCACCTGGCGTGATCTTGTTAAGCAAGTTTTTGAAGTCGAATAGTGCCATTTCATATTCTCCTTATTTCTTTGGTTTGGCTGGCTTAGACTCTGCTACTTGTGTTGCATCAGCAGGTACAGCATCAGCAGGAACGACATCCGCAGCAGCTACCACGGGAGTATCAGCAACAGGTACGTCAACTACCGGCTGATCTACTACCTGCGCAACCACTTCTTGAGGCGCACTAGGCACCAACGGGGGCAGTTCTTTTTCATCCTCGACAACGTACCCAGGGAAATCAGCGAATACCGCAGCCGCTTCTGGACTTACGCCAGTCGCAACAACACTGCCATCGGCTTGCCGCTCAAATGGAATGCCATTGATCTCTTCGGATGCATTCTCACGAGTGCATGTAATTTTCATTTCACTTTCCTTTCAAAGGAACAGGGAGTTTTAAGGCTCCCTGTTTATTTCCGAATCAAGCCATTAAACAGTGAATGGCTTCCATGTTGCGTTGGCCGGCAGGATGTTCTTGATGTAACCGTGATGCTTTGGCTTGGTCACACGCAAGTAGCCGAACAAGAACTGGAACCAGCTCACAACAGGCACACCACCAACACCGAATGGCAAAGGAATCTTTGTCATTGGCTGGAATTGACGCCAGCCGATTGCGTCAGCCGCTGGGTTCATGTTCAAGCACGGTACGGATACAGTGCCTGGAATGTCGCGGTTGATGTCAGTAAAGGTTGTGGTAGCACCAGCCTTTGGAATGATCTTGACGAGACGGAAATCATCCGTTGCATTGGTTCCGTCTTGGCGTGATCGGTACACCGCGTAACCGGTTTCAGTTCCAGCAGCAGACTGAGTGATCGTGAGCACTGCTTTCTTGCCAGCAGCAACCGCTGTTTGAGCGGACTTCACAATCGCAGTCAGACCTTCGCCATTGCCGCCAACAGCAGCTACTGCGTAGTAGTAGTTACCGGCACGAGGCGCAGTGAACATACTGGAAGCATCGGAAGTTGCCGCATCAACAGTTACGGATACAGGCTTGAATGCCACGTTTGCGGTAGCTGCAGCTGGCCATGTCAACTCGATTGGCTTCGCCATTGGGAATTCGCCATGATGCAGGAATGTGTCGATATTGGTCTTCAACACACCCTCTGTCAGTCGAATGCCTTCCACATGACCGCCGATGGTCAATGGGGTATTTGGCTGAGCGTTCCAGCGGAATGCTGGGTCAAGACCCATGTTCAGGTCTGTCTGAACTGCTGTTGGCAGGAACGTATCGGTGATACGACCCCAGTTACCGTAATCCTGAATCGCGGCTTGCAACTTGGTGAATGGCTCAACAGTTGTCAGTGCCGTACCAGCCATATCGATCACGTGGTCAGTGCCGCACTTGCCAGCAGCGATAGCTGCGTCGATCTGGGTGAAGATACCGTCGTACTGGGTTGGGGATGCAGCGGCATTGCCGTGGAACAGCAAGTATTCTGCATCAGTCAACAATTGCAGCGCGCCGTTGCGCTCTTCGACCGCAACAGGCTCAGCCATGTTTTTGCCAAGATTCAGCACATAGCCGACTTGACGCAAGGTCATCAAGAACTTGACCATGCCAACTTCACGGCTGTACTCGCCCTGAGCTGAGCGCACGGTACCCATTTGGCTGTTCGTAGAACCGCCAAGCACGCCGCCGATGCTATTTTGACGGGTGTATTCGTCAACGATGTTGGTTGCGTTGGACTGTTGCAGCTTCTTGAACAGCACGAAGTGCTCTTCTTCCTGCACCACAGTCTTCATTGCGGTGTCGAGGGACTGCACGCCCATAGCGCCGCCGCCGGTCAGGGTGGCAACGTCAGTTTGATAGCTGCTCGCGGTCAATGCTTTTTGCAGTTCTTGTGCGTCGCCGAGGGCTCCGCCAACAGACCCGCCCAGTTGAGGCGCGCCACCGGGTTGCATTCCTGCAAATTGTGCCATTAGTTCTTGAGGGTTCATTTGTACGTCTCCTAGTTAGTGAAAGTATTTACTCGGCCAGAATCTTGGGTTATTCGCCCAAAATCTTATTGACAAGGTTCTGGTCAAGCATCGAGCCCATGCGAAGTGCCACATCGCAAACTGTCAAATCTTTGCCCGTAATTCGTCCAGCATCGAATGCGGCATTTGCCTTGAGCATGAAACCTTGCGCATCCAGCGGCTGATCGCTTTGCAGGCTCTTAATCATGGCTGGGGTTGGAGTCGTAACAGACTTACGGCCCGCCCCCTGATTAGAGAGAATTTCAACCTTTTCGTTGAGTGACTTAATCAGAGCGCCTTGGCTCTTGATTACGTCGGCCAAAATAGTCAACGATTTTGTGAGATCAGTTTTTTCAGATTCAGCGCCTTTTTGCAGAGCTTCAACCCGTTCGCCAAGCGACTTAATCATCTCGGTACCGTCAATAGCCTCATGTTTCTCGCCATCGGCAGTAGTGACAATGAAAGACTTCGCCATTGGCGCGCCTTCTCCTTCGTCGCCCACATTTTTTACCTTCGGCACCTTCTTGCCAGTCGGCTTTCCATCCGCGTCCAGCTCGTCGTCTTCTTCGTCGCCATCGCCTTTAGCTTCGGCAGCAGCAGCTTGAATCTTTTTGTCGTCCTCTTCGGCGGCATAGCTTTTTTGCAGCGTCTCAAGGTCGTCCAGCAGTTTTTCGTAGCTCATTTACTTCTCTCCTTAAAATGGATGCTTGTAGCAGCCGACTGTTTAATCCCTCGCAAGAAGCGCTCTACCCAATCAGAAGCCTGTTCATGGGATAAACCGAACGTGCGAATAGCGTAATTTGTAATGTCACGACCAACTTTTCGCCCGCGAATTGCTTCTGAGATACGCTCGCGGAAATCAAAGTAGCTGTGAATGCCGGTATCAAGTGACTGCATCCCAAATGCAGCACCACCGGTCATAGCGGTTGCATCAGTGGCATAGCTGGCTTCAAGCGCCTTATTCAGGGTGAATGCATTTAGTGATTTGCAGAACGTGCCAATTGGCGAAGCCGAGGCCGTTGGGACGTGTTGATTGACCGGCGTTTGGCTAAGTCCGATATTTGTCCAGCGCACAGATTTGACCACCGTTACCTTGCTGCATGACTCTGGATCAAACTCTTGCACCTTGACCGGCGCAGAACCTCCTACGGACGGATACCAACGCTTTGGCGGTGAAATCTTGGTCATCGACTCCCACACCATGTTTGCGTTCTTGGCTAATTCAGAATCGCCCTTGTAGAGCTGGGCCTTGACGAACGTATGGCGGTTTTCAATGCGGACATCGACGGGCCGTCCAATTTCGTATTGCAGTGGATTTTGAATCCCCGCCTTTGCCCCAATGATCGAGAAGTGATCTATGTCGATGTTCCCGTAGCGCAGGTAGTAATCTTTGCTATCCGCAAGTGCTTCGGATAGAACCTTTTCGCCTTGCAGGTCAATCCCTTCGTTGCTGGCCTCAATGTAAATGAAACGCTCCCCGGACTCTTCGACTGGGGTTGCTTTAAGGAACGACTGGAACGAAACAAAGTCGTCTGTATTGTTGGCGGCATCTATCATGCAGCCATGTTGGCGTCACGACACATGCAGCAACAAAAAACCCGCCGAAGCGGGTTCATTTGCTGTTTGCATACAACATATGTTGCTACGACGTAGCTAGCGCTCGCAGGAGTGCGCCTTTCTCTTTGGTTAGGTCAAGATACTCATCCGCAGCCGCGCGGTCTGTGATCGCCTTCCCTCGCAAACTATCCAGTCGCGCATTTACTTGTACGAGCCGGGCAGTCGCGCCAGCAGTGATGGCATCACCCTGCGAATCTACCTGACGCAGCATCGCGGACGTTTGGCCGATACGCTTACGAAGCTCTGAATTGCCTTGATCTAGTCCCATTACAGCCCCGCGTCTTCATCGAATAGCACAACCTCATCACTATCCAGATCAATGCTGGCAGCGCGTCCCAAGTTGTTTTCCCAGTTTGCTCGCCACATCAACAGAGCATCGTGCATGGCGTCTTCGAAGTTGTCATATTCCGGCATCTTGGCAACCACGTCAGGCTGCTCATACTCACCCAGGAGGTATAAATTTTCCTTGGTGTAATACTTTTTCAGGAAAGCTTTCACAAAATACCAGTACACGCCAAAGTTGCGATAGTCGGCGGGCTTGTTATCCAGCACCTTGCGAATGTTGGCTGCGAGCTGGTCGGGCGGGAGCATTGTTGACGACGTCATGCGGGTTCCTTATCGTAATTTTTCTGGCTTGCTGCAAGCAATTCATTAAGCCTGTCACCCACCGTCTGGCTCTTGTCTTCTTGTGAAGAGTAATATCCTTGTGAGGCCGAAAGATTGCCATACCCCTGAATATCGCCGCGCTTTTTATCTAACAAACCAGCCGCGCCGGCCAGCTTCTGCATAGCGCGTATTCTTGCAGGTCTATGCTCATAGCCGTTGGCAATTGCCTGCAACGCCAACGGCTATGAGCCATCTTTGTGATGCCGCAACCCGGATTCAACCATTGCATGTACGAGATCGTCATGCCCGGCACTCGCAGCAAGTCCAAGAATAGCGGCATGAACCGACTTCGCCTTATCTCCAAGGAAGTAATTGCTGTGCTTGCCGTATTTACCGCCATACGATTCTGATTTTGGCTCATGCGTATCGATAGCGCCACCAAGCACGCCAAGGTGTCTGGCCTTCGCCCAAAGTGCGGCAATCGCTTTCTTTGGGAGCTTGACCCGAGCGCCATACCCTTTGTCGGCATCTTGAATCTCACCCAATGGAGCGGCAGCATCAAGCGCCTCGGAGAATGTTTTTGCATGGCGGATGCGCTCGTTTTGCTCTGCGATCAGCTTTTGGCGAATCGGCTTAACCTCGGGAGAGTCACCATCTCCATAGTAATACCCACCGCCAGAATACTTCCCGCTCAAGTCGCCAATGATGCGTGTCCACGGATTGCTGTTCCCATCTACACCGAGCCCATATTTGCGCTTGGCGCGCGTTACGGTCTTTCCGCCACGACGCCCAACGCTTGCGGTATCAGTGCCAAACGAAGCCGCCCGCTCGGCATCCATCCACGCATGAATTGCTTTCTGCTTGTTCTCTTCGGTCGGTAGCATGAAGTCATGCGTATCTGGCCCATATCCCTTGCTGTTGCCGCTGACTTCATAGCTGGGAACAATTACCGGCTGCCCTGTAGCTTTGTCTATCAGCGCAACGCCGCCATGACCGGCGCTGACCTTGTAATTTCTCAATCCGTCCCACAGTTGGCTTTGCAGCTTGTCATGGTTTGCCGAGATCACCGATGGAGGCAATTTCATCACATCGCTGACTTGCTTAATTTCCAGTGGCTTTTCAGCAATCTTGCGGCTGATTTCTTCCGTTTCCGCCTTTTCGTCATAGGCGAATGCCTTGGGTTTCGGCATGTCCTTTATGTCCATCGTCATGCGGACTGGCATTTCCTGACCATACAAGCGCATCGCTACTTGCTGCTTACGTGGGTCAACGCCTTCGACAACATACCTGGCAACCTTATCGCCATCAGTAACTTCAATGCCTGCGCCAGCGTACATCATCGTTCCAGTGCTGGCGACGATCACGGGCGTATCCGAATCCAGCGCCTGTTTCGCAGTGAAATACTTATCCGCTTTGAGCGCCGAGTATTCTTTGTCCAGCTTGGCTTTGAGTCGTGCCGCGCTCTGCGTATCCTTGTTTTTCAGGGAGGCGTAGCTACGCTTGACCTCTTGGAATTTCACAAAGCGCTGCGATGCCTCAGCCGTCCTTCCGGCGACTAGGCGCTCTTCCTTGGCTTTGTGATTAGCCTCGAATGCTTCGCGCGCTTGGTCTGGGTCGGCTGCCAGCATAATCATCATTTCATCGCGGCTCACATTCCCCTGCTGGTTCATGTTTTCCACTTCGTTGCCACCCTTCCAGACGGCATCCTGCCAGTCCTTCTTGGCTAATATCGCCTGCAACCGATAGCCGTCGAAGCTACCTTTTGCCAGATATGCGTGAACTCTAACGCCCTCGTTTGTATTGCCCTGGCGTAAGCCACGCCCATTTCGTTGCTGCATGGATGCGGGCTCCCACGGCAAGTCGAGATGGTGAATATCCGAAGTGCCCTTTTGCAGGTTCAGCCCCTCGCCCATCGTGGCCGTGTTGCCGATCACCACTTTCAGCTTGCGCGCGTTGAACGCATCGCAAATGCTTTGCCGCTTGGATGATGAAGATGCAACTTGCGCATTGATGATGCCGATCTGGTTGCGCGGGATGCCGGACGCAACAAGCGCAGCGGCAATCTTTTCGTGAGAATCGACGTAATCAGAGAACACAATCTGTCCGCCGTCCTTCATATTCTTGATGATTTCCTGAGCGCAGGTAATATATTTCGGGCTTTTTGTTCCATCGTAATCGGGGTCAAGCAAGGATAGATCGACAGCGGCCTTGTTCATCTTGTCCATGATGCTGAAAATATGCGCGTCTCCGGTCGCATCTTTCCCTTTTGCTTCCGCCGCCAGTTCGCGCAATTCTGAATAGGCAGATTCTTGCTCCGCATCCATCGTAACCATGTGCGTGACATCCTGCCTCCCCGGCAGCTTCAATCCGACCTCATCCGCAGTTTGGCGATGAATATAGCGCTTCATGATCGCGCGGAGCTCATCCATATTTTGGAAGCCAGCAGTAATCAGCGCCTCTTCCATCTTTCCGCCTGTATCAAGCGCCATGCCATTTTCGAACTTGGCAAATCGGTCAAGGAACTCTTCGCTATTGCGTACGCCGATCTTCTCGAATGCTTCCGGCGCGACATGCGACAGCATGGCGTAAATCTCAATCGGGCTATTTTTGGTTGGCGTGGCCGTTAAGCCGTACACGTTCTTCCCATTTTGCTGATCTAGCAACCAGCGCGCCTTGAGATTAAAATCAAGCGCACGCATTGATAGCCCGCCACCGCCCAGATACTTGGGCGACTCACCAAAGCGCGACTTGATCGCACACAGGTTCTTTTGGTGATGGAATTCGTCATGAATCAGCGCATCCACCCCAAGGCCGTTGAAGTACGTCGCATCGGTACGAGAGTCTTTCCCGAATTCCTGACTCGCGCGCGCCTGTTCCCAGCTTTCGCGGATCTGCTTGGCGCGCTTATCGCCAGCATTGCCCAGCTTGTCGCCACGCTGCACCCAGAAATCCTTGCTGTTGTATTCACCCTTGGTGATTGGGTCTAGGTCAATTTCCTCAAATGACGGCTCGCTGCAAATGATGAAGTCGTATTCGTTTTGCTGAAGATCATGGTATTTACGCTTGCGCTCAGCGGCATTATCATCCTTGCCTTTGAGAGAGCCATCAGCAAGTCGTTCAAAGCTTCCGCCGATGGTGAGCACCTTGCTCCCTGGGAACCATTTCTCGCACTCATCGAACCAGTTGGCGAGAACGGACTTCGGCACCACGATCATCGGACGTTTTGCCTGCCCAGTCGTTTTGAGCGTGCGCGCCAACATTAACGCCCGCGCTGTTTTACCCAGCCCGACATCAGCCGCAATGATTCCCTTGCCCGCGTTCAGCGCCCAGCGCAGCCCGCCCCACTGGTAGTCCTTCAATCCCTCGGTATTCATACCGGGAATATCCATAGGCTCATTCGAGAATTCCCGTTCAGCGAAGCCCCTGAATTTTCTGTTGTACAGGTCTTCGGCTATTTCGCGGTATTCCGGCGATGCGCAAAGCCAGTCTTTGAACTCCACGTTCAGGTCATCAATGATGTGCTTATCGTCTTTTCTCAGGCCGGTGCGGTTCAGGTACTTATCGAGGTGCGATTGCTCGCCATATCCATTTCCACCGGTGATCGCGTAAACGCCATCTTCGAACGTAACAACCACCGGGGGTAGCTCTTTCTGCCACTTATTGCCGTTCTGGTTTCTTGATGTCAGGAATGCAGACAAAATTGACGTTGGCAGGAAAGCCGAGTTCACCTGGATAAACGCATCCTCCAATGAGACAGGAGCAATTGTTTCGGTCAGCATAGTTACTTGCTGTTCCAGCTTCTTGCGCAGCTCAGGTGCCAATCCCTCGCCAGACAGTGCCGCCTTCGCGACATCTGACTTCGCCCACAGATCGCCGGACAGGTAGATGTCTTTTGTTGTCCATTCGCCAGTCACTGGGTCAATGGCGTACTTCGGGGAGCCGTATAGCTGGTCTAGCGAATGGACAACAAAAGAC